>Ga0207695_10011406_pt1 | contig 10772 bp, 9 predicted proteins | sample KBSC54metaG_FD_184354 | JGI IMG/M metagenome (GOLD analysis project Ga0207695, IMG submission 184354) | Corn rhizosphere microbial communities from Kellogg Biological Station, Michigan, USA - KBS C5-4 metaG (SPAdes) (version 2) | ecosystem: Host-associated > Plants > Roots > Rhizosphere > Soil... | reverse complement strand
CTCGGCAAGGCCCGGCCCAAGGCGCATTTCGCCAATTATCTCGCGCAGATGACCTCCGGCCAATTTCCCAACAGCACGCTGGCGGACATGGCCGCCTCGTTCGGACTGATCGATCATCTCGGCGACCGCATCGCCTTCGGCCGGCGCGTCGCCCAGATCGTCGGCACGCCCGACAAGGCCGCGCCCGGCGCCTACAAGAAGATCGAACTGGCCGACTGGCTGCAGGCCAATCCCGCCGGCACCTCCGGCCCCGCGATCGGCGTGCTGACCGTGGCGGGCGACATCGTCGACGGCAAGGCGCCCTCGGGCACGGCGGGCGGCACCAGCATCGCCGACGCGCTCGGCAAGGCGGTGGCCAAGGGCGACCTCAAGGCGCTGGTGGTGCGCGTGGATTCCCCCGGCGGTTCGGTGACCGCGTCGGATCGCATCCGCTCCGCCATCCTCGCCGCCAAGGCCAAGGGCCTGCCGGTCGTGGTCTCGATGGGCACGGTGGCGGCCTCGGGCGGCTATTGGGTCTCGACCGCCGGCGACGTGATCTATGCCGATCCCGACACCATCACCGGATCGATCGGCGTGTTCGGCATCATCCCGACCTTCGAGGGATCGCTCTCCAAGGTCGGCCTGTCGGCGGACGGCGTCGGCGCGACCCCGCTTTCCGGCCAGCCCGACGTGCTGCGCGGCACGACGCCCGTGGTCGACGCGCTGATCCAGGGCGGCATCAACCAGACCTACGCGCACTTCACCGGCCTCGTCGCGCAGGCGCGCCGCATGCCCGTCGCCAAGGTGGAGGAGATCGCGCAGGGCCGGGTGTGGGACGGCGTTTCCGCGCGGAAGCTCGGGCTGGTCGACCGCTTCGGTGGCCTCGACGATGCGATCGACGAGGCGGCGCGGCGCGCCAGGCTCGATCCGGACAAGGTGCATCCGGTCTATATCGAGCGCGAATCCTCGGCCTTCGTGCGCTTCCTGCGGATGCTGACCGGCAACAGCAGCAGCAGCAGCGACGACGCCACGGCGGCGGTCGATCCTTTCGGCGCGCTGAAGGAGAAGCCCGATCTCGTGCTGGCGCGGGCGCTCGGCGATGCGCGGCGCATCCTGTCCGGCCCCGCGGTGCAGGCGCGCTGCCTCGCCTGCGGGAACGAGCCGCCCTCCCCCGCCGACCTGCGCGCCGCCCGTGCGATGATGGCCAAGGCGGCGCTGTGAGCCTCGCCATCCGGCCGGCGACGCCGGAGGATGCCGAGGCGATCGCGGCGATCTACCGCCCCTATGTCACCGACACCGTCATCACCTTCGAGCTCGATCCGCCCGACGCCGCCGAGATGCGCGCCCGGATCGCGCAGGTCATGCCAAGCCATCCCTGGCTGGTGGCCGAGGCAGACGGCGTGGTGCTCGGCTATGCCTATGCCACGCCATACCGGACGCGCGCCGCCTATCGCTGGGTGGCCGAGACCGGCATCTACATGGCCGACGCGGCGCGGGGGCGCGGGATCGGAACGCCCCTCTACCAGGCGCTGCTCGACGCGCTCACGCAACGCGGTTTCGTCGCGGCGATGGGCGTGATGACCGCCGGCAACCCGGCCAGCACCGCACTGCACGAGCGGCTGGGCTTCGTCGACACCGGCACCCAGCCCGGCATCGGCTACAAGCATGGCGGCTGGCACGACGTGGTCTTCTGGCAGAAGGACCTGGCACCGAGAGTGGCGGCGCCGGGCGAGCCGTCGACCCCCGGCTTCCGTTCGGGCTGAGCCTGTCCGTGCAACGGGTGAGGAGCGGTTCCCTCCTCCCGCTCACCCGCGATAGGCCGGCAGCGACAAGCCCCGCACGATCGACCCGGCGCGCAGGCCGAACCCCGCCACCACCGCGATCACCGCCGGCCATGGCGTGGCCACGCCGAGCAGCGCCAGCCCCACGAACAGCCCCGCCGCCAGCGCGGCCGCCGTCACGTACAGCTCGCGCCGGAGAATGATCGAGGGCACGCCGGCGACCACGTCGCGGATGATGCCGCCCATGCACGCGGTCACCACGCCCATGATCGCGGCCGGCAGCGGCGGTATGCCGAAATGCAGCGCCTTGCCCGCGCCATAGACCGCATAAGCGGCGAGCCCCACCGCGTCGCACCAGTCGAGCGCGCGTTCCGGCCACCGGCGGCGCGGCACCAGCCACACCGTCGCCGCGACGGCGATGCAGATGATCACCGGCGCGGGATCGTGCATCCAGAAGACGGGCGCATCGATCAGCAGGTCCCGCATCGTGCCGCCACCGGTGGCGGTGACGATCGCGAAGAAGCAGGCCGCCACGATATCGCGCTGCGCCCGCGCCGCCGCCAGCGCGCCGGACGCCGCGAACACGCCGAGCCCGGCACGATCGAGCCAGGGATAGAAGGGATTGAGCTCGGGCAGCAGATGGGGATGCATGATCATTCCCTACTCCGTTCGCCCCGAGCTTGTCGAAGCCTGTCCTGAGCGAAGTCGAAGGGTCTGTCTCTTTCTTCAAGAAGACAAAGACAGGGCTTCGACAGGCTCGGCCCGAACCGGCTAGGAAGCGGCATGGACCTGACGGATATCATCGCGAAGATCGTCGACGAGATGCGCGCCGCCACCGATCGCGGCACCGTGGCGCGTTACATTCCCAGCCTTGCCAGGATCGATCCGGCGCAATTCGGCATCGCCGTCGTCACCGCCGAGGGCGAGACCTTCACCGGCGGCGATGCCGATACCGGCTTCTCGATCCAGTCCATCTCCAAGGTCTTCTCGCTGACGCTGGCGCTGGGCAAGATCGGCGACCGCCTGTGGAGCCGCGTCGGCCGCGAACCCTCGGGCAATGCCTTCAACTCCATCGTCCAGCTGGAGGCCGAGAAAGGCGTTCCCCGCAACCCCTTCATCAACGCGGGCGCAATCGTGCTGGCCGACGTCAATCTCGCTGGCTACCGGCCGCGCGAGGCGATCGGCGAGCTGGTCCAGTTCATCCGCTACGTCGCCACCGACGACAGCATCGCGATCGACGAGACGGTGGCCCGCTCCGAGGAGCAGACCGGCGAGCGCAACCGCGCGCTGGCCCATTTCATGACGTCCTACGGCACGCTGCACCACGCGCCGGAGCTCGTGCTCGGCACTTATTTCCACGCCTGCGCGATCGAGATGAGCTGCCGCCAACTGGCGCAGGCCGGTCGCTTCCTGATGCTGGGTGGCCGCCATCCGGACGGCGGCCGCGTCGTTCCCGCGCGGCGGGCGCGGCGCATTCTCTCGCTGATGCTGACCTGCGGCCATTATGACGCCAGCGGCGACTTCGCCTTCCGGGTCGGCATGCCGGGCAAATCGGGGGTCGGCGGCGGCATCCTCGCGGTGGTGCCGGGCAAGGCCTCGATCGCGGTCTGGTCGCCGGGGCTCAACGCCAGCGGCAATTCGCAGCTCGGTGGCCTCGCGCTCGAACGTCTCGCGGAGGCCACCGGCTGGAGCGTGTTCGGCGCCTAGAGCGCCCGGCGGCCGGTCACCAGCTGGATCACGATCACGATCAGCGCGATCACCAGCAGCAGGTGGATCAGGGCGCCCGCGACATGGAAGCCGAAGCCCAGCAGCCACAGGATGACGAGGATGACGGCAATCGTCCAAAGCATCGTATCTCTCCCCATGCCCGCCGCACCGGCGACGGAATAGAAAGGGACAACGCGATCAACGCCTTGATCGTTCCGGCCGCGTGTCGATGCCGCCCAGCACGTCCGCTATGGCGCGCAACACCTCGGGCCGCACCTGCACGCCGAGATGGCCGCTGCGCACTTCGATGCAGCGCAGGCCCGGCTCATCGGGCACGCGGCAGATCAGGCCGTTGACCAGCCCGTCGCTGCGGCTCCAGATCGCGGTGGCGGGAACCGGGAGCGGCCTGGCGATCTCCGCGCAACGGGCGGCGACACCGATGCTGTCGATCCGCTCGCCGGTCAGCCACTGGAATTGCCGCCACACCCGCGTCGCGCGCGGATCGCCGGCATAAGGCGAGGAGACCGTGATCACCTCGCGCACCGCATGCGGCATGCGGTGCGCCACGAAGCGCGCCATGATCCCGCCGAGGCTGACGCCGACCAGCGTGACCCTTTCCCCGGTCCGCGCATGCAGCTTGGCCACCTCGGCGAGCAGCCGCTCGCCCTCCGCGCCGATTGCCCGCGCGCCGAGGTTGCGCCCGAGCCCCCAGCCGACCGCGCGATAGCCCAGCCGGTTGAGATAGCGCCGCATCAGCGCCATCGAACGATCCGAATTGACCAGCCCCGGCAGCAGCATCACCGGCCGGCCGTCGCCCTTCGGCGCAGCGGCGAGCATCGAACGGGCCGGCAGCAGCGAAGCGACCGCCGCCACCGCGCGGGGCAGTTCGACCGCCCACTGGCCGAAGCGCGGCGGGCGGTCGCGATCTTCCGGGGCCTCAGATATGGATGGGCTTCCCCGTCACCGCCATCGCCGCTTCCTTCACCGCTTCCGAATGGGTCGGGTGGGCGTGGCAGGTATAGGCGATATCCTCGCTGGTGGCGCCGAACTCCATCGCCTGCGCCGCCTGCGCGATCATGGTGCCGGCCACCGAGGCGATGCACCAGACGCCGAGCACGCGATCGGTCTTGGCGTCGGCGATCACCTTCACGAAGCCGTCCGGCTCGTGGTTGGTCTTGGCGCGCGAATTGGCGAGCATCGGGAACTTGCCGACCTTCACCTCGCCGCGCTCCCTGGCGGCCTCCTCGGTGAGCCCCACGCCGGCGATCTCGGGCATGGTGTAGACCACGCTCGGGATGACGTCGTGATTCACGATGCCGGTCTGGCCGGCGATATTCTCGGCCACCGCGATGCCCTCGTCCTCGGCCTTGTGGGCGAGCATCGGGCCGGGGACGACGTCGCCGATCGCCCAGATGCCGGGAACGGCGGTGCGGAAATCATGGTCGATCTCGATCTGGCCGCGCTTGTTGACCGCGAGGCCCGCCTTGTCGAGGCCGAGGCCATCGGTATTGGGCTTGCGGCCGATCGAGACCAGCACCGCATCCGCCTCGATCGTCTCGGCCGCGCCACCGGCGGCGGGCTCGACGGTGAGCGTGGCCTTGCCGCCCTCGACCTTCACGCCGGTCACCTTGGTCGAGAGCCGGAACTCCAGACCCTGCTTCTTCATGATCTTGTTGGTTTCCTTGCGGACGTCGCCGTCGAAGCCGGGCAGGATCTGGTCGAGGAACTCGACGACGGTGACCTGCGCGCCGAGGCGCTTCCACACCGAGCCCAGCTCCAGCCCGATCACGCCGCCGCCGATCACGACCAATTTCTCCGGCACCTTGGCGAGCTCCAGCGCGCCGGTGGAGGAGACGACGATCTTTTCGTCGATCTCGACGCCGGGCAGCGGGGTGACCGAGGAGCCGGTGGCGATGACGATGTTCTTCGCCCGCACGACGCGGTCGCCGACCTTGACGCTGTCCGCGCTTTCGAAGGTCGCCTGGCCCTTGAGCCACTCAATCTTGTTCTTCTTGAACAGGAATTCGATGCCGCCGGTGAGCTGCTTCACCGCATCGAGGCGCTGGCCGTGCATGGTATCGAGATCGAGCTCCACGCCCGACGCCTTGATGCCCATCTTGGCGAGATGGCCGCTGGCGGCGTGATCGTAGAATTCGGACGCATGCAGCATCGCCTTGGACGGGATGCAGCCGACGTTGAGGCAGGTGCCACCGAGGGTCGCGCGGCTCTCCACGCAGCCGGTCTTCAGCCCCAGCTGCGCCGCGCGGATCGCCGCGACATAGCCGCCGGGGCCGGCACCGATCACGAGGACGTCGAAATCATAGTCTGCCATATGCCTGCTCTCGAACCTTAGCCAATTGTGCTGATGATATAGTCGTTCGCCTCGGCCGCCGCACGGGTCATGCGGCGGAGGGACGGAACGCCCTGCATGATGTAGGGGCGCACCCCCTCCTCGTCGGCGAGGAAGTCCGCGCCGTGGATATTATGCTGCGCGAAGGCATCAGGATCGTAGCGCGCGGCGATGTCCTCGTCGGACAGAGCCGACAGCGCGCCGTCGAAAGCCCGCACCTCGTCCGGCGTGATCACCCAATAGCCGTAGAAATAGGCTTCGGTGCCTTTCAGCCCTTCGTCATTGCCCACCATCACGGACAGCGGGCTGGACGTCCGACCGATGTCGCCGCAGAGCATGAAGTGGAGCGCATGCCAGGCCTGGTCGAAATCGACCACCGCCTCGCTCTCCTCTTCCTCTTCGAACATGAACGGCACGAGCTCTTCCGGATCCCCCTCCAGCCGCGCGACATCCTCGGATGTCGCGCGCCGGAGATAGAGGATCATGCTCACGCCGATCGGCTCAAAGATCGATCAGCAGCCGGGTCGGATCCTCGATCGCATTCTTGAGCGCGACGAGGAAGGTCACCGCCTCGCGGCCGTCAATCAGGCGATGGTCGTAGCTGAGCGCGAGATACATCATCGGGCGGACGACGACCTCGCCGTTCACCACCACCGGGCGATCCTCGATGCGATGGAGGCCCAGCACCGCCGACTGCGGCGGGTTGATGATCGGGGTCGACATCAGCGAGCCGAACACGCCGCCGTTGGAGATGGTGAAGGTGCCGCCCTTCATCTCTTCCATCTTGAGCGTGCCGTCCTTGGCGCGCTTGCCGAAATCGCCGATCGTCTTCTCGATGCCGGCGACCGACAGGTCCTGCGCGTCGCGGATCACGGGGACGACGAGGCCGTTCGGCGCCGAGACGGCGACCGAGATGTCGGCATAATCGTGGTAGACGATCTCGTCGCCCTCGATCGAGCCGTTGACGGCGGGGATGTCGCGCAGCGCCTGGCAGGCGGCCTTCACGAAGAAGCCCATGAAGCCCAGGCGGACGCCATGCTTCTTCTCGAACAGATCCTTATACTTGGCGCGCGCCTCGATCACCGCCGACATGTCCACGTCGTTGAACGTGGTGAGCATCGCGGCGGTGTTCTGCGCCTCCTTGAGGCGCTTGGCGACCGTCTGGCGCAGGCGCGTCATCTTGACGCGCTCTTCCTTGCGGCCGCCCGACGATGCGGGCGCCGGAGTAGCAGAGGCGGCCGGAGCGGCCGGCTTCGCGGCGGCCGCGCCCTCGATGTCGACGCGGGTGACGCGGCCATCCTTGCCGGTGCCGGTGACGGTCGACGGATCGACGCCGGTCTCGCCCGCCGCGCGCTTGGCGGACGGCGAGAGCGCATCGCTGGTCTTGCCCGGCTCGGCCGGCGCCTGCTGCGCGGCGGCGGCGGCCGGCGCGGCGTCCTTCGTCTCGGCCTTGGGCGCCGGGGCGGCAGCGGCGGCGCCTTCCTCGATCGTCGCGATCACCGCGCCGACCTCGACCGTGTCGCCCTCGTTCACCACCAGCGCGCCGATCACGCCGGCGACCGGCGCGTTCACCTCAATGGCGACCTTGTCGGTCTCCAGGCTGGCGATCGCCTCATCGACCTTCACGCCGTCGCCGGGCTTCTTGAGCCACTGGCCCAGCGTGCCTTCGGTGATCGATTCGCCGAGTACCGGCACCTTCACTTCGGTGGTCATGTCGGGGTCCTGCTTTCTAGGATTCGGTTCTTAGGCGGCCTTGGCCGGCGAGGAGGTTTCGGACGTGTGGCCGAGCGCATCGGCCACGAGCTGCTTCTGCTGCGCGGCGTGGCGCTTGGCCGACCCGGTCGCCGTGGCGGCGGACGCGGCACGGCCGGCATAGACCGGGCGCTGCACCTGGCCGCCGACCTCGACGAGGCAATCCTCGATCAGGTCGTGCACGAAGCCCCAGGCGCCCTGGTTCTTCGGCTCTTCCTGCGCCCACACCACCGTTTCGATGTTGGTATAGAGCTTGAGTTGCTCGACGATGACGTCGCTGGGGAAGGGATAGAGCTGCTCGACGCGCAGGATGACGGTGTTCGCATCCCCCGCCTCGTCGCGCGCATCCAGCAGGTCGTAGGCGACCTTGCCCGAGCAGAGCACGAGGCGGCGCACGTCCTTGTCGGCTGGGGCCTTCGGATCGAACAGCACGCGGTGGAAGCGGCTCTCGCCGATGAAATCCCCGATCGAGGACACCGCCGCCTTGTGGCGCAGCAGCGACTTGGGCGTCATCACGATCAGCGGCTTGCGGAAGTCGCGGACCATCTGGCGGCGCAGCATGTGGAAATAATTGGCAGGGGTGGTGCAGTTGGCGACCTGCATATTGTCCTCGGCGCACATCTGCAGATAGCGCTCCAGACGCGCGGAGCTGTGCTCCGGCCCCTGCCCCTCATAGCCGTGCGGCAACAGCATCACGAGGCCGTTGGAGCGCAGCCACTTGCTCTCCGAGCCCGAGATGAACTGGTCCATGATCACCTGCGCGGTGTTGGCGAAGTCGCCGAACTGCGCCTCCCACATCACCAGCGTTTTGGGCGCGGTGGAGGCGTAGCCGTACTCGAAGCCGAGCACGCCATATTCGCTGAGCGGGCTGTCCAGCACCTGGAAGCTGCGGTCCACCTCGGACAGCGGGAAATAGCGATGGCCGTCCTTCTGGTCGTTCCAGCCGGCATGGCGGTGCGAGAAGGTGCCGCGCACGCAATCCTGGCCGGACAGGCGGACGCCATAGCCATCGAGCAGCAGGGTGCCGAACGCCAGCGCCTCGCCGGTCGCCCAGTCGAAGCCCTCGCCGGACGCGAACATCTGCTTCTTGGCGTCGAGCACGCGGGCCAGCGTCTTGTGCAGGTGGAAGCCGTCCGGCGCCTCGGTGAGGATCGGCACCAACTTGTCGATCTGCGCCTGCGCCACGGCGGTCGTGCCGGCGCGCCGGCCGAACTCCTTGGCCTGCTGCAGACCGGCCCAGTCGCCCTCGAACCAGTCGGCCTTGTTGACCTTGTAGCTCTTGCCCGCCTCGAACTCCTCGTCGAGCGTGGCGACGACCTTGGCCTCCTCGGCGGCGATCCAGGCATCGTCGATCACGCCCTCGGCCTTCAGCCGCTCGGCATAGATGGCGGAGACCGGCGGATGCTTGCGGATCTCCTCATACATCAGCGGCTGGGTGAAGCCCGGCTCGTCGCCCTCATTGTGGCCGAAGCGGCGATAGCACCACATGTCGATGACGACATCGCGCTTGAAGGTCTGGCGGAAGTCGGTCGCCAGCTTGCAGGCGAAGGTCACCGCCTCGGGATCGTCGCCGTTCACGTGCAGGATCGGCGCCTGCACCATCTTGGCGATGTCGGTCGGATAGGGCGAGGAGCGCGCGAATTGCGGGCTGGTCGTGAAGCCGATCTGGTTGTTCACCACGAAATGGATCGTGCCGCCCGTCGAATAGCCGCGCAGGCCGGAAAAGCCGAAGCATTCCATGATCACGCCCTGGCCGGCGAAGGCCGCGTCGCCGTGCATCAGGATCGGCAGCACCTTGGACCGGGCATTGTCCATGAGCTTGGTCTGCTTGGCGCGCGCCTTGCCGAGCACCACCGGGTCCACCGCCTCGAGATGCGAGGGGTTGGCAGCGAGCGACATGTGGACCTTGATCCCGTCAAACTCACGGTCGGTCGAGGTGCCAAGGTGATATTTCACGTCGCCCGAGCCGCCCACATCCTCCGGATTGGCCGATCCGCCGGCGAATTCGCTGAACACGGCGCGATAGGGCTTGCCCATCACGTTGACGAGCACGTTGAGACGGCCGCGATGCGGCATGCCGATCTCGATCGCCTCGACGCCGGCGGCACCGCCATATTTGATCACGGCTTCCAGCGCCGGCAGCGCGCTCTCGCCGCCATCCAGGCCGAAGCGCTTGGTGCCGACATATTTCTTGCCGAGGAACTTCTCGTACTGCTCGCCCTGGATGACCTTGGAGAGGATCGCCGTCTTGCCCTCGGGCGAGAAGGTGATCTCCTTGTCGCGGCCTTCCAGCCGCTCCTGCAGGAAGCGGCGCTCCTCGACGTCGCCGATATGCATGTATTCCAGGCCGACATGGCCGCAATAATTGCGGCGCAGGATATCGACGATCTCGCGGACGGTCGCGCGCTCCAGGCCCAGCGTGCCGCCCAGATAGACGGGGCGATCGAGGTCGGTCTCGGTGAAGCCGTGATATTCGGGCGTCAGGTCGGCCGGCAGGTCGCGCTTGGTGAGGCCCAGCGGATCGAGCTCGGCGGCGAGATGGCCGCGCACGCGATAGGTGCGGATCAGCATCATCGCGCGGATCGAGTCCAGCGCGGCCGCCTCCACCGTGGCGCCCGACGGCGCCGCCTTGGGCGCCTCCTCGGACTGGGGGGCGGCCTTGGGCGCCGGTGCGCCCTTGGCGGGCTTGGGCGCCGGCTGCATCTGGGTGGGATCGAGGCCGGCGGTGAGCGCGTCCGTGTCGGTCAGCGGCCAGTTCGGCCGCTGCCAGCTCGGGCCGGACACGGCCTGGGCGACGGAGCGGAAATAATTGCCCCAGGTGGGATCGACCGAAGCCTCGTCCCGCTGCCAACGCCGATACAGATCCTCGACGAACGCCGGACTCGCCCCGGCGAAATCGATCTCACTGCCCTCAGGAGAGTTGGCCTCGTAGCCCATGTCACCGTCCTCGCACGCCCGGTTCGGGAAACGCTGTCACCGGGCTTTCTACTGTTGTGGTGGCGCCGGCCGGCGGGCCGGCGCCGTTGATCGATCAGCCCTTGAGCACCTTCGAGAGCGTCACGCCCAGCTCCGACGGACTGGGCGACACCACGATGCCGGCCGCTTCCATCGCCGCGATCTTGTCCTCGGCGCCGCCCTGGCCGCCCGACACGATCGCGCCGGCATGGCCCATGCGGCGGCCCGGAGGCGCCGTGCGGCCGGCG
>Ga0207695_10011405_pt1 | contig 10773 bp, 12 predicted proteins | sample KBSC54metaG_FD_184354 | JGI IMG/M metagenome (GOLD analysis project Ga0207695, IMG submission 184354) | Corn rhizosphere microbial communities from Kellogg Biological Station, Michigan, USA - KBS C5-4 metaG (SPAdes) (version 2) | ecosystem: Host-associated > Plants > Roots > Rhizosphere > Soil... | reverse complement strand
ATAGTTTTAGCGAATTATTTAACCATTAAAATAATTACTGAATATGCCAGATGTTTTTCACACCGAGTGTTATTTTCTAAGTTCAGAAATGGCCAAATTATGCGTAGATACCAGGGACATTAAGGTCACTATTAAGGTAGCTTATCCTCCGGGTAAAGTACCTGAATTTACAATAGAAGCCAGCGGCATGAACGGTGAGATAGAGGGAGGGGAGCCGATACCGGGTTGTCCCACTCCGTGTCGTTAATACCATTTTTGGGAGCAAGTTACTTGCTCCTTTTTTTTTGCCTGCAGGTAGCCTTCTACGTTATCTTTTAATATAATTGGCTTCCGGGTTTATTTTTTATTGGCGTCAGAATAGATAAGTCTAAATGCGTTTGAAACAGCCTGTTGCATAATAGTGGCATGGTCTTCCTGTGGTAAATAGTCGAAGAATACCCGAATATTTTTGTGCTGCGGTGCTTGTATTTTTTCACTTAACAAATTGGCATCAACTTCCATTACCCGGGGAATTTTAGTTGGCGTTAGTCCTTCTTTGCCAACACCAATATAGATATCCGTTTGTTGCCTGAATGTACTATCTAATATTGCGGGATGTAGTTGTAACAGCGAGGCATTGTCCCACCATAAACTTGGACTTACGATGATGTACTTATTAAACAGCGTTGGTTTCTTAAATAAGATTTCTGTTGCTAAAAGGCCTCCTAACGATTCACCAATGATTGTCCTGGAGTTGTTTGTTTTATATTTCTTTTCAATAAATGGCTGCAATTCATTTTCTAAAAAGCGGATAAACTTATCGGAATGACCTGTTGTTGGGTAAGCTTTCTTATCTTCCGCAATTGTGGTGGGAAATGTAAAATCTCTTCTCCTGTCAACATTTGCAATACCAACCACAATTGATTTTGGAACACGGTTTACCCATTCAAAGCTATTGAATTGAACAAGCCCTACAATGTGAATAAAGTCTTCGTCCGCTGAACCGTCGAGCAAATAAATAACGGGATATTTTATCGTATCCTCCTTGTTATAACCTTCAGGGAGGTAGATATTCAAAATTCTTTTTTCACCGAGTTCTTTAGAATCCATTTCATCGATTACACCAAGTACAAAAGGTTTGCTGTTTCCCGGTTGGGTTGGCAAATTTACCTGGCAATAAATTGCATTAGCAGAAAAAACCAGGGAGAAAAGGATTAGTATTTTTTTCATTTTTGTTCGCATACTCGTTAGTCAACTCACGATGTTAATTGCGGCTGTCGCTGGTAAAATATTAACCAGCAGCTTCCGAAGAGATACAATTTGCGAATGAAGTTAAAGACAAAAGTCGACAAGAATTTCTTATGGGATCGAAAAGCGGGTGGAGTTATGAAGTCCTTTTTCAATCATCGAACTTCATTTCTTATTTCATCAATATATTAAATAGTAATTCTCCCTATTCGATTTCGACAGCCCAAGGTGTTTTTTAAGTGCGATTATTTTTTTCCAAAATGATTTTATAAACTTCTTTATCATAATATGCTTTTATACATAGACGATCGGGGAGGGCATATGTTTTAGAGATATTAATTTTTTCAGTCGCACTTGCGATAAATACCATTTTTTACACCCGCTAACCTGAATGCATACCCTAAGATAGCCTGCTAAAGTTAGTGTTTTAGATACTCAGACCTGTAATACCTGCATATGGCGATATGCTCTCCATTCTAATACGGCGACGGGCTAACTGATGTCCATCCGCCGTCAATAACCAGGCTCTGGCCGGTAATATGTCCCGACGCAGGCGACACCATGAATAATGCTGCATTTGCTATATCACTTACCGTAGCCGGTTTGCCTAATGGCGTAATGCGACTCCATGTTTTTTCATATTCTTTATCATGTAATGTTCGTTCGGTTAATGTTGCACCGGGTGCAATTGTATTTACTGTGATATGATAAGGAGACAATTCAATGACGAGGTTTTTTGCAAGCATTTCCAAACCAGCTTTTGTAATAGCGTAAGCCGCGAGGTTTTTATGGGCCTGGTGGCCCACAACAGACGACATAAACAAAATTCTTCCGCCGGATTGTTGCATTTTCATTTGCTTCGCCGCAGACTGCGCAAGAAAAAAACTGCCACCAAGGTTTAGCCTCATCACTTTGTCAAAGGAATCGGGGGCGTATTCAAAAAAGTCTGCAAACAGCGTGATGCCGGCATTGGCAATGGCAATGTTTAGCTGACCAAATTTAACAACAGCTTCATCTACCATACTTTGAATAAAGCCAATATCAGAAGCATCGCCTGGCATTGGATAACAAATCCCTTCTTCGTTAGTAATTTTAGCAGCTGCTTCATTTGCCATAACGGCATCCACATCATTCAGAATAACAGATGCGCCATTGGCACATAATTGCCTTGCTATTTCAAAACCAATACCCTGGCCCGCGCCCGTTATAATTGCTGTTTGTTTGTCGAATGGTTTTAATGGCATGGTTAGAATCTTAAAATTGAATGTGATAAAATCTTCCGCAAAACCAATAATTTCGGGAGGAAGAAAAGTTTGTAATAAAGGTAATGCAGCAAATATTAATTTATTTTTTTGGAAAAAAGTTTATAAGTGTGGCATTTATAAATCCAAAAGCTGCATGGTAACAAGTATATTTATTTAATTTGGAAGATAGTGCCTGCTGAATTGACCTTACCCGTTGCCGTTAGTTTCGTAATTTTGGCTTTGCGTTTGCTGGTAAAAGTTCAGAAAGTGAAATATGAAAAACCTGCTTAAGTTCTTAACGATAATAGTTTTTTTTTCAATATTCGAATCGTGCCGGCCTGTTCTTCGTTTTGAATAAATAATTTTGTAGCTTAGTTATGTTGATGTTTTGAAATGGGATTGGAAATTTAATGCGTTAAAAGCATAGCGATGGCAACCGTAAAATTTACATCTGCGTTGGAAAGATTTTTTCCCGGTATTAAGGAGATACCGGCAAGGGGAACTACAATACGGGAAATTTTAGATGAGGTAGAAGCGGGATATCCAACGTTACGGAGTTATTTGATTGATGAACAGGGCCGCCTGCGGGGTCATGTAAATATATTTATTGATGGCGGCATTATAAACGACCGTGAGGGGTTGAGTGATCCGCTTTCGCAGGACAGTGAGATTTACATAATACAAGCTTTATCCGGCGGTTAACAATAAAATCGATTTATATGACTCCGACTCTGCTGCTCGGCACCCGTAAAGGTTTTATCTCTTATCGTTTTCACAATAATCATTGGGAGGTGGAAAATCTTTCTTTTGAAGGAGTGCCTGTTTCAATTGCTTATGAAGATGCCCGTTCCGGTACGTGGTGGGCAGCTTTGGATCATGGTCATTGGGGTGTGAAACTACATCGCTCAAAAGACAGGGGGAAAACCTGGGACGAAGTTGCGGCGCCCGCATACCCGCAAGGCGAGGAAATAAAGGATGGAATAATGGCTACCACCCGTTACATCTGGTCGGTTGCCAACGGAGGTAAATCATTCCCATCAAGACTATGGCTGGGTACGGATCCCGGGGGGTTATTTGTTAGCGACAATGAAGGTGATCAATTCGACCTGGTTACATCTCTCTGGAACCATCCGAGCCGCAAACAACATTGGATGGGTGGCGGACGCGACCAACCTGGCATACATTCTATTGTGGTAGATCCGCGGGATGAAAATCATCTTTATGTAGGCATCAGTTGTGCAGGGGTATTTGAAACAAATGATTCCGGAAAAACGTGGCTGGTAAGAAACAAAGGGCTTAGGGCAGATTTCCTGCCAGACCCTCAATCAGACATAGGACACGATCCTCATATCCTGGTTGCAGCACCAACAGATCCCGATATACTCTGGCAACAAAATCATTGCGGCATTTTTCGCTCAGTCGATGCTGCCATGAACTGGGAAGATATCAGCCAGTCTGAAGGCCCCGCCAGGTTTGGGTTTGCACTTTCCGTAGCCGATGATGATCCCGGCCAGGCATGGGTATGTCCTGCCAACAGTGATACGACACGTACGGCAATTAAAGGAGCACTTTGTATTTGCCGCACCGACGATGGGGGCAAAACCTGGAAAAATTTACGCAAAGGATTGCCGCAGGAAAACTGTTTTGATATCGTGTATCGCCATGCGTTGGACAGTTCCGGTGATGCCGTTGCTTTCGGCACAACTACCGGTAATCTTTTCTTTTCGCCGGACAGGGGCGAAAGCTGGCAGACGCTTAACAATTATTTACCCATGGTGTATTCGGTTCAGTTTTCGAATTAAAATATAAGCTGGAACCCTTTATTATTCAGCAATAGGGGTGAAGGCTCCATTTTTATTGCAAGAATATCTTGCTATTAACTATCAGCCAACTAAGTTTGTCCAAAAGATCCTGGATGATTTTATCCACCACGGATAATGAATTCGGATAATAAACGTTGGTAAATTATAATCTCATTTTTTATAAAACCCCTAACACATGAAAACACTTAAAACCCTGGCAGTTCTGCTATTCCTTGCATGTACCATTCTTTCATTTAAACCCATTGATGATTGGACCATGGTGGCAACTGAAAATTGTAAAATCTATTTTCCTCATCAACCCACAGACCAATCGGGCACTGTAAATACTGCTAAAGGGAATTTGAAACTGAATATTTACTCCTATAACGCCGCGACAAAGAATGGCGACGACAATTTAGCTTATATCCTTACCGAAACCGAATACCCCGACTCTTTGATTAATTCCGGTAACGACAACGAGCTTGATGCATTCTTCAAAAATTCCATCGACGGTATCGTAAATAACTTTCATGGCAAATTAGTAAGCGAATCGAAAACAGCAATTCAGGGGTTCCCAGGACGGCAGGTGAAATTAGATATTCAGCAGGGAAAGTCGGTAATGAACATCCGTCTGTACCTGGTGAAGAACAGGCTTTATATGCTGGAAATTGTCACCGCCGCGGATAAGGATGATAACTCGTCTATTGAAAAGTTCATGAACTCTTTTGAATTAATAGATTCGGTTAATGTTGAGCCTCGTAGTTAGCTAGGATAGATTGTAATATCATTTGCAAACGGGCGTTTGCAGCGAAATAAATCTTCAGCAATACTTGAAGATCAATACTGCCTTGTAGCCGGGCAGCCAACTTTTTTCTGTTTCTTTCCCGGAAGAATTCCGGCGATCTGTTTGTACTTGTCGAAAAAATAACGGACGGTGTAAGTTATCGCTATGTAATAATAGCCATCCTTATTATTCGGGTTGCCGCGACCGATGCCGGCTGCGGGATACGGCCCGGCCTGGACTTCATTGCCACGATAGGCGAGTTCAACTGCTTTTGCTCCTTTTGCATTAAGGAGAGTAGCCTCGTCTATATACTTATTGCTTACATCGTCAAGATAATCGGTAAAGATTTTGCGATAACCAAATTCAAGCCCTATTCGCATGTCTTCGTTAATTGAATACGAGGCTCCTATTCCGATAGGAACACTGAATTGGGTAAGCTTATAATTTTTTACACCTGCGGTAAAGCCTTCGCCTTCCGTATTGAGTGGTTGCAGAAAATATTTCTTGCCACTGGTGTCTTTCGTATAAGGATTGAAATGATATACGCCTATACCGGCGAATATATAAGGCGTCCACCAATGGTCGTTAAGACTAAGGAAATTATACTGGCCGGTCAATTCCCAGTCGGCGATCTTTGAACTAAAATTCAGGTTTCTTCGCTGCATGGCAGGCGTTCCTTTTTTATCATCAGCATGCAGTGAAGTAAGGGTTAGATAACTTCTCAAAGAGAGATGTTCAGATAAGTCGTATTGCGCACCTAAGGATCCCATTAATTTTGCCTGCGAAAGTGAGACGGTCTTTGCTTTCAAATCACCTTCATAATTGGCAACACCCAGCCGCCCGGAGAAATAAAAATTCTGTGCAGATGATATTATGGGTACGAAAAAAGAAACAAATAATAATTTTTTCATTGGAATAAAATAAGCAGATGTCGAAATTAGCTAACGTTTTGTGATTCTATTTATTTCAGTTGTTTTGCAATGATTTTGAAAAATGTAACACAACGAACGCTATGCCGTCTTGTTAGTAAGCAAATCTTCCGATCACGGCTCCACATCAGAAGATATTTTGTCTCCATGAACGGACTATGTCATTTGGGGAAAAAGAATGGTCTTATAAGAAAGTTCGATAGTTTCTATCAGCACTTCACTTTTTTCAGCATTTAATTCGCTGAGTTTCCAACTTTTTGGGAAAATATTTTTTATAGTCCATGCCATGTAAGGCGAATTGGTCTCGTCCAACAATTCGATGGTAGCCTCGGGCAATTCTGCGACATTTTTATTTTTATTGAAATGAGAAAAAAGCCAACGATTCAACGCAGATGATTGTAGATTTTTGGCTGCACGCCTCAATATCAATGTAGAGCCTACGATATTATCGCTTTGGTTTACAGAATTTGTTTCAATGATTGCCTCCAGCCCACTGATGGATTGAAAATGAGTGTCCACCATATTGGGATCATCCAGCCCTTTGAATTCTATACGAAAATTAAAACTTGACGGTGGGTACATGGCGTTATTTTGCGGCTTCAATAATAGTTAATCCTTCATGCACAAGTTCCATTGTTTCAATAAGTATTTCATTCTCACCCGCATTTAGAGAACCATATTGCACTTTGCACGGCCATGCATTTGCTGCTATCCAGGTTATTATAGGTTTATGCTCTTCATCCAGTAACTTAATAGCAACATCACGGCGGAACTGAGCGGCACCCTCCTGGAATAGAGTAGTTTTTTTCCAAAGTTGGTAGAATTCGAAATCGCCGAAAAACACCCCCCTCTTCAGTGTTATGTTACTGTACTTGGTTAAGCCTGGTTGTTTTGTTTTATTGTAACTTTTATAAGACCCTTCCCTGTACTCAATCACTTCAGTTTCAAAATCCAGTCCTGAAATCTCTGTAAATCCTATACGGGTTCCACCCCAATCTACTTCGAAATGGAACTTTGGAAGGGGATAGTTTTTTTTGGGATCTGTTGCCATGATACTGATTTTTGGCAAGCAAGATAGAAAAATTATGCGAGCTAACTTCTGATCAAAAATAGGATTTATAAAAATTCGGCAACCCATTGCACAGGTCAATATTACTGATAATGTTAACTAACGCAAAATATCGAATTGTGCTGAAGATAATACGTCGCAGTTGTAAGTAATGCTGCAATTGTGCCTTATTCAATTTATTTTCTATAAGCAGGAATTACTTAAATTGGTGTAACAGTTAATTATGGCTTAGGGAAGCTATTTGATGGATAAAATTGTTCTCTTGTGTGAATAATTTTATTTTACTCTTATCTTAATTTAAATTGTGCACAGTTATGAAAAAGTTAGTTCACAAATACTACCCATTTGTTTATCTCTTTGCCTTGGTCCTGTTTGCGTCGTGCCAGAAAGAATATAGCTACGAAGGCGGGCCACAGGCCAGCTATATCATAGAAGGTTCGCCGGCCGTTTGTGCTCCGGTAGTACTTTCTGGATATTATATTGTAGGTGCACCCACAGGAAACACCAATACTTTGCAGGTTACAGTCCAGGTAACATCCGTAGGCAATTATACTATTTTTACAATTCCAACTGATGGAATTTCATTTTCCGCATCGGGCAATTTTGCCACTACAGGTACCCAGGTTGTTACACTTCAGTGTAGTGGCACGCCTGCTTCTGCCGGCACATTTACAATTAAAATTCCCGGTACTAATGGTTGTTATTTTACATTGAATGTATTGAAGCAGGCACCGGCAAGCTATGTACTCTCCGGTTATCCCAACGATTGCTCGAACCCGAAAATTGAGGGTGTTTTTGCAGCCGGTTCCGAGGTAAAAGCAACTAATTCTATAACTATCGAAGTAATTGTAAACACGCCGGGAGACTACATTATTAGAACAGATACGATTAATGGCATTAGTTTCTCTGCGTCCGGACATTTCAATTCTGCCGGCCCGCAGACAGTTGTTTTAAAAGGCGTTGGTATGCCAGGCGATCCCGGATTGCTGTTTTTTAATTTAAATTCAGATTCGTCACATTGCAGTTTCAACCTCCCGGTGCAATGTGCAGAGCCGCTTGCTACCTATGTTTTGCAATCGGGTACTGCCCCAACCGGGTTGGTTTGTGCACCACAATCTATACAGGGAACTTACACTGCAGGCGTTGCATTAAACAGCAGCAATACAATTACTATAACACCTTATGCTACGCTCCCCGGCAACTACGCCATATCCACGGCCAGGATCAATGGGGTGGTATTTTCAGCAATCGGAAATTTTCCTACTGCAGGTCAATATTCCGTTGCCCTCAAAGGCAGCGGTACACCTTTGTCTTCGGGAACCTTTACATATACGCCTTTTATTATTGGGCCTTCGCCGATTGGTGGGGAGTCGTGTGATGTATCTATAACTGTTCAATAATTTTAGTCCTCATTTCATTCTTGAATGCGAGTCAGGCATTTGATTACAGCAGAGTTTGCGAAAATTACTCTTTCCATTCAACGATAAAGGCACTGTCGCTGAATGTCATTAAGTTGAGATTACTTCGAAAAAGACAAGGTGAGACAGAATATGGATGCTGTATGGATGAAGCATAGATGAAGTATAGATAGAGTATCAGGAGTGTATGAAATAACTTAATTTAATTTAATGACTTTGTGCTCCTCCCAATACTTATAATCGCAGGCTTGCTGCATTATATTCGTTTAACCAATTGCATTGTCATTTCCTGGATTCCCTCCAAAATTTCGCAGGTATAAACTCCATAGGGCAGTTCATTCAGTCCGTTCCATTTATAAAGAGATTGATTTGTTTCAGTCTTCATTTCAACGGATCTGCAAATGTTTCCATTATGGTCCCTTAATAACGCTTTAAAACTCGACTTTTGGGGTTCCTGAATTTCAATTACGAGGTCATTAAGGAAAAATCTTTGCCTGATTTTTAAGAACATAGCTTTTCTTTTAGTTGAGGTAATTAATTTAGTCTATAGCCGTCTTATAGGATACACAAGAAGTCTTCTGAATTAGCAGTCAGATTTCAAAGGAGTTTAGAGCTGGTTGCGACGCATAAAGCTCTGTGGAAAAAATGTGAATAAAAATAAATGTATCTGCTGATATTCCAAAATTTATTTTATGATTATTTTTTTGGATACAGGAAAGAAAGTTTGAAAAGATGCCAGGTTTATTAAACAATGATTCTTTGAATTATTCGTTTAAAACATTTAAATGATTAAACTATGAACACAACTGAAATAAACCTGAATTTTAATAAGGCCGATTTCGAAGAAGTATATTTTAAGAACAGGGAAAATAATATGCTATTTTCCAAATTGATTAAAAAGCAATTTATGCTTTCTTTGATTTTCGGCACCCTTTCTTTAGCATCACTTATTTATTCTACTATGTCTAATAAGTCGTGGGGTATTTTTACCATCACCACGGTAATATTTGTACTCGTCCTTAATCAATTGATAAAGAAAATGGCTCCCGAGTTGAAGTGGGAAAGATCAATCAGGGATTTTTTAGATGAACAGGCAAAATTTATTTCGAGAAAACTTACTTTATCAGAAAACACACTTACTTTAAAACGCGACACTGACATTACGATTATGCGATGGAAAGATTTTAAAAAGGTTGTAATTGACGATAAAGCGATTAGCCTTTATGGTGATGAAACTTTTGTATTCCCCAAAAAATCGATGAATTGGCATGACTTTGATTTACTTAGAAATGAAATTTTATTAAGGATCAAAAACTAAAGCCGCGTTCTAAATTGTAAAGAATAGTTCTGGACCATTTATGTAGTGGCAATCGCAAACATCTCTTTGTATTTCATAAAGGATTTAATGGCGGGACGTTTTTTACAATCAATGACATTTCCTATATCATACCAATAACTTTCCCACTTTCCGAAAAGGCGCGTCTAACTGGTGCCTTAAATTTCATTTTTGCAAGTCAAAAACCAGTACATTTATCCATCTGCCTCACACGATTGTTTCTTTAAAATTAATTTACGATGGAAGGTTTAATGATGAATTACCCGTTAACGGTACCATCAATTCTTGATCATGGGTACCGGGTTTTTCCAAAAAAAGACATCATAAGTATTTTGCCGGATAAAACGCGGCATAGTTATACTTATACAGATTTATATAAGCGGAGTAAAAAATTAATGCATGCATTGATAAACAAACTTGGCGTAAAAAAGGGTGACATAATAGGAACATTTGCCTGGAATCATTATCAGCATATGGAGTTATATTATGGAATACCGGGAAGTGGTGCCATTTGCCACACCATTAACATAAGGCTTTCGCATTCGCAAACAGAATTCATTATTAATAATGCTGAAGACCGGTTTATTTTTATTGATGCCTCGTTGGTGCCTGCAATTGAGCCCGTTGCTCCGTTGCTGCCAACCGTAGAAGCTTTTATCATACTGAATGCCCCAAAAGGATTTACTTCCAGTCTCAATAACTGTATAGACTATGAAGAATTGACTGCAGATGGTCCCGACGATGAAGCGTGGGTGCGGGTAGAAGAAGAAGATGCCTGTGGAATGTGTTATACAAGTGGGACTACCGGATTGCCTAAAGGTGTTTTATATTCTCACAGGTCAACTTATTTGCATGCATTGGTTATTTCGTTACCGAATTGCGCGCAATTATCATTTAATGACAGGATACTGGTAGGCGTTCCCCAATTTCATGTTATGGCCTGGGGTATTCCCTTCGCAGCTGT
>Ga0207695_10011403_pt1 | contig 10774 bp, 20 predicted proteins | sample KBSC54metaG_FD_184354 | JGI IMG/M metagenome (GOLD analysis project Ga0207695, IMG submission 184354) | Corn rhizosphere microbial communities from Kellogg Biological Station, Michigan, USA - KBS C5-4 metaG (SPAdes) (version 2) | ecosystem: Host-associated > Plants > Roots > Rhizosphere > Soil... | reverse complement strand
CCGCCGGCCTTTTTGCACGCCAGTTCGAGGGAGGTGTGTTCGATGCTGTTAGCCATGCTTTAATTTATAAGCATAGCTTTAAACGGATTGCAAGTGACACTTGAATGGATTTTGCAAGTATGGCTTGCGACAGTGCCCCTATGACAAAAGCCCGAAAGCCCCTGGACATCAAGATCGGGGCGGCCATCAAGGCCGCACGATTGCAGCGCGGACTTACTGGGCGCGAGGTCGCAGCTCAGTTGAAAACGAGCATAGGCGCTATCGGAAATTGGGAGAGAGGCGCCAACATTCCAGCGGCCGGCAACCTCTTTGCTCTTGCCGAATACCTTCGGATTGATTCGAAGGCGCTAGCGAGAGGCGAGGTCGTGGCCCTTGAACCCCGCTCTCTGGTGCCGTCATTCGATCCTGACGCAGATGGCGAAGAGTTTGACCCCGATGCCGAGGTCCCTATCGTCGGTTATGTTGGCGCTGGTGACGCGGCGCACTACTATGCGGTTTCCCAAGGGGATCTAGAACGAGTGCAAGCGCCCAAGGACACCACCAAGGAAACCGTGGCGTTGGAGATCAGGGGCGAAAGCCTTGGGCCGGCCTTCAACCGCTGGATCGTTTATTATGACGACGCCGGCGAGGGCGTCAGACCGGAATATGTCGGCAGGCTTTGCGTGGTCGGCTTGCTGGATGACCGAATTCTGGTCAAGGTTATCAGGCGATCTAAGCAGCGCGGCCTTTTCGATCTCGAATCGAACAATCCCACAGAAAAGGTCATCGAGGGCGTCGAAATCTCTTGGGCCGCATTGGTCACGGACATGAAAAGACGTTCATAGCCCTAGAGATATAGAACTCACCCTCAGAGCCCTTATACCTATCAGAGCTAATCCTTTTAGGAATTAGCCTTTATGAATTAGGGTGACAAATCTGTCAGGGGTATGGGTGACAAATCTGTCACCGATCAAAGAACGGCGCATGCAGAAAATAGGTGTTCGGCCCCCGCTTTTCCGGAACCACCAAAAGCACATTGGCCGCGATTAGTTCCTGCACGGCGCGCTGCACATAACGCTCGCTCCGCCCCATCTCCTTCGCGATCCTCGGCACCGAATACCAGCAGCTGCGGTCCTTGCCGTTCATTCGACGCGATAGCCACCACCCTACCCTAAAGCCACGGTCACTCACGCCCTTGAGCGTCGAGACGTATTCAATCCAAAGCCGCCGCTGGTCATAAAATTCGATTGCAGCCTGGCCGTCATCGTTCCGTCTGAGCATGACGGACAACATAAGGCTGAACATTTTTTAAAGCAATGCTTGCATCCATTTTAAAGCTATGCTTATATCGTTCCCAAGAGACCACGAAGAAGCGCAAGCCGATCTGGCCTCAACAAACGGAAATTAAAGCGATGCCCGCTACCGCAAAACCAATCGAAGAGCGCCTTGAGGCCAAAAGCATACCTGAGCCGAACACGGGATGCTGGATTTGGCTTGGGGGAAGAAATTCAGAAGGTCGCGCCTTACTCGGCTCCCGCACTGCGGCTCGCGTTTCCTACGCCACATACAAAGGTCCGATCCCAGAAGGCATTTGCGTTCTTCACAAGTGCGACGAGGTGATTTGCATCAATCCAGATCACCTCTTCCTCGGCACCCATACCGACAATATGCGCGACATGTCACGCAAAGGACGCGGTCGCCCTGGCGGCGATAGGTGGAGCAGATCATGAGCGTCAAGACCTTCGATAGCAAGTGCTACGACCTCGCCAGCGCCTTCCTCGAAGACGAGCCGGCGTTGTTCACCGACGCGAAGTGCAACGCGCTGGCGGCTGAAATCCAACAGACCATCGAAGACTTCATTGCCGACGCCAAGCGCAACTACGAGCCGTCCGATCCTCCCGGCTTCGAAGGCGGCTTCGCGGCAAACCACTGAACCACCCGAGACCAATCAGCCCCCCATCCAGGCCGATCTGGTCTCGAACCAACAAGGGATAACGACATGCGCCTCATCGAACAGCACGGACAGATCGCCATCTGGGAAGTCGACGGCGAGTTCTACGTCTACGGCGTCCTGAGCGATCCGATTGTCTGCCCTTCGTTGGGCATGGCTCGGGCAAGGGCGGCGCTGTGATGGTCGCCTACTACAACGAGCATGACCGCTTCGCAGCCCAATGGCTTCGCAACCTAATCGATGCAGATTTGATCGCCGCTGGCGATGTCGATGAACGGAGTATCGCCGATGTCAGACCCGACGATCTCGCCAGCTACACTCAATGCCATTTCTTCGCAGGCATCGGAGGATGGAGCCTCGCCCTTCGTCTCGCAGGATGGGACGACGCTCGACCTGTTTGGACAGGCTCCTGCCCCTGTCAGCCGTTCAGTGCGGCAGGGTCGCGCAAGGGCACCGCAGACGAACGGCATCTATGGCCTCAGTTCGAAAGACTTATCCGCGAGTGCAGCCCTGCAATTGTGTTTGGAGAGCAGGTTACGAGCAAGGACGGACGTGAATGGCTCGCCGGAGTACGCTCTGACTTGGAAGCATTGGACTATGCAGTCGGGGCATCCGATCTGTGCGCTGCGAGCGTCGCCTCGCCGCACATCCGGCAAAGGCTTTATTGGGTGGCCGACACCTATGGCCGGAACGCCAGCTCAGAAGGGCTACAACGAAGCCGGGAACACGGACAGCGGCCGGAAGACAACCAAGATACTCAAGGGTTGGGCGTCGCCTCGGGCGAACCGATACGCGGGCGCGGACAGCCATGGGAACCGTCAATTACCATTGAATGCGACGACGGCTACCGCCGTGTTGGACCCTCGACACTGGCAATGGCTCATGGGGTTCCCAATCGCATGGGAAGACTGCGCGGCTACGGCAACGCAATCGTTCCGCAAGTCGCGGCGGAGTTCATCGCCTCGTACTGCGAAGTAAGAGCCGCCGCCTGACCCCCAAAACACCCCCATCGATACCACACAAGGAATAGGGACGATGAACGCCGCACCAGAAGTGACAGTCGAGCAAATCGACGAGCTGGCATGGGCCTGGGTCAAGGCATCGTTCGATGACCCGCACGGCGATTGGCAGAGCCGGTTCTCCGCCGACAACATGGAGACGGCCTACCGCGCTGGCTTCTCGGTTGGTCTGGGGCATGCCCGCAAGGTTTTCATGAGCGAAGGCGCTTATGCGCCGCCAGCCCCATGCAAATGGGAATTCCTTTCCGCAGATGGTTCGTGGAAGCCCTGCCGCAATGCCAATGACGCGGCGATGTGGGCGGCCGATGGCTTCAAGATTCGCGAAAAGGTCCTGTCATGAGACACTTCTCCCCCAAGCAGCGCACGCCGCTACGCTCCGCATATCAGACTACCGGTGCCGATCTGGCATCTGCGCTCCTCGGGCAAAAGCGCGTGAAGCAAACCGTTCGCGTTGTAACGACCGACACCTACCAAGGGAAACCGATCTCCCACATTGTCCTGGTTGTCCCTGCCGGCAAAGAGCAAGGCGACTACTGGCACGTATCAGCGGCCAATCTATGGCGGATTGAGGCCGGCGTCAGCCCCGATGATGTCGGCTGCGAGTTGGCCGACGCTCAAAGCGAACCAATCGAATACCCCGACGAGGACCGAGCCGCTTCGGCTGCGGACGCCTCTTACCAGTCCAGAATGGAGCAATTCTAAATGGCCACCAAACTCAACAAACTTTCACCAGAGCAGGAAGCTCAAATCCCGATTGTTCGGGACGAGTTTTTGCGCATCGGGTTTTCAACCGAGCCTGCAGATTTCGAGGCTGCAGAACAAGCAGTGCGAGACGCCTATGCCGTCGCCAATCTGCCTCCTCCCAAGATCATTATCCGGCTGGCCTCGCCCCGAGAGGGTGCCATCGCCGCCGCGATCCTCAAGGGAACGCGGTTAGGCGATAGCGTCAGGGATCAGGTCTGGGCTCAGGTCAGGGCTCAGGTCTGGGCTCAGGTCAGGGATCAGGTCTGGGCTCAGGTCGGGGATCAGGTCAGGGATCAGGTCTGGGCTCAGGTCGGGGATCAGGTCAGGGATCAGGTCTGGGCTCAGGTCTGGGCTCAGGTCGGGGATCAGGTCTGGGCTCAGGTCAGGGATCAGGTCTGGGCTCAGGTCAGGGATCAGGTCTGGGATCAGGTCTGGGATCAGGTCAGGGATCAGGTCTGGGCTCAGGTCAGGGATCAGGTCTGGGATCAGGTCAGGGATCAGGTCTGGGCTCAGGTCTCCACAGCTTTCTACAGCCAGCACGAAGCCGGCTGGCTTGCATGGGCCTCTTACTTTCACAAAGTCTGCGGCCTGCCCGGAACCGAGAAAATTGAACCTCTCGCGCGCATCGCTGCCAATTGCGGCTGGGTCTGGTTTTTCGCTGGCGCCGCTATCATCACTGATCGTCCACGCACCTTAAAGCGCGATGATCAAAATCGTCTGCACTGCGAGAATGGTCCAGCACTTGAATACCGCGACGGCTTTGCCGTTCACGCATGGCACGGCACGCGCATCCCCGCCGAATGGATCGAAGACAAGTCGCACCTAACGGCCAAGATTGCCTTGACATGGCCCAATATAGAACAGCGCCGCATTGCAGTGGAGATTGTCGGCTGGGCTCGCATCCTTCGCGAACTCAAGGCCAAGGTCATCGACGCTGACGGCGATCCGCAAATTGGAACACTTGTTGAGGTCAAGCTGCCTGATCTGTCGCGCCCGGCTCGCTTCTGCCGAGTGACGTGCGGCACCGGCCGGGAATTCGCTGTCGGTGTCCCTCCTGAAATTGATACCGCACTCGCCGCGCAAGCCTGGATGCAGGGCGTTCAGCTTGCCGACTTCATTCGCCCTGAAATCCGCACCTAACAACGAAAGGAACTACCATGAAGACCTTCAAGCATACTGCCGCGCAGGGCGAAATCAGCATCCGCAAGATCGGCGCGTTGCCGGCGGATGTTCTGCCGCTCAAGCCCGAGAATGGCCACTACGTCATCGGCCATTCCGAGACCGGCCACCATCACGTCATGACACTTGACCGCAAGCAGGTTTTCGAGGCCAAGAATCCGCCGACCGGTATGCGCGTCCTCTACGCGATCCTCGATGTCCCTGCCGATCTCATCCATCAGCGCGGCCACGATACCCACGAGACGATCCACCATGACGCCGGAATCTATGAATTCCGTCTCGGGCGCGAATTCGACCCCTATGGAGAATTGGCTCGGCAGGTTGCGGACTGATCGGCTTCGGTTTCCGGCGCTAGCCGCCGGTTTCCCAAGTCGATGAGAGTTTTATGAAAATGACCTTCGCAGCCAACTGGTTATCCCACCATCCCCGTACGATGTACGCCCTGTGTATCGCAGGCTGTCTCATCGTCGCAGCTATGGATATGCCGAGATGAACACCTGCGCTCTCAAGTTCACACACGCCAGCACACTACCCGACACCGCGCCTGGAACCATGGTCACCTGCATCATTTTGACCAAGGCAGCGACGGGGCGCGATTGGACGATGCCGGCATATTACCTGAATGCCTACCCTCTTGAATACGAGGATTGCGTCTGCAACAGCCACGAAGACCACGGCGAAAATGATGGGTGCCCGACCACTGGATGGTTCTACGACGAAAGCAATTTCGACTATGAGAATTGCTACCATCCCGTGACTGGGACTGTCGTTGCTTGGGCGAAAATCCCAAGCGCCGAAGATGTCATCGCTTCCCTGCCGGTGCAGCCATGAACCAACCCTTGGTGAACGGGGATATGCGCCGCGAGCTTTGGCAGCCGGATCGCCATGAGCAGATGGCCGCGTGCGAAATCCTCCTCGCCGCCACCATCCCGTACGAGCTTCGCGTCCTGGTGCGCGAGCTTGAATTCAAATTAGCTACCGAAAGGCGTCCGACATGAGCACCGCAGCTTCACAGGCCCTTATCGACATCGAACATGAGCCGGCGCCGCGCCGCGAAGTCGCTGCCGTAACGCCCATGGCAATGATCGACCGCGCCCTGGCGACGAATGCCACACCGGAGACGCTGGAGCGACTTCTAGCGCTTCAAGAGCGCTGGGAGGCATCCCAGGCCCGAAAGGCATTCGATAATGCTATGGCGGCGGCTAAGGCCGAAATCCCGACCATCTTCAAGAACAGGCTCGTGGACTTCACTGGTAAGACCGGCATCCGCACCCACTACCGTCATGAGGACTTAGCTGAGATTGCCAAGACGGTTGACCCGATCCTGGCGAAGCATGGCCTCTCCTATCGTTATCGCACTCAGTCGCCTATCGGCGAGCCGATCACTGTCACGTGCATCGTCTCGCACCGCGACGGCCATTCCGAAGAAAACACTCTGGTTGGCCCGCGCGACGATAGCGGCAACAAGAACCCGATCCAGTCTATCGGATCCACGATCACGTTCTTGCAGCGCTACACGCTCAAGTCGGCGCTGGGTCTGGCCGCGTCAAATGACGATGATGGCAAGACTTCCAATCAGACCGAGGCCGACAACCCCATCAGCCAAGAGCAAGCCGCAACAATACGAGCGCTGATCGATGAGACCGAGACCGACATTCAGAAGTTTTGCGAACTGATGAAAGTGGAATCGGTCCCCGAACTGACGATCGCCCAATACCCGCGCGTCATCTCATCGCTTGAAGCCAAGAAGCGGAGGCTCGCGTCATGATTGAGCAAGGGACCCAGGAATGGTTCGCCGAGCGCTGCGGTAAGGTCACCGCCTCGCGCGTTGCTGATGTCGTCGCTAGGACAAAGACGGGCTGGGGGGCTGGCAGAGCCAACTATATGGCGCAGCTCGTCGCCGAGCGCCTTACTGGTACTGTGGCCGAAAGCTTCTCCAATGCTGCGATGCAATGGGGAACCGACATGGAGCCGGAGGCGCGAGAGACATACGAGTTCTACACGAACGCAACGGTTGAGCCGGCAAGCTTCGTGAAGCACCAAACCATCGGTGACACCGGTGCCAGTCCAGATGGATACGTGGGCAAAGACGGGCTTGTCGAGATCAAATGCCCAAACACGGCAACCCACATCGAAACGCTTCTAGGCGGTTCGGTACCAGGCAAATACGTCACTCAGATCCAGTGGCAGCTTGCCTGTACCGGACGCAAATGGGCCGACTTCGTTTCATTCGACCCGCGCCTTCCGGAATCCATGAAGCTGTTCGTCAAGCGCGTCCAGCGAGATGACATGATGATCGCCAGCTTAGAAGCCGACGTGATCGAGTTTTTGAACGAGCTTCGCCTCACGGTTCACCGCCTTCGCGCCAAGTACGACCCGGAAACAATCGTGCCGGGCGAGCTGCTGGCAATGGCGGGCTGATTTCTCAACGAGAAGGCGGGGCGCAAACGCCCTGCCGGGAGTTTCACATGAGCAGGGACAGCATCAACATAATCTATCAATGGGATGGCGACGCAATGCGCCCTCTTCCGCGCTTTCACAACCTCGCCAATGGCGAATTTGTCGTCGGTGAGAAGTACCGCTGCGAAGTGCAGGAGGATCGCTCCTGGGTAAGCCACAAGCATCAGTTCGCATGGCTGCATGATGCTTGGCTGTCTCTGCCCGAGCATGTCGCGGCTCGCTTCCTGAACGAGGACCAGCTTCGCAAGCATGGTCTCATTGCTGGCGGCTTCTGTGACAGCACGACGGTTCCATGCGCGAGCCGCGCCGAAGCCGAACGCTGGTACAAGCATCTTCGGTCGCGCGAGCCGGATACGGTTGTCTCCATCAACGGCAACGTTCTGATCCAGTTCACAGCCTGGAGCCAGTCGCGGCGCGCCATGGACGCACAGACTTTCCAGCGCTCCAAAACTGCCGTCCTTGATTATGTCGCTTCGTTGCTGGAGACGGCGCCGGCTGAGATCGAGAGAGCAGCATGACCGCCTCATCTCACCTCAAGCGGAAGCCCAAGGCGCGTGGATCCGAGAGGCGCAGCGAAACAAATGCGCCATCTGCCGTGTCCCGCTTAACACCGGCGCCCACATGGACCACATCATTGCCCCTGGCTCGCGGTGGGAAACACGAGCCGCGCAATATCCAGTTTCTGTGCGAGCACTGCAACCTAACTAAGAACGCTCGCGATCCGATCGACCATATGCAGTCACTCGGGAGGCTCCTATGAGCCGGCGCGAGTTCACTCGCAAGGTCAAGGCGTCGGCGATTTCGCGCGCCGCCGGCAAGTGCGAGAAGTGCCAGGCCGTCCTCAAGCCCCGTGAAGGCGAGGTAGACCATATCCTGCCGGACATCCTGGGCGGTGAACCGATCCTCGCCAATGCACAGGTCCTCTGCCGCCAGTGCCATGCTGATAAAACGGCAGACGACATCCGCAGGACGAGGAAAGCTGAGCGCGCACGGGACAAGGCAACCGGCGCCATCCGCCCCAAGCAGTCTATCGCAAGCAGGCCGAAGCCCGCGCGCCCTACACCCCGCAAATCCCTTCCTCCAAAGCAGATATACGGAGCGGTAAAGTGAAGAACATGCTCACCTTGGAGCCTTGCCCGTTTTGCGGTAAGCCGCCTGCAAAGGACCGTGACCATTGCGACTATCTCCAGTTCTATTGCGAGACGGTCGGCTGCCTGAACCCTCATACGCGCTATTGCGAGACGGAGGCCATGGCCATCGCAGCCTGGAACCGTCGCCCCCCCTCCTCTCCAGTACAGGTGAAGGCGCTGGAGTGGTCAAGTGAGCCGCCCTATAGCGTGGCCAGACCCTTCTCTGGCCTTCACTACGCGACGGAGGTTATTTGGCCGGAAAGTGCCAAAAGCTTCGACTATGTAATGCTTTCTGGGCCGACCGTCGGGGCTAAACGCTTCGCATCGCTAAGTGATGCCAAAGCAGCCGCGCAGGCAGATTACGAAGCTGAGCAAATCGGCGCACAAATGTCCCGCGCAGAATCCGCCGAGCGGAAGCTGGAGGAGCAGCGCAAGGCGCTGGAGGAAGTGCGCGCGCATTTCCGCGTCGAATACCCAAGCACGGTCGGTGGGAAGCCATCCGTCGGCTACGACAGCGAGGCATTGCCCAAGATCATCGCCATTCTCGACCGAGCCCTCACTCCCGGAGCCGCAGAATGAGCGCGCGCATTACAGGGGCTATGCCGGCTGAGATCGAGAAGATCCGCGCGCACGTCGAAGCGCACAAGGACCGCGAGCGGGCAATGTTCACCATCGCAGGGGTCCGCGCCCTTCTAGCCGAACTGGACCGGCTAAGGGAAGCGTTGAAGCCATTCGCAAAGGAAGCTGAAGCGTGGGCCGGCTATGACGAAACCGAACCGCTGACTGAAGGCTGGGGTGGCGGCCCTGTGACGCACTTAGTCGTTGCCCATCTCCGTGCCGCATCCCGCGCTCTCTCCAGCCGCACCCAGGAGGAACGCGATGGGTGAGGCGCTGCTGTCACCGCAGGATGCAGCTCGGAGCCTGTGCATATCCGAGAAACAGCTTAGAGCGCTCACTTGCGCCGGCCGGATCCGATACGTCAATATTGGGCTCGGGGAGAAGCGCGAGACGCGCCGCTATGACCCGGCCGATCTGAAGGAGTTCCTGGAGGCTCGCAAATGTCTGTCTACAAGCGCCCCGGCCAACAGGAATATTCGTACGACTTCCGTTATCGACGCCAGCGATTTTCAGGCACGACTGGATGCACGTCAAAACGCGAAGCTGAAAAGGTCGAACAAGCCGAAAGGGACAGGCTGAAGACGCTTCAATTCGACGCGTCGAAGCCTTTGGCCTTCAAGGCCGCAGCGGCACAATATTGGAATGAAGTGGGACAATTCCACCGCAATGAAGCGGACACGCTCCGGACGCTGGAATGGCTTCAGGAGCAGATAGGCGCCAGCACCATGCTTTGCGACATCTCAGACGCCACGATCGCCAAGGCAGTTGCCAAGCGACGTGGCGAGGATGTTTCCCCGGCCACGGTCAACCGATCCGTCACCGTGCCCATGCGCGGGCTTATGCGGCGCGCCAGGCGCACATGGAAGCAGGCAGTGCAGGATATCGAGTGGAAGGACCATATCCTCAAGGAACCGCAGGAGAGGATCAGGGAAGCCACGCCAGACGAAGAAGGCAAGTTCCGGTCCTCTATCCGCACCGACTATGAGCCAGCGCTACGCTTCGCTCTCCTGACCGGCTGCAGGCGTGCCGAGATCGTCGGGCTAGAGTGGCCAGCCATCGATTTCTTCAACCGGGAGATCAAGATCGTCGGAAAAGGTGGCCGCGCGCGGGTCATCCCGATGACGAAGGCCGTTTACGCGCTTCTCTGGGATCTGAAGGATCACCACAAGACGGCGGTGTTCACCTATGTCGTGAAGCGTCCGCGTGAAGGTGCGACCAAAGGAAGCCGCGAGCCAATCAGTATGGAAGGCTTCAAGACCGAGTGGCGCCGGACCAAGAAGCGGGCCGGTGTGACGGATTACCGTTTCCATGACAACCGACACACCGCCGCCACGCGCCTGGTGCGCGCCACGGGCAATCTGAAGGCCGCACAGAGGCTTCTAGGTCATACGGAGCTTGCGACCACATCGCGCTATTCCCATGTGACCAAGGACGATCTGCGGGCCGCCATGGAGGCCAGCGAAGCAGCCCAGGTTATCGAGGTTTCAAAGGTGGACAAGGCCAAGGAGAACGGCCAATGAACGCCGTGGGAAATCTCGTGGGAGTTTCGGTTCCACAATCTGCCACTGTATGCCGTTCGTTCCGCTCTTGCGTTTCCCAGCGAAGCCCTCTAAGAGCCGCAAACCCAAGCATTTCTTGGTGTCGGAGTGTAGCGCAGCCTGGTAGCGCACCTGATTTGGGAACGGCGGTTCCTG
>Ga0207695_10011402_pt1 | contig 10774 bp, 10 predicted proteins | sample KBSC54metaG_FD_184354 | JGI IMG/M metagenome (GOLD analysis project Ga0207695, IMG submission 184354) | Corn rhizosphere microbial communities from Kellogg Biological Station, Michigan, USA - KBS C5-4 metaG (SPAdes) (version 2) | ecosystem: Host-associated > Plants > Roots > Rhizosphere > Soil... | reverse complement strand
ACTCGGCGCCATCGGCGCCAATGGCCTCGCAAATCCCAGAGACTTCAAAGCGCCGGTTGCCGCCTTTGAGGATCGGGATGGCGAGTTCCACATCACCTCGAAGTTCCTCGGTCGCCTCTGGTCGGCGTCCATCGATCACTCGCCTCTCGATGTCGTCGCGTGGCACGGCAACTACGCGCCCTGCAAATACGATCTGGCGCTCTTCAATTGCATCAACACCGTCTCATTCGACCATCCCGATCCCTCGATCTACACCGTGCTCAGCGCGCCGTCCACTACGCCCGGAACTGCGAATTGCGATTTCGCCATCTTCCCGCCCCGCTGGATGGTCGCGGAGCACACCTTCCGTCCGCCGTGGTTCCATCGCAACCTGATGAACGAATTCATGGGCCTCGTCTTCGGCGCGTACGACGCCAAGGCAGAGGGCTTCGTTCCCGGCGGCGCAAGCCTGCACAACTGCATGGCTGGCCACGGCCCCGATGCGGAAACCTTCGAGCGAGCATCCAACGCTGATCTCAAGCCGCAGTATCTTGCCAATACGCTCGCCTTCATGTTCGAGACGCAGCTCGTCGTCCGGCCAACGAAGTTCGCCATGGAGACCCGCATTCTGCAGCATGAGTACTTCGAGTGCTGGCAAGGGCTGAAGAATAACTTCAAAGGCGGCTCGGAAGCCTGACCGTAAAACCTGATTGCAGATGAATGCGATTCATACGCTGCTCGCCGGTTTCTTCGATTACGCGGGCCTCTACCCGCCCGCGAGTCTGAGCCTGCGTTCTGCCGCGAACAACTATCTGGACTATGCGTCCGGCCAGCATGCCGCTGCCCTTGGCCGCTTCATTATCAATGCAGACCGACTCGAGGAATTGCGAACCAGCGCCGGTGACCACCTCAAGCAGTTCAAGCTGAGCGTGATCGCGCCTGATCTCAAAAATCTCGACGGGATTCCTCGCGAGATCGCGATGGCATGCCCATTGACACGGTCGAGATCAAATGCGCAGATCAGGAAGTGATTAGGCAGATCGCAGCTAGTGTTCCGAAATCGCTCACGACCTACGTCGAGATCCCCTTCGACTCGCATGGCATCGCCGTACTCGATGCGGTCTCTAGCGCCGGCATGCGCGCGAAGATCCGAATGGGAGGGGTCGTCGCTGGAGCGTTCCCACCTGCCTCAGCGGTTATTCAGATGCTGAGCGCGCTTGCGAAGCTCCGCCTTCCGTTTAAGGCAACCGCTGGGTTGCATCACCCCATTCGATCGAACCAGCCACTCACGTACAATCAGAACAGCGAACAGTCGACAATGTATGGATTCCTCAACCTCAGTTGCGCCGCCGCAGTGCTGTACTTCAACGGTAATGAGAAAGACGCCGAGAAGCTTTTGCGAGACGAAGATCGATCCGCATGGCAAATTGATGAAGATTCGCTCCAATGGCGGCACTTGAAGTGGACGCGGAATCAGCTCTCGACTCTACGGCGTGACTTCTTCATGAGCATTGGTAGCTGCTCATTCGAGGAGCCGATGCACGACTTGGAGAAACTCGGATGGCTATGAGGAGTTGGATAGAGAGTGCAAACCTGCCGGGCTGCGACTTCCCCCTGGAGAACCTGCCCTATGGCGTGTTCAATCAGGAGGACTCGAAGAACATCGGAGTGGCCATCGGCGATCAGGTGCTTGATCTATATGATTGTGCCAAGAGTGGGCTGCTGAACCGGCTTTCATCGGACACCCTCGCCGCATGTTCAAGCGACTCTCTTAACGCGCTGATGGCGCTTGGCCCTGGTGCGTGGTCTATGCTGCGACAGCAAATCACCAGCCTTCTCAGCGCCGAAGCCGGGCCGGAGGCGCAGGAGCGAGCGAGGCGTCATCTCATCCCATTGCACAATGTCCGGATGGAAGTGCCCGCGCAGATTGGCGACTACACCGACTTCTACGCATCCATCCACCACGCTACCCGCGTCGGCAAGCTCTTTCGTCCCGACAACCCGCTGCTGCCAAACTACAAGTACGTACCCATTGGCTATCACGGGCGTGCCTCGTCCATCGTTGCAACTGGCACGGGCATCCGGCGGCCCAGCGGACAGACAAAGCCGGCGAACACTTCGGATCCCATTTTTAGCGCTTCGCGATCTCTGGATTACGAGTTGGAGATGGGCATCTTCGTTGGTCCGGGTAATGCGCTCGGCGAGCCGGTTCCCATCGACAGAGCTGAAGAACATATCTTCGGCCTCTGTCTCGTCAACGACTGGTCCGCCCGCGACATTCAGTCATGGGAGTATCAGCCGCTAGGCCCGTTTCTGGCCAAGAGCTTCGCCACAACGGTCTCTCCCTGGATCGTGACCTTGGAGGCACTGGCACCCTATCGCGTACCCGCGGCAGCGCGCTCTGCGGAAGATCCCGCGCCTCTCCCTTACCTCACGACCCAAAGCGCCTCGCATGCGGCAATTGAAGTGACCGTCGAGGTCTTCCTGCAATCAGAAAAAATGCGTACGCAAAGCATCAATGCGGTCCTGCTGAGCAGAGGAAACCTGCGCGAGCTCTACTGGACCGTCGCGCAGCTTGTGACGCACCACACCAGCAACGGGTGCAATCTTCGTCCCGGTGACTTGCTCGCCACTGGCACAATTTCCGGCTCTGAGGAAGGATCGGAGGGATGCCTGCTCGAGATGAAGCACCGCGCCCAGCCCGTGACCCTTCCCACCGGCGAAACGCGTACGTTCCTCGAAGTTGGGGATGAAGTCGTGTTGCGCGCTTATTGCCAGCGCCCCGGGCTACCACGCATCGGCTTTGGAGAGTGCGTCGGTCGCATCCTGCCCGCGACCGAACCATCCACCCGGTGAGGCATCACCGCTGCGGCTCACGATCCAGCGATATCTCTCTCCCTCCCCCGGTCCGGAGAGGTGCTACGAACGGCCGTCGTATGTCACACTTTATGCAGGTGGTACCTGCGGTTTTGCCCGCTCCGGAAGCACCGCACCAAATCGCGGCCGGTAATCATTGAAGGGCCTGTAGCTCAACGGTTAGAGCAGGGGACTCATAATCGGATTTCGGGCAAATTGCACCAGAATGCAAGCACACGCCTAGTGATGCATAATGCTAACGTCATGAGTAGGTTGCGCCCGACATTGGTGAGCACCTACGCGCACCACTCATCCTCCATCTGCAAAAGCAACAGCCACCAGAACAGCCACCAAAATCTCTATTGCCCTGTTCATCGACAGGGCATTCGGCGCAGATAACCCAGTCGGGTTTGAAGTAAGCACCTGCATTGGGCAAATGTGCCGACCTAAGGAGCGAGACAAGCACAGACCGAGTGATCCGGGATTGGCGGGCTGCCAGCGTCGCCGGACGGACGAGACTGCCGACACCTTCAACGGTCTTCGGGCTGTCAGCGTTTGGCGCCGAAACCGCCCGCAACTGGCTCGAGCGCAGAGGATAACCGCCTTCCATTTTCAGCCTGGAGGTCACGAGCGAGCGTGCCGCAGCCCTGGATCGGGCCGAACCGAGCCGGAGGTTCCCAGGCCCTGGCTGGAGACTGTGGCAGGCAACACGGGCCTTCTAGCGCGTTCAATGCGGCTTCTATGCATCGGGACTGTGATTACCTGTTGCGATTAGAATACCGCCGGAATGCGCTGCAAATGAAAAGGATTGCTGAGACACTGGCTCCAGGCTAAGCCCGGGTCTCCCGCCCGTATCCAAATTGAAATCGCATGGTCCTAGGGAAATCCGAGTTGGCCCCGGCCTTTCGAAGATGTTTAATGCAGGAAGTTCAGGGGCTGTCATGCGGGATTTCAATACCTCCCTACTAATCAAAGTGCTTCAGAGCCTTCTAGACATGCTGGAGCGTACACCGGATTCGGAAGAGCAGCTAAAAGCGATCCTCAAGGAGCGGATTCAGAAGATCGAAGATTTGGAGCCAGCCCCTCACGGTAGTCCCTAGATGGCGGTGTCACTGCTTCGTTCGGCAGGATCGCTTGAGAGTCTTCGGACTCTTCTGCCGCGGGGCCTGGCCGCGTGTATATCGCGAGGCACTGCCAAAAGGAGTGCTCCTTTCTTTCGTCCTAGGGATAACCCCAGCCAAGGAATCCCATCGAAGCACTGGGCCCCTTTATGGCGACTTCCACATCGAAGCAGCTGCAGAGTCAATCAAAGAGACAATCTCGAACGTGGAACAAACATCCAGAGTTCCACCTGACAATCCCGAGCTTCAGTCTCTCAAAGACATCCTCATGCATCGGCTCGACGAGGTTGAAAGTGCAGAGGACCCGGAGCATCCCCCGAAACCTGACTGGACGCGGGGAAGGCGTCGAATCGGCAAGAGAGCTACCTAGCTCAACCCAGCTTCAGTCGAAATTGAAACCTCTACTACCTGCTCGCCGCAAACGGCGGGCAGCCCCAAATCCAATTCATCGCATGGCGGCTGATTACCAAATTGTTGTTGCGTATTACTTAAGCGGTAGTTCATATTTCGGCCTGAATTAGCTGGGGTTTGACTTCATGGCAACGACAGCCGCTCTCCCGTTCACGCGGGACGAGCACCATCATCCCGTGTCCATCAAATGCCCCATGTGCGGCGAAGAAATGCCCCCTCCGACTTCTCGTCTAGAGTCCCCCCTAGACGTGATCTTGTGGAGTACTGAACGATTCCTAGAACATGAATCACTCAAACATCCCGAGTCACGCTCCTTGAACTCAGTGGCCGAGCAGCCATGAGCGCATTCGTACGCGGATACAAAGTCGAAGTCGAATTTGGACCTCAGCCAAGTCAGCAATCGCGCTATTCAGTTCGTGTACTAGCTGAAGACGCTTGCCGGGAGTTGAATAGATTCGGTGTACGCACGGAACAACACTGTTGCTCTTTCGCTGTCGAGCGACTGCCTTGAAGGAGACTTCGGCACCGTCTCGATCCGATGACCATTGCAGCCATCGATAGCAAGAGCACAACGGGCCAGACCAGGAGCCACACGTAAAATAGGTCGTCCAGAAATAGCATGAACTGCTCTTTATTGAAGTGATGCTTCTCCGCGTCAAGAAACAGCAAAAGCGGATAGTGCAAAGAGAGCCCCAGCCCAAGGTATCCCGGTCCATTCGCAACTTTTGGTCGCCTGATCATTCTGCGCTTGGCCCTGCCAAATCATACGGCAAAGGCCGGTGCACTTTTGTGTTGTTGGCAATTGGGAACTTTGACGGATGTTCGCCTCTTTGCCGTTAGGGTCCGAGTTGCCGGTGACTGGACCGGAACACACGAATGGAACTATCTTTGCATCGTTGGAGGTTCTCAATGCCCGAACGGATCGTCCCCATGATTCACGTACCGGACGTACAGGCAACCGCCGACTGGTATACATCGATTGGTTTCGATATCCTTGCGGCCAACCGGGAATGCGAAGGTGGCAAGATCGACTGGACGCTGTTGCGGCTCGGACAGAGCGAGATCATGTTGGATGCCGGTGGTCTCCCGAGCTCCGCGCCCCGTCGCGAATTCGATCTCTATGTTCATGTCAATGACGTTAATGAAGTCCGGACCCGCATCGACGGCAAAGCTGAGATAGTCGAGGAACTCCATGAGACCTTCTATGGTATGCGTGAATTTATCATTCGCGACTGCAACGGATTTTGGATGACCTTCGGCCAGTCGAAGTCTACTTCCAAGTAGCCGGTGATTCAACCCGCAAGCGTGTCTAGCTCACAACGGATCAACTGGGATATCCCGACGAAATAAGCGAGCCAGAGTAGTACGATTTCTACTCCAGCCCATCTGCCAAATACCGGATGCAACCTTCCTGAAGCTCTGCGATCTAGGAGCGCGACAAGCACAATAAGAACGGACCAAATGGTCAGCGGTGCAATGAAGCTCTGCAGCCGAACAATGCGAACGATCGGGTTCGGTAACATGCAGAACGTTCCCAGCAACATGAACCTCTTGTGATAGTCAACGCGATTCCGCAGGCATATTCCCGCCGCTATGAACCCTGTGAACATCGCCATCTGGGTAGCTCAAGAGCTAATACCACCAAGAAAGTCGGTGTCTCTCGCGAATGTGCGGTCACTTCCCGACGCGCCGACATCACGGTCGCCGAGACGCCAAATGCTACAACCAAGAATGCGAAAGCAATTCCCGCAAACCCCAGTGTTCTGTGAAGTCTGACGCGTCTTGCGGAAATCAGAATGGACTGGACGAAGAAGAGCACAATCCAGGAAGTCATCACCACTGCGTGAACGTGCATGAATCGAGACAGATCGGGTGTACCAAACCACCGGTGAAAGAAGTACGTCCTGGCAAAACCTGCGATGACAAGAATCAGCACAAGAGCCGACAGCCAGACGAAGAATTTGTGCGAGCGCGACAGGCGCAGCGTTGCCACTGTCTGAACCGCATCGTGAGCCATGCGCCTCATTGTAGGGGCTGCGTCTTCAACCATCAACTTCGCCAGCAGACGCTCACTCAGTGCGAAGCGCTACGGCAGGATCGATCGAAGCGGCGTGACGGGCAGGAATGGAGGCCGCGAGCAATGCAAATAGTGCGAGAGTCGCAGCAACTACGGCCAGAGTGAATGAATCCCAAGACTGGCACCGTGCATTACCTTACGCCTGCCGCTAATCCTGAACAATTCAAGTCGGCACAGAGTATTGAGATGCGCTGTATCTCGGGCTTTGTTCCCTGTCGCTGTCTCTCCGATCTCACGCCACTCGCCTTCCAATACCTAAGCCGCCATCCCGACGCTGGCAGTAGTATCGAAACGGATAATGTCCATACCGATTGAATGCTCGATAGTTCCTTGGAAAAAAGGATGAGCTGTCTTCTGTTCCGGACGTAAAGTCGGCGAGGGTGATCTTGGCAAGAAAATGGTCTCATTGTCTGTGTAGCCGGTCACTGAGGAGCAATCGCCAATTTTGGTGCTGAAACCGCATCGACGCTTAGTTGACCGGGGGAAAAGATTTAGCTCTGCTGCCTCCGCCTCTGCCGGGGATTTTCAGTCAACTTACATCGACAAGGTTCCGTACGTCTTCCTCGCCGCCATTTCGGGCTGAACGACTCATTAAGTTATTCGCTCCTCAAAGCCCATACCGGGTTTATGGATGCCGCACGCCGTGCGGGAATAAGTCCGGCAACCAATGCGGCCAAAGCTAGGGTCACAATTGCGCCCGCCATCACATTGACGTCTGCACCGGTGATTTCATAAAGCTGAGATTTCACAAACCGAACGCAGACCATCGCGACAGGGATTCCGATCGCGAGCCCAAGTGCGGCTTGAATCATTGCTCCTCGCATCACCATCGCAATCACACTGCCGCGCTCAGCACCGAGCGCCATGCGGATACCAATCTCCGGCGTCCTCCGCACAACGGAATAGGCAGTCACGCCATACAAGCCAATGACCGCCAGCAGCAGCGCCAATGCGCCAAACAGCGTCGAGAGTCGCGAGATCATGCGCTCCTCTGTGAATCGATCGGCAATCTGCTCCCTGAAAGTCTGAAGCTGCGCAAGCGTCAGGTTCGGATTGATGCCGGCAAGCGTGGCCCGCACAATCTTTTCCATGTCGTTCATCGGATGATCAGTCGCTAGCACAATCGATCCCAGATAGAGCGAATCGTCTTTTTCAATCGGCGCTTTGGCGCTTCTCGGCCGCTGCATCATCGGAACGAAGTACATCAGGTGATCCTTCTTTCGCACGCTGGTGTAGACCGTGTCCTCCACGACTCCCACAATCTCAAAATCTCCAGTCGAATCTGGTCCAGGATGTCCAAAATGACGTCCGATCGGGTTCTCGCCCGGCTTGAACAAGTCCTTTACAAATGTCTGGTTCACCACGGCGACTGAGGTCGAGGACGGCGTATCGCGCGTGTCAATCCCGCGACCCATCACCACCCGCGTCCCGACAGAATCGAAATATTCCGCATTCGCACGAATGACTGACGCTCCAACATTAAGAAAGGGCTGTCCCTGCACCTGGACTCCCCAGCCGTTGTTGTTGTCGTCCATCGGCGTGTATGAAGCGATGCCCACTTTCACCACGCCCGGCAGCGCATGGAAGCGCTCCTCCATGGTTCGGTACAGTGCTTCCAGTTGGGTCTGCGGATAGCCTGCGGTCTGAGGATTGATGTGCGCGATATAGCGGTTCCTTGCATCGAGCTTGAGATCTGTGCCCTCGAGTTTTTTCAGGCTCTGCAGGAACAGTCCGGCCACAACCAGCAGCACCAGCGAAAGTCCAATCTGAACCACCACCAGCCCCCGTTGCAAAACAGAAGCTCCCATCGCTGTGGTTCGCGTGCTGCTCTGCACCGCATCGATCCGACCCGCCTGCGCTGCAATCCACGCTGGCGCCACGCCAAAGAGAACCCCTGTCAGCAGGGACAGACCACATGCGAACTCCAGAACTGAGAGCGAGGGGCTGGTCTGGATCGGAATGTTTTCCGCTCCGGGGAAAGCCAGCATCAGAAGCATGCGAGACCCCGCTATGGCGACGCCAAGTCCGGCGATACCGCCCAATCCTGCCAGCACGATAGATTCCGTAAGCAATTGACGAATGATTCTTAGGCGCGTCGCTCCCAGCGCTGCACGCATTGAAATCTCCGTGCGTCGTGCCATCGCACGCACCAGCAGGAGGTTTGCAATGTTTGCGCAGGCAATCAACAGCACGAGAATTGCAATCCCCATCAGTAGATGCAGCTTTGACCCATACCATTCCTGCATTGCCTGGATGCCCGCTCCGCCAGGTGTCAGCACAACATGGACCTTTTTCAGCACTGTCTTGCCCTGTACGGAAGAGAAAGTCTCGTCCGTTGCGAGTGCTTGCCGAAGCAGCGTGGTCACCTTTTCTTGAAGGGCAGGAATTGCGATACCTGGCTTGATGCGACCAATGATGTAAAGCCAGTCCTGTTCGGGATCGTGAACGTACGGGGAGTTCGTCAGCACTGGCATGGACTCGATCGGCAGATAGAATTCCGCCGGAGTAACCGACATTCGGTCGCCGTAGAAGCCTTCGGGCACAATGCCAACAACCGTTACCGGCTTTGTATTTATCCAGAATGTGCTTCCCACCACCGAAGCATCGCCCGCGTAATTGCGCTGCCAGTCCTCATAGCTCATCACAGCTGTCATCGGCGCACCCGGGGTATCGTCAGCATCCATCAGTAAGCGGCCGGCCCGCGGCTGGAGTCCGAAGGTGCGGAAGTAGTTGCCGGAGACAAACTCGGCAGCAACTGAACGTGCGGCGGCCTGCGTGCCGTCGCGCCTCGCGATAAGCGTGCGACCCCAAAACCCCGCCTGCATGGCGGCTAGCTCTTCAAATTCCGGGAGGTTTTTCTTCAGCTGTTGATACGTGTCAGTTGAGAACATGGCAAAGTCGCCATCCTTCCGATTCCCAGAACCCACACAGCAATCGTTGTTATCGCCCAGGCGCACCAGAGATCCAGGATCCGCGACAGGAAGATCTTTCAAGAGCACTGCCTTCACGAGTGTGAAGATCGAAGCATTTGCTCCGATTCCCAGCGCCAATGTCAGCAGTACCGTAATTGTGAATGCCGGCGTCCTGTGCAGTTGCCGCAGTGCGTAGTGAATATCTCGAAATGTCGTTTCGAGAAATGTAATGCCACGCGATTCTCGACAATCTTCCTTGACATGATCGATGACGCCGAACTCGAGTCGAGTTTGGCGCAAGGCGTCCTCCCGCGTGAGGCCTGATCGAACGAGCTTCTCCACTTGATTCTCAACATGAAAGTGCAACTCGTCGTCGAGTTCGTTCTCGACGGCGCTCCGCCGAAACAGGGATCGAAAGCGAAAAATCAAATCGCTGAGCATACCGATTCTCCTAAGCCGTTCCCAGCACCTGGGCCACGGCGGCCGTAAGCTTTGCCCATGCGTCTGTTTCTACATCAAGTTGTTGACGCCCGTTCTTCGAAAGCTCGTAGTATTTGGCACGGCGGTTGTTCTCCGACGTTCCCCAGTGAGCCTTGATCAAGCCGCGACGCTCCAGCCGGTGAAGAGCAGGGTACAGCGAGCCTTGCTGAATGCGCAGCACGTCACTCGACATCTGCTGCACACGCTCAGCGATGGCCCATCCATGTTGCCGTCCAAGGGCAAGCGTTCTCAGAATCAGCAAATCCAGAGTTCCTTGAGGAAGGTCAATATGCTGAGCCGTCATACCTCCCCTTTCACTTCTACATGAAGGTACGACACTTCCTGTAGAAGTGCAAGGGGGACGGCTAAATTCAAACCAGTCTTTTGAACGCACAAAACTCGAATTGTGGCGTAGCAGCGGCAAACTTGCAGGAGCGCTGGAGTATTGTCGGCAACTCGGACGCAATCCAGAAAAATGTAAATTCCGAGTTTACGGTGACTCGCAGCACGCATGCCCTCAGACCCCAATTCGAGCATCTAAGTAGCTTGTGTTTGCCCAATGTTACTGGCCGCTTGTGGAGCTATTCAGCATCTGAATATCCCCATCGGTTGTTTGGTACGTTGAAAGGCTGTTCAGAAGACACTCGAGGACACCTCATGAAAAAGACTGCATTGGCTTTTTTGCTGGCAGTTGGATTGTTTCCGACTGCTAATCATGCGCAGGTCTACGTCCGCGTCGGACCCCCTGCGCCGATTGTGGAACGACGGTCGCCTGCACCGGAACGAGGATATGTCTGGATAAATGGTTATCACCGCTGGGACGGTGCTCGCTATGTGTGGGTGCCGGGTCACTTGGACAGGCCTCCACGTAGACACGCGCGCTGGGTGCGACATCACTGGGTTCATCGTCGCGGAGGGTGGGAACTGGTTGAGGGGCA
>Ga0207695_10011401_pt1 | contig 10775 bp, 7 predicted proteins | sample KBSC54metaG_FD_184354 | JGI IMG/M metagenome (GOLD analysis project Ga0207695, IMG submission 184354) | Corn rhizosphere microbial communities from Kellogg Biological Station, Michigan, USA - KBS C5-4 metaG (SPAdes) (version 2) | ecosystem: Host-associated > Plants > Roots > Rhizosphere > Soil... | reverse complement strand
GCAACAGACGGAGCATGGCGGGCTCGCGCTGGCGCGCAGCTTCGGCCGACACGGCTCGCTGAATCTCATCCGGGTCGCAGGCGAATCCGAAGTAGCGCGCTGATCCGCGCAGTCTCTCCAGATGACAGGACAGAAGAGAAATCGTCCCGCCGGCTGAGACCCTCATGGTCTCAAGCAGATCAAAGCCAGCGGCTGAAGTATTCTCAAATTGCTCTTGCATCGTACCGTCGGCAGAGGTAGCGCCCGCCGCCGGCTAGCGCTACCGTGCCATGAAAGGATCGCGGGGTTACACGCGCGCAGTCTTAAGTGCCGCGAGCACCCGCTCGTCTCTGAAAGGAAGCCGGCGGAGGCGGACGCCGGTCGCATCATGGATCGCATTGGCAACTGCGGCAAGCATGGGCTTGCAGATGGTCTCTCCCGCTCCATAGTGGGGAAGGTCAGGCCGATTGGGATGGGGGTCCCCGTTCACTAGTACGATGTCGATTTGGGCGGGCGTGTCGGCGTGAGTCAAAGTGGGGTGGGTAACCCAATCCACGCTGGTGACCTTTTCGGTGTCGAAACGTACTTCTTCGTGGAGGGCGCGGCTAAGGGAGTGAAGCATGCCGCACTCGATGGTGCCGCGCAACGCTTGCGGGTTGATCACCAGGCCGCAGTCATGCGCGCATACCAGCCGTTTTACCCACACGTGCCCGGTGGTGCGATTCACCTCCACCTCGGCAATCTCCGCGACCACGGTTTGATTACGCACTGCGTACGCGATACCGCGTCCGGTAAGAATGTTTCCGCTGCCGACGGGCCTCGGCGACGGACGGGTGTCCCAACCATAAGCCTCGGCTACCGCTTTTACGACCGCGATGGACCGCGCACGCTTGAACCCGCTATCGTCAGAGGTGCTGGCGTTGAGGAGCCGTAAACGGAACTCAACCGGATCGGCTTTCGCCGCTACTGCCAGTTCGTCCATAAACGATTCCGAGGCGAAGGCCACCTGGGGACCGTTAGGATCCCGCAGATTTCCAGTACGCACCGGAGTTTCCCAAGCCAGCGGAAGGCTCACCACATGCGTCGAATTGCGCCGGTGCGGGAGGGCGTACATTTCGGTTGGCACAATTCCTCGGCCCCCCGGAGTAGGAGGATTTCGCCGGATGCCCATGAGCTGAGCGATGAGTACGGTGTCAGGCTCGTTGTAGCCCACGTGATTGTAGTCCGCGGATCGAGCGTCGTAGTCAAATGCAACCAGGTTGCCCTGCGCATCCAGCCCGCCGCGCAGCTTGAACGCAAAAGCCGGGCCCTTCGTATCCCATGCGGTTTCCTCTTGCCGCATCCATTGCATGCGAACCGGCCGGCCGAGCTCTTTGGCCAGGAAGGCAGCCTCGAAGCCGGCATCATCGGCAGCGGTGCGGCCGTACCCTTGCGGACCTTCCATCCAGATCACACGCACTTCTTCGCGCGGCATCCGTAAGAATTCAGCGATGCCATTTCGCATCCCGTACGACTTCATGTCATTGGAATAGATGGTCATCTGTCCATTCGAGGGATCCGCCAAGGCGTGGGCCGGGGATATTGCCGTGTGTCCCTGGAAGGGGACGTCGTATTCGGCTTCGATCACTTTTGCCGCCGACGCCATCGCTGCCTCTGGATTGCCCTCGACCTCCGGCTTTTCGCTGGATGTGGGCGTCGCGGCGCGCATGTATTTGAATAAGTCTTCCGATGAAGGGAAGGGCGCCGACGCGGGCTTCTGCCAGTTGACCTTCAGCCGTCTGGCGGCGTTGATCGCTTGCTCTTCGCGCTCGCAGATTACCGCGACATAGTTGCCCTTGCTCACCACCTTGACGAAACCGGGCAGATCGCGAACCGACGACTCATCGATGCTAATCAGCTTCGCACCCGCCACCGGCGGCTTCACGTTGCGCGCATGAACCATGCCGGGAAGCTTCACATCCACCGCCCATTGCAACGAACCATCCACTTTGGGAGGAATGTCGTAGCGTTGGGGCGATTGGCCGACCATTTTGAGTTCTTGTACGGTCTTTACCTTGGCTAAGCCGGTGGTCGCGTCGACGTCCCGGCCGGTCAGCGCGACGTTGAATTTCGCTCCGCCGATGAGCTCGCCATAAGTTACCTTCTTGGCCGGATCTGCTCTCACTGTGATTACCGCGTTGCTGACGGCAAGCTGATTGACCGGTGTGCCCAAGCGCTGCGCTGCCATTTCGAGCAGTACTCGCCGAGCCTCGGCGGCCACTCGCCGCATGGGCCACCCGTCGGTCTGTATCGCATCAGAACCACCCGAACCTCCTTGATCGACAGTGGTATCCGTGCGGCCCATGATGAGGTTGGTTTTGTCGTATGCAATATCCAATTCATCGGACATCATCTGCCGGAAGGAGGTTCCAGTACCCTGCCCGCAATCCGTCTTGCCGACGTAGAAGGTGGCCGTGTTGTCCTGATGAATGACGATCCACGAATCCAATTGCCGGAAATTGGGATCCGGATAAGGACCCGCAGCCTGTCCCGATCCGTTCTGCGCCTGGGCGGTCTCGAGCAGCGGACCGAAGCTCACCACCAGCATGCCCGCGCTCTGCAGGAAGTTCCGGCGCGATAATTCTTCTTGGATCTGTTTCGGTATCTTCGTAAAGGATGTCATGCCACTACCCCCTGGCCCGACACCGGCCGGGCATCCGCCATTACTTTAGCCGCGCGCTTAATGGCGGCTTGAATCCGGTAATAGGTCATGCAGCGGCAGAGCGTCCTATCCATCCCCGCCCGAATCTGCTCGTCGGTGGGATTCGGATTCTTGTCCAGGAGCGCCTTGGCGGTCATGATTTGTCCGTTTTGGCAGAACCCGCACTGCGGGACCTGCTCGTCGATCCAAGCTTGCTGCAGCGGGTGCAGTTTACCGTCTTTCGCAATTCCTTCCAGCGTGGTGATCTCGCCCTTAACGGCTGAAGCCGGGGTGATGCACGAGCGGGTCGCGACGCCATTTATGATTACGGTGCACAATCCGCACTGTCCTAGTCCGCAGCCAAACCGAGGGCCTTTAAAGCCGAGGTCATTGCGCAAGACATACAGCAGGGGTGTGGCTGGATCGATGTCCAGCCTGTGCGTGGTGCCGTTCGCTTTCAATGTAATTTCGCTCATTCTGCTTTCCTTTCCGAATGGGGTGGGCCGGCCGGCCGGCGCCGCACGTTTCAGGGCCCTAAAACGATCCTACTCCTGTTTAGTCACGTCTTCACATTCGTCTCAAAATACGCCCCTATCGGGCTGCTGCGCATTGCGAATCGCCGGACAATCGAAAGCTCTGGGGCCGTCATCCGCGGCCTTTCGGGCCTCACAGCCGGTCCATGTTATTCTCGTCTGAGTGTAAGCGAAAGAGAAGGTAAAGCGATTATGAGTACTCAAAACCTTGAGGCGTTGCTGCAGACGGTTGGGAATCCCGTAAATCTGCTCCGCAATTCGCAGATCGGAGCCTACGTTTATCCGGTGGTGCCCGCCGAGTTCACCAATTGGCGCGATGAACAGCGCGCGTGGCGCGAGACCTGCGTGCTCTTCGATCAATCCCATCACATGGTGGATGTAAACGTGGAAGGCCCGGATGCTCTAAAATTACTTTCCCATCTGGCGATTAACAGCTTCGCAAACTTCCCCGTCAACCGCGCCAAACAATTTGTTCCGTGCAGCTACGGCGGGCATGTCATTGGTGACGGCATTCTGTTTCACCTGGAGCAGAACAAGCTGGTATTCGTCGGACGCGCGCCCACGGCCAGTTGGATTCAATTCCATGCCGAAACCGGCGGCTACAACGTCACGACGGAAAAAGATGACAGGTCGCCTTCGCGCCCGGGCGGGAAGCCGGTGGTTCGCAAGCGCTACCGCTACCAGATACAAGGTCCTAATGCCAAGCAGGTGATCGAAAAGCTCAACGGCGGGCCCATTCCCGACATCAAGTTCTTCAACATGGATTACATCACCATCGCCGGGCGCAAGGTCTGCGCGCTGCGTCACGGGATGGCCGGCGCTCCGGGACTGGAGGTCTTCGGTCCGTATGCGGAAGGCGAGGAAATCCGCGCGGCGATCATCGAAGCCGGCAGGGACTTCGGACTGCATCAGGTGGGTAACCGGGCTTACGCCACCAACACGCTAGAGTCGGGCTGGATTCCGTCTCCCCTGCCCGCGGTTTATACCGGCGAAAAGATGAAAGCCTATCGGCAGTGGCTGCCGGCGTCGGGTTATGAGGGCACGGGTTCGCTGGGCGGCAGTTTCTATTCCGATAACATCGAAGACTACTATTTGACGCCTTACGAGCTGGGCTATGGGCCCTTCGTGAAATTCGATCATGACTTCATCGGACGAGAAGCGCTTGAGAAAATCGTGAATAAACCACAGCGCCGGAAAGTGACGTTCGCCTGGAACGCCGATGATGTCGGCAAAGTCTTCCGATCCATGCTCAACCCGGGTCCAGGTAAATACAAATACATCGACCTGCCGCTCTCGAACTACGCCTCCGCTTCTTACGACAAAGTCATGAATGGCGGAAAGACCGTGGGCCTTTCGATGTTCAGCGGGTACAGCTACAACGAGAGTTCGATGCTGTCGCTCGGCGTGGTGGATCCGGACGTCGCGGTTGGCAACGAAGTCACGCTGGTGTGGGGCGAAGAAGGCGGCGGCTCGAAGAAAACCACGGTGGAGCGCCATAAGCAGGCCGAGATCCGGGCCATCGTGAGCCCGGTGCCCTATTCCAAGGTGGCGCGCGAAGAGTACGCTAAAGGTTGGCGCACGGCATCGCATTGAAGGTCCTGGTACTCGACAACTACGATTCCTTCACCTGGAATCTGGTGCAGGCTTTAGAAGCAGCCGGCGGAAGTTGCGTGGTCTACCGTTCAGACCGCATCACTCTGGCGGAAGTGGAAGCGCTCGAACCGCGGCGCATCGTGATCTCTCCGGGACCTTTCGGACCGGAGCAGACCGGCATCTGCACGGAGGTTGTGAAAGCGTTCTCCGGCCGCGTGCCAATCCTGGGAGTGTGCCTGGGCATGCAGGTGATTGCGCGGGCGACGGGCGCCATCGTGCGGCCCTCGGGTCACCCGGTGCATGGCAAGACATCTCCCATTCGCCACGATGAGCAAGGGCTGCTGCGTGGATTGCCGAATCCCTTTTTAGGCGGGCGGTATCATTCGCTGGTAGTGGTGCCGTCCAGCGTCTCAACCGAGCTTGAAGTATCTGCATGGAGTGAAGACGGCCACATTATGGGTTGCCGGATACGCGGGCTCCCGGTTGAAGGCGTGCTGTTTCATCCCGAATCTTTCCTGACCGAACAAGGCGCTCGTATTTTCGAGAACTTTCTGGGAACGCCGGTTCATGTGGTCTGATCGTACCCCGCCCGAGCGGTTGCAAGCGCTGATCGCGAAGCTACGTTCCGCACTGCCTCCACCTTCACCCGCGGCGTGCGACTCCCGGACTAGCCTCCACGGCCGGGCGAGCGTGGACCAAGTTGCGGAATTATTGCGTCTTGAGCCGGGCTTCGCATTGGTGACTGGCGCCGCGCCGTTTCTGTTGCACCGTCCGTTGGCAACGATTTCCTACTCTGGCGGATCGGCCTTAATAACGGGTCCCGCAGGAGCTGTGGAGGTTTCCGGATCCGGTTTCGATGTGCTTCACGCGATGTTAGAAGCCTGCCGCGGGCCTGCGGGAGCGCTTCTGGCCGGCTTCCTTTCCTACGATCTGGCGACTGAAATTGAGGATCTGGGGCCGATCCCGCCGGAGGACTTCAGCTTTCCGAAGTTTTATTTTGGGCTGTTCGATTCGGCCTTGACGTTCGAAGACAACAATTGGAGCCTGCTGGCAACCGATGCGTGGCGAAGTCCGCCGGATGTGGCTGAGGATTTGCTCGCTCGTGCTGACAAGTTGGCTCCGCGCGTCGCTGAACCATTCACTATTAGCGGAACGCTTAGCAGCCACCCCGACCGTTCTTCGTTTGAGGCGGCGGTAGAGCGGATCGTAGCTACCATCCGCAACGGCGATATTTTTCAGACCAACCTTTGCCGGCGCATCGAGACGGCTCTCGACCCCGGCGCCGCGTGGGAGTTGTACCAACGGATGCGGGCGATTAGTTCTGCGCAATATGAGTCCTTTATTCGGATTGATGAACAGCGGGCGGTTCTTTCAATCAGCCCCGAGCTGTTTCTGAAGGTCGATGGAGGGATGGTAGAATCACGCCCAATCAAGGGAACGCGCCCGCGCGATTTTTCGGCGCAGCGCGACGAGGCATTGTCGAGGGAGCTTCTCGCGAGCTCTAAAGATCGGGCTGAACTCGCGATGATCGTCGACGTGGTGCGCAACGACCTGGGCCGGGTTTGCGAAACCGGATCGGTAGAGGTAGTGGAACATGCCGCACTCATGCGCCTGCCGACAGTTCATCATTTGTTCTCGACGGTAAAGGGCCGGCTTCGTCAGGACGCGGGAACGGTGGATTTGCTGCGGGCCGCATTCCCGGCGGCGTCGATCACCGGGGCGCCCAAGATTGAGGCGATCCGCGTCGCCATGCGCGAGGAAGGTCAGCTGCGAGGTCCCTGCATGGGGGCCATTGGGTGGATTTCGATGGACGGGCGCATGGAGCTATCGGTCGCGATCCGGACGGCTTTCGTGGCGGATGGCCGCGTCCGCTACTATGCGGGTTGCGGAATTACATCCGACTCAATCGCGAGCAGCGAGTTTGTGGAGAGCCGCCACAAAGCCGCCGCGTTCGTACGGGCCTTGGGTATGGAACATGATCCCAACTGGTGACAGGCGCTACAATCGTGCATGCGGCAAAAGGAGGCTTGCGATGAAATTGGTTGTTGGAATACTGCTGGGAACAGCCGCACTATGGGCTCAGCCTCAGCCCCCTCCGGCACCGTGGCGCGGGGCGGGTTCTCCACCCTGCTTTGGATCTGACGGCGGCGTCTATAAGTGCCCTCCGGCTCCCCGGTCGATGGCGGTGCGCGCGGGCCGCTTGTTCGACAGCAAGACCGGCCAGATGTTGACCAAGCAAGTGGTGCTGATTTCCGGTGAGCGAATCACTGAGGTCGGGCCGGAATCCAAAGTCAAGATCCCTGCGGGCACGGAAGTGATCGACTTACGGCAAGCCACGGTCCTACCCGGCTTGATCGACGCGCATACGCACATGTTCAACCAGCGTAAGCCCAAGGGGACCACCGAAGACTACATGTTGATCGCCGTTCAGAACGTGCAGGCCAACCTGCAGGCCGGCTTCACCGCGGCGCGCGATATGACATCCCACGGCAACGGCTATGGCGACGTCGCGATTCGCGACGCCATCAACCAGGGCCGCTTCGATGGCCCGCGCTATCAGGTCTCGACGCGCGGGATCGTGTGGGGCGCGAAACCCGCGGATCCTGCCGTTCCGGTGAATCCGCTAAACCCGATTGTGGTTCACAACGTCGAGGAGGCGCGCGCCGCAGTGCGCGAGGAGATCGCACACGGGGCGGATTGGATCAAGCTCTATCCGGCCGGCGCCTACTCATTCAGCCCTTCGGGAAAAGACCAATACGAGGTCACCTATCCATTGCCGGTGCTACAGGCTCTGATCGACGAGACCCATCGCCTGGGCAAGAAGAACGGCTGCCATGTGTATGGCGGCGAGGGGCAGAAGAACGCCATCATTGCCGGATGCGACACAATCGAACACGGCTTCGGCCTGGATCAGGAGCAAGTGAATATGATGGTGGCAAAGGGGCTTTATTACGACCCGACCATCGTTCGCTACACCGAGCCGTATATGGACGACAACGATAAGAAGAACACCGGGGGCAAGTATCGCATCATCCCCATTTTCGAAAAAGCCGCGACCATGGCGGCCGCCACCAAGGGGATCAAAGTGATGTTGGGCAGCGGGGCTGATGGCGCGACGCTCGCGCACGGGACGCAGGCTCTCGAATTTGAAGCGCTGGTGAAGTTGGCCGGCATGACTCCGGCGCGGGCCATTCAATCCGGAACCATAATCAACGCCGAAGCGCTGGGATGGCAGGATCAGATCGGGTCAATCGACAAGGGCAAGTATGCCGATCTAGTGGCGGTGTCAGGCGATCCGCTGGCCGACATCACCGAACTCCAGCGAGTGAAGTTCGTGATGAAGGGCGGCAAAGTCATTCGGAACGACACGGCGCAGGCCGCTAAGTAACACTAAGCGCCGACAATCTGCACGCTGATTCCTTCCGGATCTTTGATGTGGAATCCGGCATCCAGGTTGTCTTCCGGAATTGCGCCGCGTTCCTTCAGTTCGCGGGTGACGGATTCCTTGTTGAACTTCTCCACGCCGATTGCGAAGTGATCGACCAGACCGGTGGGACTCTTGTGGTGCAGCGAGACCAAAACTTTCCTTCCCGTACCCAGACGGACGATTTCATTGGGCTTGTCCTCACTGACCACGGTCAGTCCGAATATCTTTTGATAAAACGCAATGGAACGGGGCAAGTCACTGACCTGAATGCTGACGTGGTCGATCTTCGCGGCACTAATCGCGAGGTCCTGAGCTTGCGCGTGGGATGCGGCGCCGCCCGCGGCGCTCAGCATCGCCAGACCCTGAATCAACCCCCGGCGCGTGAGCGCTCCCTTCTCGAAGCGGTTTAACAACTCTGAAATGATGGCTTCCATACAGCCTCCTTGTGGTTTGAATTTGAGACCTCCGCCGTTGTCCCTAACCCCATTATTCTGTCACAAGAAAACGTTCAGCTCTTAGGGATGCACGCTTTTGTGCGAATTTACAGTGTAAATCACTTATTGCAAAATGCTTGAAGAGCGGATATTCTGAGATACCATTTCTTCAGACCGTGCGGCGAAGATGAATTACCAATGAATGTCCGGACCACAATGCTCGGGCTTATTTTCGCCGCGTCGATCAATGCCCAGACGGTCCTCGATCTCAGAATCGCGATCGCGGGCATGGGCGTCGCCGGAGCAAGAGTCCCTACGCATAGTGCTTTGGATGAGAACCGTGTGGTCCCGGCAGCCGACCTCCCCGTTTCGGCCCAGGAGGCTTCTACCCCATCTGGAATTGTTTACACTTGTGATCCCGGCATTGCCGCCCTAGCCGGGATTTGCAGCACGCTGAACAGCGCGACAGCGGGGCTGTATGCCGGTATTTTTACCAATGCGAACGCCAATATCTATATCACGCTCGCCAGCACCGGCGGCGACCTCGGGATGAGCCACTTTCTTTTAAATCGAGTGGCCTACAGCGCATTCCGCAGCGCGTTACAAAGCAGCCTGTCAAGCGCCAACGACGCCACGGCTTTTAATGATAGTGTTCCGGCCACCAATCCCATCAACAGCAACTCTGACGTCCTTCTCTCGCTTCCAAATATGCGGGCGCTGGGACTTACTCCTTCCGGCGGCATTCAGCCGGACGGAACCATTTGCCAGGTCGCCGGCCCTGGGTGTTACGACGGGATTATCACGATCAGTAGCGAGCAGCAATCCGCCGGGAGATTATATTTCCGCGCGGGATCTATCGGTTTCTCGCAATATGATTTCTACACCATCGTAGAGCACGAGACCGATGAAATTCTCGGCACGGCGTCGTGCGCGTTCACCAGTTGCGGCGGCAGCCACATCCATCCCGCCGATTTGTTTCGATTTCAAAGCAACGGCACTCGCAGCTTCGGGGCCGGCAACAACAGCCCCTGCACCACCAGCAACACAGGGAATGCATGCTTTTCGATCGACGGTGTTCACATGCTGCAGCATTACTATAACGTGAACGACGGTTACGACGCCGGCGATTGGGTGCCGAATTGCGCGGCGCCGCTGGTGCAAAGCGCCGGATGTCCAGGCGTTGCGAACGTCGATATTTCTCCCGCCGCCGAGATCCTGGTGCTGGATATGGTCGGCTACACGCTTACCGGGAGTTTTCCGGATCCTCTGACGGTTACCACTAAAGTCACCTCTACTACTATCGGCGTAGTGAATGGAGTCTGCACTCCGCCCCCGCCCGTCTCCAGCTTCACCACTCTGTCGCCGCAGGTATGGTTCTATTTTGGATTTACCGGAGCTAAGGCAGGAGACTCCGCGCAAGTGCAATTCATACGCCCGGATGGCGTCCTATACGCTACTAGCAACACATCGATTGCGATTGCCGGAACGGGTTGTGTTTCGAAAAATCTGGCCATCAGCGGAACTTCAGCCGCCTCTTTCCCGGGAATTTGGAGTATTCGGGTGACTTGGAATGGATCCAGCACGCCTCTGTTTATTCTGAACTTCACCGTGACGCTGGCTTCCTGCGACTATTCGCTCAGCAACGGAGGCGAAGCATTTAGCGCGTCGGGCGGAAACGTAACCATTGGGGTCACCACTTCTCCGGGCTGCGCCTGGAACGCTATTGGCGCCCCGGCCTGGCTGATAGTGACGAACGGAAGCGGCACTGGCAGTGGAATCGTCAGCTTCCTGGTGCTGTCGAATGCCGGAGCGGGCCGGATTGCGAATCTGTCGATCGGGGGGGCCGCCTTCGTCATTGAACAGGAGGCGGCATTCATTCCCGGACTGAACTTGATCGGCTCGCTGCCGCATATCGCAGCTGAAGAGAACTGGACCACCACACTTACACTGGTCAACAAAGGTGCATCCTCGGTGGTTGCGCGCCTCAGTTTGTTCGGAGATCCCAACGGGCCGCTGTTCGTACCCCTCCTGTTTCCCAAGCAGCCGGGGACAGAGGGACCGATTCTGGCCACTACGCTCGACCAAACACTGGCCGCGAATTCCTCGTTGATTATCACCACTGCGGGTCC
>Ga0207695_10011398_pt1 | contig 10776 bp, 9 predicted proteins | sample KBSC54metaG_FD_184354 | JGI IMG/M metagenome (GOLD analysis project Ga0207695, IMG submission 184354) | Corn rhizosphere microbial communities from Kellogg Biological Station, Michigan, USA - KBS C5-4 metaG (SPAdes) (version 2) | ecosystem: Host-associated > Plants > Roots > Rhizosphere > Soil... | reverse complement strand
AGATATGGTATTAGAGTACGTTTATTGCGATTCAGGAACAGGAGACATTTGCCTGCCTGTCGCGAGCAATCTCTCGCGAAGGGCCTGCTCTTGCGCTTCAAGCGGTACAAACTGTTCATGCCAGAACCGCAGCCGCTCGCTCTGAGGGAGGGAGGTCATTTCATGAATCACGGATGTCTGCCGTTTTATGACATCACTCAGCTGACTTGTTATGTCCAGAATCTCCGACATGTTCTCCCAAGTCTTCGGGTGATACGCAGTACGAAACCGTGGGATCTTGACGGTCCTTCGGCTTCTTTCTTGGGCGAGAACATAGAGATTCCTAAATTCCTCTAGCTCATGATCGTACTCAGTCTCCAAGGGCGCGATCTGGGCGTAGGCGCCGATGTAGTCATTCATGCTCACCAGGGGAGCATCTTTGATATCCGCAATCTGGCCACCAAGAACTTGCAACTTAGATGCGGTTCGTTCAATCTCGCTTTCCAGGATTCGATCATGGCGTTGTTGAATGGCAACTACAATTGCTAGAACGAGAGCTAACGCTAAAACAACGCTGCCCAGAATCCATGCGATTGACTTCATGGTGAGGGCCCGTCCTTTCAGCATCGTTTACTCCTGAATTCTGAACCGATCTCATGCCCAACGATCATACGGGCCCGGACAAATGCGAAATACCCGGCAAGGCGCTCTACTTGGGCGGGTTTTGCCGTGGTGAAACCGAAGCCCCGGCGCGTAGTTCATCAGTGCCACGAACTGCTATCAGGTCACCCGCTTGTAGTTCGCCGAAAACTTCCACCAAATTCCCCGAATTCAAGCCGGTTTGCACGTCAACCCACTCGGCTTTATTGCTTCGGATTCGCACTACGAACTTCTCTTCGTTCGTCTGAGCAATCGCAGAGGCAGGAACGAATAAAGTCGCCTGCGAACGACGCACCGGCCATTCCGCCTCGGGATACATTCCGGAAACAAGTCGGCCCGATGCATTCATAACATCTAATTCCACTGGCATCGTTCTCGTCTTGACATCCAGGGAATCGGCGATGCGCGCGACTGTCCCCGCAAATTTCTCCCCGGGGAAGGCAGGCACTGTAAATGTGACTCTCGCCCCCTTCGCCGTGCCGGATACATAGTTCTCAGGGACCGCCAGCACAAGTCGCAGACGGGTGACCGTTTCAATGCGCACCATCGGGATGCTGCCGCTGGGCCCGACCAGAGCGCCGGGATGCACATTCCTTTCCGTTACGATTCCGTCGAATGGCGCCTTTACCCGGAGATACGACTCGATTTCCGCAATCGCATTCAATGCCGATTTTGCCGTCGCGATGTTTTGTTCAGCAGCACGTAAGTGAGCGCGGTCCGCCACGGTCGTCTGCTCCGCCACCTCCACGTCGTTTCCAGCAACCACGCCGGGAGTTGCCGCCGCGGTCTTGAGCCGCATAAACGTACTGTGGTCCGCAGTGAGTTTGGAATCCGCCTCCGCCCTTTGGGCTTCTGCGCCCTGCAACTTTGACTCGGCTTCCTGTTTTTGCGCGAGGAGCTCCGGCGCTTCGAGCTGGACAATTTCCTGGCCGGCTTTGACACGCGAACCGCGGTCCACGCCAATCCATTTCACGAACGCAGTGACTTTCGGAAACTCAGCGACAGATTCGTACGGAGTAATTTCTCCTGGCAAGCGCACAGTCAATGACAATTTCTGCGAAACCACCTTACTGACATCGACTGTTTGTGCACCGGCCGGCTGGCCGTTGCGAGCCGAATTCCCGGCACCTTGTTGAGCGGATCCTGGTTGTGATGACGTGCCATCCGATCCGCAGGCGATTGATAAACCAATGCTGAAAAGAATTAACGCCAGCTTCGCAAACAGCTCTGGACATCCCCGCCATTTTGCTCTCATCGGCGGTCCTCCGCGTGTGGGCTTTCAGGATCGTCGGGATCGAGCGAAGGGGACCCCGCATGTGCCCGCTGCTGCACGAGCGAGAATACCGAAGGAAGTATTAAGAGGGTGGCGGCTGTCGCGGCTACCAATCCCCCGATGACGGCGCGACCTAAAGGCGCGGTCTGCTGACCGCCGTCACCAAGTCCGAGACCCATAGGAATCATTCCGCACGTCATGGCCATGGCAGTCATCAAGATTGGCCGCATACGAGTACGGGCTGCTTCGATCGCGGCCTCTTTCGGCGATGAGCCTTCACGACGGTATCGTTCCGCAAAGACCACCAACAGAATGGCATTCGCGACAGCCACGCCGATGGCCATAATCGCTCCCATGAAGGATTGAATATTCAATGTTGTTCCTGTTACCAGCAGAATGAAAATCACTCCGCAGATGACCGCTGGAACAGTGGAGACCACAACGATTGGCAATCGAACGGATTGAAAGTTTGCTGCAAGGAGCAAATAGATCACCAGCACAGCCAATAGCAGCCCTACGCTGAGATTCAAAAGCGTGTCCCGCATCGGCTGGATTTGTCCACGGACCTGCACAGTTGTCGCTTGGGGAGGCTTGCCCGCGCGATCGATTGCGGCCTGCACTTCACTCGCGACATGTCCAAGGTCCTGCCCCGAAATGTTTGCCGTGAGGGTCACCATTCTTTGTCCATTCAAGCGGTGGTACTCGCCCACAATAGTTCCATAAGAGACGCGGGCGACATCTCCCAGCAATGGGTGTTCAGTCTGCCCCGGAGTGACAGGAATACGTTCGATATTCTCGATAGATGTCATTTGAGAAGGCGGCACTTCCACCTGCACCTGATAGCCCACTCCTGATTTCGGGTCTGCCCAATAGTTCGGTGTCACAAGGCGGCTCGATGAGGTGCTTGATAAGAAAGCGCGCCCAACTTCTTGCACCGTCACTCCCATTTGGCCAGCACGCTCCCGGTCAACGTCAACGTTGATGCTGGGATAGTCGAGCGGCTCATCAATTTGCAAGTCACGTAATTTGCGAATCTGGGTGAGCTCTCTGCGCAGTTTTTCTGAATACTGGCGTGTCGAAGCGAGATTGTTACCCGTTATGTTGATTTCGACTGGAGTGGGAGCACCGAAGTTCATGATCTGACTGACAATGTCCCCCGCTTCAAACGAGAATTGCATATCGGGGAACTTGGTAGGCAATGTCTTCCGTAGTGTTTCCTCAATATCCTCCACGTGCACTTTCGAGCCAGGCTTTAACGCCACTCGCAGCAGTCCCTCATGTTCGCCGCTTGTCCAAAGGAAAATCGTATTCACAGGGTAACTTGGCGGCTGGACTCCTATGTAATCGAGGGTCGATGCTACGTTGGACGTTCCCGCGGTGCGTACGATTTCATCGAGCAGCCGCAATCCTGCTGTTTCAGTTGTCTCAACGTCTGTTCCAATGGGTGCGCGAAACCGCAATTGCAGTTGTCCTGCCGGAACACGCGGGAAGATGCTGCGACCGAGTTTTGGGCCTATCAAGCCGATTATCAGGGCGGCACACACGGCATAAGCACCGATGAGAATCCACCGTTGGGGCATCACACGATTGAGAATGCTGCCCAATCGATCGCGCAATCTCTCCAATAGTTCACTTTCTTTGTGAACTTGCTTCTGCGAACGCAACGCCCAAACAGAGACCACTGGGACAAACGAGCTGGACAGAAAGTACGAGGCCAGCATTGCAAATCCAACTGCCAACGAAAGCGGAACAAACAGCGATTGAGCGACACCCTTCATGAAAAATGAAGGAATGAAGACCGCCAGTACCGACAGCATCGCCAGCAGACGAGGGACAATGACCTCGATGCTACCGTCAAGGACTGAACGGGCAAGCGGCTTATCAACAGCAAAATGCCGATGAATGTTTTCAATCGCAACCGTGGCTTCGTCGACCAGGATGCCGACAGCGAGTGCCAGTCCGCCCAGAGTCATGATGTTTATACCCTGTCCGGCACCCCAAAGCGCAACAAGAGCTGTAAGCAGCGCGATAGGAATCGTCCCGACGACGATCAACGAACTTCTCCAGTCGCCCAAAAATAGGAGAACAGCGGCTCCTGTTAGTAAGGCTCCCAGCAAAGCTTCACGAAGAACCGAGGCCAATGCATTACGAACATAAACCGATTGATCCAGCTCGAAACTGATCTTGATGTCGTTTGGAACCACCGCCTGAAGCCGCGCAAGATTCTGCTTCACTCCATTCACCACATCGACTGTCGAAGCGTCCGCTCGTTTGGTGACGGGGATGTAAACCGTCCGCTTTCCATTGAAATGAGCATAGCCGGTGAGGATGTCCATGCTGTCTTCAATAGACCCCAGGTCGCGCAGGAATACTGTCGGCCCCGCCCCGGTTCGGATTGGTAGATTCATCAGCTCTTGCGGATTCGAGACCACGCCATTGATGGGCGTAATTCGTAGCAACCCTGAGGTGCGGACGTTTCCTGAAGGCACGATGGTGTTGCCCGAACTAACCGCTTTGACCACTTCTTCCGGCGACATGTGGTAGCCGCGAAGCCGGTTAGGATCGACATTAATGATGATGGTCCGCTGGTTCCCGCCGAATGGAGGTGGCGCGGAAAGGCCCGCTATTGTCGCAAAGAGCGGACGTACACGGTTCAGAGCGAGATCCTGAATTTCTTTCGGGTTGCGGCTTTGACTGGAGAAGACCAGATAGCCGACTGGTACGCTGCCTGCATCAAAGCGCATCACAAAAGGCGGTACGGTGCCGGCTGGCATGAACGCTCGCGCGCGATCCACATATGCAATGGTCTGCGCGACCGCCTGAGACATATCGGTGCCGGGATGAAACGTGAGCTTCAGCAGACCGACATTCTGGATCGACTTCGATTCGACGGATTGAATGCCGGTGATGTACAGGAAGTGGTACTCGTAGTAATAAACGAGGTAGCCTTCCATCTGCGCGGCATCCATACCTCCAAATGGCTGAGCAACGTAAATGACCGGCAAATTGAGCTTAGGAAAAATGTCTACAGGCATTCGCGTGAGGGCTAGAATCGAAGAAAGACCGATCGCGATCAACGCAACCACAACGCTGATCGGGTGTCGCAGGGCGGTGCGAATCAACCACATCTCATTTACCTCCTGATGCAGCGTTCCGCACCAACTCTAGAAATGGCTCCAGGTCGCCTTGAGCTAGTGCTTGTCCAAGCATTGCGTGCCACACCGCAAGCCGCGCCAAATCGTCTTCGATCTCGGCCTGTAGCAAAAGGCGTTGTGCATCGGCAACCTCTACGATTGAGGTGAGTCCTGCCTGATAGCGGGCACGTGCTTGGCTTTCCCCGAGCTGCGCCGCCTGCAATTCAACTGGTGTGTTTTGGCTGACTAATACGGCACTCTCATATGCGGCTTTCGCCTTTTCAGATTGTGCCGTGAGGTTCTGGAGCGTTTTCTCATAGTCGGCCTGTTGTGCTCGTTCGTTGGACTGCTCAATCTGCTTCTTGAAGTGAAGAGAAGTAAAATCTAGAACAGAAAACGTGGCGGTAACGCCGACAGCCCAGTTACGTCTTTCAAGGCTGAGCCCATCTGTGCCGGTTCCGAAAGTTCCGTCGGGGTTTGTGCCGCTCCCTCGGGCTGAAATCGAACCCTGCAGGTTAAAGCGAGGATAGAAAGATTTGGTGAGCACTTTCTCTCGCGCTCTCACCTCAAAAAGAGATGCGGTCCCGAGTTGAGCGAGCGGGTGTGACGACAGCGATGACCCAGAAGGATAGGATTCTATTGGTTTGCTGGTTAAAGATTCGGCATCTATGTCGACCTTAGTGCCAGCAACACCCAGCATTTCCGCAAGAGTCGCTCGGGACTCCCGCTCATTTTCCTGAGATCGGATGAGTTGGATTTTCGCCGCCGCCAGCTCAGCGTCGGCCCGCGAAGCCTCGGCTCCAGGACGCAGCTCTTGCTGCACCAGCACGTGAACCGAATTTGCAAGCACTTGTCGTCGATCTACATCTGCCTGCGCCGCCCTGACTTGCTGCTGTGCCGCAGCGACCGCGAGAAACGCTTCTCCGACTGTGGCTGCAACGTCCAGCCGTGTCAACGAAAGTTCAGCGTTCGCACGGTCATGCGCGGCCTTTGCCACCCCGACCGTGGCCCCGCGATATCCAAAATCAAATGGCTCCCATGAGATCAATGCGCCTGCGGCGCTACCCCATGCCCCGCGATCGGAGGTCGTCGGCAAAACCGGACCGGAAATCGGGGGCACGACCGATTGCGGCAACAGAAGGCCGAAAATATTGTTCTGCGTGGCGCGATTCGATTGCCAGAGCAGATCGGCGTGGGGCAGGTAGATCGTCCGAGAAAGTTCGACGCCCTCTTGAGCGGCTGAGACTCGCTCCAGAGACGCCCGCACCGCTGGGTAGTGAGTTAGTCCAAAGGTGATAGCCTCATCGAGAGTGAATCGTTTCTCAACCTTTGGCGGTTGTTGCGAGTAGGCGCAGGGGAGCCAGACCAGCAGCAATACACCTGCCAGCAGTCGGTTTAGCCATCTCAAGGGATTGTTAGCCTTTGGCATCCCCGGACTCTAGCAAAATGGGTGCAGACAAATGTCAAAGTGGCACGGTGACATTAACCAGGCATTAACCCTCCATGAAATTCTTTTCAGACAATGCAGTAGGCAGGTACACTGAATGTCTCCATAACTCAATATTTCGGAATTGGGATCTCCACGTGAAAGATGCTGCCACTGCCTTCCGTGCTGTCAACAGTGACTCGGCCATGATGGGCGAGGCATATCGAACGAACAATGGACAAGCCAAGGCCAGTGCCGCCCATTTCGCGAGAGCGAGCCTTGTCGGCCCGGTAGAAGCGATCAAATATGTGCGGCAGGTCGGCAGGCGAAACTCCGATCCCACTGTCTGCGACTTCGAGCACAGCCCGGCTGTCTTGTTTTGTCACAGAAATGCTGACGTTGCCTCCTTCAGGGGTGTACTTGATCGCGTTGTCCAACAAGTTCACGACGAGTTGCTTGAGACGCAGGGGATCGGCCTCTACTTCCACAGGCTCAGCTCCGTCACAATCCAGCGAGATGTGCTTCTCCTCTGCCAGCAGGCGCATCTGCTCGGCAGTACTGCGGGCGAGTTCCGCAAAATCCAGGCGTTCAATCTGTCCACGGGCTTCGCCAGCCTCAAGCCGGGAGATCGCCAGCAGATTCTCAACAATCTTGGCCAATCTTTGAGTTTCCTCCAATGCGCTGCCTATCGTATCGGTCACATCGGCCGGAAGCCTGTGACCGCTATGTGCAACGGACTCCAATTCACCTTGCAGAATAGTCAGGGGTGTTCGCAGTTCGTGGGACGCGTCTGCCGAGAAGCGATTGATCTGGTGAAAGGATTCCTCCAACCGCGCGATCATGCGGTTGAGATCGGTCGCGAGTCGCTCAAGCTCATCACCCGTGTGTACGACCGGCAGTCGTTCACTCAGATTGCGTGAGGTAATCTGCGCCGCTTTTTGGCGAATCTCGTCGACAGGAAGTAACGCTCGCCGCATGAGAACGTAACTACCGCCGATGGCCAATGCAACGATCAGTGGCAGCCCCAGGGCGAAGGTCAGCAAAAGACCCCGAAGAACAGACTCAATCTGGTTGTACGGCGCCCCAACTTCGATGAGGAACAGCATTCCATCAACAGCCCTGAACGGCAACCGGTGAAGAAGCAGTTCGTGTCCGTCTGACATTTCGACTTCCCGGGAGAACGCCTGCGTACCTGGCAGCTGAGGAGCGGGAACGAGCGCGGGATCGAACGTTCCATCTTTCGGAATTCCGGACACGAATATCCGCTTGCCATCAACTCGGGTAACTCGGATAAAGCGGCCATTGATTTCCGGGGAGTAGTGTTCGGTGATCTCATTATCGACGTAGTCCTCGCCGCTTTGATTGATATTAGCGATCAGCACATCACCAATGGAGCGCGCCTGCTTGCTAAGAGACTCTTCGAGAGACCGCTGCAGATAGCGTTCCAACCCGAGATAGGTGGATGCCCCGAACAGGGCAAGGGCGCCTGCGAGAAGGGCTGCGTACCAGAGCGCCATTCGAAAACGAATTGAGCGGGTGATCACACCTCGACCTCGTCTTCACTGATAACGTACCCCAGTCCGCGAATCGTTCGGATGAGCTTGTGTTCGTGCACATCGTCGACCTTGGCCCTCAGATGACGCACGTACACATCGACGATGTTGGTCGCACCATCGAAACTTTGGTCCCATACATGTTCAAGGATCATGGTGCGGGAAAGCACCCGTCCCGCGTTTGCCATCAGGTACTCAAGCACTCCGTATTCTTTGGAGGTCAGTTCAACCCGCTTGCCGGACCTCTTTACCTGCTGAGACAAGCGGTCCAATTCCAAGTCGCCAATTCGAAGCACACTCGCTCTGGTAACCGGTCCACGGCGGAGCAAAGCCTTGACGCGCACCAGCAGTTCGGCAAACGCGAAAGGCTTCGTGAGGTAGTCGTCAGCTCCAGCCTCGAAGTGCTCGACCTTGTCGCCAACAGCGTCCCGGGCCGTCAGAACCAGAACGGGGACTTGGGACTTCGATTTCCGAATTCGGTGCAGAACCTCGCCGCCCGTAATGCCAGGAAGCATCAAGTCCAGAATTACGAGGTCATATTGATAAGTCTGCGCGAGTTCCCAGCCACTCTTGCCATCGCGAGCGACATCGACCGCAAAACGTTCGGCAGTTAATCCGCGAGAAACGAATCGCGAAACCTTCTCCTCGTCTTCGACAAACAAGATGCGCATCTCTTCAACCCACTACAATGGAATCTTCCAATTAAAACCGCATGAATGGTACATGAAATTCCATTCAGAACTCGACATGCGCCCACCCAGCTTCGCTGTGGAATAATTTGATGCCCAGGATCATGGTGCCAAAATCAGACTCCTTGAACGAAGTACAGATCGACCAGCGCGGAAACGATTCGTTGACCAATACGGAAGGACATCTGCTAAAAGTCACGGGCGCTATTTGCAATTTGCAAGCAACTTCGGCATCCACGGCTGTTCAAATCGGCACCTGGCACAATTATGTGATTGAAGCGAACGGAGCGAGAATCCGGGTAACCTTGAACGGACAATCAGTGAACGATTACCAGAGCACGCGGCAGCAGAGCGGCTACATCGCTCTGCATGCGCATGATTTTCTATCACGATTGCCACTAGCTACAACTACGATGCATTCGGTCACGTATCTGCTTCCACTGGTTCGCTAGTAAATCCATTCCAGTACACCGCACGCGAGTTTGATACAGAAACTGGATTGGCATATTATCGCGCACGCTACTACGATTCATCGGCAGGAAGGTTCGTTAGCGAAGACGCCGCTGCCTTTTCAGCGTCACTCAATTTTTACGCTTACGTCAGAAATTCTCCGGGAATGTGGATTGATCCTTTCGGACTGGAGGAGGGAAGTCCTGGAAATTTACGTAGACGGAACAACATAGATGATCTTGCAAGAAGCTATGACGGTAGCACGACTTGGAATTTCTATAAGTGAAAAGGCTCCGTTTCCAGCTAATTCAAATAAGTGCAATTTGTTTGTCTACGATGTCACAACCCAGGCTGGCGCAGAACCAAGAATTCCTGGTAGGTTGAGGTGGCCAATGCCGACGGCATCTGAATGGGCAAATCCTAAGGTCAAGATTCCTAATTGGAGGATGTTAGGAAATGGCGAAAGTCCACAGCCAGGGGATGTCGCCGCCACCAATCTGGACCCTGATCCGAGAACATGGGCAGCTCCGTACACCGGACACAGTGGAATTATCGTGTCAGGCCCCAACGGCTGCAGTTGTCTTAACAGCATAAGCGCCCACGACAAAGCAGTCGGTTCAAGCAGTACTCAGTTCTTGACTGATCCAACTCCACATCCAATTCACTATCGTCGCTACACGGGAGAGTGATAAATGTATCGTGCCAAGCTCGTTTTCTTGACTTTTGCGGTGTGGCAAATGATCTGTTTTGCTTCAGGAGCGGTAGCTCAAGCACAAAATGCAACCTCGGTACATCCTAAGCAGTTGGTGTTTTCGGCGACTCCAAGTGCAAAGGGGGTTTCTTTCCAATACGACAGCAACGGATATATCTCGGCGGTAATCGACAACAGCGGAAAGATCCTCGAATCCCATGCGTACGACAGCACCGGGCGGGGCCTCACCTCATCGCGAGCCGGCGGTGCCGAAAGCATCACCGTGTCGTATCCTCAGCCCAGGCTTATGGCGGGCACTTCATCGAGCCGTGATTCCGCTGCGACGACGAGTGTGGCTTGTCATTTGTGATCCGTCAATACTTCATCAGGGCTGTACTGGTGTAGTCCCCGAACGATGCCGGAAGCGGGCTTTTTCCGCAGTATGTATACAAATTGCCGCGGAGCTGAACCGTGCTTCACGCTGTCAACCTCGTAAAGCAAGTCGTGGTAGGCAATCGTGGTGAGCTTCGTCCATGATTTCGGGCGGCAGCTTGAGATTTGCAGAAGCTCGTCCTTTCTATACTGAACGTCGTCCCGGATTCTTCTTCCCATTTGCGATTCGTGATTCCATGAACCCAACCGGGTGTGCAAGATGGATATCAAATAGATTGGAAAGGTCGGCAGAGTTTCTCCTGTGGCAAATGCTGCAATCATCCGGCAAACACCTTCTGCCGTCAGAAATAACAGCACGAGACTAAGCGGCTGAAAAATGTAGCCAACCAGGTAGATGCTGCCTAACCCCATAATTGCCGACTCCCCGCCCTGTTTGCCGGCGGCTAAGAAGGTCGATAGCGGAAGCGCGGCCAATTGTGCCTGGGTGTAAATACCGTAGCCATGGATGAGGAGGCCCAAGCCGGCAAA
>Ga0207695_10011393_pt1 | contig 10778 bp, 9 predicted proteins | sample KBSC54metaG_FD_184354 | JGI IMG/M metagenome (GOLD analysis project Ga0207695, IMG submission 184354) | Corn rhizosphere microbial communities from Kellogg Biological Station, Michigan, USA - KBS C5-4 metaG (SPAdes) (version 2) | ecosystem: Host-associated > Plants > Roots > Rhizosphere > Soil... | reverse complement strand
CTAATTCCCGACCCGGCGTACGACAATTATTGGCGCGAACCCCAACTAGGTGTTGAAAAAGCTGAAAATGCGGTAAAGCAATACAGCGTACATGTTCATCAATATATCTTCAATCCGTACGAAGTATCATCTTATGTTGAGCAGGCTAAAAAACTAACGGAAGCTAACCCGGACGGTATATTCCTCTCACCTATTTTTTATCACGACACACTACCTTTCTTTAAAGAATGGCAGGACAAGAATATACCATTCGTACTGTTCAATACGCATATTGCTGAATCAGGTGCTTTAAGTTATGTGGGACAGGATTCGTACCAAAGCGGTTTATTGGCTGGCAAGCTCATCCATTATGGTCAGCCTCAGCCATGCACTATCCTGATATTGCATATTGATGAGGAAATTAAAAATGCTGCCCACCTCGCTAAAAAAGAGGAAGGCATGCGCGACTATTACCAAAAGAACGATCCTGATCAGACTTATAAAGTGATCACGGCTGAATTAAGTCACCCCGATCAGCCAGGCTTTGAAGAACAGTTATACCGGATCATAGATAGCGAGTCCGATCTGAAATGCATTTATGTAACTACTTCCAAGTCATATGAAATAGCGGCCTGCCTGTCTCATCGCAAAATTGATCATATTAAATTGGTGGGGTACGACTTGATCCCAAAAAACATCAACTATCTGAACAGCGGGGCTATCAGCTTCCTGATCAATCAAAACCCTAAAGGACAAGGGTACTGGGGCATACATCAATTAGTGAACCATTTGATATTTAAAAAAGAAGTGCCCGCACTAAAGTATCTTCCACTGGATGTGGTGACCAAAGAAAACGCATCTTACTATACCAGCGACGATCTGCTTTATGACGATCACAAGCAGATCGCATAAAAAAGCCGGATACTGTTAAATACCCGGCCATTAAACAAATCAAACAAAATATTATGCAGATACGGTCAAAGTACTCCCGGTGATACTCACTGTATATTTTTGTAAGGGTAATGAAGCAGGCCCTTGCAGTACTGTGCCTGTTTTACTAAACTCGCTACCATGAGCCGGACAAATAAATATGGCCTGGCCCTTATTATATCCAATCGCAGTACCCTGGTGAGTACAAGCCACTTGAACAGCAATAAATGCGTTGGCAGTATTCCCTGCAGCTACTCTAACCAATATTACGCCCTGTTGCGTTGTTGAATCGCCGATATTGATGAGCTGTGCATTTAAATCGGTAGTAAATAAATTACCGCTGCCTTTGCTGGGTGGTGGTGTGGCGCCACCTACTGCGGGCCCGGGATCGCTGGATTTACCACCACAGGATACCAAAGAACATCCTGCGCATACAGCTACTAAACCTATTCCCAGTTTTGATAAAAATTCCTGACGTTCCATTATGTCTTAGCTGTCTTTTTTATAATTGGTTTTTTAATTATTTATACCCGTTTCCTTTATCATGGTGATTAAAGTCGAACATCCGGGATATGGTAAAACCTATACGGAACTGTCCTCTTCCATAATCAGCCTGTGTACCGCTCAGCGAGTTGATCTCTGATATGGCCCTTGCATTGCTGATGTTCAAAGTAAACACGTGCCCGCCTGTCTCCACTTCGATACCAAAACCTAGCGGATCCGAGAATCCGTTGGCTCCGGTCCTGAAACTGGAGAACGGGTGTTCGTAGTCGACCACCAGGCTCATGTGTTTGGTTACCTTATAGCGCAACGCGCCCGATAGCGCAAAAAAGCCCTTATCGTTACCAGCTACATCCGGTATCGCAGTATTGTCATACACGTAGATTGGCGACACCTGCAACGATAGCGCAGATGTAAACTTGCGGGAAATTATCGCTTGTCCCAAAAAAGAATTACGGTCGGCATAGCTGCCAAAATTTCCATAAGGCCGTACACCATATTCACCTAAAAAGGTTATAGCAACCGGCGAGCTGCCATCCATTTTTTGATGCAACACGGCATATTTCAACCCTACTTCTATTAACTGTCCAATAGTGCTTCTGCCTAAGTCGACGTTCAAATTATCTGACAAACCATATTCAAAGCCGATATAAACGTCATTAACGGCATCCAGCCCGAACAACGTTCTTGCTCCGCCTGTAGGTGTACCTATATCGCCAAAACGGTGGATAACCAAAAAATTCAGGTTATTCTTTTTCACGGTAGTGGTTGTTGGCGATAAAATAAGGCGCGTTGCTTTGAATGCACCGATAACGTCCTGGTGTTTATCATCAGTGCTCATCGAGTTTAATAATGAATCGGTTGCGGAGGGTTTTCCCCCGGCCTTTTTAGAGGTGTCGGTTTGCTGCGCTTTAACACCCACAGCGAGAACGAAAAGTGTGAATGCTATAAAGATTCTTTTCATGGTGGTGGTTGATTATTTTGAGGGATTATTGTTTTTTAATACTGTATAGGTTGCCGACACCCTGACGCGTATACTTTCGGCAATGTGATGAAACACAATTTGCGGGATATCGATATGATGATCGGCACACTTAACCATAAATTCTGATGTCATAGTAACTACGCCGCCGCTTACCTTAAGGTTGCCTGCTATGGTGCGGGTTTGTGTAACGCCATGAACCGTTAGATCGCCGGCAACTGTTACCGGGTAAGAGCCGTCTTTTGAAAGATCTGGATGCTCCTGTATTTTCCCTTTGAAGGTGGCCTTAGGAAACTTATCACTCTCCATGTAATTCTCGTTAAAGTGTTCTTCCATCAGCGATTTAGGAAAGTGCAGGCTGCGAATAGGCAGACTGAATTCCAGCTCACCCGTGCCGGAATTGTAAACCGATACACCAGTTGACGAATTGGCCTCGATATCTTCTATCGGAGCGCTCGAATACATGTTGACTTTTACATTTTTACAGACATAGGTATCCTGTCCCGCCTGGTGTACCGTTACCCAGGCGAGTAAAATAATTAAGATGTGTTTCATTTTATTTTGGTTTTGAAGATGCGTTGATGTTCCAGTTTATACCGAAAGCCACACCCGTAGATTGCAGCCTTACCTGGCTTGCACCTACATCAGATAACGGCACTTTGGTATACGGTTGTACTGTTACACCGAATTTTGAATTGATTTGATGAGTATAAGTAGCATCAATATTTAATACGCTTAAGATGTTACGATTTCTGTTGATTACTGTATAATGCTGTGGACCAGTTCCGGCGACGCCTCCATAGGCACTATTACCATTACCATAATTGAACTGATAATCCTCGCGCAGCATAAAGTAGGATGATAACCCTGTGCCAATAGTGATGGAATTGGCCCGCTGATGATAAACCTGGTAGTTCACATTAAGCGGAATATCCAGCATGCGGCAATCAGCCTGTACACTTGTAGGGTTTGTAGGAAACTTGTATGATGCATGGTAATTATCAAAGTTTGTCAGGTACGGTTTGATGTCATATTGTGCTCCTGTACTGATGGTCCATTTTTTGAAAGTAACAGAGAAGGTTGCGCCGAAGTTACCACCGATCTTGGTCTGCTGAAATGCTGAATTCACACCGTTAAAATCGGAAGAGGCAATAATACCAAGCGCAAATATCGGCCTGCTGCCCGGATTCCGGCTGATAGCTGGTTTTGTAGTTTGTTTGGTCGGGGTGGCAGCAATTGTTTTTTGCCCCTCCTTATCATTAACAGTACCCAATGACGTTTTACCATCTGACGGTGCTGTTGCTGTCTTGTCGCCTGCCTTAGTTGTATTATTAGCTAAAACATCAGCTTTCTGATCTGCTTTACCATCGACAGTACTCAAAGCCGTTTTATCGCCGGCATTACCCGGCACTGTTTTATCGGCATTTGTAGTGGCTTTGTTATTATTAGCTAAAACATCAGTTTTCTGATCAGATTTACTGTCAGCTATATTTGGGGATACCTTCCCGTTACCAGTATTTTTTGCAATATCATTCGCAATCGCCTGCTGCTCTTTATTAACAGCAGGGCGTGAAGTACCGGTACTACGACGTACCTTTCCCGAAGATAAGGGAAAGAACGTTTTGCCGCTTTCCGGGCGACTCGTCTGAGCGAGCCCGGTCGCAGCGTCTTGAGCAGATTTTGTTTGCTGTTTGCCGCTATCTGCTACTTGTCGGGCAGGTTCGCCGTTTGTACCGGTATTATTTTTCGCCTTATCTATAGCTTCACTTTTAGCTGATTGGGTAGCAGCAACCTGGTTCTTCTTTTCCGGCTTAGTTTCACCGGTTTTGAAGAAGAAATATCCTAAAAATATCAAAAGCACTGCTGCTATGCCGCTGATAATTGGCAGCAGATAAATGATGCCGGAGCGTTTTTTGCCCTGATCGAGCATTTGCTCCATGGCGCCCCAGTCTGCTTCTCTGAAAGCAGGCTCGTTCACCGGGTCTTCCAGCCCGTTTTTGAATGCCTTATCTAATTTGTTTTCTTCCTCCGTGCTCATCCGTTTAAATATTTTTCCTCGTAAACAGATTATGTATATCTACCCTGTTGATAGCTACACTGCTTGAATAATCCATTCCTCTATTGTATTTGCTATTGTCAGCAACGCTGTCTGCTTCCAATATCATTTGTTTTAGTTTTTGCCTTGCTTTGTGCAGATTTGATTTAGATGTACCAGACGCTATGTCCAGCATTTCGCCAATCTCTTCGTGCGTATAGCCTTCTATTGCATAAAGATTGAATACCGTGCGATACGCGTTCGGTAATCGTTGTACCATTGCTAAAAGATCTTCGTAATTCAGCTTGCGGTCGGGCAGTTCGCCATCTGTTATATTCTCAGCTTTGTCCAGGTCCTCGGCATACGCCATTTTCAGATTAGCCCGATAATAGTCGATGGACACATTGGTCATGATCTTGCCGAGCCACGCCTTGAACGGACGGGTGGTATCATACGTATCAATGCGGGTGAAGACCTTGAAGAATCCCTGGTTCATAACCTCGGCGGCTTCTTCACGGTTGTTGGCATAGCGAAGACATATGCCCATAGAAAAGCCGTAGAATGCCTTGTACAGCATTTTCTGACTTCCCCTATCCTTCCTAATACAGCCCCCGATCAGTTGATGTAACTCTTCTTCGCCCATCCGGTTACCTTTAGCTTAATTAAATTTATCCTTATCTGACTGTAACACGTCGTTTGGTCAATAATGGTTGCCTGCGGTTATTATTAAATTGTATATAAAGTTACAAATATTTAAAAATCAGTACTTTAAATTAAAAATATTAAAAGATGCCTTATTAATAAATAATGCTAATGGCTTTATAACCGCATAAATTTAAGCAATCAGGCAACCATTCATTCTATTGAGCCGTGATATTATTACCAAGCATACCAATCTATGACTCCTGTTTCTGTTGTTATCATCACTAAAAACGAGGCTGAGACGATCGCCTCATGTATTGCGGCTGCTCAACTAATTTCTGACGATATCATTATTGCCGATAATGGCAGCACGGACAACACCGTTGCGATAGCATTGAAATACGGTTGCCGCGTTTACCACGACCGATGGGATAGCTATGGTGTAAACAAAAACAAAGGCATTGCCAGGGCGAAACATAACTGGATACTGAGTATTGATGCCGATGAGATTGCTGATACAGGATTAGCGATTGCCATACTTGAACTGTCACTGAATGATCCCAACATGGTTTATGATATTAAATTCAGATCGTACTATGGCAAAAAACTGATACGTTTTGGCAGCTGGGGACGAGACCATCATATCAGGCTATTCAATCGCACCAAGGTAAAATGGTCCACATCCCCGGTGCATGAAAAATTGTTACTTCCTAAAAATGTTTCTATCAAAAGATTGGGCGGACATTTACACCACCACTCTGTTAAAGATGCAGTTGGGTTTATGAATAAACTCGATCATTATGCAAAACTAAGCGCCGGCAAATACCTCATGAGCCATAAGAAACCTACTTTTATAAAGCTGCATGTGGCACCGTTGTTCCACTTTATAAAAAACTATATTGTATTTTTAGGCATACTTGATGGTACGGCTGGATGGGACATTGCGCGGATGATATCAAAACACACCCGGCGCAAATATCAGTTATTAAAAGATCATCCCGGGTACCTTTATGAGGAAGCGACAAAAGTGAAGGATGAGTTGGTGGTGGAGTATTAGTCCTAAGTCATTAGTCGAAAGTCCTGAGTCGTAATGAGAAAAACTCTGATAAAAAACCTTTCGGCGAATACCCTACAGCTTATCATCAACCAATTAGCCGGTCTTATTATTTTCTATATTATTTCTAAAGGGCTGGATAAAGACAGCTTTGGCGAGATCAGCCTGGCATTTGCGGTGATGCTTGCTATATTCAATACGCTTTCATTTGGCATCGATCAGATTACCGTCCGGAAGCTGGCTTCCGGTGATGAACCACAAAACATTCTTCCTATCTATTTATGTCACGTACTGATTACCGGTTTTACATTTTATCTATTGCTGTTTTTGGGGCAATTCCTGTTCGGCTCATTGAATGCCTATGAGGTGATCCTGTTCATTGGTGCGGGTAAGCTCATGATCTATTTCTCGACGCCATTTAAACAATCAGCCATTGGGTTAGAGCGGTTTAAGTTACTGGCAGGTATGTCTGTAGTATCCAATTCCGTGCGGGCAATTAGCTTAATTGTACTTGCTTGTCAGCATCAAATTACATTGACTAACGTGATCATCGTATTTGTAAGCGGCGACGTTTTGGAGCTGATCATTGGTACTTGCCTTTTTACTTTAAATGCCCCTATCCCGATCAGTATCCGATGGGATAAAAGTCAATATGTTGCTTTGATAAAAGAATCGCTGCCGCAATTTGGCGTAACGGTCATTAGTTCTGCTTTAGCCCGCTTTGACTGGATATTTATCGGCGTAATATTATCGGCAATAAAACTCGCCGAATATAGCTTTGCCTATAAAGTATTCGAACTTTCTACGATGCCTTTGTTGGCGATAGCCCCTTTGCTGATCCCATGGTTTACGCGTTTGTTTAAAGACGGCAACCAACCGGATATGGATCGGCCAAAATTTCTTGCCCGCATAGAAATGGTAATTGCCGCATTCACCATTGTACTCATCAACATTTGCTGGGCGCCCGTGATAGATCGTATTACCGACGGCAAATACGGCCTGGTGAATGTGCACACTATATTTATTTTGACGCTCTGCATCCCGTTGCAATACCTTACTAACTTTCTATGGACCGTCAATTTTGCAAAAGGGCGATTGAGGATGATCTTTCATGCATTTGTAATCACATTGGTAGTTAATGTAATTGGAGACTTAATTCTCATCCCCATCTTCAAAAATGAAGGCGCTGCCTTTGCTTACCTGATAGGATATATTGCGCAGACTGCGTTTTATATTTATAAGAACGACTTACCGAAACTTAACAAGGTACTTTATCCATGTATCATTTGCACTGTTTGTGCTTGTGTAAGTTTTTGGGGAGCGAAGTTTCTATTTACCGATGTTTGGATGGCGGTAGGTGGCAGTGTGCTGATCTACTTTATACTGCTATTGATGACAAGGCAATTGAAATTTGGAGATAAGAATAAATTAGTAAGTCCAGTTTAAATAAAAAGGGTGTCACACTGAGCATAGTCGAAGTGCGGTGCGTAAAGGCCTTTGCCCGCCAATGCTTCGACCGGCTCAGCATGACAACGCGCTCCAAGGACTTTAAACAGCTATTCATATCAAATAAATATTCTCTTTTTCCTCTTCCTATCAGGCAACCGTTACCCTATCCCCGGCGTAATTCCTTTTAAAAAGGAACCACCTGATGACCGCCAGTATCGTTGTTTCATTTTTTAGGAAGTTGCGTAAGCTGGCCGATTGGAGGTTGCTGCTTTTCCTAATGCTTTTTCTAAATGTTAAAATGGCTATCAAAGTACCGGCCATCGCGCTCATCTACTTGCTGCAGTTCGATTTTAAGTTCGGTTTTAGTTTCAAAAACTCCCGTTTACCGCTGTTTTACCTGCTTGCTATAGGCATTGCGTTGCTCAATTGGATCATCAGCCGGAATTATTTTAACATCAATTACGATATCGTTTTAATTACCGGCATCAGTTTCTGGGTGCTATGCATACTAGCCATGCACCAGGTGAAACTATTTGTAGAGAAAAATGATACCGAAACCATTCATCGAACTATAGTCATCTTCTTTATTATCAACGCTGCTCTCTCATTCCTAAATATTGCGGCCATTATATGGGAAACAGGATATTTCAACCCTTACACCTACCAGGGCCAGTTCCAGAAATATTTTATAAGCACAGGCGACTACATTCGCGGACTAACCTTTGATACCTCTACAACGAACGCTATACTAAATGCATTTGGCTGTATCTACTTTTTAACCAAAAAGAACGCAGGCATGCTGTTGTTATGCATGGCCGTTATGTTGCTTACCGCCAGCAATTTCACAAACATGATCTTGCTGCTTTGTTTTGCCATACTGTTCATTTTTAAAAGCACACGCGATCAAAAAAGTCTCATCGCTATCTGCATTATGCTCCTGGTAGTTTTTATGGTGAAGGTATCGCCCCAAAACTACATATATACACATGAGGTTGTGAAAAATACGCTTCACCTTAATGTGATACACAAAAAGGTTTTGGTACCACAGAAACCGATTATCCCCGTCACTCAAATGCCGGATAATTTATTGAATGTCAGTCAACATAAGCAGAAGATCGCTCAGCATACTATCGACAGCACATACCTTACCCATCATTGGTCCGAAGCAAAAAAGGTGATCAAACCAGATCCAACTAAAACACAAAGTGGTCGTATTATTTTGCCGCAGCCCGATATCAACAGTCGTCCATATCAGCATATCGCAGATACCGATGATTACCAGAGACGGCTTCTCACGTTTATTGGCACACATAGAAGCAATTTGCCCATATCCTCACAAGAGAATTATAAGCCTGGCTTACCGGGAAAGGCTACCAGTTCACTGCAAACCTGGCATTTTTTGGCTGGTCACCCGCTTAAATTAGTTGTAGGCGATGGCATAGGCAATTTTTCATCAAAACTGGCTTTCAGGGTTAGTGGATTAGGTTTTGCCGGTGGATATCCCCATAAATATATTTATCTCGATCCTGATTTTCTGTCGAATCATCTTGATGTCTACTTAAATTATTTCAGCAAAAACACCAGCCAGCATTCTCTCAGCAACAGTCCGGACTCAGTCTACGATCAATTGCTTGCTGAGTATGGCTTGCTAGGCCTGATCGCCTTTTTTGTGTGGTACATCTGGTATTTCCTGAAGCACTATAAAATATTGACATACGGGCTGCCTATCCTGCTGATAGCAATGGCAGTGATGTTCATCGCTTATTGGTTTGAGCAATTATCTATCCTGGTATTTTTTGAGTTGCTGCTATTGCTTGACATCAAAGAGAATTCACCTAAAACACAATTGAACGATGCGTACTGATCACCGGAAAATAACTGTGCTGATGCCTGCTTATAATGCCGGTAAATATATCCGCGAGGCTATTGAATCGGTATTACAGCAAACACACCGGAATTTCGAGTTGCTTATTGTGAATGATGGATCGACCGACAATACGGTAAGCGTTGTGCTTTCTTTTAACGATCCACGGATCGTGTTGGTAAACAAAGAGCATCAAGGCATTGCTCAGGCCCTTAATACTGGTTTAAGATTGGCTGATGGGCATTATGTAGCCCGTTTTGATGCCGACGACATCTGCATGCCCGATCGTTTGGAAAAGCAATTCAATTTTTTGGAAGACCATCCCGATTATGTGTTAACCGGCAGTGATGCAGAATATATACTGGAGAATGGCGAATATCTATTCAGCTTCGGATGCATTGCGCATTCCAATGAAGAGATCCAGCGCAATATGTATGTGTATTGCCCATTTATCCATTCATCGGTAATGTATAAAAAGCATCAGGTGATCAAAGCTGGGGGCTACAATGCTAATGCCCACAATTTCGAAGATTACCTGCTGTGGACCGCGCTGGCAAAAATGGGCAAGATGCAAAACCTGCGGGAGTCGCTGATAAAAGTCCGCTTCAACCCTGCATCGGTAACTATTGATGAGAAATGGCGCGGCGATCGTTTCCGCAAACTAAAACGTGCTGCCACAACACGAGGCACTATTTCCAAAAAGGAAGGCGACGAGATACTGGCTATCATCAAGAAACAGGATGTCAGCAAAATAAAGGAAGGCGCTTATCATGCTTTATGCGGAAAGAAGTTCCTGGCCGATAATTATCAACCCAACAAAGCACGCACACATGTACGGAAGGCCATCAGCATAAGACCATTGCGACTGGACAACTACCTGCTGTATATGGTTAGCTATATGCCAGAAGCGTTCATCGCCTGGCTGCACAAACTTAGTCCCAACAGACTGTAAATGAAGAAATATGAAAGTAGCATTTATCACACGATCGACATTATTTGATGTACCCGGAGGCGACACGGTACAGGTGGTGCAAACCGCACGTCACCTGGAGCAGTTAGGTATAACTGCCGACATCAAGTTATCAAAGGATGAAATCAACTATGCAGATTACGATCTGCTGCATTTCTTCAATCTGACACGTCCGGCGGATATACTCTATCATAGTAAAAAATCGGGCAAGCCTTTCGTGGTATCTACTATTCTGTGCAATTACACAGAATACGATAAACATCACCGTAAAGGTGTGGGCGTAATATTCGGTTTTTTGCCGCCAAACAGCATCGAGTATTTAAAGACCGTCGCTCGCTGGGTTCTGGGCAAAGATCACCTGGCAAGCAAAGA
>Ga0207695_10011391_pt1 | contig 10779 bp, 7 predicted proteins | sample KBSC54metaG_FD_184354 | JGI IMG/M metagenome (GOLD analysis project Ga0207695, IMG submission 184354) | Corn rhizosphere microbial communities from Kellogg Biological Station, Michigan, USA - KBS C5-4 metaG (SPAdes) (version 2) | ecosystem: Host-associated > Plants > Roots > Rhizosphere > Soil... | reverse complement strand
TCACTGATGAATACCGCTGCCGAGGAGGTCTGGATAAAAGCGCTCAGACAAAGGAAGAGTAAAAAACATTGAAGACTCGCCACAGCCGCGCCGGGCCGCGCGCCCACCGTTGCGGATGTGGACCCGAAGGTTTGGAGGTCGCCGAAAAGGTCCGTGTTCTCCATGCATCGAGCCGAGTTAATGGCAAATCGCTTTGGCATACTTCCGGCGGGGCAGCAAGGCAGAACCAACCAGTGGGTACATCGTCTAAATGGTTCGCCGATAACGGCCAAAAGATCCAGCAGCATCACGCGGCCTCGGGTCCGAATTTATACGGAATCTGGAACGATCCGGGGATGGGGATGGCCCTGCGACCGCCATACGAGATTACGATTCTGTTTGCATCACAGTCAGGCGAAGATTCCGCGTGAGCATATTCGACTGTAGCTGTCCTAATAACTTGGAAGGCTCCTGCATGCCGAAACCAATTACAACACGCGACCGCGGATGAACGATTTACGCTTTGCTCTTAGACAACTGCGCCGGAATCTGGGTTTTACCTTGCTGGTCATCCTGACTTTGGCGTTAGGTATCGGCGCGAACACGGCCGTTTTCAGCGTTATCAACGCGGTTTTGCTGCGGCCATTGCCTTTTTCTGACGCGGGTCGCCTCGTGACCGTCTGGCAAACCTACCCCAACCGTCAGTCGACCCGGGAGACTTTCTCGTTTCCTAACTTCATTGACTTAGCCGCTGATCATAGCGTCTTCGCTGCCGCTGGCGCTTATTGTTTAAGCGCGCATACCCTCGGCGGCGTCGCCGAACCGGAGCGACTTGGCACGGTCCGAGTGTCTTCCGGTTTCCTTGAAGCGTTGGGCGTTCGACCGGCGCTCGGGCATGATTTCCGCGCGGAGGATGATCGACCTCAGGCGGAACGCGTGGCCCTGCTGAGCGACCATCTTTGGCGCCGGCAATTTCACGCCGATTCCGCAGTGGTCGATCGCGTCATCCGTCTCAATGATGAAGCCTTTCGAATTGTCGGGGTCCTGCCGAAGAGTTTTCGCCTGGGCGACGAGAATCCCGACTTGCTGCTGCCTTTGCGGTTGAACCTCGATAAGGTCGGTCGTGGTCAGCGCGGCCTGACGGTGATTGCCCGCCTGCGAAGCGGGGTTTCCGCCGCGGAAGAATCCTATAATCTGCAACGACTGGCGGCTCAGCTCCGCGCGGCGGACCCGTGGTCAAATGCCGATCTGAAGCTCAGCGTTGTGCCCCTCCACGACTATTTCGCCGGCCCCATGCGGCTGGCCATGATGGTATTGATCGGCGCGGTGATTTGCGTCCTGGCGATTGCCTGCGTCAACGTGGCGAACCTCACACTGGTTCGAGCATCCGCACGACACGCGGAGTTCAGCGTTCGTGCCGCCCTGGGCGCCGGCCGCGGTCGTATGGTGCGCCAGCAACTGGTGGAGAGCCTGGTCTTGTCGGTTCTGGGAGGCGCGGCCGGTTTGGCTCTGGGCATGGCAGCGGTCAGCCTGTTCCAGGGGTTAATTGCCACGCGGCTGCCGCAAGCCACGGATCTATCTCTGGATTTTCGCGTGCTGGGCTACACCCTGGCTGCCTCGGTGCTCACGGGCTTGCTGGCTGGCCTGTTCCCGGCATTGACAGCCTCCCGGGTCAATCTGGCCGAATCTCTCCAGCAAGGTGCCCGCAGTGTGAGCGCCAGCCGCGGAGCCGAGCGTCACCGAAACCTGCTGGTTGCGCTGGAAGTGAGTCTTGCCTTTGCCTTGCTGGTCTGTGCCGGGGTTCTGGTGCGGAGTTTGGGCCGCTTGCACCAGGTGAACCTGGGCTTTGATGCGGCCAATCTGCTGACCGTGCAAACGTGGCTTACCGGTAATCGTTACAACGACAACGATCCAATCCGGCGCGCCACGGTCCGCGAAATCTCTACACGTCTCCAGGGTATTCCGGGAGTCGAAGACGTAACCTTCGGCAATAGTATGCCTCTGGGTGATGACATGGATTTATCGGGAGCAGCATTGGACGGCCGGTCTTTTGCCGCCAGCGAGTACCCGATGGTGCACCTGCGAGGCGTCGGCCCCGATTATTTCCGAATCCTGCGCGCGCCTGTATTGGCCGGCCGCGACCTGGCTGCTTCGGACACTGAAACGGCTCAAAAGGTAGTGGTTATCAATGCCTGCATGGCCCGCCGGTATTGGCCCAACGAAGATCCCCTGGGAAAGCAAATCCGTCCCGACCTTTTCCAGGACAAGCAGTGGCGCACCATTGTTGGTGTCGTCGCCAATATCAAAAACGAAAGCGTCGCACAGCCGCCGCGGCCGGAGGTTTACTATCCTTACCTGCAAGTCCCCACGCGTGGTCTCTCGATCACCGTACGCACTCGAATCGGTCCGCAGTTGGTGACTGAAGCTGTGTCTCGGGCGGTGCGGAGCACTGACCCCACTCTCGCCATCGCGCCACCCAGAACGATGACGCAACTCTCGGCAGAATCGTTCTCCGCCACCACCTTCCAGTCATTGCTTTTGGGCAGCTTCGCCGGGATCGCTCTGTTGCTGGCCATGGGCGGCATCTACAGTGTGCTCTCCTTTACCGTTGCTGGGCGGACCCGGGAGATCGGAATCCGCATCGCATTAGGAGCCCAGGCGCTGAGCATCTATCGCTTGGTTCTGCATCGAGGCGTTGGCCACGTGCTGCTCGGCATCGCCGCCGGTACGGCCTTCGGCCTGGTCGGCGTTCATTTCCTGGCCCGGTTGCTGTTCGAAATCAGCCCCGCCGACCCAGCGACGTTCATCGGGGCGGCGGTCCTACTCCTCGTTGCGGCTCTCACAGCGTGCTATTTCCCCGTGCGCCGAGCCGCCGCGGTGGATCCGACCGTCGCGCTGCGGCAGGACTAACCCTCGGCCGCGTTCTCCTGTTTGAAAAGGGGTCATTGCCGCACATCCCAACATTTTGGAAGCATTGGGGTCGGCGCGCCTGCGTGTTGAGACAATTCGCCGCGCACCAAAACCAATTGTACGCATGACAAGATGCGACCCCCATGTGTTTCGGGTCCGAATTTATACGGAATCTGGAGCCATCCGGGGATTGGGATGGTTTGGGACCAGGCATTTGAGGTTACGATCCGGTTTGCATTTTGGTGGCAAAATGCTACCCTGATAATATGAGTCAGCCCGTAAAGCTCTCCGATGTTCTGGTTCTCGATGCTCGTCTGATTGGTGAAGTTGCGGAACGCTCGATCGCGGGTCAAATCGAGTATTGGGCGAATTTGGGCCGGGCCATTGAGCCTCTTTTGCAGGGAACACAAGCATTGGCTCTTTGTAAAAAGGCTAGCGCACGTCCCCTGTCAGAATGTCTCGAAACGGTTGACACCCCGGAAGGAAAAGAGCGCGTCAAAAAATACCTGGAGACCCAGCCGTATCCGCATTATGAACAGGCAAAAGGGACGCCGCGGCTGTTGGTTCGGATCGAGGCCGACGGGAAGCGCACGATCGGGAGATTCGTGAACCGAAAATTCCAGCCCATGGAACCTCGGCGCGCGGCGGTTACCCGGAAGTGATACCGGGGTTGAACCAACGCCCGGTGGTGGTCGCTCTCGCTGGACCAAACGGGGCGGGCAAATCCACGTTTTACGGCGCCCACCTGAAAGCGACCGGCCTCCGCTTCATCAATGCCGATGTTTTAGCCAGAGAACTGGAGGTCGATGCTTACCGGGCTGCGGAACTGGCAGGCGCGCTTCGAGAGAAACTGCTTGAGCAACGGGAGAGCTTTATCTTCGAAACAGTCTTTTCGGATCCTGTTGGCGATAAAGCCAGCTTTCTTCAAAGGGCAGCCCGGGTTGGATACAACGTGATTCTGTGTTTCATCGGAATCTCTGATCCGGCCATGTCTGAGGAGCGAGTGGCCATGCGGGTTACTCAAGGGGGGCACGATGTTCCGGGTGAGAAACTCGCTCAGCGTTTTCCGAGGACGCTTACGAATCTGAGTAAGAGTATTCGAACGCTGCCTCATGTATTAGTGTTTGATAACAGCGACCTCTCGGATCCCTATCGCCAGATTGCAGTCTTTCAAAATGGCAAAGCGGATTTCTTGTCGAAATCGGTGCCGGACTGGATGGGGGAAATGCTCGCGTAAGCTGGTCGCTCCCCATCCCTCCACCGCAGCTCGCGACTACCCGGTGTCCGAGAGTGCGGCCTCAGGAAGAGCTCCTTCCGGACCCTGCCCCTGGGTGATGACATTGATTTGTCAGGAACAGCCGCCGTGGCCGTGGATCCGACCGTTGCGCTGCGCCAGGATTAAGCGTTAGTAGTCTTCTCTTCTTTAAGCTCCGGCAGAAAGGCGGTGAGCAGGCCAATCAGCGGCAGGAATGAACAGACTTTTACCACGTAAACGATGCTGGTGGCGTCAGCCAGTTTTCCAAGCACCGCCGAGGCAATGCCTGCCATGCCGAACGCGAACCCAAAAAATAAGCCGGCGATGGTGCCGACCTTGCCGGGCAACAACTCGGTGGCATACACGAGAATCGCCGGGAACGCTGAAGCCAGGATCATCCCATTGATAACACTCAAAGCGGCCGTCCCAAAAAGATTGGCATGCGGCAAGAGCAACGCAAACGGCGCCATGCCGAGAATGGAGATCCAGATGACCAGTTTCCGTCCCAGGCGGTCGCCGATCGGCCCGCCGGCGATGGTGCCCGCCGCCACGGCAAATAAGAATACAAACAGGTAAATCTGCGATTGCGGCACGGTCAGGCCGAACCGTTGGATGAGATAAAACGTGTAATAATTCGTCATCGAGGCGAGATAAAAGAATTTGGAGAACATCAGGCACAGTAGTATGCCCAACAAGAAGGGCACTTGTGCCCGCGCGATCGGATGATGGTGAACGTGGGTGTGATTGCCGGTTCGGGGTTCATTCAGATGTTGGCGATACCAGGAACCAACGCGTCCCAGGATGAACATGCCCGCCAGCGCGAGCAGCGTGAACCAAAGGAGGTGTTGCCGGCCATAACGCGTAATGATGCCGGCCGCGAGTAGCGGACCGAGAGAACTGCCGGCATTGCCACCGACTTGGAACAAAGACTGGGCAAATCCGTGGCTTCCGCCGGAAGCCAGCCGCGCCATGCGGGAGGATTCCGGATGGAAGATAGCCGAACCAAAACCCACCATCCCAGCGGCCACCAGCACGGTAGCGTAACTGGGTGCGAGCGCGAGCGCGATGAGTCCAACCAGGGTGATTCCCATCCCGACCACGAGTGAATAGGGTTTGGGATGCCGGTCTGTATAAAATCCCACCACCGGCTGAAAGACGGAGCCCACCATCTGAAAGGTCAGCGTAATCAGGCCGATTTGGGTAAAACTCAGGCTAAACGATTCTTTGAGGAGCGGATAAATGGCAGGGAGCAACGCCTGAATGGAGTCGTTGAGCAGATGGCAAAAGCTTAAAGCAAACAAAATGCCCAGCGCCGCCGGATGCACGGAACGCAAACCGCGCCGGGCCGGCCTGTTTTCGGTCTCTTTTACGCTGTTCATGATTTAGGTTCGGTTCAGGAAAAACAAAACCCTGCCACCTTTTCGGGGGCAGGGCTGAAGAAAACAGGGGTTCGGTTATTTTCGTTCGCTCTGCCCGCAGCCCGGCCATACCAGCGCGGCGTCCAGAGGCTTAATAATGAATGCGGTTACGAAACCATGCGGGCGGATGGCAACCCGGGCGGGACGCACTGTTAGAGCGCCGGCCTTGTTAGTTCGGTTGCACATCGGCATGGTGCGCGGAACCTACCTCGAAATCACGATATGTCAAACGACAGAGTCTTGCCGGGCCAGACAGCCGCCAGCACCGCCAGGCCGAGCAACATACCAGCAAGACACTGCTAACTACTGCAATCTTCCGTTTCATCGGTCGCTCGCAACTTCCTGACCAGTCCTGAAGACAGGGGCGGAGATCGCCCAAACCACCACCGCGTATATGGTGTGATCAAAGCAATGCTTGTCACCTGGTGTCAACTGTGTGTAAAGTCACAACCACGAAAGGAACTTTATGGGCTGGTGTTACTTTCCCGAAGACTCTCCAAACGGCTGCCTCAAAGACAAGCCACGAAAGAACAAAGCCGGCAGACAGTGGTCTGGCCGGCTTTTAAGAAACGCTTTTGAACCGGTGTATCCGCATGGCGGGTAGAGACGCGGTCTGCGTTATCTAACTTTGTCTTGATTCCAATAAGACGATGGAAAACATGCCAAACTGAATTATGAAAAGCAAGGAAAAAGGCCTTTCTGGGAATCCAGATTTGGAACTCGCTTTCGATGTGGGCCACAGCTCCATCGGGTGGGCCGTGCTGGGATTGGACCCACGCGTTGAAATCACAGGCTGCGGCAGTGTCGTATTCCGCGCCGACGATTGCTTGGCCAGTGCTCGCCGCACCTATCGTCGGCAGCGACGGCATATTCGCAGCACACGCCAGCGCATCGCTCGCATGAAGATTCTGTTAACCCACCTTGGTGTACTTAAGAGAACCCAAGTCGATCAGCCGGGATGTGCCTGGCCGTGGCAGTTGGCGGCGCGCGTCCTGCGAGGCGGTAAACTGCTTTCCTGGCCCGAGCTTTGGGACGTTTTGCGGTGGTACGCGCACAATCGGGGGTATGACGGCAATCGGAGGTGGAGCGCCTCCGGAGCGGAGGCGGCCGCGGAAGACACGGCAAAGGAGGAGAATGCAAAAAGCCTCATGGGCAAGCATCGGGTGGCGACGATGGCTGAAACGTTCTGTGCTGAGCTGAAGGTGGATCCTCTTGGGACGAAAAGGTCCTCCACCCTTCGTTTCAAGGGTCTAAATGCCGCGTTCCCGCGTTCCACTGTGGAAACTGAGGTCCGGCGCGTGGTGCAAGCCCATTTCGGAAAATTGCCAGCTGTGGACCAGGGTTTGGAACGCGCCCTTCTCGGCCGAGATAACCGGGATAAGAGCGCATGGCAGGCAATTCCATGCCCTGACTTGAAGCTGCCGCGGCGTTACGAAGGGGCGTTGTTGTTCGGGCAACTCGTGCCCCGCTTTGACAACCGCATCATATCTCGATGCCCCATCAGCGGCGGGAAAGTCCCTTCGCGCAACTGTCCTGAGTTCTTGAATTTCAGGTGGGCGATGCAAATTGCCAATGTCCAGGTAGCTCGGCTTGGCGAGAAGGAGTTGTCGCCGCTGAGTGTGCCGGAGCGAACGGACATTGACGCTCTCATGCGCCAGCAGGGCGGGATGGGGGTTGATGAATTCAAGAAGCAATTGCGGCAGATCACAGGCGCGATCCGCGATAACCTTGACACGATGCTGATGCATCCAGATGCGAAAGAAGCGTTATTGGTCAACCCGGTCCAGAAATTACTGCAATCCTACGAACTCAGGACGATTTGGCCGTTGCTCCCCGACCGTTTGCAGAAGCGCACACGCGGACGATTGCGGCGGGGTAAGAGCATCTCCCTGGCCCAGCTGAAGAAACAGCTCGCGGAACTTGGCGAAGGAACCACGGCCTTTGATGCGGAGGTGACGAAATTGCTCGACAGCACCAACAGCAGGAGCCGCAGGAAATCGGTCCAGATCTCGTGCGAGGATTTATTGAACAAACCGATCGCTGTCAGAAAGCTGGGGCAGCGGGCTGCCTTCGCCCGTGATTTGCTTAGAAAAGCGTTTACGGAGGTGATGACCGGCAAACATCCGAAAGAGCCCGGTGGCTGTCTCTTCATCACAGAGGAAATGAGGCAAACACAGACGAAGCGCGAGATCGCCCAACAAACGAATAACCATCTCGTACGCCACCGGCTGCTCATTCTAGAGCGGCTGTTTGCCGACATCATTAAGGAGTATGCGGCAGGAGAGAAGACGCGCATCACGAGGGTTACCATCGAGGTGAATCGGGACTTGCGTGAAATGTCGGGAATGACCGCCAAGCAAAAGGCGCAGGATTTGGGCCTTCGTATAGCCAATCACCACCACGTCGTTGAGAAGTTGGAGGAAGATGATTCCTTGATGAAGGTCTTAGAGAAGCGACAGGCGAAGATCACAGCCGGACTGATTCGCAAAGCCCGAGTTGCGGATGACCTAAATTGGATTTGCCCTTACACTGGACAGCGTTTTGAGCCAGTGGATTTGGTGACCAAGCGGGTCGACAAAGACCATATCGTGCCCCGTTCCGACCGCGCCTCCGATTCGCTCGATTCGCTGGTGATGACCTTCTCCGCAATCAACAGATGGAAGGGCAAACGAACGGCTTGGCAGTTTATCGAGCAGGAACAAGGCAAGCCCGTACCAGATTTGCCAAATCTCTCCATAATGACTTTGCCACGGTATAAGGACCTAGTGGAGAGCTTGGAGACTTTCAGAGGCCATGAGGACGACAAGCGACGCAAGAAGCGGCGCAAGGAATTAATGTTGCTCCCAACATACGAGGAGAAAGAGTTCACTCCGCGCGACCTGACCACAACTTCTCAGCTGGTTCGCCTCGGCGCTATGGCGCTGAAAAAGGCCTTTCTTGGCCATCACCGCCCACCCATGGTGGTCTCGCTCCCCGGCTCGGTCACTGGTGCAGTGCGCAAGGCGTGGAAAGTCGTTGGTTGTCTGAGCCTCGCTGCTCCACAAGTAATCGACGAGAATGGTGAGGTGAAGACGAAGAAGGATATCCGTGATGTCACACATTTGCATCATGCTCTCGACGCCTGCGTACTCGGGTTAGCATCCCACTTCATACCCAACAACGGCCGAGTTTGGGAACTAATCGTGAAGCGCAAGCTAACTTCGCCCGAGCAGGAGGAGTTGAAGGCCCTTCGGATTTTCAACAAGGATACTGAGGGGCGCTTCCAGATGCGTGATCTTGACGACCGTTTGAAAGAACAAATCCGCCAACGTTTGGCTGAGAGGAGAGTGGTCCAACATATCCCTTCCCGTACGGATGGGCTCCGTGTCGAGCAGAACACCTGGCGCGTGATGGATGTAAAAGAGGGCGAAGCAACCCTGCGCCAACGGATGCGCCAACCAGACGGGACGCGCATCTTGAAAGAGGCTACGGAAAAGGTAGGGAAGCTTATTGGATTAGCCCCCGCAGGAGGCCGAGGCAAGCTCCTAGTCAACAAGGGAGCCCTGGTCATTCCGGATAATTTTGGCGTCGCTTTAACTAAGCCCGAGCCTGTCATGATACCATTCCACAAGGTCTGGTTAAGGCTGGTGGAACTCAAGGCTGCAAATGCAGGCAAGTTGCCGCCAGTCCTACGCAATGGGCAGATTATCCGTGTGCCTGGCGGAAAGAACTTCAAGGGAGTGTGGAGAGTGTTTTCGGCCAAGAATAATGCCACCGGCATTGCCCTCGACATTGGCTCACCAGATGTTGTCCGACTCAAAAATAAGACGGATGGGCACAGAATCAACGTTCGCCTCGCCACTTTGATAAAAGATGGAATGGAGGTTCTCAGGACCCCGCTTACAGGCGTTGCCTCATGTCCTACCACATCGTCAGCATCGACTCGCCCCAATGTTCATTGAGTTGCCGGGACGGGCAGTTGACCTGCAAAACGGCGGAAGGTGAGAAGACACTTCCGTTGGAGGATGTGGCGTCCATCATAATCACCAGCTTTTCGGCATCCATTCACAGCGAGCTCTTTCTGCAAGCCGCCAAGCACGGGGTGGCGCTGATCATCTGCGAGGCATTCAAACCGGTCAGCCTCGTTATTCCGGCAAACCGTTCCACAGACACGATCTTGTCGCGCGCTTTGCTACAACTACAAGAGGCCATCAAACGGCAGCTTTGGCAAAAAACAGTCGATGCGAAGTGCCAGAACCAGTATTTGCTGGCGGAACACATTGCTCCAGGTAATCCACGGCTGACCGGGATGCGCGAAACAGCGTTCGGGAAAAAGGCCCATAAGGAGGCGATTTGCGCGAGAACATTCTGGCAGGTCATCGGGCAGTCTTTGGACGAAGGAGATTTTGTTCGCGAGCGTGAGGGTGGCGGGCTGAACAACCTGCTCAACTACGGTTACGCTGTACTCCTCTCAACGATCTTGCAGAAACTGTTCGGCGTTGGGCTCGATCCGACGTTCGGCATCTCGCATGTCCCGCGAGAGCGCAGCACGCCCCTGGCTTACGATCTCATGGAACCGTTTCGGCCCTGTGTCGATTGGCGTGTGTTCCAATGGGCCAAACAACATACTGACCGAAAGGATTGGGTAGTTTCAAAGGAGTTCCGGCGGTGGGTAACTGCCTTCCCCCTGGAGCGGGTCGGTTATCTGAATTTTGATCTCGAAATTCAGGGCTGCATCGAGGGCGTCGTCCGTGGGTTCAGGCGGGCGGTTGTGGAGAAGCAGGCTCGGTTTTACAGGCCATGGACACCGAGAAATTCAAAATGGGGTGGCTAATCGTCGCCTTTGATCTGCCGGTCGGTACGCGACAGCAGCGCAAGCAGGCGACCGGCTTCCGCAATTTCCTCCTCGACGATGGGTATCAGATGGTCCAGTTCAGCGTGTACGCTCGGGCCTGCGTGTCCTTCGCAAGGCAAGAAACTCATTTGGACCGCTTTCGGAAAAACCTACCGCCCGAGGGGAGCGTCCGGGCCATTTTTGTGACGCGTGCCCAATGGGAACGGTCGTACGTGATTCAAGGTTCCCCCGCTGGTAAGCAGGAGGCGGAGGAGCTACCCGAGCAGATACAATTGTGGTAACCCACCCAAAAAGAGTGGGTTACCACCAACGAGTCTGCCGCCCCCGGATTTGGAATCAAGGCAAAGCATCAAAAGGTGGAAATGAAAATACGCAAAGAGTCT
>Ga0207695_10011379_pt1 | contig 10784 bp, 7 predicted proteins | sample KBSC54metaG_FD_184354 | JGI IMG/M metagenome (GOLD analysis project Ga0207695, IMG submission 184354) | Corn rhizosphere microbial communities from Kellogg Biological Station, Michigan, USA - KBS C5-4 metaG (SPAdes) (version 2) | ecosystem: Host-associated > Plants > Roots > Rhizosphere > Soil... | reverse complement strand
AGCAGGTCATGGCGTGGATGATGGACACCTACTCCATGCACATGCGCCAGACAGTCACGGCTGTCGTGACCGGCAAGCCGATCAATATCGGTGGATCGCGCGGCCGCCGCGAAGCGACTGGTCGCGGCATTATGATCACCTGCGACCAGGCGATCAAGAAGTTTGGCCTGCGTCCCGAAAATACGCGCGTTATCGTTCAAGGATTCGGCAACGTTGGTTCGAACGCTGCGCGCCTCATGCACGAAGCGGGATACAAGATTATCGGCATCATCGAAGTGGATGGATCGATCTACACCAAGAAGGGCATCGATATTGAGGCGCTGTGGAGTTATCGCGAGAAGAACCGCACGCTCGCTGGATTCACTGAAGCTGAGAAGGCCGATCCGACGGAGCTGTTCCAGAGCGAGTGCGAGATCCTGATTCCGGCCGCAACCGAGAATCAGATCACCAGCCGAAATGCCGCCAAAATCCGCTGCAAGATTCTCGCGGAAGGCGCCAACGGCCCCACCACTGCTGCGGCCGACGAAATCCTGGCCGCCAACAAAGTCTTTGTCATTCCAGACATCCTCTGCAACGCCGGTGGCGTCACAACGTCGTATTTTGAGTGGGTGCAGGACCGCCAGGGATATTTCTGGAAGGAGTCGGTGGTGAATGAACAATTGGCAGACATCATGATCAGTTCGTTCAATGACGTGGTCCGTTACGCCGACACTCACAGCGTCAACAATCGCATCGCGGCTTACATGCTAGCCATCGACCGCGTAGCGTACACCGTGCGCCAACGCGGAATTTACGCTTGATGAGTGGGGCGTTTGGCCGCACACGAGTGCTGGATGAAAAACCCGAACCCGCCAAAGAGGGCACAGAGGGATTCAGAATAACGCCACAGAGGAGCACCGACTCAAATCTTGCTTTTTTTCCTCTGTGTTCTTCCTCTGTGTAACTCAGTGTCCTTTGTGGTGCAGGTTTTCGTTAGCTTCTACAGGAGGAACTATGCGTAGGTCGTGGATTGTTCTTTTCACAACTGTTTTAGCGATCGTTCTCACAGCCAATTTGTCCGCGCAGTCGAGCATCGGGACCTCGAACTCAAAAGCCCAGACCACTTCAACCGCAAAAGCGAAAACCGCCACTCCTGCGAGCGAAAAGCTGGACATCAACAGCGCCACGAAAGATCAGCTTCAGGCGCTGCCGGGAATTGGCGATGCCTATTCGCAGAAGATCATCGACAACCGCCCGTATCGCACGAAACGCGATCTCGTGACCAAGAAGGTGATTCCGCAGGCAACGTACGAGAAGATCAAGGACATGATCATCGCCCATCAGGCGACAGCGGGTAAGAAGTAGATCCGGCAAATCGGAATGCTATGGGACAGCTTTGGCTGTCCCGTTTTCTTTTGCTGCAACTAGCGAGAGCTACGCTTCCAGTTCCTGCCCAATCTGCTCCCACTCGGCAATGCGTGCATTTAGGTCTGTGCGGTGCAAATCCAGTTCGCGGGTCAGGCGCACGGTCTCATCGGCGCTGACGAAATTCTGCAGTCCTGCCTCGCACTGCGCGATCTGATGTTCCAGTTCTGAAATCTGTTTTTCTAGTTCCGAAGCGCGCTCTTGCATCTGTTTGCGCTTGATCGGATTCAGGCGCTTGCCCGTCTTGTCGCAGTCGGCGGAGCTTTGCTCCGTTGGACGGGCCGTCCCCGCATTGCCATTGCCCGGTTCCTGCCGATGCGCAGTTGTCGCGGACACCTCCTCCTGCAACTTCTCCGCTCCGCCCTGCTTGCGCCAGAGAAAGTCCTCGTAATTGCCCGGATAAACGTCCACGTGGCCGCCGCCGATTTCGAAGACTCGCGTCGCCAGCTTGTCGATGAAATATCGATCATGCGAAACGAACACTACCGTGCCCGTGTACTTGCTCAACGCTTCCAGCAGGACGTCTTTAGCACGCATGTCGAGGTGATTGGTCGGCTCGTCCAGGAGCAGAAAATTCGCGGGATGCAGCAGCATTCGCAGCAATGCATAGCGATTGCGTTCTCCGCCCGAGAGAACACCTATTCGCTTGAAAACATCATCGCCAGAAAAGAGGAAGCATCCGAGCAGGCTGCGCAACTCGGTTTCGCGTGAAGCGGGCGAAACCCGGCCAAGATCGTCGAGGATGCGCGCTTCCTGATCTAGTTCTTTGTACTGGTCTTGTGCGAAGTAATCGAACTGGACGTTGTAGCCAAGCTTGTACTCGCCTGCACTCAGCGGCTCGATTCCAGCGAGCAGCTTGATCAATGTCGATTTTCCAGCGCCATTTACCCCAACCAGTGCGATGCGATCGCCTTTCTCCACAATGAAGTTCACGTCGCGGAAGACTTCGTGTGTGGGCCGGACATTCGTGTCCGGCTGGCTCACCTCGGCTCCCTGTCGGGCAAGAATGTCCGACCCACCCCGTCTCTGGTTATACGATTTCGCGACTCCGGTGAATTCCGCCACAATCCTGCCGCTCGGCTTCGGCTGTGGAAACGTAAAGTGAATTGTCTTTTCTTCGTCCGGCAACTCAATCCGTTCGATCTTCTCGAGCTCCTTGATTCGGCTCTGGACCTGCTTCGCCTTGGTCGCCTGATACCGAAAACGGTTGATAAACACTTCCAACTGCTCGATGCGTTCGCGCTGGTTCTTGTAAGCCGCTTCCAGTTGCTCCTGCCGCTGCGTCTTCTGCGATAGATACTTTTCGTAATTGCCGGCATACGTCCAAATTTTCTTGTTCCAGATCTCGACGAGGCGGTTGATGGTGATATCGAGAAAGTAGCGGTCGTGCGAGATAAGCACGAACGCGAACGGATAATTGACCAAGTACTCTTCCAGCCAGTTTCGTGACTCGAGATCCAGATGGTTGGTCGGTTCGTCGAGCAACAACAGGTTCGGTTTTTGAAGAAGCAGTTTGGCGAGCGCGATGCGCATCTGCCATCCGCCGGAAAACTCCTCCGTTTGCCGGTGCCAATCTTCTGGACGAAATCCCAGGCCGGCGAGTACCGTGCCAACCTGCGCCTCGATCGCGTAGCCGTCGTGCACACGAAATTCGTGCTCGATTGTGTGATACCTCTCCGCAATGTTGTTGTACTCCGTCGAGGTATGGTCCACCTCGGACATGCGATTCATGAGTTGCTCGAGCTCACGCTCCATGTCGCGCAGGTGCTCGAACACCGACGCGCACTCTGCAAACACGGTGCGACCCGAGAGGGTCAAGCCATCCTGCGGCAGGTAGCCAAAGGTGAGCCCTTTTGCAACACTCACGTTGCCGTAATCGAGCGACTCCAGTCCGCCCAGAACCTTCAGCAGCGTGGATTTCCCAGTCCCGTTCGCGCCCACAAGCCCCAACCGGTCGCGCGGCGTGATCAGCAGATCAGCACCCTCGAACAGCAGTTTGTGCCCGTAGCGTTTTCCGGCAGAGTTGAGCTGGATCATGAAAACAGTTGTTGGCTATTAGCTGTTGGTCGTTGGCAAAAAAGCAAACCTTGCCCACAGATCGAGCAGATCGGGCATGCCTGCTTCTATCTTCTCATGCAGGCACGTAGGGACAACCGCCCTCGGCTGTCCGGGCGAGCGAAGCTCGCAGTCCGATTCTATGCAGCATGCTTATCCTAGCTAGGCATTAGCGGGCGTAAAACAGAGCTTTGTCAGCTCATCCCTCACCGCTTGGACACCCCGAGGTGGCTGTCTCTACGCAGTTCTTCGCTCTTCCAGCGTGCGCATGGTGTGCAGGACGGAAGCTATTACGTTCGCGTCCCCCATGCTGGTGTTGATCATGATGTGATAAAGCGATCGCGTCGGCCAGTCGGCGCCGAAGTAGTGCTTGATGAATTCAATGCGGTCGCGGTCGATGGTGTCGACCAGTTCTTCGGCTTCGCGCAGGCGCTTTCCCAACTGCTGGACTCTGCGCAGCTTTTCAGAGCGCGGGGCGTACATGAACACGTGAAAAGCGTCGCGGCGTTCGCGCAGGTGATAGGGCGCGCCTCTACCGACGATTACACAATTCCCCCGGTCGGCGATTTCGCGCATGACCTGCTCGCCGATTTCGACCATCTGGTCTGCACCGAATGATCTTTCCAGATCCAGGTCCGTGCTGCGCTCGTAACTGCCGCGCCAGAAGACTTTCACCAGCCGCTGGAAACGGCTATCCATGCGTTCATCACATCTGGAAACGGCCGCAGTGTCGACTTTTGCGACTCGAGCGATCTCTTCCGTGAGCTCGCGGTCCCAAAGTTTCCATCCCAACTTGGAAGCCAACTGCTTCGCGATTTCACCCGCGCCGCAGCCGTACTCGCGCTCGATGGTGATTACCCGAAACATGGCGCCGTGTACTTTACCGTATCCAGACCTTGGGTTCAACCGACATGCCGGGCCGCAAGACGTGCTGCCGGGTTTCTCCCGCGTCAAAGGTGATCTTTGCTGGAATTCTCTGTACCACTTTGACGAAGTTTCCGGTGGCATTCTCGGGCGGCAACAGGCTTGTCACCGCGCCGCTGGCGCCGGCGATACTTTGCAAGTGGCCTTTGTAATCCTGCCCCGTCGTGTCCACATGAATCGTGACCGGCTGGCCGACGCGCATGTCGCGCAACTGCGTCTCCTTGAAGTTGGCAGTGACCCAGATGTCGTCAAGATTGATGATTCGCATCAGTTCCTGACCCGGCTGCACATTCTGGCCAACTTCAACGGTGCGGCTCGTGACCACGCCATTCACCGGCGCCACAATGGTGGCGTATTGCAGGTTCAGTTGCGCTTGATCGAGAGCCGCCTTTTTAGCTTCTACCTGGGCTTCGGCAGATTGGGCTCGTGACCGGATGGCCTTCACTTGCTGCGGCCCTGTTCCGGCGGCACGTTGGTTCGCCTGGGCTTGCGTGACTCTGCTCTGTGCTGCCCTGATCTGCTGCTGTGCGGCTGATGCTGCTGCACGAGCCGCGTCTACGGCTGCGGTTCCAGCCTGCGCCGCCGCATAGGCTTGATCGTACTGCTGCTGTGAAATCTCCTGCTTCGAAACTAGCTGCTTGTAGCGCGCAAGGTCATTCTGCGCTTTCACGTTGTTGGCTTCTGCTTGTGCCATCTGAGCATTCGCTGCGTCGTATTGTTGACGGGCGGCAGCCAGCGACGCCTCTGCGGTGGTAACTTCGGCGTTTGCCGCTGCCAGTTGGCTAGTCGTACTGGTGGAGGTGATCGGCACGTTCACTCCCGCCGCCTGCGCCTCGGCTACCGCGTTGTCGTAATCCGCTTTCGCCCGCGCTACCACGACTTCGTAATCCCGGGGGTCAATCTGCACCAGTGGCTGCCCCGCCTGGACATACTGATTGTCATCGACCATTAATTTCTGGACGTGCCCTCCCACACGCGCGCTCACCGGGTTCAGGTGTCCATCAATCTGCGCGTCATCGGTCGATTCATAGCTGTTGAAGTAGCGCCAGAGAAAGAAGCCGGCAACCAGGAGCACAACCAAACCAACGATAATGAACATCCGCAAACGCGGATTCCGTGATCGGAATTCCTTCCACTTCAAATCACGGTCGGATAGCGCGGGGCTGCGGTGCTCGTCAACTTCCGCTGCATGATTTTGTGTTTGAGTTTCGTCTGCCATGAATTACTTGCCTTCCAGGTACAATCTCACGCCCTGCTCTGCAAACCCGATCGCCCGCGCCAAAGAGACCTTAGCCACATTATGCGCATAGAGACTCGCAATGTAGTTTTCATTTGCGGCGGCCACTGTCTCTTGGGCCTGCACGACTTCCAGATTGTCGGCCACGCCCGCCGTGAAGCGATCGCGGGCCTGTTCCAGCGTCTGGTTCGCCAAATCGAGGGAACTTTTTGCGACCCGCACCTGATCGGACGCCGCATTCAAGTCGAGTAGCGCAGTACGAATTTCATAATCGATCTGCGTCCGCAGGTTCTCCAGTTGCTGACGGCTTTGGCGTAACGCAGCTTCAGCCTGCAGTGCATCGGCACGGGACCGGCCACCGGCGAAGATGGGGATTTGAAGAGTCATTCCCGCGAGAAAGACGCCATGCGAATTACCGATGTTCACGCCCGCAGCACCGTAATTTCCACTGACGTCGAGCGTGGGCAGGTGTTCCGCCGTGGCCGCGCTTCGGAGCCGTTCTGCGCTGAGAACCTGCTGCACGGCCGACAGGTAGTCCGGCCGATCCCGATATGCACGACGTAACGCTTCATCCAAACCAAGGGGCGCCAGCGGCTCATAGGGGGCTTTGTCCGTGAGATTGAACTCCTGCCCCGGAGGTAATCCAATTGTGCGCGCCACTTGCAGCTTTTGTTTCGCGTAATTATTGCGAGCGACGATGAGTTCCTGCTGCCGGGCTTGATATTCCACCTGCGCGCGCAAAGCATCAATCGCCGGCGTCACTCCTGCTGCTTGCTGATCTTTCGCCTTGTTGAATAGTGCTTGCGCCGTTTCGAGTTGTGCTTGCGCAGCATCGACTCGCGCGCTGGCAGCAATCGCAAGCAAATACACGTTGCCGGTCGCCAACACAACGAGTTCTCGCGCATTCTTGTAATCATGCTGCACAGCCGATTCCCGCGCCTGGGCTGCTCGTTCGCGCTGGATTGCATGCCAGTCGAAAACCGGTGCAGTCAAATAGGCCCGCGCGTCGAATGTTCCAATCGGTCCCACCACTGGCGACACGCCCGGAAAATTGAAGCGGAAGCCGAGTGCCGCGAGGTCAATCTGCGTCGCCGATTGTGTTGCTGACGCACTGATGTTGGGAAGCAGATGACTCAACTCTTGCCATCTCTGGCCTTTGGCCGCGAGCAGGTTGTCGCTTCCGATCAACAGTCCGAGGTTATTTCGCAACGCGCGGTCAATTGCCTCTTTGAATGAGATCGGCAGCACCGCTCCCGTGGCCTGGCCTTCGGGAACGCTTCCGGAGTACACGCTTTGAGACCCAGAACTGAGAGTTGCAGCTCCACTTGGACCATAGGTCGGGCTCTCTGATTCGCCAGACTGCTGCGCGGCGCACACGGCGGTCATCATTACGATGGCTAGTGCAATGGTTCGCCAACCAGCATAGGAACTCGAACGAGCCGGCATCGACTGCTCACAGATTGTTCTTTGCATCTTTCGCGAAATCATCGTGCTTGGATCTTGCCGGCTGCCCTGCGCTTTGCGTCCTTGCGATAGGGTCGGAATCACTGCATCCCGGCGAGCTTTGTAGAAGCTCTATTCTATTCGCATTAAAGGCATATAGATGCAAATCGAGGCAGCGCGGCTTCGATCCAGAGCACTTCTGGTACAGATTTACTCAGCCCGGAAGGGCGAGTCACGGCGGGAGATGTTGACTGCGTAGAAGGTTTGGCGCCCCCAAATGCGGGCTTGGTGCGCATCCGCAAAGAGAACGTCCACGACTGGGCGGGTTTCGCTCTGCGCGGTGCGGTCCACAAACCGACCCACATAGCGCTTGCCTCCGCGGCGCGTGGTCAGCACGATCGTGTCATTGAGATTGGCGTGCAGCTTCCGCTCCGCCAGTGGAGAGAGCGCCACATTCAGCACCTTCTCTGCAGGAAGCGTGTGCTTCGGTACGGCGTACGCAGTGCGGGCAGGGGAATTATTGGAGAACACCGGATCCGGCCCGAAGTCAGGAGTCAATGCGTAAGCGGTCACCTGCACGCGAGCCTTGGTGGCTTCAAGGAACACCAGCTTGCGATTGGCATCTGCCAACTGCACGCGCGTCTGTTCCAGTTCCCCTTGGGTGCGCTGCAACTGAGCCGTGAGCTCCTGCACCCGTTGTACGTTTCTGTGGCTTTCGAAACTACGCAGGGTAATGCTTCCAGCGAGAACGAAAGTAACTAAAAGCGCCATTGCGAAGTGTCGTTTTGTCATAAGGCACCTCCGTCAATGGAGGGTTAGAAGTGCTTGCAGGTTGCCATTCGGGAGGGGTTGCCCAGAGCGGTCGTAATAAACACCAAAACTGCTGGAAACACCTTTGCTGACAAGGAGTTCGCCGGACGGGATGTTCCCGCCGTTACGGGAAATTCTGGCGAAAATTACTGATTATTTCGGTAAGTCATCGGGGCGGTAACGCTGCAGAATGTTGCGCAATTTGGGTGGGCAACGCCTTGGAGCGAGTAATGGTTACTGGTAATGAGCGTCCCGGATCCGCTTACAAGTTGCGCCCGTGAGAACGAACAGAATTTGTTAGAAACGAGCCACTAGTCACTAATCACTAGCCACTTCTTTCGGCAGGAACACCACGAAGCATGTGCCGTGACGCGTGCCGGTTCGGCTTCTTACCCGAATCCAGCCACCATGTTTTGCCACGATGCCCTGGCTCACCCACAAACCCACACCGGTACCTTTGGATCCCTTTGTGGTGTAGAACGCCTGGAACAGATTCGACACAGTTTGCGGAGTCATACCGGCGCCATCGTCAGCAACGGTCACTTTGAGCCCGGCTCTCTGTTGTCGCAAATCCACGGCATCGTGTACTCGAAGGCAAATGCGCGTGCCGGTTTTTTCCAGCGCGTCAATGGCATTCGCTATCAAATTGGAAAATACTTGCCGCAATTCTCCCGAGACTCCCCGCAACATCCCCGCAGACCGGAATCTAGTTTCGACCTTCGCGCCAACCGCCTGGAGTTGTCTCTGATACAGCATAAGGATGGTCTCTAGCAGACCCACAACACTGATTTGCGTTGGCGAAGTATCGCGATCTCGATACAGCCCCAGGGTTGCGCGCGTGATCTGGCCCACGCGCCGCAGTTCTTCATCGGCAACCTTCAGATACCCTCGCGCGGTTTCATCCAGAGTCTGATTCTTGCCCAAGAGATAAACAATGTTGGTGACCGTCTCAAGCGGGTTGTTGATCTCGTGCGCGATGGTTGCTGCCATTCGTCCTGCAATCACGAACCGCTCGGAATTCCGCAGTGCCTCTTCCGCCTGCTTGGTTTGCGTGATGTCGCGCGCAATGGTTGAGGCGGCAATCACATTTCCGCTTGCATCGCATACCGGAGAAATCGTCAGCGAGACGTTCAGGATGCGGCCGTCTTTGGTTTTGCGAGTGGTCTCGAAATGCTGCAGGCGCTCTCCGCCCTGGAGCTTTTCGAGAATTTCTTTCACCTCATTTGGCCGATTCGGCGGCAGTAGTATCGACACGTTTTGCCCGATGATTTCGTCCGGGCGATAGCCATACATTGCCTCCGCAGCTTTGTTCCACGTCAGGATTATGCCGTTGGTCGTCTTGCTGAAGATCGCGTCGTCCGAATCCTCTACGATGGCGGTAAGAAGCGTCGGCAGCGGAATCGCTTCTGGCTTGGTTCGTTCTGAAAGCACTGTCGAGGACTTGGAATGCAGCAAGTCGTTCACGATTGTCAGCAGGTCCTCAGGCCCTTCTGTCTTGCTGAGGAAAGCGTCGGCGCCATCGAGTTCGGGATCGCTCGTGGTTCCCGATAGCAGAACGATCGGGATCTCCGGCTTCAGGCGCTTCATTTCTTTGGCCATTTCCGCGCCGGTTTTTCGTCCCAGCAGATGGTCCGTGATTACCAGATCGACCGCATTGCTGCGGAACAATTGCATCGCTTCTTCAACGTTGGTTGCGCTTAGCACGGAGTGGCCCGCGTGCTCCAGGATCAACTTGCGGAAGTACAAGCCCGATTTTTCGTCATCGACCGCGAGTATCAGCGACACGAACACACCTCCGCGCAGGCTTCGATGCGGGTGCTCTGCTTTGGGATGCTGGGCGTTCTCAGCGAACGGTTATGCATCATCAACCAAACTTACGTTAGAAATGGGGGGCCAGGGTCTTCCAACTAATATGCGCAATGGCGATCAGACTGCGCAAATTGATTCAGGTTCAACTCAGCCAAACGATCGCGCAAACCGTATATTACAGTCACCGGGAGCCCTCAGCTAGGTTTTGCGATTCGCTGTCCATTGAAAATGGAGTGGAGCGCTGGAGGGAGCGTAAACAAGACAGTAAATTTGCTTAAGAGTGCCTTCTGCTTGTTCATCGATTTCATCATGCCAACTCGCGTGAGCAATCAACCAACGAAGGGTGGCTGTGAATTCAGCAAAATCGGATAGTGTTAAGTTTTCCCGTTAAAAGCTGCGGGTACCGATAGCATCGCCACCTGTCGCCGAAAACTCGTTGGCTGATATACTGATTGTGCCCAGTCCCTCACAGAAGTTCGCGTGAAGGCATGAAGCAGCACTCTTCGCTGGAACACCCCGCGAAAGCCTGGCTTCAATTTTCTATCGACAATTCAGGGCGCGTAGCTCAATTGGCAGAGCAACTGACTCTTAATCAGTAGGTTGAAGGTTCGATTCCTTCCGCGCTCACCATCTTTTCAATTGCTTACATCAGGCTCCGTGCCGTTCCCCGTGCCGTTGAGCGCGAGGCCCACGATTCTTCCGTGCGCCTCTGCCATGTCAGACGTGAACGCATCCCCGTATCGCATGGTTGTGCGTACATCTGTATGGCGCATTAGCTTCTGTTGAACTCCTACCGGCGTGCCCACGGAATCCAACCAAGCGCGATAGGTGTGGCGGAGGCTATGCGTCCCCAACCTTCCGATGCCTGCCGCCTTTGCCGCTTTCTGGTACACGCGCCACAGTTGGTCATATGACCATGGCAAACGGCCAAGTTGTGCCGGTGAAGCAAACATCCAATCTTCTGGCGCTGAGAATTGGGCGCGTTGCTTCCACGACCGCAGAGTTGCAAGCAGTTCGAGGTCAATGGTGAGCTGCTTACGGGATTCTTCGGATTTCACATCGTGCACTTGCTGTGCAACAATGCCGCGTTCCACTCGCAGTT
>Ga0207695_10011377_pt1 | contig 10784 bp, 11 predicted proteins | sample KBSC54metaG_FD_184354 | JGI IMG/M metagenome (GOLD analysis project Ga0207695, IMG submission 184354) | Corn rhizosphere microbial communities from Kellogg Biological Station, Michigan, USA - KBS C5-4 metaG (SPAdes) (version 2) | ecosystem: Host-associated > Plants > Roots > Rhizosphere > Soil... | reverse complement strand
CCCTCGGCCAGAACGGTCGCCTGCGCCTTGATGTCGGTTCCGGGCTCGAAGTTGCCCAGCGGCTCGCCGTCCTTGCCGCGCCCCTTGTCGCCGGAGCGCACGCCGACGACACGACCGTCCTCCACGACCAGCTGCGTGGCGGCCGTCTCGGTGAGGATGTAGGCACCGGCCTCTTCGGCCTGCTGGGCCTGGTAGCGAGCGAGCGCGGCGACCGAGACGACCTCGTTGCCGTGGTTCTTGAACGGCGGCGGCGTCGGGATGCGCAGCGACATTTTCGAGGTCGGCGTCAGGTAGACGGCCTCTTTGGTGACCTCGCCGAAGGCAAAGCCTTGCTCGCGCCACTGCTCGCGCGTCAGCTCCGGGAATAGCTCTTCGAGCGGCCCAGGGCGCATGACCGCGCCGGAGAGGTTGTGCCCGCCGCAGGTCTTGGCCTTCTCGACGACCGCCACCGGCACTTCGCCGAGGCGCTCCAGCAGCTCGGGGTCATCGCCCAGCAGTTGCAGCAGGCGGTTGGCGCAAGCCAAGCCGGCGGTGCCGCCGCCGATGATCGCCACACCGACCTCGATCAGCTCGTCCTCGGCGTCGAGGCCGTGCTTGACGAACTCCTTCTGGGTGTCGACCGGGGGCGGGAAGGCCGCGGGCGCGACCTTGCCATTGCTAGAGCCGTTGTGCGACATGGGTTGCTCCTTTTCGCTCGCGCATCCTTACCCGCCCGGGACGACCTGCTGTCAGCCCGCCTTCTTCTCCTTCACGGCCTCGGTGAGCTTCGGGAGGATCTTGTTCAGATCGCCCACGATGCCGAGGTCGGAGAACTCGAAGATCGGCGCGTTCGAGTCCTTGTTGATCGCGACGATGTTCTCCGAGGACTGCATCCCGACCTTGTGCTGGATCGCGCCGGAGATCCCTGCCGCCAGGTACAGCTTCGGCGCCACCGTCTTGCCGGTCTGGCCGATCTGCGCGGCGTAGGGGTACCAACCCGCGTCCACGACCGCGCGGGTCGCCGCCACGGCCGCGTTGTTGCCGAAGGCCCCGGCGAGCTCTTCGCACAGCTGGAAGCCCTCGGCCTTGCCCAAGCCGCGACCGCCGGCGACGAGGATGTCGGCGCCCTCGATGTCGACGTCGGCTCCGCGCTGTTCGCCGCGCGTGACCATCGTCGCCTGCGTGGCGTGCGGCGAGAGCTCGAAGCTCAGCTGCTCGACGGCAGCATCGCCGGCGCCGGACGCTTTGATCTCAAACGCGTTCAAGCGCCCGATCACGATACCGACCTCCGAGCGGTAGGAGATCTCCGAGATGGCGGAGTCGCCGAGAATCGGCCGCTCGGCGATCAGCTCGCCGCCCTCGGCGCGGACCGCGGTGACCTCCATTGCCACACCGGCGCCCAGACGCGCGGCCAGGCCGGCGCCGATCTCGAATCCGAGCAGGCCGCCACCGAACAGCGCGTACTTGTAGCCGCCGGCGGAGATCGCGGCGCCCATCGCGTCGACGACCGGCTGGGCCAGACCTTCGGGCCCCTCGGCGACGAGCACCTTCTTGGCGCCGTAGTTGCCAAGCGAAGCCGCCAGCGACCGATCGACACCCTGGCCGACGAGGATCGCGTGCGCCTCGCCGCCAAGCTCGGCGGCGATCTTGGCGCCCTCGGAGACGGCGCCAAGCGAGTTCTTGTTGATCGCGCCTTCGTAATGAAGCGCGTAGATGAGGATGTTCGCCATCTAGATCAGCTTCCTCTCGTCGAGCCAGGAGACGATCTTTTCGACTGTCTCGTTGGTGTCCTCGTCCTCGATGATCTCTCCGGCGGCCTTGGCCGGCGGCGCCTTGGCGGCGACCCACTGAGCAGCGGAGTTATCGCCACCGACCTTGGCGGCGTCGATGCCGACATCGCCGGCGGTGACCGTCTCGAGCGGCTTCTTCTTGGCGCCCATGATCGCCTTCAGCGAGGGATAGCGCGGCTCGTTGATCGCGTCGCCGACGGAGATGACAGCCGGCAGCTTGATCTGCACCGTGTCGTATCCGTACTCGGCTTGGCGCTCGCAGCGCAGGGCGTCTGACTCGACGTCCATCTTGATCACCTGCGTCAGCGAAGGCATGCCCAGATGCTCGGCCACGACAGCGCCGATCGTGTAGCACTCGCCGTCGTCTGACTGCTGGCCGAGCAGGACGAGATCGGGTTTCTCACGCTGCAGCGTCTGCGCCAGCGCGTAGCCGGTGGCGGCCACGTCAGAGCCGGCGACAGCCGGGTCGGACAGGTGCACGGAGCGATCGGCGCCGAGCGAGACGGCCTTGTGCAGCGCGCGGACGGCGCTGTCCGGGCCCATCGTCACCGCGACGATCTCCTCGACCGGGGCGACGCCGCCCTCGCGGACCTGCATCGCCGCCTCGATGGCGTGCGTGTCATAGGGGTTGAGGTTCTTCTCCCCGCTGCGGTCCATCCGCCCCGTCGAGCTGTTGATGCGCTTCTCGACGGCGGCGTCCGGAACCTCCTTCACCAGGACGCAAATCTTCATTGCACTAACTCCTTCAGGGGTCTCGATGGGTGAATCCTACCTGAGTTGACTGACGAGTCAATCAGGAGTGGGCGTGAGGGCTGGTGGCCTCGCGGATGAAGTCGACTATCGCCTGCGTCGGCGCGCCCGGCGTGAACACCTCGGCGACGCCCAGGCTCTTCAGCTCGGGGATGTCTTCGGCGGGAATCGTCCCGCCGACCGTGACGATCACGTCGTCGATCGACTGCTCGTGCAACAGCTCCACCACGCGCGGCACGAGCGTCATGTGCGCGCCGGAGAGGATCGACAGCCCGACCGCGTCGGCGTCCTCCTGGATCACCGTCTCGACGATTTGCTCGGGCGTCTGGTGCAGGCCCGTGTAGATCACCTCCATGCCGGCGTCGCGCAGCGCGCGCGCGATGATCTTGGCGCCGCGGTCGTGGCCGTCCAGACCGGGCTTGGCCACGACAACGCGGATCTTGCCCGGGCGCTCGCTCTCGTCCTGGCGCTCGCCGGTGGGGGTGTCGCTGGTGGGAGACATCGACAGGCAGATTATTGGCGCATCGCCGCACGCGTCGCCACGCCTTGACGCGCCGCCATGCCCAGACCGGCGGCGGCGGTGCCGGCCGCCAGCGCCGCCGCAATCTTCAGGCGTGCGCCGAGTCGGTCCAAACGCACGATCTCCCAGCCCTCCTGCTTGGCGATGCTCGTCAGCTGCGCATCGGGGTTGACGACGACCGGGTGCCCGACGGCGCGCAGCATCGGCAGGTCTGACTCAGAGTCCGAGTAGGCGTAGCTGGCGGTCAGATCGAAGCCCTCCTGCTCTGCGAGCTGCTCGATCGAGGCGACCTTGCCCTCGCGGTAATTGAACGGCCCGCCGGCGCGACCCGTGTAGAGACCGTCGCGAGCCTCCAGGCGCGAGCCGATGCCGCCGTCGAGCACGAGCACGCGCGCGAGCAGGTCGGCCATCTCCTGCAGCGCCGCCGTGACGATGTACGCCGGGACGCCTTCCTCCTGGTGGTCATAGGCGCGCTGCAGCATCTGTGGGTAGACGCGCGGCAGCACGCCAACGAGCACGCGCGGCATCAGGCGCTCGAGTTCGCGCACCGGCACGCCGGCAATCATCTCACCCACCCGCCTGCGCACCGCGTCGGCGCGTTCGTCGGTCGAGCCGCGCAGCCGAAAGCGCAGGTTTTCGGCGACATCTCGTGCCAGTCGGCGGCGGCTGATCATGCCGCTCTCGAACGCCGCGCGGGCGAAGTAGATCCCCGAGGACCCTGCCATCAGGGTCCTATCGAGATCGAAGAACGCCGCCGATCGACGCTCAGAGGGAGCGTCGATCGGCCAGCGGGCGCCGTTGCGCTCTCCGACGCTTCCCGCGCTCATGGCGCCATCCGCCGAGGCGATCACCTGACGCCCCTCCCCCAGGGCCTCGCCGGTGACCTCGTCCATCTCAGACCCGCAGGATGACCGCGTCGCCCTGCCCGCCACCGGAGCAGATCGCCGCGCAGCCCAGGCCGCCGCCGCGGCGACGCAGCTCGTACATGAGCGATCCAAGGAGGCGCGCGCCGGTGGCGCCGATCGGGTGGCCCAGGGCCACCGCGCCGCCGTTGACGTTGACCTTGTTCTCGTCGATGTCGAGTACGCGGATCGAGTTGAGCGTGACCGACGCGAACGCCTCGTTGATCTCCCACACCTCGATGTCCTCGGCTTTCAGCCCAGCCTTGGCCAGCGCCTTGGCTGCAGCGGAGGCGGGGGTGCGCGCCAGGTAGGCGAACTCGTCGGCGCTCTGGGCGTGGGCGACGATCTCGGCGAGCGCCTCCTTGCCGTTGGCCGAAGCCCACTCTTCGGAGGCGACGACCAGAGCGCCTCCACCGTCGTTGACGCCGGGGGCGTTGCCGGCCGTGTGGGTGCCGTCCTTGCCGACCAGGCCAGGCAGCGCCGCCAGCTTCTCCAAAGAAGTGTCGCGACGGGGGCCCTCGTCGATCTCGACGACGGTGTCGCCCTTACGGCCTTTGATCGTCACCGAGACGATCTCCTCGGGCAGGCGGCCCTCGTCGGTCGCCTTCAGCGCCAGTTCGTGCGAGCGCAGAGCCCAGCGGTCAAGGTCAGCCCGCGTGAGCTCGAGCTCGTCACCGACCTCGGTCGCCTCGACGAACATCTGCTTGCCCGAGAACGGATTGGTCAGACCGTCGTGGACCATCGAGTCCAGCGCCTTGACGTCACCCATGCGGAAACCGAAGCGGGCATTCGGGAGCAGGTAGGGAGCCTGTGACATCGACTCCATGCCGCCGGCGACGCCGACGTTCACCTCGCCGGAGCGGATCGCCTGGTCGAGCAGGACCGTCGCGCGCACGCCCGAGGCGCACACCTTGTTGACCGTCTCGGAGGAGACCTCCTTGGGGATGCCGGCCTTGATCTGCGCCTGGCGCGAGGGGATCTGACCCTGACCCGCCTGGATCACCTGGCCCATGATCACGTGCTCGACCTGTTCGGGCTCGACCGAGGAGCGCTCCAGCGCCGCCGCGATCGCTGTGGCGCCGAGCTCTGTGGCGTCAAGCGTGGACAGGCCTCCCCCCATCTTGCCGATGGGCGTGCGCGCTGCACCGAGGATCACGGTCTTGGGCATCGAGGCGACTCTCCTGAGGTCGTGGTGGGGAAGATGGGTTTGGGGGACCAGAGTGGGAAGGGGACCCTAATCTTACCGGGGTGGATATCGTGCTCGGATCGTGGATGTCCTCTTCAGCAGCGATCGGCCCGCCGCAAGCGACGCGGACACCGTTGCGCTGGGCGTGTTCGAGGGCGAGTCGGCGCCGGCCCTCGCGCCCCCGGAGGCGGCTGAGCTGCTGGCTAGCGGCGAGGCCAAGGGCGCGCCCAAATCGCTTGCGCTCGCACACTCAGGTGGCAAGCGCTGGCTGCTCGTCGGGCTGGGCAAGCGCGACCAGCTCACGGCCGAGACCGCGCGCGTAGCCGCGGCGATCGCCCGCGACCGCGCCAAGGAGCTGTCGGCCAATCGGTTGTGCTGGCAGGCGCCGAACGGCGACGGCGCGATCGCCGCCGCGCTTGTTGAGGGGACACTGCTGGCCGACTACAGCTTCAACGCCTACAAGTCGACCGGCAAGGACGACGACAAAGCATCTAAGAAGCTCGAGGCGCTGATCGTCTGCGGCGAGGTCGAGCAGTCCACCGCCGTCGAGCAGGCCAAGGTCGTCACCGAGGCCGTCAACGAAGCCCGCGATCTGCAGAATCGTCCTGCCAACGACCTGACGCCGACCGCGCTCGGCGAGCATGCCAAGGCACTGGCAAGCGAGATCGAGCACCTGACCGTCGAAGTCGAGGGACGCGATGGGATCCTCGGGCGCTCGATGGGCGCGTTTGCCGCAGTCGCTCAGGGCACGCAGGAGGAGCCGGCGCTGATCACGCTGCGCTACGACGGGATGGGTGGGACATCAAATCCGACCGGACCCGTGCTCGGCATCGTCGGCAAGGCCGTCACCTTCGACAGCGGCGGCATCTCGCTGAAGCCGGGGGCGAAAATGGCGGAGATGAAGTTCGACATGTCCGGCGGCGCCGCGGCGATCTCAGCGATCGCGGCGATCGCCCGACTCGGATTGCCCCTGCGCATCGTCGGCGTCGTCGGGGCGACCGAGAACCTGCCGAGCGGCAACTCGGTCAAGCCCGGAGACATCGTGACCGCCGCCAACGGCAAGACGATCGAGGTCAACAACACCGACGCCGAGGGTCGGCTGGTGTTGGCGGACTGCCTCTGCCACGCGATCTCGCTCGGGGCGGAGCGGGTCGTCGACCTGGCGACGCTGACGGGCGCCGTGATCATCGCGCTCGGCTCGACCTACGCCGGGCTGATCGCAAACGACGACGAGCTGGCGGCAGACGTGACGCGGGCGGGAGAGCGAACCGGCGAGATCGTGTGGCGGCTGCCGCTGCACGAGGAGTACCACGACTTGGTCAAGGGCAAATACGCCGACCTGGACAACGCCCCCGAAGGCCGCAAGGCCGGCACGATCACGGGCGCGACGTTCCTGTCCAACTTCGTTGGGGACACCCCCTGGGCCCATTTGGACATCGCCGGTTCGGCATGGGATTTGGGGCGTGCCTACGTCGGCAAGGGGGCCTCGGGCTATGGCGTGCGGCTGCTGGTCGACCTCGCGCGCGCTTACTGCTCCTAGCGCGCCGATTCGAGTCACCGATGGACTTCGACCTCTCCCCCGATCACGAGCTGATCCGGCGCACCGTGCGCGAATTCGCCGAGGGTGAGGTGGCGCCCGTGGCCGAGGAGCTCGACCGGACCAAGTCGTTCCCATACGAGATCGTGAGCAAGCTCGGCTCGCTCGGCCTGATGGGGATTCCCTTCCCACAGGAGTACGGCGGCAGCGGCGGCGACACGCTCGCCTATGCCCTGGCCGTGGAGGAGCTCACGCGCGTCGATTCCTCGGTGGCGATCACGCTGTGCGCGCACACGTCGCTCGGCACGCAGCCGATCTACCTGTTCGGCACGGAGGAGCAGAAGCGCGAGTGGCTACCGCGGCTGTGCTCAGGGGAAAAGCTCGGGGCGTTCGGGCTGACCGAGCCGGAGGCCGGCAGCGACGCCGGCAATACGCGCACGCGGGCGCTCCAGGACGGCGAGGAGTGGGTGATCGACGGCGCCAAGCAGTTCATCACCAACGCGGGCACGCGGATCTCCGGGGTCGTGTGCGTCACCGCCGTCACCGCCACGGGAACGCCAGACCGTGAGTCGTCAGGCTCACCCAGCAAGGAGATTTCCAACCTGCTGGTCGCAAACGGCACTCCCGGCTACGAGCAGGGCGAGCCGTACCGGAAGATGGGCTGGAACGCCTCGGACACGCGGCCGCTCAGCTTCAGCGAGTGCCGCGTGCCGCGCGAGAACCTGCTCGGGCCGCGCGGCGCCGGTTTCAAGCAGTTCCTGCACATCCTCGACATCGGCCGCATCGGCGTGGCCGCGATGGGCGTCGGGTTGGCGCAGGGCGCGCTCGACCAGGCGCTCGCCTACGCGAAGGAGCGCAAGGCGTTTGGCAAGCCGATCTCCAAGTTCCAGGCGATCCAGGCCAAGCTCGCCGACATGTCCTGCGAGATCGAGGCCGCGCGACTGCTCGTGTACAAGGCCGCGCGCGAGAAGGACGCCGGGCGCAACTTCACGCTGACCGCCGCACAGGCGAAGCTGAAGACCGGCCGGCTGGCGGTGCGCTGCAGCGAGGAGGCCGTGCAGATCCACGGCGGCTACGGCTTCATCGAGGAGTACCCGGTCTGCCGCTTCTACCGCGACGCCAAGATCCTCACGATCGGCGAGGGGACCGACGAGGTGCAGCAGATGGTGATCGCCCGGGCGCTCGGCGCCTGAGCGGCTCGCGCGCAAACTCGCGCGCGGAGGGGACGATGCGCCTAACGAGGCTCGAGCACGACCAGCGGGATCTTGCGCTCGGTGCGGCGCCGATAGGCTTCGTAGCCGCCGTAGACGGCGACCGCCAGCTTCCACATGCGCTCGTACTCCTCCGCCGTCGCCTCGCGAGCATGCACGGAGATCACTTTCGAGCCGATCTGAATCGTCGTGTCGGGATTGGCGCGCAGGTTGTAGAACCAGGCGGGGTTCTTCGGATACCCCCCCTTTGAGGCGATCAGGATCGTGTTCTGCCCGTCGCGGGCGAACACCAGCGGCGTCGTGCGGTGCGTCCCGCTCTTGGCGCCGACGTGGTCGAGCAGCAGCACGTCAGGAGCGCCCGGGGTCTTGTAGCCGATCAGCCCGCGCGTGGCGCGGTAGATCTTCGCGTGCCCGCCCATCAGGCGTGTGAGCAGGCCCCAGTTGCGGTCGGCCCAGCGGAGGTAGTCGACAGCCATCGAGAGGTACTGTATCCATCGTTGCGCGAGCTGATCCGTGACATCCCGGATTTCCCGCAAGCGGGGATCGTCTTCAAGGACATCACGCCGCTGATGGCGGACCCGGACGGGCTGCGCGGGGCGGTGCAGGGCCTGGCCGAGTACGCGCGCCCGCTGAGGCCCGACTGCGTGATCGCCGCCGAGGCGCGCGGCTTCCTGCTCGGCCCCGCGCTCGCGCTGGAGCTGGGCTCCGGCTTCGTGCTCGCACGCAAGCCCGGCAAGCTCCCCTACGAGACGGTCAGCGCTGAATACCTGCTCGAGTATGGCTCCGATCAACTGGAGCTGCACTCCGACGCGATCGGGCCCGGTGCACGCGTGCTCGTGCACGACGACCTGTTGGCCACGGGTGGCACTGCAGTCGCGCTGTGCGAGCTGGTCGAGCAGCTCGGCGGCGAGGTCGTCGGCTGCGGCTTCCTGATCGAGCTGACGAATCTGGGCGGCCGCGAGCGCCTGGCGCCGCACGAGGCGCACGCGCTGCTCAGCTACGACTCCTGAAAGGCGCTCGGTCTCCACCGCCGCACGCGAGACTCAGCGCTTGCGCCGACCCAGCAACCGCGTGGCGGCGCTGGCCGGGTCCAGGCGCCGTTCGACGACCTCACCCAGCAACCGCTGGAAGTCGGCGTCCTCGCTCAGCTCCTCCTCCAGGCGCCGGCGCATGCGGGCAGTGGCGATCGCCAGCACCTCGTTGCGCAGGTTGCGCCCGCGTCGCTCCTGCAGCGTGCCCTCTGCAAGGATGTGCGCACGCTGCTCGTCCAGGCGCTCCACCAACTCGTCGATGCCCTTGCCGTGGGCGGCCTCGGTCTTGACGATCGGCACGCGCCATTTACCGCGCTCAGCGTCGCCGTCGAGGTTGGCCAGCGACAGAACGCCGCGGATCTCGCGCACCATCGTGTCGGTCAGGGGATGGTCGGCCTTGTTGATGACGATCACGTCGGGGATCTCCATCACCCCTGCCTTCAGCGCCTGGATCGAGTCGCCTGAGCCGGGCATCAGCACGAGCACGATCGTGTCGGCGTGATCGATGATGTCGATCTCGGCCTGCCCGACGCCGACGGTCTCCACGAACACGTCGTCGCGTCCGGCCGCGTCGAGCAGCAGCGCGGCTTGCAGGGCGGCCTCGGAGAGCCCGCCGAGCGCGCCGCGATTGGCCATCGAGCGGATGAACACCCCTTGATCGAGGAAGTGCTCGGTCAGGCGGATGCGGTCACCCAACAACGCTCCCTGCGTGAACGGCGAGGAGGGATCGATCGAAAGCACGCCAACGGTCCGTCCCGCTTCGCGTCTTGCCTTCGTCAGCGCGCCGATCAGCGTCGACTTGCCGACGCCCGGCGGGCCGGTGAAGCCGTAGACGGCCGCTTTGCCTGTGTGCGGATAGACCTTGCGCACCAGCTCCCACCCCTCCGGTCGGTCGTCCTCGACCAGCGTGATCGCGCGCGCGAGGGCGCGGCGGTCGCCGTCGAGCAGGCGTTGTGCGAGCGAGTCGGTCATCGGGCAGGGAAGTATCTCGGGTCCATAGGATGCGCGACCGTGAGACGGTCCAAGGAGATGCTGAGAACGCTGCGCTGGATGCGCGCCAACAACCTGCTCAACCGCCATTACGCGGTGCTGGGCGCCCGTTGGCTGTGGCTGAAGCTGCGCTACGGCAAGCGACTGCAGACCGACGGAATCTGCTTCTTCTGCCCGGGCGTGAAGCTCGAGATCGGCCGTAATGCCGTGTTGCGCATGGGCCGCTGGTCCTGGATCGGCCACGACAGCAAGATCCGCGTGCACGAGGGCGAAGTCTCGATCGGCGCGAAGACCGTGATGGGCCAGGAGTGCACGATTTCCGCCTACCAGCACGTCTCGATCGGGCGCGAGTGCATCGTCGCCGACCGCGTGATGCTGATCGACTTCGACCACGGCGTCGTGGAGGTGGAGCGCCCCATCCGCTTACAGGGCATCTACAAGCGCGACGTGAGTGTCGGCAGCAACGTGTGGATCGGCTATGGCGCCTGCGTCCTGCGTGGGGTGAGCGTCGGGCACAACAGCATCGTCGGCACGAGCTCCGTCGTCACCAGGGACGTGCCCGAGAATGCGGTCGTGGGCGGCGTGCCGGCGCGCGTGCTGCGGATGCGCCAGACCCCCACGCAGTTGCGTTGGGACTAGGCGCTCAGTGTCCCCCAATCGCCGCCTGGATCGCCTCGCCGCGCTCGGTCAGGGCCCAGGCGTTGGGCTCGCCCTTGACGCATCCGTCGGCGCGGTTTTCGATCAGGCCGGAGCGCTGCAGGCGGGTGAGCAGGCGCGACATCTGCCCCTCGTCCGCCACCTCGGCGCTGTCGGCGATCAGGCGGTTGGAGGGGTGTGAGCCGCGCTCGCCCTCGGCGGCGATCGTCGCCAGCACGCGGGCGGTGCGGT
>Ga0207695_10011376_pt1 | contig 10785 bp, 10 predicted proteins | sample KBSC54metaG_FD_184354 | JGI IMG/M metagenome (GOLD analysis project Ga0207695, IMG submission 184354) | Corn rhizosphere microbial communities from Kellogg Biological Station, Michigan, USA - KBS C5-4 metaG (SPAdes) (version 2) | ecosystem: Host-associated > Plants > Roots > Rhizosphere > Soil... | reverse complement strand
CGTAGCCGCGAGGAGGAGACGGCCGTTGGGCTTGTCGCAGGTGATCGTCGCGTCGAACGCATCGAAGGGGTCTGCAAGCTCGTCCTCGCTCGCGTTCGTGAGGGCACGCCGCAGGGGAATCGCGTCGAGCAGGTCGAGAATGTCATCGGGCGTTGTCCGGCGGCATCGCTAGGGCCAAAACGCTCACACCACACCGACCAACTCCCCGATCACGCCACCGTCGAGACGTGGCCGCACTGCGGCCACATGCTCACCTGGGGACAACCCCAAAGCAGTAAATCGATGCCTCTCTCGCCCTGCCCACCGCCGTGAGCGACGCTCAGGTCTCGCCGTCGAAGTAATCCGAGGGCTCTTGGTCGCCGCGCACGAGTAGATCGACCGCCTCATCGGGCTGAGGTGCGCCCGGCGGCCACGATCGCGCCCCCACCTTGCCCGAGTCCGGGTACTCATTGACCTCCGGCGCGATCATCGTGCTGAGCACGAGCAAACGCACGGGCTCACCGCTGCGGTTGTCGATCCGGTGTGCGCCCTGCCGGCCCACCGGACCTACCACAAGCTCCCCCTCAGCCAGTTCGCGCTCACCGTCGAGCGTCCGCAGCGTGGGACGGCCCGAGAGGACAATGAGCATCTCCTCGTTGGCGTGATGAACGTGCAGTGGGAAACTCGATGATCCCGGCGACAGCTCGAACAGGGATGCGCCGAGAGCACTTCCGCCAGCTTGGCGTCCCAGCCGCGCGCGCTTCCAAGAGAACGGCGGGCGGTCCTGCTCCTCGTCCCAGTCTGGCTCTAGTACGTTCGCCATTGCCGGGGCATAGCCTATGGGTTGTGCGCCCTTCGGAGGAGTGGACAACCATCGAGCATGTGTCTCGCTACCTGAAGCGAGCCGATGAGTTCCCGCACCGCACCGAAGGCGAGGGCGTAGTGCTCGAACACGTTCCCCAGGACGCTCGCCGCATTCTCGACATCGGGACGGGCGACGGCCGGCTACTGGCGCTGCTGCGAGCCGATCGTCCGACGGTAGCCGGCGTGGGCATCGACTTCTCGGAGGTCATGCTCGCGCGGGCACATGAGCGTTTCGACGGCGATCAGCGCGTCGAGCTGGTCAAGCATGATCTGACCGAGCCGCTGCCCAACCTCGGGCGGTTCACGCGGTCGTCTCGTCGTTTGTGATCCATCACTTGGAGCACGAGCGCAAGCGATCGCTGTACCGCGAAATCTTCGAGTTGCTCAATCAGGGCGGCGCGTTCGCCAACTTCGAGCACGTCGCCTCGCCGACCCAGCGACTTCACGTCGCGTTCTTCGAAGCGATCGGCGAGCAGATCCAGCACGAGGACCCATCCGATCACCTGCTCGATGTTCACACCCAGCTTGGCTGGCTGCGCGAAATCGGGTTCGACGACGTCGACTGCTACTGGAAGTGGCTCGAGATGGCGCTGCTCGTCGGCGTCAAGACGTGACGCCACACGGGTGTGAACCCGGCCAACCGGCGCCGGACACATCACGATCCGCGTTGGTGGCGGCGACAGCGCTGTAGTTGATATTCATCCCTGCCCGTGACCGATTGGACGATCCGCCCCGCAAGCGAGCATGACGTCGCGCAAGTGCTCGCGCTGTGGGAAATGGCCGGCAGTGCTGAGACCATTACGGATACGCACAAGGGCGTGCTCGGCCTGCTCGACGCCGATCCCGAAGCGCTGCTCGTCGCGGAATCAAATGGCGGTGAGATCGTTGGGTCGTTGATCGCCTCGTGGGATGGGTGGCGGGGTAGCTTCTACCGGCTTGCTGTTCATCCCGACCAGCGACGACGAGGGATCGCAACCGCCTTGCTGCGGGAGGGTGAGTGTCTTCTGTTGGCACGCGGCGCCGCCAGGCTCACAGCGATAGCCACCGACAACGATCCCAATGCGATGAGCTTCTGGATGGCGACTGGATACGAACGCCAGCAAAGCCGAGCCCGGTTCGTGCGCAACGTCGAATGATCCGCAGGAAGCGTGGGCCTGCCCGCAGCAAGGTCGTCCCGCTGATCGGATTCATCCGTGCAGTCTCGCATTCGTCGCGTTCGTGCTTGGTCGACGGCCGGTCTCGACGGCCAAAGGGATACCCGAAACTCAACTGGCTTGGCCGCTAACGCTCATCGTCATGTAGGTGGTGTGCGGACTCCGGCGATAGTCGCCAAATGGCTCGCACGGCGCAAACCCCGCGCTCACGTAGAGCGAGCGAGCTGGCGCGAATGCGTCCATGACCCCCGTCTCCAGGCTCACGCGCTCGAAGCCGCGCTCGCGGGCGACAGTCAGGAGATGGTCAAGCATCGCGCGACCAATGCCCAGGCCACGGACGTGCTCAGCCGTGTGCATCGTCTTCAGCTCCGCGTGCCGATCGTCAAGCCGCTTAAGCGCGCCGATCGCGACCAGCTCCCCGTGGCGGCGGATACTGAAGAGGGTGACGGCCGGATCGAGCAAGCCGTCGATCTCGAGCGCGTGCGCATCGCAGGGTGGACTGTGTAAACGCCCGAACTTCAGATGATGCTCTACGAGTTGCCGCACGTCATCGACCCTTGGATCAGCGATCGCGATGTCGAACTCATCCATAACGCACCGCGAGACTAAACAGCGAGATTGGCAGCGATAGCTGGACCCCTCTGCGTTGACGCTGCGCGGCAGTCACCACTGACCAAGGTGCGGTGCAATCGGGGTGCGCTGAAAACATATGTCGCTACAGCGCGCGCTCATAGATGGGGTAGCGACGCTTGATTTCGGCGCCTATGCCTTCAAGCGCTCGGTTCATCGACTCGTTGACCTCAAGTGTCCAGCCCATCTCGCCGCCCTTCTGCGGGGTGCGTCAGGCGCCGCAGCGAGGCAGCGCCCACGCGGTCTGCGCTGGGAGCCGCTGCGCGTCGGCCGGCGTGATGCTCAGGGGCCGTCTGCTTCAGCGCATCGGCGAAGCGGAACGATCTCGTCGTGGTCGGTGAGCCGCGGATGTTTGGAGTAGCGGGGGCGGGTCCCTGAACACCTATCAGCGACCGGGATCGCCCACCGGATCGAGGAGCTGTGGGACCTCCCATGAGACTTCGTGTGAGTCGGATCACGCCGAGGACCGGGTCGCGAGTCTCCCATCCTCTGTCGGTGCGCGTCGGTTCTCGCTCTCGATGATTACGCGGCAGGGTCGCTTGGCAAGGAGGTACGCCGCGGTAGGTCCGATCCGCTGCTCGCCTTCGGGCGCGTGGATGGTGGACCAGTAGATCATGTCGGCCTGCACCGCACGGGCTTCCTCCACGAGCGCCGCCCCTGGGTTGCGGGTTCGAATGAGCCCGGTGCGGACCTTGATGCCTGTGCGGCGCGCCTGGATGCGCGCGCTCTCCAGCACCGCGCGGCCCTGTGTCTCCTCGGCTTCCATGCCTGCGTCGAGCGATAGCTGGTTGGGAACCGCGAGCACGAAGATGGCGTACACGACGCCCTCTTCTCCGACCAGCTTGGCCGCTCGCCTGAGCGCGGCGGCGCTCACGTCCTGGCCGAAGATTGGAACAAGTGCCGTGCGGTAGGCGAAGGCTTGAAAGTCCGGTGGCCGGGCGGGCCGCTCGATGCGGACGGCGCTGCGCAGGTCGAGGCCCTGGCTGCGCCGGTAGAGCACATATACGGCCATGCCAACGAGCATCCACGGAATGCCGATCAGGCGAGCCTCATCGTGCAGCGCAACGACGGAGCACCAGGCGGCGAACGTGCCAAGCGCGCCGAGCACGGCAGTCAACGGGACCTCGTGTCCCCGTATGCGTACGTTCCAGCCGAGGCGGTAGGGGCGCTCGGCGTCGGGCTGCTTGACGCGCAACGCAATCACGGCCACGTGGGCGGTGGTGAACGAGAGCATCGCCCCGAACGAGTAAAGATTGCCGAGCAGTTTCGTTTCGCCTGGAAGGATCAGCACGATGGCGAGGGCGGAGAAGAAGAGGATCGTGAACCACGGCGTGCGGAAGGAGGAGTGAAGACGCGAGAACAAGGCCGGCAACTGGCGGTGCTCGGCAAGCGACCAGGAGAGGCGCGACATGCCGATCAGGCCGGCGTTCGTGGCGATGAACAGGATCGTGGCTGCCAGCACTCCTACGTAACCCTCGGCGAGTGTGAGCGCCGCGCCGTGCAGTCCGAGGCGCGAGACGATCCCCAGCACCGGGTCGTTTTCGTAAGTAGTGCCCAGTTCGGTGGCGTAGCCGCCGGCGTGGTGTACGACTGGTAGCGCTGAGAGCGCGACGACCGAGATGCCAGCGTAGACAGCGAGCACCGCGATCACGACGAGGTTCACCGAACGGGGCACGTCACGGCCGGGGTTGCGTGCCTCCTCAGCCATGTTCGAGACCGTCTCGATCCCTGTGTAGGCGACCATCGCCACCGACAGGGCGAAGATCAGATGGTTCCAGCTCGGCGCGACGCCGAGATGCACCTGATCGACTAGCAGCGGCGGATTGAGCACCAGCACGAGGCCGACCCCGACGAGCAGCAGCTGGGTGGCCAGGTCGGTGACAGCCAGCACGAGGTTGAGCTTCGCTGACTCCCCCAACCCGCGGATGTTGATCGCCACCAGCAGCGCGACAACGATCACGCCGCCAATGATGTCGCCTGGGTTGTGGGTGAGCGACGGGAAGAACGCCCCAAGGTAGTGGGGGACGAAGAAGGCGGATATCGCAATCGTGATGATGTAGTCGAGCGTCAGCGCCCACCCTGCAAAGAAGGAGGCGAGCTCGTTGAAGGCGTGACGCGCGAATGAGGAGGAGCCGCCCGCTTCGGGGAACATCGAAGCGCCCTCGGCATACGTCTTGGCTGTGAGCACGAACAGGCCGCCAGCGAGCATGAACACGAGCGGGGTGAGGCCGAGCGCATAGAAGGCCACGAGGCCGAGCGCGTAGTAGATCGAGGAGCCGACGTTGCCGTATGCCGTAGCGAACAGCCCTGACACGCCGACCGACCGGCGCAGACCATGCTCGGTGAGACGCGCCACGCCTTCACGCTAAGTCCGCTCGCGTCAAGCTCGCGTCAAGAAACCCTGTCTCGGCGTAGAGATTTCATAAAGATCGGCCTGTCGAAACGGCGGTGCGCGCGGCGGCACCTATACAGCGCTAAGCGCTGAACCTGTAGCCCACTCCCGACTCGGTGCGTATGAACGAGCGAGTGGGGGCCTCGCGCTGGAGCTTGCGCCGCAGGTTGGCGACGTGCGTGCGCAAGAGCGGCGTGGCGTCCTCGTACTGCGGCCCCCACACCTCGACGAGCAGATGACGGTGCGTCATTAGCAGCCCCCGATTGCTCGCGAGCATACGCAGCAATGAGAACTCGATCGGCGTCAGGTGAATCTCCTTGCCGTCCATCCACACCGCGTGGGCCGCCAGGTCAACGACCAGCCCGTTCGCCTCGATGCGCGGCTCGCTCGCGCCGCGTCCGGCGCGCCGCAGGGCGGCCTGCACGCGCGCGACCAGCTCGCCGGGAGCGAACGGCTTCGTGACGTAGTCGTCAGCTCCATCTTCAAGCGCCTGGACCTTCATTGCCTCGTCGCCGATCGCCGAGAGCACGAGGATCGGCATGTCGCTCCACTCGCGCAGCCCGCGGCAGACCTCCACGCCGTGTACGTCCGGGAGCATGAGATCCACGATTGCCGCATGCGGCCCCTCTAGGGCCGCCTTGTCGAGCGCCTCTTGCCCGTTGGCTGTCATCAGGACCTCATAGCCGGCCTCGCGCAGGATCAGCTGGAGGGCTCTGCGTATCTGTGGATCGTCGTCGCAGACGAGCACTCGCGCGGCGGCGGCCGTCATCGGCCGTGCTCCTGGTCGCCGGCCAGCGCCCGGGCCTCGACGGCGACCTGCTCAGCCGGCGCGCCATTGCCGGTTGGGGGGATTGGGAGCTCGACAACAAAGCTGGTCCCGTGCGGGGGTGTGGACTCCACCCAGATGTGCCCACCGCCGGCTTCGATGAAGCCCTTGGCGATCGCGAGGCCAAGCCCAGAGCCCTCATGGCCGCTATCGCCCACGGCAGAGCGGTAGAAGGGCAGAAAGATGCGCTCCTGCTCGGGACGAGATATGCCCGGTCCCTGGTCGACAATCCGCACACGCATCGTCTGCGAGACCGCTCGTGCGCGCACGAGCACCGGCTTGCCGGCACGGTGGCGAGCCGAATTCTCGAGCACGTTGGCAAACGCCCGCTCGAGTTGACTGGGATCTCCCCGCAGCAGCGGCGCCTCGCGATCAACCGTCAGCAAACATACCTCCGGGGAGTCGCCGACCTGTTCGATCGCCTCTTGCAGCACCTCCTCGATCGAGTACCACTCTGCTCGCGGCTCGACGCTACCGGCCTGTAGCAGTGAGAGGTCGAGCAGCTTGTCGATCAGCCGCGACAGGCGCGTCGCAGCCTCGATGACGAGATCGCGCGCCTCGGTCAGCCGCTCGCCGTTCGAGCGGTGTGGGTCGAGCGCCGTGGCGGCCGTGAGTATGGCGGTGACTGGAGTGCGCAGGTCATGCGAGACCGAGCGAAGCACCGCCGTCTTGATCTCGTCGCTTCGGCGCAGCGCCGCCGTCTCAACCACCTCGGCTTGCAGGTCCGCGCGGTGCTTGGAGGCCGCCAGGATCGACTCCAGCGATGGCACTATGCGCTCGCTCACCCGCCGACGCTCGGCGTTGGACAGCTCGACGGGCAGCAGCAGCGTCCCGATCCGCCCCTCTGCGGCGTGCAGCGGAAAGCAACTGTGGCCGCTGCTCTCGACCGCCTCGCCCAGCTCGATCGAGGCAGACGGCACGCCAAGCGCCTGCGCCAGGCGGGTACCAGCCGCCGGCAGCGCTTCCTCGGGGCATGATGCGGCGAGCAACAGCCGCGCAAGCTCGGCTGAGATATCAGCCTCGCGTCGGCGCTGGTCGGCCTCGTGGGCGCGTGCTCGCGCCAACTCGCCCAACAGGCCCGTTGCTATCGCTACCACGATGAACGCCGACAGCGACACCCACTCGCGGCTGTCCGAAAGGCTCAGCCCGCCCACAGGTCGGAGGTGAAAGAAGTTGAACGCCAGCGCGCTCGCAAACCCGGTCGCGATGCCCAAGCCGAGCCCCCAAAACGTCGATACGGCGACGACAGGCAGCAGGTACACGACACTCAGCGAGACAACGGGTGCGACCTGTTCGAGGGGATACACGACGACCGTGGCCAGCGCCACGCCGGCGACCACGACGACGAGGCCGAGCAGCGTCGATGGCCTTCGAGCCGTTAGCAGTGGGGAGAGTGCCGTGGATGCCACGCTACTGGCAATGATGATCCAATCGGCGGCACGCCGCTTGATGTTTGCGACGCCTTCCCGACGCCAGGTCGTCGCTCGGCGTCAGCATGGCCTCGCCGTCCTACGATCAAGCCAGCCCGACAAAACGTCCGCTCCACGGTTACCTTGCCGCTAAGAGCGAATCGCTCCCCCGGTGCTCTTATCCGTGGCGGTGGCCGCGATTGACATCAAAGTCACGTCCAAGGAGGCGTTCGCGGGGTTGGTTGAAGTGCGCCCGGAGACGTTAGCTGAGCACAGCGATCCTGGCGAGGATCACCAGGCCGGCCGGGGCCGCTGCTCGCCGACCTCGTGCGCGCGCTCTAAGCGGAGAGTGAAACCGCCCGGGAGACACAAGTCCGGATAGTTCGGGACAAAATCTCGGGACAAAAATCGAATCGTGCTCGACTTCCCACAAAAACCCCCCGCCTGAGCGTGGGTTTTGGAGTAGCGGGGGCGGGATTCGAACCCGCGACCTTCGGGTTATGAGCCCGACGAGCTACCAGACTGCTCCACCCCGCGTCGCTACCGATGTTCTAGCAAAAAGCGCACTGCGCTTGAAGCCCTGGGCGCAGCTGCCCACCGCGTGACCGCGCCCACCTGCCGGCCCACCACGGGCTACGATCCCGCCCCATGCGAACCGCGGTCGTGGATATCGGCACGAACTCGACGCGCCTGCTCGTGGCCGACGTGGACACGAGCACGGCCCGCGTACACGACCTGCACCGGCAGTCGACGGTCACCCGCTTGGGCGACGGTGTCGACGCCGGTGGCACGCTGTGCGAGGAGGCGATCCAGCGTGTCTTCTCAACGCTCACCGCCTACCGCGCCACGATCGACGACTTCGCTTGCGAGAAGAACATGGCGGTCCTGACCTCCGCCGTCCGCGACGCCGCCAACGGCGCGGAGTTCACCGAGCGGGTGCGCTCAGGGTTCGGCCTCGACGCACAGATCCTCTCCGGCGACGAGGAGGCCCAGCTCACGTTCCTGGGCGCGATGAGCGAACGGGACGGCGACCCGCAGGAGCCGACGGTCGTGGTCGACATCGGCGGCGGGTCGACCGAGTTCATCGTCGGCTCGGGCAGTACGGCTTCTTTCCACGTCTCCGTGCAGGCGGGCGTGCTGCGGATGAGCGAACGCCACATCCACAGCGACCCACCGACGCCGAACGAGCTGCAAGCGTTGGCCGCCGACACGCGCTCGATCTTCCTCGACGGTCTTCCCCCCGAGCAGCGCGCCGGCATCAAGCGCGCGATCGCCGTGGCCGGCACCGCCACATCGGCCGCTGCGATCGACCAGGAGCTCGACCCCTACGACGCAGACCGCGTCCACGGCTACCCGTTGCTGCTCGCCACGGTCGAGTTGCTGATCGCGCGCCTCGCGGACATGAGCGAAGAGCAGCGCCGCGAGGTGGTCGGCCTGCACCCCGACCGCGCCCCGACGATCGTCGCCGGCATGATCCTGCTCGAGGAGGCGATGAAGGCGTTCGGCCTCGACCAGGTTGAGGTCTCTGAGCACGACATCCTGCGCGGAGGAACGTTGCGGCTCACCGGCCTCGGCTAGCGAAGCATTGGCCAGTGGACATGCGTGCCAGTGGACATACGTTCTAGACAGGCGCGGACTGCCTGATCCAATCGCGAGAAGCCGACGAAGAAATAGAGCTTCGAGGCATGCACCCTGCCTCCGCCTCGGCGCAGTGAAAGCCCCCGGGGAAGCCGTCCATCTGGGCGGCTTCCTCACGCTAAGGGCTCCTCGTGAGCACCGAGCCCTTCAGCCCAGGTTGGACTTGCGCGGATAGGCGACGGCCGGGTCAGTTAGCACGTTCACGAGCGCGGGCACCCCGGCGCCGAACGCCCGTTCAAGTGCCGGCACCACATCCGCCGCACGCTCCACCAGCTCGCCGTGACCACCGAGCGCCTGCACGACCTGGTCGTAGCGCGTGGCGGGCCGCAGGTCGGCCGCCACCGAGTAGCCGTAGAGGAACTCCATCGGATGCTTCTCGAGCGCCCAGATCCCGTTGTTGCCCATCACCCCCACGACGTTCACGCCGTGCCGCGCCAGCGTGTCGAACTCCATCCCCGAGAAGCCGAAGGCGCCGTCGCCGAGCAGCAGTACGACCTGCCGGTCGGGGTGGGCGAGCTTGGCGGCCAGGGCGTAGCCGGGCCCCGTCCCCAGGCAGCCAAACGGCCCCGGATCCAGCCAGCAGCCGGGTAGGTAGCTGTCGATCACGCGTCCGGCGTAGGAGACGAAGTCGCCGCCGTCGCCGATCACGATCGCGTCGCGATCGAGCACGCGCCCAAGTTCGGCGTACAGGCGCATCGGATGCAGCGGCGTGCGTTCGTCTTGCAGCTCACCCCGCTCGGCCTCGCGCCGCTCGCTCTCGGCGCCGCGCAGCTGCTCGATCCAGGGCCTGCTGGCCAGAGCCTTGCCGCCCGCGGCCACGTGCAGGTCCAACAGCGTTGCGCCGAGATCCCCGTACAGCTCGACCGCTGGCTCGCGCGGGTGGCGACGCCCAGGTTCGGCCACGTCGATCGCGACGATCCGCGTCTGCTCGCCGAAGGTGCCGCCGAAGCCGAGGCGGAAGTCCATCGGCACGCCGATCACGAGCGCCACGTCGGCCTCTCCCAGCCCGTACGAGCGCGTGCGCGAGAAGAACAGGTCGTGGTCGGCGGGCACGCACCCGCGCGCCAAACCGTTCAGATAGACGGGTATGCGCAGCGTCTCGGCCAGCTCCAGCAATGCCTGCTCGCCGCGCCCCCAATACAGATCGGTGCCGGCCATGATCACCGGCCGCTCGGCCTCGCTCAGCAGCGCGGCCGCACGCTCGAGTTCGTGCCCGTCGGCCGCTACGGCGCGTACGCCGGCCGGCTCGCCCAACTCGTCGGCGGCGCTCATGAACACGTAGTCGAGCGGGAAGTCAAGGAACGTCGGCCCGCTGTGCGGCGCCAGGCAAGCGGCCAGCGCCTCGTCGACCAGACCCGGAATCTCCGCCGTGCTCTGCGCCGTCGTCGCCAGCTTGCACAGCGGCCGCACGAACGGAACATGATCGATCTCCTGCAATGACCCCTGCCCCCAGCGCAGCGCCGGCGCCCGTCCGCCGAGCACGAGCATCGGCGAGTGGTTGGCCTGGGCGCTTGCGATCGCGCTCATCCCGTTGGTCACCCCCGGTCCGGCCGTCAACGCGCAAACCCCAGGCTCGCGTGTGACCTTCGCCCACCCCTCGGCCGCAAATGCCGCAGTCTGCTCGTGGCGGACGTCGACGATGTCGATCCCCTCCTCGCGGCAGCCGTCGTAGATCGAGAACAGGTGCCCGCCCGAGAGCGTGAACAGCTTGCTGACACCGTGCGCCTTCAGCCGCCGCGCGACCAGCCGACCGCCGTGCAGCTCCTGCGTCTCCTCCGCCTCGCCGGGCGCGCTGTGCGTCGACATCGATCCGCGACTCTATCCGAGAGCGGGTGCTCCGAGAGCGGGTGCGTGCTCGCACGCCGACGATGCCCAGGGTGGGACTCGAACCCA
>Ga0207695_10011375_pt1 | contig 10785 bp, 14 predicted proteins | sample KBSC54metaG_FD_184354 | JGI IMG/M metagenome (GOLD analysis project Ga0207695, IMG submission 184354) | Corn rhizosphere microbial communities from Kellogg Biological Station, Michigan, USA - KBS C5-4 metaG (SPAdes) (version 2) | ecosystem: Host-associated > Plants > Roots > Rhizosphere > Soil... | reverse complement strand
GAAGCCGCTTTGCCCGGCGATCGTGCACCTGGGCCGCACGGACCCCGGCATTCCGGCCGACGAGGTGGCCGCCGCGCTGGCCGAGCACAATCCCGACGTGCCGGTCTACATCTACGAAGGCGCCGGTCACGGCTTCAACAACGAAAGCCCGGAGCGCTACAACGCCGAGGCCGCCGACCTCGCCCGCCACCGCACCCTGGAGCTGTTCGAGGCCGCCTAGGCTCAGCCCCGCTCCTCGATCATCGCGCGGACTTCCGGCGCCTGCTCGAGCGCGCGCACCAGGATCGCCTGGGCGGCGAGGATGCCGATGCCCGCGGCATAGGCGGAAAAGACGTTGGCGCCCACCAGGCCCGCGCGCGCGGCGCGGCCGACCTCTTCATGCACGAAGACGCCCACGGCCAGCAGCAGGCCCACGCCCACGATCACCGAGGCCGGGGTCTGGCCGAAGCCCGCCTGGAAGGTCATCCAGACGTACTTGGCGAGCCGGCGCCGGATCGCCGGCACCAGCAGCGGGATGCCCAGCGAGAAGCCCAGATAGGCGGCCGGGAACAGCAGCGTCCAGCGCATGGTCATCTCGCTCCCGCCCGGCAGGCGCGCGGCCGCATCGATCGCGGCGGCCGCATAGATCAGGCTGGCGGCGGCCACGGTGATGTCCTGCATGCGCTTGAAGTTGCGCCAGGCGGGAATGAACCTCATGGGCCGATCTTACGGCGGCTTGGGGCATCGGTAAGGCGCCGTCGCGGGACTCGGCCGGCTTGGCTATGCTGGCTCCGCCCGTGACCCCTCGCCTGCTCGCCCTTGCCGCGCTCCTGGCGCTTCCCGCCAAGCCGGCGCTGGCTGGCGAGGCGCGGTGCTGGTTCGAGAACGGGGTGATCGTGGTGGGCGCGGAGGTCATGGGCGTCCCCGGCGACTACATCCTCGACACCGCCACGCCGCACACCCTCCTGGCTGACAGCCAGGCCCAGACCGCCGGCTTCTCGGAAACCGCGCTGGTGGGTGACATCCGGCTGGCCGGCGTCACCGCCCGGGGCCGGCCGGTGACCGTCGAGGCGCTGGACCTGCGCACCGGCGCCCTGCCCACCCCGATCGCCGGGGTGATCGGGGCCGACGTTCTGAAGGGTTATGTGCTGGACGTCAGCTTCGTCCCCTGCCGCGTGGCGCTGCGCCTCCCAGGGCGCGCTCCGCGCTTCCGGGCCGCCGCCCGCCTGCCGATGGGCTGGGTCGCCGACCGCCCCGTTGTGCCCGCCGCCGCGGCGGATGGCCCGCGGGCGCTGACCGGGGCCTTCGCCCCCGCCACCGGCGCCGACACCGCCGTGCGGCTGAGCGACGCCGTCGCCGCCAGCCCCGGCGCGGCCAAGCCCAAGGAACTCTACCCCTACGGGATCCTCCGCCCGCGCCTGCGCGCCCTCTCCTTCGCCGGCAGGCTTTGGGAAGACCTCGCGGCAGGCCTCCTCCCCGCCGAAGACCCCGGCTTGGCCGGCCAGATCGGCGCGCCGCTCCTGGCCCGCTACCGCCTGCGGTTCGACTTCCCAGCCGGGTGGCTCGACCTGGCGCCCGCGCGCGCGCCGCGTACGAAAAAGGCCCCGGCAATGCCGAGGCCCTGATCGTTCCGCGCCACCGCCCTCAGTGGGCGACGTTGCGCCAGATCCGCTTGTAGCTGAACCACAGCAGGACCGAGAAGATCAGCAGGTAGATCATCGCGCCGAAGCCGAAGGCCTTGCGCTCCTCCATCTTCGGCTCGGCGGCCCAGGCCAGGAAGGCCGCCACGTCCATCGCCTCTTCCTTGACCGTCGAGGGCTTGCCGTCGTCGAAGGTGACCTTGCCGTCGGCCAGCGGCGGCGGCATCGAGATCAGGCCGCCCTCCGGCGGCGGGCCCTTGCCGTGCCAGGCCGAGGTCAGGTCGCCGGGATAGTAGGGGTTGTAGTACTTGCCGGCCGGCACGGTCAGGCCCGCGGGCGGGTTCCGAAAGCCGCTGAGCAGCGAATAGATGTAGTCCGGGCCGCCTTCGCGCGCCTTGGCCATGACCGAGAGGTCCGGCGGCAGGGCGCCGCCGTTGGAGGCCCGCGCGGCGTATTCGTTGGCGAACGGCGCGGCGAACTTGTCGGCCGGGGTCGCCGGGCGCGAGATCTGGTCGCCGGTGTCGGTGTCGATGTCCTTGACCTGGATGTCCTTGGCCAGGGACTTCACATAGGGGTTGTTGTTCGGGTTGTCGTACTTCGGATCGTAGAACGGCCCGCCCTTCTGTCCGAGGTTGCGGAAGTACATCAGGTTCATGGAGTGGCAGGCCGAGCAGACCTCCCGGTAGACCTTGTAGCCCCGCTGAACCTGCTCCTTGTCGAACTTGCCGAACGGGCCGTCGAACGACCAGGCGAGCGACCGGGGCTCCTCCTGGGTGGTCGCGGCCGAGGCCGGCGCCGCCAGCAGGGCGAGGCCGAGCGCCGCGAACGCGAAGGCTTTGCGCAGCATAGGGCTCAACCCCTCTTTTCGGGCGACGCCACGGCGCCGGTGGGGGCGCTGGCGGGATGCGACAGGACGGGGGCGGAGATCGACGCGGGGACCGGCAGCGGCGTCTCGGTCAGGCCCAGGATCGGGGTGATCACCCAGAAGTAGGCGAAGTAGTAGAGCGCCGCGATCCGCGACAGCCATACGAAGCTGTTCAGGTTGGCGTCCAGGAGCTGCGGGCCGGAGATCGCCGGGATCACCGCGTCGTCCGGCGGATGCGCGCCGCAGAAGCCCAGCACGATGCAGGTCAGGAAGAAGATCGCGTAGTAGAGCCTGGCTGTCGGGCGGTAGCGCATGGAGCGCACCTTCGAAGTGTCGAGCCAGGGCAGGACGAACAGGGTGGCGATGGCCCCGAACATCAGGATCACGCCCATCAGCTTGTTCGGCACGGCCCGCAGGATCGCGTAGAACGGCAGCAGGTACCACTCCGGCACGATGTGCTGAGGCGTCACCAGGGGGTTCGCCGGCACGTAGTTGGCCGCGTCGCCCAGCGCGTCGGGCATGTAGAAGACGAAGACCGCGTAGAGGATCAGGAACACCGAAATCCCGAAGCCGTCCTTCACCGTGTAGTACGGGTGGAAGGCGACGGTGTCCTCCGGCGAGCTGACGTTCACCCCGGTCGGGTTGTTGTTGCCGGGCACGTGCAGCGCCCAGATGTGCAGGCCGACGACGCCGGCGATCATGAACGGCAGCAGATAGTGCAGCGAGAAGAAGCGGTTGAGCGTAGGATTGTCGACCGCGAAGCCGCCCCACAGCCAGGTGGTGATCGAGTGGCCGACGACCGGCAGGGCGCCGATCAGGTTGGTGATCACCACCGCGCCGTGGAAGCTCATCTGGCCCCAGGGCAGGACGTAGCCGAAGAAGGCGGTGGCCATCATCAGGAGGTAGATGACGCAGCCCAGGATCCACAGCACCTCGCGCGGCGCCTTGTAGGAGCCGTAGTAGAGGTTGCGGAAGATGTGGATGTAGACCGCCAGGAAGAACATCGAGGCGCCGTTGGCGTGCAGGTCGCGGATCAGCCAACCGTAGTTGACGTCGCGCATGATCCGCTGGACCGAATTGAAGGCGTAATCGACGTGCGGCACGTAGTGCATGGCCAGCACGATGCCGGTGACGATCTGCATCCCCAGCATGACCGCCAGGATGGCGCCGAAGGTCCACCAGTAGTTGAGGTTCTTCGGCGTCGGGAAGGCCATCAGGTGATCGCTGGTGAAGCGCACGATCGGCAGGCGCATGTCGAGCCAGCGCTCGAAGCCGGTCTTCGGCTCGTAGGTTGAATGTCCGCTCATCTGATCAGCCGACCTTCACCTTGGTGTCCGAGAGGAAGGCGTAGTCCGGCACCACCAGGTTCAGCGGCGCCGGGCCTTTGCGGATTCGCCCGGAGGTGTCGTAGACCGAGCCGTGGCAGGGGCAGAACCAGCCGCCGTACTCGCCGCCGCCGAAGGTCGGCACGCAGCCCAGGTGGGTGCAGGTGCCGATCAGGATCAGGTACTGGGCCTTGCCGGGCTTGTGGCGGCTCTCGTCGGTCGCCGGATCGCGCAGGTCGGCGTGGTCGCCCTTGATCGCCTCGGCGATCTCCTTGGGCGTCCGGAAGCGGACGAACAGCGGCTTGCCGCGCCACTTCACCACCACCTGCTGGCCCTCGGCGACCTTCGAGAGGTCGAACTCGATCGAAGCCAGCGCCAGGGTGTCGCCCGCCGGGTTCATCTGGTCGATGAACGGCCAGGCCAGTCCGCCGACCAGCCCCGCCGCGGCGACGCCGGTGGCGATATGGATGAAGTCGCGACGGTTCGGGTCATCACCCGAAACATGTGGATCGGGAGTTGCCCCCACGACGGTGTCGGCCACCTAAAGCTACCCTTCGTTTCGAGGCCCCGACCTGCGCCGGGGACTAGTCTTTGGACCCTACCAGAGGCTCTGGTAAGGGCTTTATAGTCACGACGGGCGGCGCCGGACGCACGAACGGAAGCGCGCGCGAGGCCGCTTCGGTGATTCGTCTTTCCAGCCCGGCCTTACCCGTCGCGGATCGCTTAGAATGCGTTTGGCCCTTTTTCAACCGGACATTCCGCAAAACCTCGGCGCGGCGCTGAGGCTGGGCGCCTGCCTGGCCGCGCCGGTGGACGTGATCGAGCCCTGCGGCTTCCCGCTTTCCGACGCCGGCGTGCGCCGCGCGGCCATGGACTATGGCGCGCTCGCCGAGATGAGCCGCCATGCGAGCTGGGCCGATTTCCTGGCCGCGCCGGAGCGCCGCGCGGGGCGGCTCCTGTTGTTCACCACCAAGGGGGCGGCGCCCCTGCACGGTTTCGAATTCCACTCGGGCGACACCCTGCTGTTCGGCCGCGAGAGCTCCGGCGCCCCGCCCGAGGTCCACGCCGCGGCCGAGGCCCGGATCTTCATCCCGCTCGCGCCCGGCGCCCGCTCCCTGAACCTCACCGTGAGCGCCGCCATCGCGCTTTCCGAGGCTCTGCGGCAGACGAAGGGGTTTCCCACGGCCGCGCCGGCGGGCTAGCAAGCCGCCATGACTTCTCCGCCCGCAACCCTGCCCGCCGGGATCCTCGAACGCCGCGACCGCGCCAAGGCCTGGTTCGAGGCCCTGCAGCAACGCATCGTCGCGGCGCTGGAACAGCTGGAGGACGAGGCGCCGGCCGAGCTCTATCCGGACGCGCCCGGCCGCTTCGACCTGCGCCCCTGGACGCGGGAGACCGGCGCCGGCGGCGGTATCGGCGGCCACCTCCGCGGCCGGCTCTTCGAGAAGGCGGGGGTCCACACCTCGGCGGCCACCGCCCGCTTCTCGCCGGAGATGGCCGCCACCATGCCGGGCGCCGACAAGGACCCGTCCTATGTCTCGGCCTCGATCAGCCTGATCGTCCATCCGCGCAGCCCGCGGGTCCCCACCGTGCACATGAACACCCGCTTCCTCTCCACCGCCGAGAGCTGGTTCGGCGGCGGCGCGGACCTGAGCCCCATGCTGGACGAGCAGCGCAGCCAGGAGGCCGACGACGCCGTCCTGTTCCACGCCGCCCTGCGCGCGGCCTGCGACCGCTTCGATTCCGACTGGTACGGCCGCTACAAGGCCTGGTGCGACGAGTATTTCTTCCTGCCGCACCGGGGCGAGCCGCGGGGCGTCGGCGGCATCTTCTACGACCGGCACAACTCCGGGGACTTCGCGCGCGACTTCGCCTTCACCCAGGCGGTCGGCGAAGCCTTCCTGGAGGTCTATCCCACGATCGTACGCCACCGCATGGACGAACCCTGGACGGAGGCCGATCGCGCCGAGCAACTCGCCCGCCGCGGCCGCTACGTGGAGTTCAACCTGCTCTACGACCGCGGCACCATGTTCGGGCTGAAGGCCGGCGGCAACATCGAGACCATCCTGTCCTCCATGCCGCCCCTGGTCGCCTGGCCCTAGCGGCCCGGGCCGGACGCGGGCTAGCGCCGGAAGAGCCTGCCCTCGGCCAGAAGGGCGGTGAAGGCCTCGCCGTCCGGCGTCGCCCAGTTCGACCGCATCTGGCCCGCGGCCATGATCCTCTTGGCGGCCGCCATCTTCTCCTGAAGGCTTGCGTTGGCGGGAATGGTCTCCGTCGAGCGCAGGGGCGCGGATTGCAGCCCGAACTGGCGCGCCACGACCCGGCCGCGCGGATCGACGAGCAGATTGCAGGGCAGGCTGGTCTTGCCCTTGGCCAGGATGCCGTCGCCCAGGTCCGCGGTCCCGGCGGCGGCCAGGGCGTGCAGCAGCCGGTCGCCGGGCGCGGCCTCGAGCAGCGGCTCGAACGCCTGCGCCTTGACCTTGGCCAAGAGGGCGGTGGTCTCCGGGATCTCCATCTTCTTCCTGGCCCCTGTGAGCACGGCGACGACCTGGAACCGGTCGGAATCGTGCCGGGTCTTCAGCGCGGCGAGGTCCGGCAATTCGATGAGGCAAGGGGCGCACCATTCGGCCCACAGCGACAGAAGGAGGGTACGCCCGCGAAGGTTGCGCAGCCGTCGAGGCCCCGCCGGCGAGACCAGTTCCACGTCCGGCAGCTCCATTCCGTCTGGGGCCGGATGGAAGCCCTGCGCGACCGAGTTGGCGGCCACCGCGCCGACGAAGGGACTGGTCGCCGCTCGCGCGCCCGGCGCAATCATCGCCGCGGCGCCCGCCGCGAGCACGGTCCGACGTGCAACAATCATGACGCTGCTCCCACTAAGGGGAGCGTGCCGCGGACGGAAGAGGCGGTCACCTTACGTTTCGGTAACCCGGGGCGGGCGCCTCGCGACGGCGGATTTAGGAGATCGCCGTCCAGGCGTTGGTCAGCAGGGCCAGCAGGTCGGTGTGCTCGGTCTGGGCCTGGGCTCCGAGGCCCACGGCCAGGGCCGAGGCCGCGCTGCCGAGGATGATGGCGAGTCTCCAGCGTTTCATCGGACGCTCCCAGGCTGACGCAAGGCAAACCCGGGAGCACGGCTTATGTTGCGCCGTTCAGGAAATTCTTGATCCAGCCGCCGACCCGGACGCGGTCGTCCTGCGTCCCGTAGCTGGCCACCGCGCGGGTCGCCTCCTCCGGCGTGAGCGGCCCGTCGCGGCGGGTCTCGATCAGGGCCACGGCGTAGGCCGGCTCGAACTCCGGGTGCAGCTGCAGGGAGATCGCCCGCTCGCCGGGCCAGGCCAGCGCCCCCATCGGCGAGAAGTCGCTGCCGGCCCAGACCTCGGCGCCCGGCGGCAGTTCGACCACCTGGTCCTGGTGCGAGGCCGGGAGGCGGATGGTCTCGGCCTCGTCCATCCACGGCTCGCGCTTGAGGATCCGATAGTCGTGCTCGCCCACGCCCCAGCCCTTGGGCGACTTGATCACCTTGCCCCCGAACGCCTGGGCCATGAATTGGTGGCCCAGGCAGATCCCCACCAGGGCCGCACGGCCCCTGGCGGCGCGCAGGAAAGCCTCGGTCGGGCCGATCCAGGGCAGCGGGTCGTAGGCGCCCGCGGCTCCGCCGGTGATGAGGTAGGCGTCGCAGGCCGTCGGGCTCGGCGGCAGCTCGCCCTCGTCGGCCGCAAAGACGCTGTAGTCATAGGCCTCGGGGCCCAGCAGCTTCATGAACATCTCGGGATAGGTCCCGAACCGGCCGATGGCCGATCGCGGCGGGCGGCCGGTTTTCAGGATGCCGAGCCTCAAAACGCCATCCCCTGCACCACGGACTTCAGCTTCTCGATGGTAGAGGGCTTGTCGTCGATGAAATCGTGGTCGATCCACCAGGCCTCCACCTCGCGCAGCACCTGGCCCACCATCGGCCCCTTGGGCGCGCCGGCGGCGATGACATCCTCGCCGGTGAGCGGAAAGGCCGGCGGGACCCAGCCTTCGCCGAGCGCGATCATGCCGCGCCATTGCGGCGTGGCGGCCGTCCGGCTGGCGCGCGCCCAGGCGAGCTTGGCGCGGTCGCGGAAGGCCTGCGCCCCCTCACGATAGAGCGCGCGGCGGATCTCTCGCGGGCTCATCCAGCTCTTCAGGACCGGCGCCGGCGCCAGGGCGGCGGCGATGCGGTCGCGCTCGGCGTTCGACAGGCGCAGGCGCTCGGCGAACTGCACGGCGCCCACCTGGTCATCTGGCAGGAGGGCGGCGAGCCGCAGCAAGGGGTCGATCTCGAACAGCTGGTCGGACTCGATCGCCACGACGGCTTCGAACCGCGCCAGGTCGACGGGCGCCGGCAGGATCTCGCCCAGCACGCCGGTCCGCGCCATGAGGCCTATGGCTTCGCGCGGGTCCTGGGCCGCCAGCAGCTTCAGGAGTTCCTTGGAGACCCGCTCGGCCGAGAGGGTCTTGAGTTCGCCGCGAAAGGCTTCGCAGGCCGCCAGCGCCGCCGCATCCGGCGGACCCGAGCCGTACCAGGCGAGGAACCGGAAGAACCGCAGGATGCGCAGGAAGTCCTCTCGCACCCGATGCTCCGGCTCGCCCACGAAGACGATGCGCCCGGCGCGCGCGTCGGCCACCCCGTGGCCGGTGGGATCGAAGATCGCGCCGTCGCGCGCCGCATAGAGGCTGTTGAGCGTGAAGTCGCGCCGCTGCGCGTCCTCGGCCCAGTCGTCGGTGAAGGCCACCACCGCGCGGCGGCCGTCGGTGGAGACATCGCGGCGCAGGGTGGTGATCTCGAAGGGCTTGCCCCCGGAGACCGCCGTCACCGTGCCGTGCTCCACGCCGGTGGCGACGGCCTTCAGCCTGGCGGCCTTCAGCGCGGCCGTCACCGCCTCCGGCGTCAGGCGGGTGGCGATGTCGATGTCGCTGACCGGCCGCCCGATCAGGGTGTTGCGCACGCAGCCGCCGACGTAGCGCGCGCAGCCGGGGCCGCCGGCCGCCTCCAGCGCATCCAGCACCGCGGCGGTTTCCGGCGCAGTCATCCACGGGCGCTGGCCCAGGGTCTCGCTCATGGGCGCTTCATAGGCGAGGCGGCCGGCTTTTCGAAATGGCCCTGGGTCACCGCCCCGCTGGCGGTCACCTCGCCGGGCACATAGCGCTCGCGCCGGTTGTCGGGATGGAAGACGACCGTGGCGATCAGCGAGAGCCCGACCAGGGCCGCGCCGGCCGCGAACAGCCAGGCATAGGGCGTCGAGCCCATCCCCCGGCCCGTGCGGATCGCCCAGGCGCGCCAGATGAACCAGACCGCGAAGGGGGCGGCGATCAGCAGGGCGCGCCAGGCGACGACCTCAGGCAACGGCGGCTCCATAGAGGCGGTCATAGAGGGCGCGCAGCATGCCCGCCGTGGCCCCCCAGATGAAGCGATCCTCATGCATGTAGGCATAGAAGCGCCGCTTCTCGCCGGAGGGCAGCTCCCGCTCGTGCTCTTCCAGGTTGGCCGGGTCCATGAGGAAGCCGAAGGGGGTCTCGAAGATGTCCGCCACCTCCTCGGGATTGGGGCGAAGGGTGAAGCCCGGCCGCACGAAGCCCACGACCGGGGTGATCAGATAGCCGGTGCCGGTGCGGTAGGGCGTGGAAAGGCCGGCGAGCGAGACGAAGCGTGGCTCGAGCCCGATCTCCTCGTGGGCTTCGCGCAGCGCCGTCTGCCACGGGGTCTCTCCCGGGTCGCGCCGGCCGCCCGGCAGCGCGATCTGGCCGGTGTGGCGGCGAAGGGTGTCGGCGCGGCGCGTGAGGATCACCGACAGGCCCGCCGCCCGCTCGACGAGGCCGATCAGCACCGCGGCCGGGGTCAGCGGGCCGTCGATCTCGGTCGGACCGTAGGCGCGGCCCAGGTCGAAATCGGAGCGCGCCTCCGCGACCGCCATCGCCGGGTCGTGCCCCTCCAGGGGATCGAGATGCTGGCCGATCCAGCCGCGCAGGTCGCCCCGCCGCCCCTTCAGGCTCACAGCTGGTGCGCCCGCGCCGGCCCGACCGGATACCAGGCGCCGTTCGAGGCGACCCCGAGCGTCGGGCCTTCCGGCGTCGACCGCTCCTCGGCCATCTCCACCAGCTCGTAGAACACCGGCCGCGCGATCAGCGCCTCCAGCCCGCGCCGCACATGAACATAGGGCCTGGGCTCGCCGTCTGGCCCCATCTCCACGCGGATGTAGTTCTCCGGCCCCGCCTCCACCTCGTCGCCGACGTTGGTCAGGAAGCGCAGGGCCTCGCCGTCGCGGTCCACGCGGGTGGCCACGAAGGGGGCGTCCTCGACGGTGATCTTGAGCTTCTCCACTGGGGTGACCAGGTGGATGCCGTCCGGGTCCTTGCGCAGCACGGTGGAGAACAGCCGCACCAGGGCCTCGCGGCCGATCGGCGTGCCTTCATGGAGCCAGACGCCGTCCTTGCGGATCACGATGTCGATGTCGCCGCAGTGAGGGGGGTTCCACAGGTGCACCGGCGGCAAGCCACGACCCGGCGCCTGTTTCGCCGCGGCGACCACCCCCTCAAGCCCCGGTTTCGCCGCCGCCTCGTCCGCCATGTCCGCGAAGGTAGGCGCGCCCGCGCGGCGCCTCAAGCCGGCTCGACGCGGCCCGCCAGTTCGCCGGCGTCGGGCTGAAGCGCGCAGACCAAGACGCGCCGCGGATCGACCGGCCCCGGCATGACCACCGCGCGGCCGCCGTCGCCGGAGAAGCCCACGCGACTGAAATAGGCCTCATCGCCGACCAGCAGGACATGGGTCTCGCCGGCCGCGCGCGCCGCCTCGCAGGCCCGCGCGATCAGCCGCGCGCCGAAGCCGGCGTTGCGCTCCCCCTGCTCGACGGCGAAGGGCCCGAGGAAGGTGACCGCGCGGCCGCCCACGCGGACCCGCCACATCCGCGCGCTGCCCATCAGGCGATCCTCGAGCCAGGCGCAAACGGACAGTTCCGGG
>Ga0207695_10011373_pt1 | contig 10787 bp, 8 predicted proteins | sample KBSC54metaG_FD_184354 | JGI IMG/M metagenome (GOLD analysis project Ga0207695, IMG submission 184354) | Corn rhizosphere microbial communities from Kellogg Biological Station, Michigan, USA - KBS C5-4 metaG (SPAdes) (version 2) | ecosystem: Host-associated > Plants > Roots > Rhizosphere > Soil... | reverse complement strand
GTAGCCGAACACCGTCGCGCCATGTTCCTGCGCGGACGCAGCGCGCAGCTGCTCGGTGAAACCATGGCCGTAAAAAATGTTGTCGCCGAGCACCAGGCAACTCGGGCCGCCGGCGAGGAACTCACGGCCGATCAGGTACGCCTGCGCGAGTCCGTCCGGACTCGGTTGCGCGGCGTATTCGATGCGCATGCCCCATTGCGAGCCGTCCCCGAGCAATTGCTGGAACAGGTGCTGTTCGTGCGGCGTGTTGATGATCAGCACGTCGCGGATTCCCGCGAGCATCAGCGTGCTCAGCGGGTAATAGATCATCGGCTTGTCGTAGACCGGCAGCAGCTGCTTGCTGATCGTCTGCGTGATCGGGTACAGCCGCGTGCCGGAGCCGCCGGCGAGGATGATGCCTTTGCGATGGGTCACGCCGTTACTCCAATTCGCTCGAGACGATATGAGCCATCCAGCACGCGTTCAACCCAATCCATGTTGCCCAGATACCAGTCCACCGTGTGCGCGATGCCTTCCTCGAAACCGAGCGTCGGTGCCCAGCCGAGTTCGCGCTTGAGTTTGCTTGCATCGATCGCGTAGCGGCGATCGTGGCCGGGACGATCCTTCACGTACGTGATCAGCGATTCGCGCGCGCGACCATCGGCCAGCGGGCGGCGTTGATCGAGCAATGCGCAGATCGTCTTCACCACCACGATGTTCTGCTGCTCGGCGTCGCCGCCGACGTTGTAGGTTTCGCCGACGCGCCCGGCTTCAAGCACGCGCCCGATCGCCGAGCAATGATCCTTCACGTACAGCCAGTCGCGAACGTTCAAGCCGTCGCCGTACACTGGCAGCGATTCGCCGGCCAGCGCTTTCTGGATGATCAGCGGAATGAGTTTTTCCGGGAACTGGTACGGCCCGTAATTGTTCGAGCAATTCGTGGTGACGACAGGCAACCCGTAGGTGTGATGGAACGCGCGCACGAGGTGGTCGGACGCAGCCTTCGATGCGGAGTACGGCGAATTCGGCGCGTACGGCGTTTCCTCGGTGAACGCGCCGGTATCGCCGAGCGATCCATACACTTCATCGGTGGAAACGTGCAGGAAACGGAAGCCGTTTTTCGCATCGCCATCAAGCGCACGCCAGTAATCGCGCGCCGCTTCCAGCAAGGCGAGCGTGCCGACGACATTGGTCTGCACGAATGCGGCCGGGCCGTCGATCGAACGATCCACGTGCGACTCGGCCGCGAAATTCACGATCGCGTTCGGGCGATGTTCGGCCAACAACTTCGCGACCAGCGCGCCGTCGCCAATATCGCCGTGCACGAAAACATGATCCGGATTGCCGTCGAGCGCGGCGAGCGTGTCGCGATTGCCCGCGTAGGTCAACGCGTCGAGATTGACCACGCGCACGCCCGACGCGACTGCATCGAGCACGAAATTGCCGCCAATGAAGCCGGCGCCACCAGTGACAAGCAAGGTCTGCATATGGGATTCCGTAAGGTCAGAACGGAATATCGTCGTCGGGGAAATCATCGTTCATCGGCGGAGCCGCCGGTCGCGATGCGCGTCCTTGATCGCCATAACCGCCGCCGCCCGATGCAGCAGGACGCGGTGCGCGTTCGCCGCCTTCGCTACGCGATGCGCCGTCCGGGCGTCCGCCCAGCATCTGCATTTCGTTCGCGATGATGTCGGTCGAATACTTCTCCACGCCGGCCTTGTCGGTGTATTTCTCGGTGCGCAGCGAGCCTTCGATGTACACCTGCGAACCCTTCTTCAGGTATTCGCCGGCGATCTCGGCCAGCCGCCCGAAGAACTTCACCCGATGCCACTCGGTGCGTTCCTGCTTCTCGCCGTTCTTGTCCTTCCACGACTCGTTCGTGGCGACGCTGACAGACGCCAGCGCCGAGCCGCTCTGCGCGTAACGCACTTCCGGATCCTTGCCCAGGGTGCCGATCAGGATGACTTTATTGACGCCGCGTGCCATGCCTGGCTCCGTGCAGAATGGGCGTGCAGGATACCATCCGCCCCGTCGGCGCGCCCCGAACGTTATAATTTCCTCCACATTCCCGCCGCAGCTGCCAATGACCCCCGACGCCTTGACCCACAGCCGCCCTGACGTCGAAGCAAGCCCGGCGCCGGGCCTGCCCGCGATCCAGGCGCTCACGGCCGACGACATGGCTGCGGTCAACGCACTGATTCGCAAGCGGCTCGCGTCCGACGTGGTGCTGGTCAACCAGATTTCCGAGCACATCATCGCGGCCGGCGGCAAACGCCTGCGGCCGATGCTGGCACTGCTGGCGGCGCGCGCGATGGGTTATCGCGGCGACGAACACCACCAGCTCGCGGCGATCATCGAGTTCATCCACACCGCGACCCTGCTGCACGACGACGTGGTCGACGAATCCGACCTGCGCCGCGGCCGCAAGACCGCGAACGCGCTGTGGGGCAACGCGCCGAGCGTGCTGGTCGGCGACTTCCTGTATTCGCGCAGCTTCCAGCTGATGGTCGAACTCGAGCGCAGCGAAATCATGCGCGTGCTCGCCGACACGACCAACGCCATCGCCGAAGGCGAAGTGCTGCAACTGCTGCACGTGCGCAATCCCGATACCGACGAAGCCGCGTACCTGCAAGTAATCGAACGCAAGACCGCGGTGCTGTTCGCCGCTGCGACGCGCCTCGGCGCATTGCTCGCCGGCGCCGATGCGACAGCGCAACAGGCATTGCACGACTACGGGCTGCAACTCGGCTTCGCCTTCCAGATCGCCGACGACGTGCTCGACTACACCGCCGACGGCGATGCACTCGGCAAGAACCTCGGCGACGATCTCGCCGAAGGCAAGGCGACATTGCCGCTGATCCACGCGCTCGTGCATACCGACGCAGCCACGCGCGAATGCATGCGCGCGGCCGTGCGCTCGGGCGACGTCAACGAAATGCCGATGATCCTGCACGCGATCCGCGCGACCGGTGGACTCGACTACAGTGCCGCGAAAGCGCGCGAACATGCGAAGCGTGCCGAAGCCGCGCTGCGCGGATTGCCCGACTCATCGTGGCTGGCAGCGCTGCATGGGCTGGCGCGGTATGCGATTGAGCGGGATCGGTGATTAGCACTCACGATACCAACGCTAGCTCTCTATATCGTCCCGAATGCAAGCTTATTTGCAGTTGGGAGTCACAATGAACGTTAACGCAATTCTTGCGTTGGCGGGTGGCTTGATCACACCCCTCATAGCAGTATTGGCGGTGCTTATTGCATATCGTCAATACCGCGTTGAATATCTCAACGCGAAACACAACCTTTTTGATCGTCGATTCCGCGTATATCAGAGCACGATGGCTTATGTTCGCGCAGCCGCTACTTCAGATGGCATCCCCGAAAAGATCACATCGGATTTTATTGACGCAAGATACGAAGCCCAGTTTCTCTTCAGTGATGACCTTAATAAGGTATTACGCGAAATCTATGATCGAGTCTGCAAGATCTGGGTTGCCGAACGTATGCGGAAGGAAACTCCACCCGAGCAAGAGATGTCATACGTTTACGAAATTCGAGACCAGCAGCATTGGTTCTCCCGCGCAGACACAAGTGTCATAGGGGCATTTCGCAAATATCTTTCGCTCGCGTAATTAGAGACGTATACGTCTCACCAAAGCGACCTTATCAACACACTTTGAGATCACTTTTTCGCAAACGACTCATCGAAGAAATCGCGCATCATCCGGTAGCCGCGCTTGCTCGCCTCCGCGTTGTAGGTGCAGTTGCCCGGCGAATGCTCTTCGGTTTCGGTGAAGCAATGCACGGCGCCGCCGATGTTGACGAACTGCCAGTCGGTGCCGCTCGCGCGCATCTCGGCGAAGAACTTGTCGGTGTCCGGCCATGCGCCCTGGTCGTTGGCGCCGTTCAACACCAGCAATCGCGATTTGATGCTTTTCGCATTCGCGGCGTCGTCCGGATTCAATCCCGCGTGGAAGGTGACGATGCCGCCGCTCGGCACGGTGCCGCTGCGCGCGAGGTCGAGCACAGCCGATCCGCCGAAACAGAAACCGATCGCGCCAAGCCGCGTCATGTCGATCGGCGCCTTGCTGCCTTGCGCCTTGAGCGCGGCCCACGCGGCGTTGACGCGTTCCATCATCAATTTGCGATCGCCATAGAACGGCTTCACTGCCTCGCCCGCTGCCTTGTTGTCGGCGGGCCGCACGCCTTTGCCGTACATGTCGGCGAGCAGGATCACGTAATCCTTGCCGGCGATCATCTTTGCCTTCGCAACCGCGATGTCGTTGACGCCGTGCCAGTTAGGCACCATCAGCAAGCCCGGGCGCTTCGCGCTGCTCGCGTCGTCCCAGACGACGAAACCGGACAACGTGGTCGCGCCGTCTTTCCAGGTCACCGCATCGGCGCGCGGCGCGGCTTGCGCGGTCGTCGCGCACAACGACAAAGCCGCTGCGGCGGCAAATCCAAGAACGCCTGATTTGACGAATGTCATGTTGACGAATGTCGTGGCCTGCATGGCGAACTCCTTCTCGTGATGCCGCGCTTCGATGCGCGGCTGCGAAACGGAGTGTAACGCCGCAGTTTTCCCGCTGCTGTTGCGCCGCAAAAACGCGCTCAGGCGATGCCTAGCCCAGGTATGCGGCTGATCGCATCAGGATCGAAACCGGCTTTCGCTGCAAAATCACGCCCGCGTTCTGCGTAATCGGCATACGCACCGAAACTCGGCGCGCCCGGCGACAGCAGGATCGTTCCGCCTTCCGGCAGCGCTGCTCGCGCGAGCGTTAATGCGTCGGCCATGTCGCGCGCTGCATGCAGATGCAAGGCTCCCGCCTCGGCGAGCGATTGCAGCAGCGAATGAATGCGCGGCCCGTTCTGGCCCATCGTGATCACCGCGCGCACCGGCTTTTCGCGCATGCGCTCGACGAACGGCGACCAGTCCACGCCGCGATCGTAGCCGCCGACGAGGATCGCGATGCGCTCGTCCGCATGGCAATCGAGCGCGGCGATGCTGGCGTGCGGCGTCGTGCTAATCGAATCGTTGATGTAGCGAATGCCGCTGCGTTCGCCGATGGGCTGTAGGCGATGCGGCAGCGGAACGAAACTGGTCGCGTGCGCAGCAAGCGGCTGCGCGTCGATGCCAAGCGCATCGATCGCTGCCAGCGCCGCGCACAGGTTCCACAGATTGTGCCGGCCCGGAAGCGGAATCCACTGCGCGTCGATGATGCGATCGCTGCCGCGACACACATGCCCATCGCGCAGATGCCACCCGTGTTCCGAGTTGAACCAGTTCACCTGCCAATCCGGAACTTCAAGCGCGGCAAGGGTCTTGTCCAGCGCGTTCAATACCGCGATGCGCGGGTTTGCTTCGGTGAACAGCGCGAGCTTGTCGGCGACGTAGCGCGATTCGCTGCCGTGCCAGTCGAGATGTTCCGGATACACATTCAACCCGACCGCGATTTCGGGCCGCACACCCGATGCCGCGACATCGCGTGTCTGGTAACTCGACAACTCGATCGCCCAAAATTCTGGCGGCTGCGGCGGATCGAGCAACTCGAGCAACGGCATGCCGATATTGCCCGCAAGCGCTGTGCGATGGCCGCCTGCGCGCAACAGGTGCGCGATCAACGCGGTCGTCGTGCTCTTGCCCTTGGTGCCGGTAACGCAGATCGTGCGCGCCGAAGAATTCTCCGCGAACCACAACGCGCTGCCTCCGATGAAACGCGTTCCACTCGCGATCGCCTGCGCGACTTCGTCGCGATACGGGCTGATGCCGGGCGATTTGATGACGATATCGAACGCCGACAGCGCATCCGCATCGGCCTGCGACGAGGGTTGCAACAACGAATCGCCGAGCGCGCGCACGTCGGCGGCTTCGGCTTCATTGCAGATCGCAGTCAACGCCAATGAAGGCAAGCGCGAGCGAATTGCCGCATGCGCGGCGCGTGCTTCGCCGCCCCAGCCCCACAGCGCGACGCGACGACCGTCAAGTTCCGAAATGCGCACGCAGCTTGTCCCAAAGCGCTGACGGAATGCGGTGCTCGCCGCTCGGCGGCAGCAGCGCGTCGATCGACGCAAGATCGTTGCCAAGTTGCGGCGCGACTTCCTGCGCGAAACGTTCGACCAACGCGTCTTCGCGCCACGCCGGTCGCGTTGCCAGCGCAGCGAACGCGGCACGCGCTTCGCGGCCTTCGCCCACGCACTCGAACGGCTTGTGGTCGCGATATTCGATCAGCGCGTCGAAACCCGGCGCAAGCGCAGCTTCGTCGAGCAGGTTGCGGCCGAAGATGCCCATCAACCGCGGCTTCGGCATGAACGGAGCCAATGCCAGGAACACAAAATGGCATTTCGGGCATTGCCCGCACCAGCGATTCGCCGGGCGATCGCCGAGGATATGGAAATTGCGATTGCAGCTGGAGAAATGCGCGTCGTAGCGATCGTTCTTCGCAAACTGTCGTGCGACTGCAAGCTCCGACAACGGCCGCAACAACGAGTAGTAATGCAGGTCGGCGGCGATCTGTTTCTCGACATACGTGCCGAACGCATTCTCGAACGCCCAACCCTTCGACCACTGGTGATTGACCTCGGCGACAACGCGGCCTTGGTCGTCGAGTATCTCGCTGCCGTAACTCGCTGAGCGCTCGTTCGAGAACACGACCTGGTCGCATCCACGCAGCAGCGCCGCGAGCACGAGGATCGCCGAGTTGATCGCTGTCACCGGGATATGGCCGTTGTACGCGCCCTGCCGGTTGTATTCGAACAATTGCGGCGCGAGCTGGCGGGTGATGTTGAGCGTCGGCAATCCGGTGCGAGCAGCGCATGCGGCGATCAATGGCGACGATCCGATCCACGTCACCGTCTGATCGACGCCCCCTGCGCGCAACGCCTCGATCGATACCAGCGAATCCTTGCCACCGCCGATCGCTGTCAGCGCGTGCGACGACAGGCCGGTTTTCTGTGCGTCCGGCGTGGCGCGCAATCCGTGCGGAAAACGAATTTTTCCTCGCAGCGACAAGCCGTTGCGGTACGCGAATTCGCCGAGGCCGTTCTCATAGACATCGGTCAACAGTGTTGCCGTATCCGGATCGATCGCATACGAGTCGATGCGGATTTCCGATGGCACCGCGGCCTTGTAGTAGCTCACGCCGGCGACCAGGTGCAGCAGGCGCAGCGCGCGTTCGACAGCCTCCGCACGCGCACCATCCAATGCATCGTTCTTGGTCAAGAAAGGCGCGCCAGGAAAAGCGATCGTCTCGATCAATTCGTCGCCGTCGTCGAACGCATACACCAGTCGCGCAACGCCAGTCGCCGCATCGAATGCGCAACGCACGAATCGAAACGCATGGATCGCATCGCGATGGAACTCGCTCATGGCGCGCCTCCGTCCAGCCCGATGTCATCGAGCACGGATTCGCCGGGCAAGCCGCGCAGGTTGTAGTTCGATGCCATCGATGCTCCATAGGCTCCGGTATCGGCGATCAGCAGCGCGTCGTTGCCGGTGGTCGCAACGGGCAGCTTGCGACGGCGGCCGAGTACGTCGCCGCTTTCGCAAATCGGCCCGACCACGTCGAATGCATCGACATCCGCATCATCGATCCGCGAGAGATTCACGATTTGATGAAACGCGCCGTACAGCGCAGGCCGCAACAAGGTGTGCATGCCGGCATCGAGACCAAGGCGATGTACGCCGGATTTTTCGACGACCTGCGTCGCATGCGTGAGCAGCACGCCGCATTCGGCAACCAGCCAGCGACCGGGCTCGACCCACAGCTCGTATTGCGGGTACGCCGCCTTGATCGCGGCGAGCGCTGCGCCGTATGCGGCGAGATCGAACGGCACGGCATCGGGTTCGTAAGGCACGCCGAGCCCGCCGCCTACATCGATCGACGATACCGTGCCGATGCCGTCGGCAAGGCTCGCGAGTCGCGCATACACATCGGCCCAGTGCGACGACTCGGCGATGCCGCTGCCGATATGCGCATGCAGGCCGACGATGCGCGCGCCGATCGCATCGACCGTAGCCTGGAATGCGGGAAGCGTTCCGGTCTCGATGCCAAATTTGGCGCCCTTGCCGCCGGTGCGCACCTTTTCGTGGTGGCCATGGCCGAAGCCCGGATCGATGCGCAGGATCAGGTCGCGGCCGCGGAACAGTTCGGGCCAGTGCTTCAGCGGGAACGTGCTGTCGAGCGTGATGCGCACGCCGCGCGCCGTCGCGTCGGCATATTCGCCGCGCGTAGCGAAGCTCGGCGTGAACAGCACGCGTTGCGGATCGAGCGCCGGCAAGGTCTTGAACAAATGCGCAAGTTCGCCGCCGGAAACGCATTCGAACCCGTAGCCTTCTTTCTCCAGCGTACGCAGGATCGCTGCGTGCGGATTCGCCTTGAGCGCATAGAAGCGACGATCGATTGCCGGCAACGCCGCCAGTGCGCGCGCGTGCTCACGCACGGTCGGCAGGTGATAGACGTAACGTGGCGTGCCTTGCGTCGCGAGTTCGAGCAGCGCCTCGCGTTGCGTTCGCCACCACGGTACTGCGCGCGAAGTCGCATCCGCATGCAGCGCGCGCCAGCTCGGCCCGAAAACGGCGGACTCGTCCACCGGCATCGCACCGGACGCGATCAACAGCGCGTGCAGTCGCGGCATCATGCCGTCGGCGCCGTCCTGGTCGAGCAAGGCTTCATCGACGACGAAGGTCAGGTTCAAATCGTTCGACGATTGCGAAATCAGGTGCACGCGTTCGCGCCCGAACTCGGCCCATACGTCGCCAAGCTTGTGCAGCAACGAACGCATGCCGCGCCCGACCAAGGTGATCGCCGCGCAGGGCGCGATGACTTTCACCCGGCAGACTTCGGCGAGATCCGCGCACAGCGCTTCCAGCACGTTCGAGTTGACCAGGTTGTCGCTGGGATCGAGCGACACGGTGACGTTGGTTTCCGAAGAACCGATCAAATCGACCGACAGGCCATGGCGCTTGAAACGTTCGAAAATGTCGGCGAGAAAACCGACCTGCTGCCACATGCCGATGGTTTCCATCGCGACGAGCACGATGCCGCGACGCGAGCTGATCGCCTTCACGCCGGGCACGCTCGCGACGGAACGCGCAATGACGGTGCCTTCCATCTGCGGATGCGAGGTATCGCGGATCCAGATCGGCACGTTCGCGGCGCGGCACGGATGGATGCAGCGCGGGTGCAATACCTTCGCGCCGGTCGTCGCGATTTCCTGCGCTTCTTCGTAATCGAGGCGCGACAACAGGCGCGCGTCGGGAACCTGGCGCGGGTTCGCGCTGAACATGCCGGGCACGTCGGTCCAGATTTCCACGCGCTGCGCGCTAAGCAGCGCGCCGAAGTACGCGGCCGACGTATCCGATCCGCCACGCCCGAGGATCGCGGTTTCGCCATCGCCGTGACGCGCAATGAAGCCTTGCGTGACCAGCAGCGCCGCGCCATTGCCGAAACGCGCACGTTTTGCGGGAGCGATCCTTGTATCGCAGGAAACCGACAGCCGCCGCGACCATTCGTTCTGGTTTGGCAACGGCGCCGCTTGCAACCAGTCGCGTGCATCGATCCAGCCGAACGTCGCGCCCTGCTTGGACAGATACGCTGCGCCCAGCGTCGACGACAGCAGTTCGCCTTGCGCAAGTACTTCGGCTTGCCAATCCAGTTGCGCGCTCGTGCGACGGGGATCTGCGAGCAGCGCGTCGAGTTTGCGCAAGCGTTCGCCCAGTACCGCGTCTGGATCGAGATCGAGCGTCTCCGCAAACGCGCGATGGCGCTGGACGATTGCGGCGATGCGTTCGGCGCAGGCGGTATCGTCCGCGTGAACATCGATGATGTTTTGCAGTGCGTTGGTGATACCCGACAGCGCCGACACGACGGCCAAAACGCGCACGCCGTCGCGATCAGCGCGCTCGCGCATCAGCGCGCCGATAGTGTCCCAGCGGCTGCGCTCGCTGACGCTGGTGCCGCCGAACTTGAGCACGATCCAGCGCGGCGCGGGCTTGTCGATGTCGGCGCGCGGCATGGGTTCGGCGGCGTGCATGGTCGCTCTGTGGTTTGCATGGGGCGCGTCGCGTGACGCGCAAGCCGCCATGATAAGCGAAGCGATCCGGATTGAGCGCCGGCCATTCGGGCCACTGTTTCGAATTACACGATACCCGCATATGAAAGCAGGGGCCCGAAGGCCCCTGCTCTTGATCACCGTTTAAATTAAAGCCGGCTGGTTTCAGTAGCCGTTGCAATCGTAGCGCCGGTCGTTGTCGACGCTCGAACCGATGCCGTAACCGATTGCCGCACCGGCGACAGTCGCGGCCGTGCGGCCGTCGCCCTTGCCGACCGTGTTGCCGAGCACGCCACCGAGCACCGCTCCGACCAGCGCGCCGCCGTTGTTGTCGTAGCGCGGGGCGCAGCCGGTGGCATATCCGTTGCCGTAGGCGTACGGCCCATTGTCGTAGCCATACGCGCCATCGTCATAGCCATACGGGGCTGCGTAGTACGACGCCGGGTAATACGCCGGACCACCGACGTAGGCAACGCTCACCGCCGGATAGTAGGAATAATAGGGACGATAACCGCCGTAGCCGTAGTAGCCGTAATAGCCACGGTTGCGATACGAGTAGCGGTTCCAGCGGCCGTCACCGTCGTGATCCCAACGGCGACCATCGCCATCGCGATCCCAGCGACGACCATCCGTATTGCTGCTATAGCGAACATTGTTGTTGTAGCGAACATTGTTATTGCCATAGTTGACGTTCGCGGTACGGCTGTCGTAGCGCACATTGGCATTGCGGTTGTCGTAGCGGACGTTCGCGTTGCTTGCGA
>Ga0207695_10011370_pt1 | contig 10789 bp, 12 predicted proteins | sample KBSC54metaG_FD_184354 | JGI IMG/M metagenome (GOLD analysis project Ga0207695, IMG submission 184354) | Corn rhizosphere microbial communities from Kellogg Biological Station, Michigan, USA - KBS C5-4 metaG (SPAdes) (version 2) | ecosystem: Host-associated > Plants > Roots > Rhizosphere > Soil... | reverse complement strand
CATTGCTGACACCGGGAGTGAGCAGGACGAAGGAGTCGACGCGGCGGCCGTTGATGGGGAGTTCGCTGATCGCCTTATCGTCGACCACCTGGGAGACGTCGCTCTTGGTGGTTTCCACGAGCGGGAAGGCGACGTTGACCTCGAGCGTGGTCGAAGCTTTCTCCACGGTCAGGTTGATGTTGAGATCCAGATTCTGACCGACCGCCAGGGCGACGTCGCGCGCTTCGAACGTCGCGAAACCGGAGGCGGTGACGGAGAGCTTATAGCCGGACGCCGGAGGGAGGGCCGGAGCGGTGAACAGCCCGGCATCGTTGGTCGTCAGGTTTCTGACCAAGCCTTGGATATCGTTCGCGATGGCAACCTTCGCGTTCGGAACAAGAGCCCCCGAAGGATCCCGGACAACGCCGGAAATGCCCGCAAGTCCGCCGGCAGTTTGGGCGAATACGGATGTTGTTAATAGCAGCAATAGTGTTGCGAATTTACTCATAGACCAACCTCACCAAAACGAGCAATATCAGAATAACAGATCTCATAGTACGATGCTGCACCACCTCTTCCCGGTGGGTGGCCGCCTCCATGCCATACTGGTGCGTACCAGATGGAGACTCTTCAAGCCAGATTGACCGCGGTTCGCGAACGGATCGCACGGGCCGCCGACCGGGCTAAACGCGATCCCGCCGACATCCTCTTATTAGCGGTCACCAAGGTGTTTCCGGCCGACGTGATCCGCGAGGCATACGACCTGGGACTGCGCGACTTCGGCGAGAACTACGTCCAGGAGTTCGAAGACAAGGCGCCCGCCGTGGCCGATCTGGAAGGCGCGCGGTATCACCTGATCGGGCACCTGCAATCCAACAAGTCGAAGAAGGCTGCCGAACTGTTCCACACGATTCAGACGGTGGACTCGGTGAAACTGGCGCGACGGCTGGACGAGGTCGGGAAGCCGCTCGACATCATGCTGGAGGTGAAGCTCTCGGAGGAAGAGGCCAAGAGCGGGGTTGCGCCGGATGGACTGCCCGACCTGCTGGCGGGGGTCCTGTCCTGCGGGAGTCTGACGCTACGCGGCCTGATGACGATGCCGCCGTGGTCGGAGGATCCTGAGGCGGCGCGCCCGATCTTTCGGAAGCTGCGGGAGCTGGCGGACGTACACGGGCTCGCGGGGTTGTCGATGGGGATGTCCCACGATCTGGAGACGGCGATCGAGGAGGGCTCCACGTGCGTGCGGGTGGGGACGGCGCTGTTCGGGAAGCGGAAGAAGGGGTGATGGGTCGGGTTGATCGCGGTGGTGTTTCACGCCAAGACGCAAAGCCGCAAAGAAAAGAAAGAGAAGTGGGCAGACAAAAGTGACTGTTGGGTTCTATTCGCCGATGCCGCCGGCGCGGACGGGGGTGGCGGATTATGCGGCGGCGCTGCTGGGGGAACTGCGACGGCACGGGCGGGTGGAGGTTGCGCCGCGGGACTGCGACGTGGCGCTGTATCATCTGGGCAACAACGGCCAGCATGCCGGGATTTACCGGCGGGCGCTGGAACGGCCGGGTGTGGTTTTGCTGCATGACGCGGTGCTTCATCATTTCCTCCTTGGACAACTGGACGAATCCTCTTATATAGAGGAGTTCGTGTACAACTACGGCGAGTGGAATCGCGGACTGGCGCGCGATCTCTGGCACTGGCGCGCCGCTTCGGGCTCCGACCCGCGGTACTTCTGCTATCCGATGCTGCGGCGCGCGGTGGAGAGCGCGCTGGCGGTGGTGGTCCACAATCCGGCGGCGGCGGCGGCGGTGGCCGAGCACGCACCGGGGGCGCGGATCGTCGAGATCCCACACCTCTTTCAAACGCCGGGACTGCCCTCGCCCGGCCAGGTGGAACGGTACCGTCAGAAACTGGGGGTCGCGCCCGCCACGCGGCTGTTCGGCGTGTTCGGTTATCTGCGCGAGTCGAAGCGGCTCATGACCATTTTGCAGGCGTTCGACCGGGTCCACCGGGAGTTGCCCGAGACCGCGCTGCTGGTGGCCGGGGAGTTCGCTTCCACCGACCTCGCCCGCGCGGCCGAACCCCTGCTGGCGAATCCGGGGGTGATCCGGCTTCCGTTCCTGGAAGAATCGGAGTTCTGGCTGGCCGCTTCGGCCGTCGACGCAGCGATCAATCTGCGGTATCCGGCGGCGGGCGAATCGTCCGGAATCGCGATCCGGCTGATGGGGATCGGCAAGCCCATGATGCTGACGGACGGGCCGGAGGCGGCGCGGTTTCCGGAAGGTTCGTGCATTCGCATTCCGGCCGGTCCAGCGGAGTCCGACGCGCTGCGTGAACACATGGTTTTGCTAACATCAATGGTAGAAGTCCTTCGCGCCATTGGTCTTCGGGCCGCCAATTACATCGAAGAGCACCACCGGGTGGATCGGATCGGGAACCGATTTTGGGATTTACTGAGCGAGTACTGTACCTGACCCTGGCAGCGGCTTCGGCGCTCGCCGGATCGCAGAAAATGCTGCACGTTCCGGTCGCCATGCGCGACGGAAGCCACCTCTCCACGAACATCTTTCTGCCGGCCGCGACGGGCCGCGCGCCCACCATCCTGATCCGCACACCTTACGACAAAGGCATCGGACTGAACGCCACGTACCAGGCGTTCGTGAACCACGGGTACGCGGTGGTCATTCAGGACGTCCGCGGCCGCTACGAATCGGAAGGGTCCTTCGATCCGCTGCGTCAGGAATCGGCCGACGGTGACGACACCCTGAACTGGATCGCGCGGCAGCCGTGGTCCGATGGCAAGGTCGGAATGACGGGCGGATCGTACGTCGGCATCGCGCAGTGGAAGGCCGCGCTCACGGGCAATCCGCACCTCAAGGCGATCTTCCCCGTCGTCTCGGGCTACGACGATTACCGCGATCGCTTCTACTCGCCGGGCGGCGCCGTGAAGCTTGGGCAGCGGCTGGAGTGGATGTCCGAAAACATGAAAGCGCCCGGGTATCATCCCGACTTCGCCAGGTTCACGCTGCACCTGCCGCTGCGCACGTCGGACGTGATGGCCACCGGCTGGCCCTCGGAGATGTGGCACGAGGTGATGGAGCATCCTACGTTCGACGCGTTTTGGAAAGCGCTGAGCGTGAAGGAGCATCTTTCCAAGATCCACATCCCGGTGTTCGCTGTCGGCGGGTGGTACGACAATTACGTGCAGAGCGATCTGGAGGCGTACGCGGCACTGCACAAGACGTCGAGTCTGAATCGCGTGCTGATTGGTCCGTGGCCGCATAACATGTCGATGCTGTTCGACGGGGTCGACTACGGGCGCGACTCGCAGGTCGGGATTCGAGAACTGCAGATCGAGTGGTTCGATCAGTGGCTGATGGGCAAGGACACGAAGCTGATGTCGATGCCGCCGGCCAAGGTGTTCGTGATGGGCGCGAACAAGTGGCTGGAGGATCGCGAGTGGCCGCCCGAGAATGCGCACGAGCAGAGCCTCTATCTGGCGAGCGACGGGTCGCTGGAGCAGCAGCCTCCCGCGACTGCCGAGGAAGACCACTATATCTATGACCCGGCGCGTCCGACGCCGACGCACGGCGGCGCGATCTGCTGCAATCCGAAAATCTTTCCGTGGGGGCCGATGGACCAGAGGAAGGTGGAGGATCGCGACGACCTGCTGGTTTACACGAGCAAGCCGCTGAAGCACGACGTGGAGGCGGTGGGTCCGGTGAAGGCCGTTCTGTGGGTCGCGACTACGGCGAAGGATACGGACTTCACGGCGAAACTGGTGGACGTCTTCCCGGACGGGTCGGCGCGGAATCTGACGGACGGGAGCCTGCGGCTGCGGTATCGGAGTTCGCTGGAGAAGGCGGAGTTGGCGAAGCCCGGGACGACTTACAAGATCACGGTGGATGCCGGGGTGTCGGCGAACGTGTTCCTAAAGGGGCACAGGATCCGGCTGGAGATCGCGAGCGCCAATTTCCCGCGGTTCGATCGGAATGCGAATACCGGGGGGAGCGTGGCGGACGAGTCGCACTGGCTGAAGGCGAAGCAGACGGTGTTTCATGATCGGGAGCATCCGTCGAGGTTGGAGTTGATGGTGCTTCCGCAGTAGTGTGCGGCTCGCGTTGCTCGCAGATTGGCTTTGTTCCGTCACGGAGGGGAGTTAAGTGGCAGGGCGCCTGTCACCGGAACTCGGGGGACACAGAACGATGGCCTGTGCCACTGGTTTGGGTACACGCGTGGCGAAGGTGGGGGTTCGGTTGTCAAACTATGATGCCCCCCAGGGGCACCCAGGGGCATGAAAATAAGGCACATGCGACGGGTTTAGATTGTCAAAGATCACGCCGGGGTGGTGGTGTTCTAATACCACGGCAACTTCTATTCACGAGACAAAGATCAGCAGCAGCTAATGGGGGAGGGCCGACGGTTAGGGTGCGGGTCTACTCCTCCAAATCCTTCAAATCCGCTTCACGGTAAGCCAGGGCCGAGAGGTATTGGCTTTGTTTCGTCGGGTAGGCGGCGGCGAGCTTCAGGTCCAGTTTGACGCGGAGGCCCTGGAGACGGTCGAGTTCTTTGGTGATCTGGCGAATGGAGCGCTGGAGCCGGTCAATCATTCGGCCGACGCGATCGAGGAGGGGGGATTTGCTTTCGAGGGCATCGCCCAGGGTGGCTCCGTTCTCCATGGCGGCGGCCCAGATTTCGGCTTCGGCATTCTGGAGGCGGTTGAGGCGCCAAAGGTTCATGACGAGCTGGTCGACGCATTGCTGCTCGGCAGTGTCCTGGGGATTGCAGGCGTCTTGTTGGAATTGTTTGAACGCTTCGAATTCCTCGGGATCTTCGCCGGGAATGATGAGCGACTTGGCATGAATGCCGTATTTGATGGCGTTGTGGCGAACGGCGGATTTCCCTTCGGGCGTGGCAGGTCCGGTGGACAGGAGCGCATTGGCGCGATTTGCGATTATCTGTGCTGGTGAAGCCATAGTGGCTGTTCCGGTCTTTCTCCCCGGAACTCCAATGTAGCGGGCGAGGAGGCTGGACTCCGAAATTCGGATCTGGAAGTCCTTGGTTCTGTTAGGAAGAAAAATCGGTTTGGCGCGTCAATGCTCCGAACGGGTTGCGCAAACCGGCTAAAAAACCTTTGTGAACTTGCCAAGAGGAATGGTCGGGCGTTTCATCGAGCCAAAGAATGTCGAACGCGATGAACTGCTGCGGTGATCGACGGCGCAACAGTTCGTAAAACTGCGGCTTTCCATCGGCATCCAGGTGTACGATCCTCGCCGTCGAGTACTGCGCTCTGGACGGGTATCGCCGCGCTGATCTCTGAGCACAACCGGTCGAAGGACTTGTGCACGTTGCCCTTGCGCGAGATCAGTCGAACGGCTCCGCTTTCCAGGTAACAGTGTGATCTAAATCCGTCGTATTTCGAAGAGCCAGTCCTTGTGATCGAACGGCACCGGCATCACGGCGAGGGGCATGTGGTCGAAGCGAGGCAGAGGCGCTGTAAGCCGATTTTCGCATATTCCGGTTTTGATTTTCTCAGCCGTACCCCTGCTGGTGAAGAGGGTCCATAAAAAAGGCATTCCTTCCAAAGTCTCAGCATGGCTTCCAATGAATGACTACCGAACGGTTGACACCGCCGCCGCAGCATGGGACAGTTCAACGATGGTCGCCACCAGAAGGACCGTCCTGATCGCCGCCCTGTCCGCTGTTTCCCATGGCAGACAATTGGCATCAATCGATGGAGTGCTGCGCCCGGAGATGGTTTCAGCCGCACGAGCAGTAGAGAATGCCGAATCGTACTTGCGAAACTTTGGCTTCAATAGGTTCAACCCCAGTCGGGAATTGATCATGGACCTCTATCAGCAACTCGGCCTCTATAAGCCAGCGGCATTGTGGGTCCGGAATGGACCGAAATGGGAAATCCAGGAAAGAAGTCTTCGTCATTTCGTGTCCGTGGCGGGCGAAAACAACCACAATGTCGTTGATGTACCCGACTTGCGGCTGTACTACGAGATCATGCCTATCGTATTTGGCGGTCTCGAATACGCCGTTGCCCACGCCTGTTATGACGACGGATATTACGGCGCTCTCGTATCGTACTGGCGATCCGGTGCTCAGGCCAACCGGCTACCTGGAACGATGAGAAATGAACCCGTCCTTTCGTCCGCTTTTCGCCAATGATATTCAGGTGCGCCGCCGCCATTCGCTCCTGAGACCCTAACCTCCTTTGAACATGCGCCGCTGGTGCGCAAAGAGGTTGCACTCGCTGACGCGGTTGGATACGATTGGCCGACGCACATGGCATCCATACCTTCCACCGCCCTCGACAACGCCTCAATCTTTTGCGACCTGTTGTACTCTGCCCTGAAACGGGAGGAGGAGAAGATCGCTCAGATAACCGAGATCGCCGCTCAGCCGGGGCGCAATCCGGAGTGGTTCTTGACGAGCGTGGCACATGCTACAGAACTCGCCATCCAGTACCTCGTCAGGAAAGAGGCTTTACGGCAGAATCGCGCTATTCAGGGGGAGGTAGCTGTTCCTGGGAACTACAATCCTACCGACATGTGCTTGCTTGACGGGAGTAGTCACGTTGCGAGTTTAGAATTAAAGCACGCATGCCGAACCAAAACTAAAGGCTTACGCGAGGACGTTGTGAAGGTTCTGGCCCAGTCAATTCCCGGTGTTGTCCATTCAGAGCGATACAACGGTTGGATTCGGCTCCTCGAACACGAAACAGACGCAAACGCAGCAGAACAGTTCATTCAATGCATCCTTAAAGGAACCGCAGAGTTAGGACGGTGGATCGGATCACCTGCAATTCCAATTAACCGTGCATTAGGTTCGATTGAAATCGCTGGAATCCGATTTCGATTCATGCAGGTGGTTGTCTTCAATCCGGTCGAAATCCCGTGACTCCTTCGATTATCCCCAGACCACTGATTATCGGCTTGGCCGCTCTGCATGAAGACGCTGATCACTGGGCGACCTGACCAGCTACTCTGCGGGGCACTCGCCGTCGTCTATTTGAAAGCCGTCGCCAAAGAGAAAATCGTACTCGTCTTCGTCGTCCATTTCGTAGGGATACTCAGGATCAACAAAGTCATCGAAAGCAAGTGCGCCCTGGAATAGCGCCCGCCGTGTGAGCCGACCGCAGTGTGGACATCGAAGAGTTGGCGAAAAACGGCAGTCAAAACACATCGGGGTGAGTTCATCATCCGAGTCGAAATCAGTATCAGCATCAATCTCGATGGGTTGTGATGCTTCCAAGCCGTCGCTCCGATCACCAGCGTTATTGAAGTCGGCCTCGCAATCAAACTCGCCGGTCTGCAATTCCTCGGACATGCCATTTGGTTACTTCACACTATCGCGGGACTCTTTCGAGTCGCATCGAACTCAAGGCCAACTTCCGAAGCGACCCAATTCCTCTGGTTCACGGAACGATTGCATTCTTCAGCCGTCGCAACTCTCCTAAAACGCCATCCGGCAATCGGCCCCTCCGCACTGCATCCTGGAGGTTAGGGCGTCCGTTCAGTGAACCGAGGTGACTGGCGCTGCGAAGGTCAGCCCGAAATGCTTGGCTGAAGGATGTTCCGGCTCCGCCCCTGTCCTGGTCCATGAAGGTTCCATCCGCCGCATTGAACCGGCGTTTGCTTGAACTGTTGTTGGCGTCGGCACACACCATGAAGTACTCGCCTTGATCATTTTTCGAGTAATACCAGACTGGTTCCATGTATTGTCTCCAATTCAGCACTCAACCGATTGAGCAGTCACAGCGAAGATCCGCCGTTCCAATTCGCGTTTGACAGCCGTGCTTTCCTCATCCCATCCAGGCCCGCAGACCAATTCGCTGAAATCGCTCCAAAGCAGGATCGTAAGGTTCTGCGCGACTATGTTCAATACGGTTTGGTCACGATGGGGAAGGTCCCTTGCCAGCAGTGTCGGATCGGATTTGTAGGCGTTCATCAGTTGGACGTATGCCCGGTCAGACGCTTCGTCCCTCACCAGCATCCAGAATATCGGCAACCGATCTCCTGAATTTTCGATCAGACAATCGATGTTGCGGGCGATCTGATTCCTTTGAGGATCATAAGTGGTGTCCATCGAAATGTCCGAACCAAGTTTGGCCTCTGCGTAAACCAGGAATTGGTCGTGGTCAAAAACAACGTCGATTTCTGAGTTGCCTTCCACCGGGTTTGGATTCGCTGCCCGCAAAATCCACTCCCGCTTACCGGAGTTTTCCATCCTCATCCGGCTTTGCCCTTCATACTGCGGGGGCGCTGGCCTGGATGACCATAGGATTGGATTGGGTAGGGAGCGATCCTCAAATGGAAAACGGAGTTCCGGATTTCGCCGCCGCACCTCACCAATGATGTGACCCCACCAACCTTTGGGATATTGTTGGAAGAGGATCTGAAAGAAGTTCCATGTGACCCAATCTTCGCTGTTACGCGAATGGAAGATCCGCTCCATGTCCTGTGGCTTGCGCCCTTTTGGAGAATTCATCAGTTCAGGCAGGTTGAGAACTGGAAATGAAGAACTTGAAGACGGCTCCGGTCTGGCGGGGGCTGTCGGCGTTGCAAAAGACGACTGGACGGATGGGTTTCGCGGTGTGGATATAGAGGAATCAGCAGGGACGCGGGCGGGCATGTGGGAGTCGGAGGTCTGAAGGTACTGCTCGTTGCATTTTGCGGTGAAGTCGTGCCAAAACGCCAAATTGTCCGTGCTCACAGTTGGAGCGTCGATTGAGTGAACGGCACGTTGGTGAATGTCGTCTGCGCTCCAAGGGAAGTGACGAGGACCTAACTCCTTCAAACGGTTCCTGATGGAATAATCACGAATGCTCCAGCTTGTACCGGTATTGCCCTTTTCAAAAAAGAAGATGAACGATTTTGAGTTCACCTCCGGGATGAACATCATGCGCCGCTTTTTAAATGCCATGGGTAACCATCCTATCCGCCAGTTTGAGGTACGAATGCCACATGTGAGTGTAAACGGATTCCCCCGAACAATAAATGTTATCCAGGGTTAATACCTGACTAGAGCGCGACGTGTCAGGATTTCAATAGCGGCAGAACGGAAACCGTACCTGCCTGAAATGGTCGTTCGCACGGTGCTACATTCAGCGGAGAGCAGCCATGACACTCTACTCATACGTTGTCACGCACGATGCCGGGTTCGCGCCGAACCCGTTTTTCGGGTACTGCACACTTGCAAACTGTAAGCCCGAAGTTAGAAAACAAGCCACGGAAGGCGATTGGATCATTGGCTTGGCTCCATGGGAAAAAGGCAAGGGGAACAAGATCGTCTATTTCATGCGAGTGGATGAGAAGCTGGATTTCCAGAGCTATTGGCGGGACCGGCGATTTCAACAGAAGAGGCCACGTTACGACAAAGATGTCCAATTGCGATGCGGCGACAACATTTACGAACCGCTGCCGAATGGTAACTTCCGCCAGCTTCGATCACTACACTCGGACGGCGAAGTCGAAGATCCGGAACGGAAGGCCCATGACCTTGGCGGGAAGTACGTTCTCGTGTCGGAGACCTTTGCCTACTTCGGCTCGAATGCATTGACGCTGCCTCTCGGACTGGCTGAGCTTGCCGTCGGGAGGGGGCACAAGTGTCGCTTCTCCGATGGTGTGAAGGCAGAATTCATGCAGTTAGTACGTGAGCGGAAATTCGGCATCCATGCGCCGCCATTGCGATGGCCGAAAAACGATGAATCTTGGAAGTCCGTCGCGTGTGGTCGGTGATGAAGCTCATTCTCAGCCGCAAAGGATTCGGCACATCCGCTGGTGGGAAGCCTAGCCCGATCTTCCCTGACGACACGATGCTCTCGTTGCCGATCCCGGACAAGGCATCACCAATCGCTTACCAGGACATTGCCGGGAACCAACATGCATCGGTGGGAGAACTGGTGAACGATCTGGTAAGCAGACCGCCCGCCCGTCGTGCTCACCTGGACCCGGATCTCTCCGCTCATGCGATGCCAAGGATGCGTAACTGGCGTCCGATCTTCGGCCAGGAAGGTGCGGCGGAAAAAGCACCTTCAAAACAAAGGCGTCGGTGCCGGTGACGTGTTCGTCTTCTTCGGGCGTTTCCGACGAGTTGAACGGGCCGCATCTGAATGGCGCTACGTTCGTTCCTGCCGCCCCGTCCACGTAATATTCGGTTGGCTCCAGGTGGCGGAACGGGAGTCGGTCTCCGAATGGCCGGTTGGAGCAGAGTGGGCGCTATACCACCCGCACTTTCACCGCCACCGGCATGAGACAAACGTCCTATACACCGCCGCCGAAAGCCGTGCGCTGCCCGGTTTGAAAATCGGTGCGGTATCGGGGTGCTGGACTGTTCCCCGCGTTTAGGCCGGAATTGCAGCTTACTGAACCTTCGTGTTCCAGAACGAGCCTGTGGCTGCTCCCGGAATGGTTCCAGCCCAAAGGACGAGGTTCCACGCTCACGTATCACGCCGATGAATCCCGATGGCAAGCAGTCAAGGACTCCGTGATGCTCACCGCGGTCTCCAGGGGCCAGGAGTTCGTCCTTGCCGTTCGATTGTCGTGCGAACGCCGGGATTGTTCGGCTGGATTTGCGCAATCGCAGGCAGCTTGCGAATCTGGCCGTATCTTTCCGCATTTTTCGCATGTCTGCATCTGACCATTGCGCAGGAGATTGTAGCGCCTCGCAAGTCGATCGGGACGAAACACGGCGTTACTGCAAACTAAGCAGATCCGTAGCCGGCGATTCGTACAATGTGGCGGATTACTGCCGCGGCGAGCGCATGAGGCTGCCCGAAAAGAGGCCGTTGATGCCACAAACACTCCCG
>Ga0207695_10011369_pt1 | contig 10790 bp, 9 predicted proteins | sample KBSC54metaG_FD_184354 | JGI IMG/M metagenome (GOLD analysis project Ga0207695, IMG submission 184354) | Corn rhizosphere microbial communities from Kellogg Biological Station, Michigan, USA - KBS C5-4 metaG (SPAdes) (version 2) | ecosystem: Host-associated > Plants > Roots > Rhizosphere > Soil... | reverse complement strand
ACCGCCTCATCCAGCCGCGCCTTTTGCTCCGGTGTCACCACTTCAGTCTATCAGCGAGCGCCCTCATCCCCCCACCACCTCCAAAAACGCCTGCGCCGCGTGACTCAGCACCCGCCTCGCCGGATACACCAACCGGATCTTCCTATCCACATCCATCTCCGTAACCTTAACCTCGCGCAGCATCCCCTGCCGAATCTCCTCGTCCACGCACATCCGCGGCAAAAACGCCACGCCCTCATTCCGCTGCACCATCTTGCGAATCGCCTCAATTGTAGGCATCTCCAGATCCATATGCAGAGGCACCTTATGCCTCTGAAATTCCCGCAGCACCACCGCCCGGTAAGGAGACACCACGTTGTGCGCGATGAACTGCTCGTCGCTCAGCTCTGTGATGGAAACTTCAGCGCTGGCGGCCAGCCGGTGCTTCGGCGAAACGATGAACGCCAAATGATCGTGATAAATTACCTTGGAAACCAGGCGCTCGTCTTCCGGATCGTAGGTCAGGATGCCCAGTTCCAGATCGCCATCGATCAACTCCGCCGGAATCTTGCTCGATAAACTCCTCCGGATCTGCACCTTAATCTTAGGATATTGCCGCCGATACCGTTCAATGTGATCCAGCAGGTATAAAGTAGAAGACTCGTTGGCCCCAATCGTCAGCCGGCCCGCCGACTTGTCGCGCATCTCGGCCAGCGCGTTTTCAAGCTCCCCTTGCAGGTTCTCGAAACGCCGCGCATAATCGAGCACCACCTTCCCGGCGTCGGTCAGTATCAGATCCTTGGCCGAGCGGTCAATCAATCTCTCATCCAATTCCAACTCTAAACGCTGAATAGATAAGGAGATAGCTGGCTGTGTCCGCAGCAGTTTCTCGGCCGCGCGAGAGAAACTCTTCTCGGTCGCAACAGTCAGGAAGACCCTCAGCGGGTGGAGTTCCATTTGCGATTATTATACTACCTTTGAATATTATCAATTTGCCAAATTTACAATGCGGCGGCATAATCTGAATAGAGGGACCCCATGGCCGAACGAATCTACATCTTCGACACGACTCTCCGCGACGGCGAGCAGTCGCCGGGTTGCAGCATGACCGTGCCCGAAAAACTCAAAATGGCCGCCAAGCTGGTGGATCTTGGCGTGGACATCCTTGAGGCCGGGTTCCCGATTGCTTCGGATGGCGATTTCGAAGCGGTCGGCGCCGTGGCCCGTGAATTTCCCTGGGTAAATGTGGCCGCTCTCGCGCGCTCCAACAAGCTGGATGTCGAACGCGCCGCCCAATCTCTCAAGCATGCCAAGCGCCCGCGCATTCATACCTTCATCGCCACCAGCGACATCCATTTGAAGTACAAGCTCAAGAAATCGCGGCAGCAGGTTTTGGATGAAGCCGTAGCCGCCGTGACCCTGGCCCGTTCTTATGTAGACGACGTCGAATTTTCCGCCGAAGACGCCACCCGCACCGATTGGGATTACCTCGAAGAAGTATCTAAAGCCGTAGTCGCGGCCGGCGCCCGCACCGTCAATCTGCCGGATACCGTAGGATTTTCGGTGCCGGATGAATATGGCGCGATGATCGGCCGCATGGCCAAGGCGCTCGGCAACACCGCCATTGTCAGCGTGCATTGTCACGACGATCTGGGCTTGGCGGTAGCAAACTCGCTGGCCGCCGTGCAGAACGGAGCGCGCCAGATAGAGTGCACCATCAACGGCATCGGCGAGCGCGCCGGCAATGCGGCACTGGAAGAAGTCGTAATGGCGATCAATACCCGCCGCGACCGCCTGCCCTACGAAACCAAGATCGTCACCGAATATCTGTTCCCGGCCAGCCAGTTGCTGACTTCGATCATCACTTTCGGACCCCAGCCCAACAAAGCCATCGTCGGCGAGAACGCTTTCGCGCACGAGGCCGGCATCCACCAGGATGGGTTCCTGAAGGAACGCACCACCTATGAGATCATGGACCCGCACAGCGTCGGCGTGCCCGAAAGCAAGCTGATTCTGGGCAAACACAGCGGCCGGCACGCGCTCGCGAAACGATGTGAAGACCTGGGCTTCGATCTCAACCGCGAGCAGCTCGACACCGTGTACCAGCGCTTCACCACGCTGGCGGATCGCAAGAAAGGTATGAGAAACGACGAAATTTCCGCCGTTGCGCGCGAGGTGCTCGATGAGAGCAAAGCCGCGCGCGCCAGCTAGATCAACCAAATAATGAACCTTAAAATCCTTATCCTACCCGGCGACGGTATCGGCGTCGAAGTGACCAGTGCGGCTGTAGAGGTCCTGCAAGCCATGGCCAAGAAGTTCCGCCACACGCTTGAATTGTCTGAAGGCCTGATCGGCGGCATCGCCATTCATAAGACCGGCACTCCTCTGCCCCCGGACACCCTTGACAAAGCGCTGGCAGCCGATGCCACGCTGATGGGCGCGGTGGGCCTGCCCGAATTTGACAACGCCGCGCCCGACCAGCGCCCGGAGAAGGGCCTGCTCGGTATTCGCTCCGCGCTGCAGGTGTTCGCGAACCTGCGCCCGGTGCGCACCTACCCGGAACTGATCGAATCCTCGCCGCTCAAGAACCATGTGATTCAGGGCACCGACATGATCATCGTACGCGAGCTCACCGCCGGTTTATATTACGGAGAGCCCCGGGGTATCGAAAAGGACCGCGGCTTCAACACCATGTCCTATACGCGCGCCGAGATCGAGCGCGTCGCTCACGTGGCGTTCAAGCTGGCGCGCAACCGCCGCAAGAAGCTCATGAGCGTCGACAAGTCCAACGTGCTCGAAGTCTCGCAGCTCTGGCGCAAAGTAGTTACTGAACTCGCCGCGCAATATCCTGACGTCCAGCTCGATCATATGTTCGTCGATAACGCCGCCATGCAGATGGTGCTCCGGCCGACGCAGTTCGATGTGATCCTGACCGAAAACACTTTTGGCGATATCCTGAGCGACATCGGCGGAATCCTCGCGGGCTCCATTGGTATGTTGCCGTCGGCTTCGCTCGGTGATAAGAAGGGATTGTACGAGCCGGTACACGGCTCCGCCCCCGATATCGCCGGCCAGAACAAAGCCAACCCGTTCGGAGCCATCGGCAGTGTCGCCGCGATGCTGGAATATAGTTTCGGACTGATGGCGGAAGCCAACGCCGTCAACACCGCCGTAGGCAAAGTTCTCGCCTCGGGCCGGGTGACCGCGGATTTAAAGCCGAAAGGCGAGCCCGCTACCACCGATCAAGTCGGCAAAGCAGTCAGTGAGGCATTATGAGCAGTCCACAACCCCGTACCATCGTCGAGAAAATCTGGGATAACCACGTAGTCGCCGAACAATCGGGCGCACCCAGCTTGATCTATATAGATCTGCACCTGTGTCACGAAGTCACCACTCCACAGGCATTCCAGACCCTACGCGACCGCGGTCTCAAGGTTCGCCGTCCGGATCTGACGATCGCGACCATGGATCACTCGACGCCCACCACCCCGCACAACCTGCCGATTCTCGACACCGTTGGCAAGGCCCAGCTTGATCAGATGGAGAAAAACTGCGCCGACTTCGGCATCCGTCTCTACAACCTGAATAGCGATAAGCAAGGTATCGTGCACGTCATGGGTCCCGAGCAAGGACTCACGCAGCCCGGCATGACCATCGTCTGCGGCGACAGCCACACCGCCACGCACGGAGCCTTCGGCGCTCTCGCGTTCGGCATCGGGACCAGCCAGGTGGGTCACGTGCTAGCCACCCAATGCCTGTTGCAGCAGCCGTCCAAGACTTATGCGATCCGGGTGGAAGGAAAGCTGCAGCCCGGGGTCACCGCCAAAGACATCATCCTCGCCGTGATCGCGAAGATCGGCATCGGCGGCGGAACCGAGTGCGTGTTTGAATACACCGGCTCCACTATCCGTGGCCTCTCGATGGAAGAGCGCATGACCATCTGCAACATGTCGATCGAAGGCGGCGCGCGCGCGGGCTTAGTCGCGCCCGACGATACTACTTACCAGTACATCGCCGGGCGCGAGTTCGCGCCCAAGGGCAAAGCCTGGGACGATGCTCTGGCGCGCTGGAAGCAGTTGCCCACCGATGAAGGCGCCAGCTACGCCAAAGAGTTGACGCTCAATGCCGATACGCTCGAGCCCATGGTCACCTTCGGCACCAACCCGGGCATGGGCATTCCGATTTCGGGCCTCATCCCCGATCCGGCCGGCGTCTCCGATCCCATCGAAAAATCGGACCTTATCAAAGCCCTGAAGTACATGGATCTCAAACCCGGCGTGCCGCTCAAAGGCCAGCCCATCAACGTAGTGTTCGTCGGCAGCTGTACCAACTCGCGCATCTCCGATCTGCGCGCCGCCGCGTCCATCATCAAGGGCCGCAAGGTGAGCCCCAAAGTGCGCATGCTGGTCGTTCCCGGCTCGCAACAGGTTAAGAAGCAGGCCGAAGCCGAAGGCCTCGACAAAATCTTCCGGGAAGCCGGAGCCGACTTCCGCGAGGCGGGCTGCTCCATGTGCCTCGCCATGAACGGCGATCAGCTGGAGCCCGGCGAATACAGCGTTTCCACCAGCAACCGTAATTTCGAAGGACGCCAGGGCAAGGGCGGGCGCACGTTCCTCGCAAGCCCGCTAACCGCCGCCGCCAGCGCCATCACCGGCGTCGTCACCGACGTCAGGAGCCTCTAAATGAAAACCGAAATCAAAGAGAAAAGCTCAGTGGTTCTGGTCACGAAGACGCAGACCGTTGAGAGCAAGACCGTCGCTCTTCCCATCGAGAACATCGACACCGATCAGATCATCCCCGCGCGCTTCCTGAAAACCACTTCCATGGAAGGGCTCGGCGAAAATTTATTTCTCGACTGGCGCTACCTCCCGGACGGCTCACCCAATCCGGACTTCCCTTTGAACAAGCCATCGGCCCAAGGCGCACAGATCCTGATCGCCGGCGACAATTTCGGGTGCGGCAGCTCGCGCGAGCACGCCCCGTGGGCGCTGAAACAATATGGCTTCAGAGCCATCATCAGCACGTCATTCGCCGACATCTTCAAGGGCAACGCGCTCAAGAACGGACTGCTGCCTATCGTCATGCCGCCCGACATTCACGCTGAACTGCTCAAGTGGCCCGGGATCACTTTAAAGATCGATCTAGCCTCGCAAACCGTGACCTTGGCCGGCGGCCGCACTGTCGAGTTTCCCATCGACCCCTTTGCAAAACAGTGCCTGATTGAAGGCGTGGACGAGCTGGGCTACATGCTCAAGCAGGAGCCCGCCATCGCCGCTTACGAAGCCAAGCGCGCAGGCTCCGTGAATACCCTGGACTAATCACGCTTCGGCCGGATTCGTTTCCTCCCAAAATATCAGCAGGATACAGGTTACAGTTGGCCGTCCATGGTGGGGCCGGGCGGACCATGGGGCATGAAGAAATACGTTCGTGAGATTTTAAATGATCTGAAAGTGATCCCCGGCCAGAAGAAACCGGAGCCGGCAGTTCCCACGGATCTCGACAACCAGATTCTTTCCACTGATCCCGCCGAGCGCGTGCGCCAGCTCGATCAGCAGGCGCAGAAGAGTGAGGAACGGCAGAGTTCGAGCTAAACCGGAGAACTCTTGCCCAACGTCACCGCCCGCCGTGCGCCGGTCGCGCGGGGCAGGTTACCCGCGCGGCCGTGCACGAACTCATAGGCTAGGACTGCGAAGGCGATGGCTTCCTTGGCATCGGGATCGACGCCATAACCATCACTGGTTTTCACGTCGGTAGCGGGAAGCAGCTCCTTTAACCGCCCCATGATCTGACAATTGTGCACGCCGCCGCCCGCGGCAATCAGCTCACCAATTCCCTTAGGGATCGCGCGCGCAATCGATTGCGCCGTAAACTCGGTGGCTGTGGCGATCAGGTCGGGCAGCGCCACGGCGGTGGCGATGAGGCCGTTGACGAATTCGCTACCGAACCGCTCGCGGCCCGTACTCTTGGGCGGCTTGATCGTAAAATAGGGGTCGCTCAGCATCGCCTTGAGCAAGCGCGCATGCACGCTCGCCCGCCGCGCAATGCTGCCGTTGCGATCGTAGCGTTGCCTACCCCCAGTGTGGCGGGCCACCAGCGCATCGATCACCATATTCCCCGGACCTGTATCGAAGGCGATCACGTCGGTCAGCTTCGCGCCCGCCGGGATTATGGTGATATTCGCGATGCCGCCGATATTCAGCGCCACTCGTCCGCGCCGCGCATGGCGAAACAGCCGGTAATCGACGAACGGGACCAGCGGAGCGCCTTGACCGCCGGCCGCGATGTCGCGCTCGCGGAAATTAGAAATAGTGCGTACACCCGTGCGTTCCGCCACTACCGCCGCCTCGCCAATCTGCAGAGTACTGGCGATTCGGCGCCCCAGATACTCCACCGGTGCTCCCTCATGGAAAATAGTCTGCCCGTGCATACCAATCAGCGCGGGCTTGTGGCGACGCGATGCTCGCTTCACCGCATCCGCATACAGTTCGCCCAGCAAAAAGTGCAGCCGCGCGATGATCGCAGTGTGCGTCATGGCATTCGAGACACCCAGCAGCGCTTCCCGGACGGCCTTAGGATAGGGCGTTGAATAAAATGCCAGTGGATGAATCCGTTTTCCTTGAAGGTCGACGATTGCAACGTCGATGCCGTCGAGCGACGTCCCGCTCATCACGCCGGCGACTATCACGAGAGTTCCTTCTGCAAGTCCGCCAACAATTGGAGCGCCTCAATCGGCCGCAGCTGGTCCAGCTTCAGTCTGCGAATGCGGTCGGCAATCTGCCCGTTTACCGGCTCGAATAATTGAATTTGCAGCGGCCCTGGAGCCGCCCCCGCCAGCTCTTCGGTGACGCTATGCTCGGCCGATTCGTGCCTCGCCAGGATCTGCCGCGCCCGCTCGATCACGCTCATGGGCAGAGCAGCCAGACGCGCCACCTCGATTCCGTAGCTCTTATCCGCCGCGCCCGGCTCGACCCGCCGCAAAAACAAGATCTGATCGCGCGATTCTTTCACCGACACGTGGAGATTGCGCACGCCCTCCAGTTGCGAGGCCAGCTCCGTCAACTCGTGATAATGCGTGGCAAATAATGTTTTGGCGCGAATGGTGCGTTGAATGTATTCCACCACGGCCCACGCCAGCGCCAGTCCGTCATATGTGGAAGTCCCGCGCCCGATCTCATCCAGCACGATCAAGCTGCGCGCTGTGGCCGTGTTCAAGATCACAGCCGTTTCCGTCATTTCCACCATGAAGGTAGAGCGCCCGCGCGCCAGATTGTCGGCCGCACCGATACGCGTGAACACGCGATCGACGATCGGCAATAGCGCCGCATCCGCCGGAACAAACGATCCCGCCTGCGCCAGGATCACCAGCAGCGCTGTCTGCCGCAAGTAGGTCGATTTGCCGCCCATATTCGGGCCGGTGATGACCGCGATGAACTCTGTCTCCGGATGAAAGTAGATATCGTTGGGGATGAACCGCTGTGCGTCTCTCTCGGTCAGCTTCTCGATCACCGGGTGGCGTCCGCCCACCACTCGCATCTCACCTGACCCGGAAAAGCGCGGCCGCGCGTAGCGATTCTCCGCCGCGACTTCCGCCAGGGCCACCGTAACATCCAGGTCCGCGATAGCCGCCGCCGTGGCCTTGATGCGCGCCGCGTGCACACACGCGAGAGCACGCAGCGTCTCGAAGATCTCTCGCTCCAGCGTCAGGATCTTCTCTTCCGCGTCCAGGATCTTGCCTTCCAGCTCCTTCAACTCCGGCGTGGTGAAGCGCTCGGCGTTCACCAGCGTTTGCTTACGCTCGTAATCGGCGGGTGCCAGATGCTGATTGGCTTTCGAAATCTCCAGGTAGTATCCGAAGACGTTATTGAAGCGAACCTTCAACGAACCGATGCCCGTGCGCCCGCGCTCGCGCACTTCGATTTGCGCCAGATAAGTTTTACTGTTACGCGAGATGTCGCGCAGTTCATCCAGGCGCGCATCCACGCCATCGCGAATCACCCCGCCTTCGGCCAGATTCACGGGGAGTTCGTCGGCCAGCGCCGCCAGAATGGGATCGCGAACTTCGACGATTTCATCCAACCGTGCGTGGATATCCCGTAAACGCTCCGATCTCACCTCCGCCAGCCGCTGCTTCAACCACGGCACCACCGCCAGCGACCGCACCAGCGCACCCACGTCTCGCGGACCGGCGCTTGCGAGACTGATCCTCGAGAGCAGCCGCTCCAGATCCAACATTGATGCAAGATGCTTGCCCAGCTCACTGCGAAGAATCGTGCCGGTGAAAAGCTCTTCCACCGCATCCAGGCGCGCCTCGATTTCGTCCGGGTCGAGCGATGGCGCCAGCAGCCGTCGCCGCAGCAGCCTCCCCCCCATCCCCGTTCGTGTCCGATCGAGAACCGACAACAGCGTCGAATCCTGTGACTCGCCCGCGAACAACGGCTCGACCAATTCCAGATTGCGAACCGTAGTCGCATCCAGCACCAGTGAATCGGCGCGGCTATAAAACGAGGGGGACGACAGATGCTCGAGCGCGCTACGCTGGGTCTCGCGCAGGTAGTGCAGCAGCGCCGCGGCGGCGCCGGTAGCCAGCGGTTTCGCCTCCAGACCGCAGCCGTCGAGCGAGATTATCCGGAAGTGATCGCACAGACTCCGCGCCGCGTAGTCCGCTCCGAAGACCCACGATTCGACATCAGTCTTCAGACACGGAAATTTCTGTGACGAACCTGCGGGCGCGAGCACTTCGCGCACATTTAAAGTTTCGAGCGCCGCCCCGGCATCGGCCAGCTCAAGTTCAGTCGCACGAAACTCACCGGTGGTAACATCCACGAACGCGAAGCCCGCACGCACGCCCTCCGGCATCACCGCTCCCAGGAAGTTGTTTTCATGCGAGCGCAGCAGCGACGCGTTCATGGTGGTGCCGGGCGTGACGATGCGCGTCACCTCCCGCCTCACCAATTTGACGGCTGCCGAAGGCGCTTCCATCTGTTCGCAGATGGCCACGCGATAGCCCTTCTGCGTCAGCCGCGCGATGTAGTTTTCGGCGGAGTGATACGGCACTCCGCACATCGGAATGGGCTGCCCCTTCTCTTTATTGCGCGCGGTCAAGGTGATCTCAAGCTCGCGCGACGCCGTCACCGCGTCTTCATAAAATAGTTCATAGAAGTCGCCCAGCCGGAACATCAGCAGCGTATTCGGCACCTGCTGCTTGATGCCGTGGTACTGCCGCATTAACGGCGTTGACGGCGATGTCGACGGTGACGCAGACGGCTCGGATGGCATGCGGAATCCTTCATTATGACGCATGCTACACTCGCGGCCATGGCAAATCCCATCGCGCCCGCGCCCATCCGGGCAATCGGTTGGCTGAGCCTGACCGCAATTGCCGTCAACGGCATGGTGGGCGGGGGGATTCTCATCCTGCCGGCCAACATGGCGCAGTTATTGGGCGGGAACAGCCTGTTGGCGTATGTGCTGGCCGGGACCGCAGTGGTTCTAGTCGCGCTGTGCTTCGCGGAAGCCGGCAGCATGTTTGAAGGCTCCGGTGGTCCATACCTTTACACTCGCGAGGCATTCGGCCGCTTTGCTGGATTTCAAGCCGCTATCCTGTTGACTCTATCGCGGGTAGCTGGCGCGGCTGCGATCAGCAATGCGTTCTCGGCATACGCCGGCTTTTTGTGGCCGGTGCTGGGCGCGGGTTCCGGGCGCGCGGCGGCCATCACACTGGTATTTGCGGCGCTAACGCTGGTAAATTATCTAGGCATTCGCCCGGGCGTGTGGACCATAAATCTGCTGACGGTCGGCAAGCTTCTCCCCTTGCTGGCCTTTTGCGCGATCGGATTGTTTCATCTCGGCGCGCCGCCGCCGGCCTCGGCGCTCACCGCAGTGTCCCTGCAGCAAGCCTCCCTGCTCTTGATCTACGCCTTTGGAGGATTCGAATTCGCGTCCATTCCGAGCGAAGAAGTGATCCAGCCGCGACGTACCTTGCCGGTGGTAATCCTCGCCTCGGTGTCCTCCGTGGTGCTGTTATATCTAGTGATCCAGTGGGTGGCCATGAGAACCTTACCGGGTCTGGCGGCGAGTCACGCACCGCTCGCCGAAGCCGCGCAGTTGTTTCTAGGCCCTGCCGGCGGCCTGCTGCTCGCGGCGGGCGCGGTCTTATCCACCACCGGAACCAACAGCGCGTCAATCCTGGTGGGCTCGCGGATGCTGTATGCCTTGGGGCGCAGCGGCGATCTTCCGGCGGCCTTCGCACGATTGCATCCGCGGCATCGCACACCGGTGGTATCCACGCTTCTGTTCGCAGCCGCCGCCTGGATTGCAGCGCTCATAGGTAGTTTTAGCGAGTTGGCGGCGCTGGGCGCCTTGAGCCGCGTGCTGTACTATACGGCCACCTGTGCGGCTGTTCCAGTCTTGCGCCGGAAACAGATCGCGGCGTCGCGCGCATTCACACTGCCGGGTGGATGGACCGTGCCCGCGCTAGCCCTGGGTGTGTGCGCCTGGTTATTAGCCGGGAGCACGTTACAGCAGGCCGCGATCACAGCCGCAGCGATGTTCGCGGGAACGATTCTGTACGGAATCTCCGGCGCTACGCGTAAATCCCGCGCAGCTTGATCGCGAACGCCACCCGGTCGAGCGCCAGCATGTACGCCGCCGTCCGATTATCCACCGAGTGCTTTTGCGCGTAGGCTACCACGTCGTTAAAGCTGTTGATCATGATTTCTTCCAGACGGTCGTTCACCAGCTGCTCGTTCCAGAAGTAACCCTGGCGGTCCTGCACCCATTCGAAGTAGGACACGGTCACGCCGCCGGCATTC
>Ga0207695_10011367_pt1 | contig 10790 bp, 10 predicted proteins | sample KBSC54metaG_FD_184354 | JGI IMG/M metagenome (GOLD analysis project Ga0207695, IMG submission 184354) | Corn rhizosphere microbial communities from Kellogg Biological Station, Michigan, USA - KBS C5-4 metaG (SPAdes) (version 2) | ecosystem: Host-associated > Plants > Roots > Rhizosphere > Soil... | reverse complement strand
CTTCGACGCCGCGCTCCGCGGGGCGCGGGAGATCGGCTTCACCATCGTCTCGATGACCGTCTCGCTGCTGGCGGTCTTCATCCCCATTCTCCTGATGTCCGGCATCGTGGGCCGGCTCTTCCGCGAGTTCGCGGTCACGCTCGCGGTCGCCATCACCGTCTCCGGGCTGGTCTCGCTCACGGTGACGCCGATGATGGCCTCGCGCTTCCTCCAGGCTCCCCAGGAGCGCGAGCGGGGCCGCCTCTACCGGTGGAGCGAAAACGCCTTCGCGTCGCTGGCCAGCGGCTACGACCGGACGCTCCGCGCGGTGCTGTCCCACGAGTGGGTGATGCTGGGGGTCGTCCTCGGCGCGGTGGCCCTGACGGTCTTCCTGTTCATCCGCATCCCCAAGGGGCTCTTCCCCCAACAGGACAACGGCATGCTCACGGGCTTCAGCGAGGCCCCGCAGGACGTGAGCTACCAGACCATGAAGGACCGGCAGATCCAGGTGAACCAGATCCTGGGGCAGGATCCGGACATCGACAACGTCGTCTCGTTCATCGGCGGGGGCCCCGGTGGCGGCGGCGCGAACACCGGCTCGGTCTTCGCCACCTTGAAGCCGCGGCCGCCGCGAAAGCTCACCGCCGATCAGGTCATCGGCAGGCTCCGCCCGAAGCTGGCGAAGCTGGTGGGGGTCAACCTCTACCTCCAGGCGGCCCAGGACGTGCGCGTCGGTGGACGACTGGCGCGAACCCAGTACCAGTACACGCTCCAGGATCCGGACCTCACCGAGCTCAACACCTGGGCACCGCGGGTCTTCGACGCGCTCAAGAAGCTGCCCGAGCTCACCGACGTCGCCACCGACCAGCAATCCGCCGGGCTCGAGCTCCGCGTCTCGATCGACCGCGACACCGCGGCACGGATGGGCGTGACCGTGGCGGCGATCGACAACGCGCTCTACGACGCGTACGGCCAGCGGCAGATCGGCCTCACCTACGGCGTCGCGAACCAGTACCGCCAGGTGATGGAGGTGACCCAGCCCTACCTCGAGAACGAGGACTCGCTGAAGAACCTCTACGTCCGCTCGCAATCCGGGGGACTGGTGCCGCTGTCCGCGCTGACCTCCGTCAGCCGCGGGAACCTGCCCACCTCCATCAACCACCAGGGCCAGTTCCCCTCGGTGACGCTCTCCTTCAACCTGGCGCCGGGGAAGTCACTCAGCGACGCGGTGCAGGCGGTGCAAGGGGCGGAGTCGGAGATCCGGCTCCCGGCGAGCGTCCAGGGCGGGTTCACCGGCACGGCGCAGGCCTTCCAGCAGTCGCTCTCCAGCCAGCCCGTGCTGATCATCCTCGCGCTGCTCGCGGTCTACATCGTGCTCGGGGTGCTCTACGAGAGCTACGTCCACCCCCTGACCATCCTCTCCACCCTGCCCACCGCGGGTGTGGGTGCGCTCCTCGCGCTGATGCTCACCGGAACCGACCTGAGCATCGTCGCGATCATCGGGATCATCCTCCTCATCGGCATCGTGAAGAAGAACGCGATCATGATGGTGGACTTCGCCATCGAGGCGGAGCGGAGCGAGGGGCTGCCGACCCGCGAGGCCATCCTCAAGGCCTCCGAGCTGCGCTTCCGGCCCATCCTCATGACCACCCTGGCCGCGCTCTTCGGGGCCCTGCCGCTGGCGCTGGGGACGGGGCTCGGGTCGGAGCTCCGCAAGCCCCTGGGCATCAGCGTGGTGGGAGGCCTGCTCCTCTCGCAGCTGCTGACGCTCTACACGACCCCGGTCATCTACCTGTTCCTGGACCGGTTCTCGCGCCACCGCCGGCGCCTGCCCGACGGCTCGCCGGTGCAGATCACCGAGCCGGTGCCCGGCTAGGCAGGGACGACCGTCGGACGGACGCCCGCCGACGCGGGTTGCACGCGCCCCGCAGGCCGTTAGTGTCGCAGCCATGGCCGTGACGCCCCTTCCCGTGGAGCGGCGGGAGCAGATCTTCCCCGTCCTGACCGAGGCCCAGCTGCAGCGCATCGCGCACTACGGCACGCGCCGCGCGGTCCGCGACGGGGAGATCCTCTTCCGCCAGGGCGACGAGGGCGTGCACTTCTTCGTCGTCCTGAGCGGCGAGCTGGACGTGGTTCGCCCCGAAGGAGACGGCGAGCGCCTCGTCGTGCGCCACCAGCCGGGGAACTTCACCGGCGAGACCGCGATGCTGTCCGGCCGCCGCGCGCTCGCCACCGGCCGGGTCCGCGGCGACGGGGAGGTGGTGGACATTCCTCCCTCCGCGCTCCGCAATCTCGTCGTGACCGACGCCGAGCTCAGCGAATTGCTGATGCGGGCGTTCATCCTCCGCCGTGTCGCCCTCATCTCCAACCACCTCGGGGACGCCGTGGTGCTGGGCTCGCGCCACTGCGCCAAGACGCTCGGCATCCGTGAGTTCCTCGAGCGCAATAGCCACCCGTACCTCTACCTGGACGTGGAGCAGGACGAGGGGGCGCGCGCCCTGGTGGAGCGCTTCCAGATCGGCCCACACGACATCCCGGTGCTCATCTGCCGGGGCACGAAGGTCCTCCGCGCACCGAGCAACGCCGAGGTGGCCGACTGCCTGGGCTTCAACGCAGGCATCAGCACCGATGCGGTGCGCGACATCGTCGTCGTGGGAGCGGGACCGGCAGGTCTGTCGGCCGCGGTGTACGCCGCCAGCGAAGGGCTGGACGTCCTGGTGCTGGAGAGCAACGCGCCCGGCGGGCAGGCGGGGTCCAGCTCGAAGATCGAGAACTACCTCGGCTTCCCCACCGGCATCTCGGGGCAGGCGCTGGCCGGCCGGGCGTTCACCCAGGCCCAGAAGTTCGGCGCGAACGTGGCGGTCGGCCTCACCGTGAAGAGGCTGGACTGCAGCGTGCGGCCGTACGCGGTGGTGCTCGAGAGCGGCGAGCGGATCCGCGCCCGGGCGATCATCATCGCGAGCGGCGCCCGCTACCGGAGGCTGGGGGTGGAGAACCTCGGCCGGTTCGAGAATGCCGGCGTGTACTACGGAGCGACCTTCGTCGAGTCGAGGCTCGCCGAGGGCGAGGAGGCGATCGTCATCGGCGGGGGGAACTCCGCCGGACAGGCCGCCGTGTACCTGTCGGGCATCGCCAGGCACGTGCACATGCTGGTGCGCTCCGGCGGCCTCGCCGATTCGATGTCCCGCTACCTCATCCGCCGCATCGAGGAGAGCCCGGCGATCACCCTCCGGACCCGGCACGAGATCGTGGGCCTGCTGGGCGACGGCGAGCTGACCGGAGTCCAGTGGCGGAACGGCGCGACCGGCGCGGTCGAGGAGCGACCGGTGCGCCACGTCTTCTGCATGATGGGGGCAGACCCGTGCACCGGGTGGCTCGAGGGGTGCCTGGCCCTCGACGAGAAGGGCTTCGTGAAGACCGGGCAGGACCTCACGGCCGAGGACCTGTCCGGCAGCGGCTGGGCGCTGTCCCGCCACCCGCTGCTGCTGGAGACCTCCCGGCCGGGCATCTTCGCCGTGGGGGACGTGCGCTCGGGGAACGTGAAGCGCGTGGCCTCCGCGGTGGGCGAGGGCAGCATCTCCATCCAGCTGGCCCACCGGGTGCTCTCCGGAGTGACGTCGGGGTGAGTGGGGCGGGACCGATCGGGGTGCCATTCACGCGGTAGGCTGGGGTCCCGTGACCCGCGCCAGCGGCCTCCGCTCGTTCCTCCTCGTCGCGCTCGCGGCCCCGGCGGCCGGACTGGCCCAGGATGCGTTCGAGATCCAGGTCTACGACGCCGTCACCGCCGGACCGCTCGAGCCGGGCCTGGAGGTGCACCTCAACCACTTCATCCAGGGCACCACGACGCCCGGCCCGGGCGGCGAGGTCCCCACCGACCACCTGACCCACCTCACCTTCGAGCCGCACCTGGGCATCACCCGCTGGTGGGAGCTGGGCATGTACCTCCAGACGGTGATCCGCCCGGACGGTGGCTGGGACTCGGGCGGGGTGAAGTTTCGCACCAAGTTCCGCTGGCCCGAGGCAGTGGGCGCCTTCCGCTTCGCGCTGAACATCGAGCTGGCGCGGGTCTCGAAGCGCTACGAGGCCGACGGATGGGGCGGCGAGCTCCGGCCCATCGTCGATGCCCGGTGGGGCCGCTGGTACCTCTCCATCAACCCCATCGTCGGCTTCTCGTTCGCCGGGGAGGACGCCTGGAAACCGGACTTCGAGCCGGCGACCAAGGTGAGCTTCGACGTGGAGAAGAGCTGGGCAGTGGGGATCGAGACCTACTCGGCCTTCGGGCAGTTCGGGAACTTCCTGCCCTGGGACCAGCAGACCCACCGGGTCTTCCTGGTCGTCGACTCCACGGTGAGCTGGTTCGGGCTCAACGTGGGCATCGGCTACGGGACCGGGCAGGAGAAGTGGATCGTCAAGGCGATCCTCACCTTCGAGCCACCGAAGGACGACTAGTGCATGTGCCAGCCGTGGCTGACCGCCACCAGCTGGCCGGTCAGCGCCGCGCTGGGGAAGGCGGCGAGGTCGATCGCCAGCTGGGCGATGTCCTCGAGGGTGGTGAACTCGCCATCTACGGTGCTCCCCAGCATCACCTTCTTCACCACCTCTTCCTCGCTGATGCCGAGCGTCCTGGCCTGCTCGGGGATCTGCTTCTCCACCAGCGGGGTGCGGACGAAGCCCGGGCAGATGACGTTGGTCCGGACACCGATCTTGGCCCCCTCCTTCGCCGCGGCGCGGGCGAGGCCCAGCAGGCCGTGCTTGGCGGCGACGTAGGCCGCCTTGAGCGGCGAGGCCTCCAGGCTGTGGATGCTCCCCATGTAGAGGAGGAGCCCTCCCTTCCCCGTGGACTGCCAGTGGCGCATCGCCGCCCGGGTGAGGAGGAAGCCCCCGTCGAGGTGGATGCCGAGGACCCGGCGCCAGTCCTCGAAACCGAACTCGGTGATCGGAGCGATGTGCTGGACCCCGGCGTTGCTCACCGCGACGTCCAGCCGGCCCAGCGCCCGGACCGCGTCGGCCACGCCGCGCTCCACCTGCTCCTCGGACGTCACATCCATCCGCATCGCCAGGGCACGACCCCCGCGTTCCTCGATCTCCCGGGCCACCGCCCGGGCCGCATCGAGGTTGACGTCGGTCACCGCCACCGCGGCGCCCTCGCGCGCGAATCCATCGGCCATGGCCCGGCCCAGCCCGCCGCCGCCGCCCGTCACCAGCATCCCCCGTCCCGGGAGTCGCATCCGTTGCCTCCTGTCGCCGGCCAGCCCGCCGTGCCGCGGAGTCTGCCCGAGCGGGCCCGCGGGGGAAACCGGTCACGGGCCGCTGCACCGCGCTGCAATGGCCCCGCAGGTCACGGAGGCGGGCCTCCCGCTCGTCCGCCGGTCTGCTATGAGACCCGACCCATGAAACCGAGCGTCCTCCTGATCTCGATGGTGCTGGCCTGCCTTGCGTCGGCCCAGGAGCGAGACTTTTCGAGAGTGGAGGTGAAGGTGGTGCCGGTGGCCGGCGGGGTGTCGATGCTGGTCGGCGAGGGCGGGAACATCGGAGTGACCGCCGGGAAGGACGGCATCTTCATCATCGACGACCAGTTCGAGCCGCTGCTTCCGAAGATCCGCGCGGCGCTGAAGACCCTCGGTGACGGACCGGTTCGCTTCGTCGTCAACACCCACTTCCACGGAGACCACACCGGCAGCAACGCCAAGCTCGGTGAGTCGGGGGCGGTCATCGTCGCCCAGGAGAATGTGCGGAAGCGGCTGGGGATGGAGAGGCTCGACCGCGAGACCGGGAAGACGATTCCGCCCAAGCCCCCCGAGGCATGGCCCCTGGTCACCTACGCGAACGGGGTGAAGCTCTACCTGAACGGCGACGAGCTGGAGGTCACCCACGTGCCTCGCGCTCACACCGACGGCGACTCCATCATCCGATTCAAGAAGGCCAACGTGGTGCACATGGGCGACACCTTCTTCCACGGTGGCTACCCCTTCATCGACGTCGACAGCGGTGGCTCGATCGACGGGGCGATCGCCGCGGTGGACCAGGTGCTGGCCACCGTCGACGACAAGACGAAGATCATCCCCGGACACGGGCCGCTGGCGAGCAAGGCCGACCTCCAGACCTACCGGAACGTGCTGGCCGCCAGCCGCGACCGGGTGAAGGCCCTCATCGCCCAGAAGAAGACCCTGGATCAGGTCATCGCCGCCAGGCCCACCGCCGAGTGGGACGAGCGGTGGGGCAAGGAGTTCATGGAGCCCAAGTTCTTCGTGAGCTCCGTCTACCGGAGCCTGACCGAGAAGCCGGCAGGAACGAAGTGACCGACACCTCCCCGCCCGGGGGCGCTCCGGGCGCGCGGCGGCCGGTCTCCATTTTCCTCACCGTGGCCTGCGCGATCGCCGGCCTGGTGGATCTGCAGGCCTTCGCCTTCGCCTTCTCCCGGCAGACCCGTGAAGCCTCCGCGGCGACGCCCTGGCTCCCGGGTCTCGCCGCCGGTGTGGCCGTGCTGCAGATCGTCTGTCTGGTGCTCCTCTGGCGCGGACGCAAGGCGGGCGCGTACGGCTACCTGGGGCTCGCACTGATCTACGGCGGCGTCTTCACGGCGGTGGTGGGCCTCGCCGGGCTTCGGTCGCTGGCGCCGGCGGTGCTCGTCCTGGCCGCCGTGGCCTGGAACTGGGACCGCCTGCGCTAGACCGGCTCGACCACGACGGCGCTGCCGTAGCAGAGGACCTCGGTGACGCCGGCGGAGATCTCGGTCGCGTCGTAGCGCGCGCCGATGACCGCGTTGGCGCCGATCTGCCGGGCGTGGAGGGCCATCAGCTCGAAGGCCTCGCGCCTCGCCTGCTCGCACATCTCGGTCCACAGGGTGATGTTGCCGCCGAAGAGGGTCTGCAGCCCGGCGACGAACGTCCCCACGATGTTCCGCGAGCGGACCACGATGCCGCGCACCACGCCCAGGTTCCGGACGACCCGGTGTCCGGGCAGCTCGAAGGTCGTCGTCACCCGGTCCAGCGGCAGGATGGCGAGGTTGGTCAGCGGCGCTCGGCTGCTCATGGTCACCCTCCGGACGGCGAGGAGGGCCGAGGGTAGCCGGGACGGGAGGGGCTCCCTAGCCTTTTCGGGACATGCGCGCGCTCGCTTACTTCGGCCCGGGGAAGGTGAAGGTGATCAGGAAGCCGGATCCGCGGATCGAGCATCCGCAGGACGTCATCCTCCGGGTGACCCGGGCCGCGATCTGCGGCTCGGACCTCCACCTCCTCCACGGTCTGGTCCCCGACACCCGCGTGGGGTGCACCTTCGGGCACGAGTTCACCGGCGTCGTCGAGGAGCTGGGCCGCGACGTCAGGACGCTGAAGCGCGGCGACCGGGTGGTGGTCCCGTTCAACATCTCCTGCGGGCGGTGCTTCTTCTGCGAGCGCGGCCTGTTCGGCAACTGCGAGAACACCAACCCCTCGTCCAACGACATCGCCTCGGGGGTGTTCGGCTACTCGCACAGCACCGGGGGCTTCGAGGGTGGGCAGGCCGAGTACGTCCGGGTGCCGTTCGCCGACGTCGGCCCGACGAAGATTCCCGAGGACATGGAGGACGAGGACGTTCTCTTCCTCAGCGACGCGCTGCCCACTGGCTACCAGGCCGCGGAGATGGGAGAGATCAAGAAGGGGGAGACGGTCGTCGTCTTCGGGTGCGGACCGGTCGGGCTCTTCGCCCAGCTGTCCGCCTGGCTGATGGGTGCCGGTCGGGTGATCGCGGTGGACCGGGTGCCGGAGCGGCTCCAGTTCGCCCGCCAGTACAACGGCGTGGAGACGCTCAACTTCGAGGAGACGGAGGACCCGGTCCTGACGCTCCGGGAGATGACCGGCGGCCGGGGGGCGGACGTGTGCATCGACGCGGTCGGCATGGAAGCCGAGGGGAGTACCGTCGAGCGGGCGCTCGGGCTCGGAGCAAAGCTCGAGGCAGGCGTGGCCACCGCGATCGCCTGGTGCATGCAGACCGCGCGCAAGGGCGGCAACGTCTCCATCGTCGGTGTGTACGGCCCACCATGGAACCTCGTCCCCATCGGCACCGCGATGAACAAGGGCCTGACCCTGCGGATGAACCAGTGCAACGTGAAGCGCTACGTGCCGCACCTCCTCAAGCACATCCGCGAGGGGCGCATCGACGCGCGGCGAATCATCACTCACCGGTTCCCGCTCCAGCGCGCGCCGGAGGCCTACCACCTGTTCGAGAAGCGGACCGGGGGCTGCATCAAGTGCGTGCTCCTGCCGCAGGGAGATGCGTGATGCCGCCCCTCCGGCCCGATGGATGGCACGCCCACCTCCCGCCGGGAGGACCCGGGCGCATCGACGACCTGGACGCCACCGCCCGCCCGGGTGTGCCGATGGAGCACGCACCCGAGCCCTTCCCCACCGCTCCCGAGCGGGTGGTGGTGCAGCGGCCGCGGGTGGAGATCCTCCAGATTCCCGGGCGGAGGAAGCCGGTCTGGGTGGTGAGCAATGCCCAGCCGCCGCGGGGTCTCGCAGGACGGCTCCGGCGGAAGGCGTTTCGCATCCCGGAGCACCACCCCGAGCACTGGATGCTGCTGCTGGCTGCGGACCGGCTGGAGGTGAAGATCAGCCGCGCACGGCGCTGGCTCGGCCTCGCCGCCGGAGTCGCCGCGCTCTGGACGGTGCTCCGCGCGCTCGAGGAGCGTTGACCGACTCGGTCTCCGACACGACCTTGCGGAGGATGGCGGTCGGGCGGAGCACGGCGAGCACCGGCGCGAAGGCCTGATCCACCAGGGGTCGCGTCTGGTGGAACCAGCGGACGCCCGCCGCGGTCAGCTCCACCCGACGGCGCCGTCGGTCGGTGGCGTCGGTCCCCCGCGTGGTGAGGCCTTTTCGCTCCAGCTCGTCGAGCTGTCTCGACACGCCGGCCGGGTGCTGCGCCGAGGCGTCCGCCAGCTCGCGCTGGGTGAGCGGGCCCAGCTCCGCGAGCCGGTTGACCAGACTCCAGGCGACGATCGACTCGTTCCGAGCAGCGAGCGCACGCGCGGCGGCGATCCACAGCCTCCGGCGCGTCTGGCCCACCAGCCGTACCATTTCCGCCGTCGTGGGGTCGGACCTTCGCATTTCTTCACGCTCGTATCTTTCTCTCCCGGGGAATGTCCAGCCTGGGGTGGCCCCCCGGGGATTTCCGCCGGTGGCGGTCCACTTCGGCAGGCGAATGGCGATGGCCCGCGCTATAGCGCTGCGCGCCGTAAACACCCACGACCTCGCAGGAGTCGGAACAGGTGAGTGCCCTTCGGAATCCACAGCGCGTCCGCCACGCCGCGCCCGCCCTTCTCGTGGCACTGGCGCTCGTCCTGACCGCGTCGGCCGCGGCGCAGGAACGCTCCAGTACCCCGCTGATCAGCGTGGACGCGGGGTTCGTTGCGTCGGCCTCCGAGTCCCCGGATGCGGTCCGTCCCGTGGCCAAGAAGATCTCCCTCCGGGACGCGGTGGCACAGGCTCTCGAGCGCAACGCCACCGCCCGCGTTGCCGCGGCGGACATCCGGCGGGTGGGAGGCCTGATGGAGCAGGTCCGTTCCGCGTCGCTCCCGACACTCGGCGTGAGCGGGACCTACACCCGCCTGAACAAGGAAGTGACCGCTGCCCTCCCGGTCGGCGATGGTGGCACCGAGAACGCGGTGTTCTCGCCCAAGAGCTCGCTCCGCCTCGACGCGACGCTCTCCATCCCGATCCTCGCGCCCCAGGCCTGGGCCGACTGGAAGCGGGCCGCCGATCAGCTCGAGAGCTCGAAGTTCTCCGCGCGTGACGTGCAGCGCACCATCGGCGTCACCACCGCGCGCGCCTACCTGACCGTCTTCGCCCAGAGGCGGCAGGTGGAGGTGAACCGCCAGGCCCGGGACAACGCGCTGGCGCACATGCAGTACGCCGACGCCCGCCTCCGTGGCGGCATCGGAAACCGCACCGACTGGGCCCGCGCCGGCCAGGACCTGGAGCAGAACGAAGCCCTCCTCCAGAGCAGCTACGCGAATCTGTACCGGACCCAGGAGGCGCTGGGCATCCTCCTCGGCGAGGACCAGCCGGTCGACGTCACGGACGTTCCCGAGATCCCGGGAATGCCTACCCTGGACCAGGCCCTGGAGGAGTCGCAGGGACGGACCGACATCCTTCTCTTCCGTCAGCAGGAGAAGGCCGCGGACCGGTCGCTCAACATGAGCTGGACGGAATACCTCCCGAACATCACCCTCTCCGGCGGGCCCTTCTACAACGATCCCTCCTCGCTCACGACGTTCAAGGACGGGTGGCAAATCCAGGCCGTGCTCAGCTGGTATCTCTACGACGGCGGCGCCCGGTACGGGCGGACCCACGAGCGGGAGGCCCTCCTCGAGCAGGCCCGCGTCAACCTCGACCTGACGCTCCGCCAGGCGAACTCCGACGTCCGGGCCGCCATCGACAACGTGCAGCGGACGACGGCCGCGGTCGAGCGGCAGCGAAATTCGGCGAACCTCGCGGAGGACGCGATGCGGCTGGCGGACATCGCCTACCGGGCCGGGGCGAGCACCAACCTCGAGCTCATCGATGCCCAGCGCCGGGCCCGCGACGCGGAGACGCTGGCCAACATCGCCGAGGACAACCAGCGGCAGGCCTATATCGACCTCCTGTCAGCGTCCGGTCGCTTTCCCACCCAGCTGGCGCAGCAGCCACCTGCCCAAAGGTGAACGTGGGTTGACCTGTTAGAAAGTCTTGGATGGCCGCCAGCCGGCTCCCGTGCGAGACTGAAGCGACATGTACCTTCGGTATCCTGCTGACCGGCGGACGCTGGCCTGGGCGGTCGCCATGCCAATCGTT
>Ga0207695_10011358_pt1 | contig 10795 bp, 5 predicted proteins | sample KBSC54metaG_FD_184354 | JGI IMG/M metagenome (GOLD analysis project Ga0207695, IMG submission 184354) | Corn rhizosphere microbial communities from Kellogg Biological Station, Michigan, USA - KBS C5-4 metaG (SPAdes) (version 2) | ecosystem: Host-associated > Plants > Roots > Rhizosphere > Soil... | reverse complement strand
ATGCTTTTTCATAAGAATCTTTTCCATTGGCAAAAGAACGTTGTATACATCTTCCTGATGGAGTATAGTATTTGGCAATAGTTAATCTTAATGCTGCGCCATCATTCATCTCGTATTGTTCCTGCACTAGTCCTTTGCCAAATGTTCGCCGGCCTATTATCACGCCACGGTCCCAATCCTGTATCGCGCCGGAAAGTATTTCACTTGCAGATGCAGAACTTTCGTCTACCAGCAGTGCCAGCCTTCCTTTTTCAAACATGCCTGCCACATTGGCTTTGTAGTCAGATCGTGGAGAATGCAGGCCTTGGGTATACACTATCAGCTTTTCATCATCCAAAAACTCATCTGCTATCATCGTAGCTGCATCCAGGTAGCCGCCAGGGTTTTCGCGCAGGTCTACTATCAGGTGCTTCATGCCCGCACTCTTTAGCTTTTTCAATGCAGTGGCAAACTCGTCATAAGTATTAGCGCTAAATCGGTTTATTTTTATAAACCCTGTAATACTGTCCAGCATCAGGCTGCTTTCTACGCTGTATATGGGTACCACATCTCGTGTTATGGCTACCTGCCTTTGTCTTGATGTATAAGCATCCTGCATGGTCACATACACGCGGCTGTTTTGTTTGCCTTTCAGCATGCTTATTATATGCTCTGAAGTTATTTTTCTCCCCGCTACTATACTGTCGCCAACCTTTATTAGCTGGTCGCCTACTTCCACTCCTGCGCGTTCGGCAGGGCCGCCTTGTATCACGGAGGTCACTTCTATAGTATCGCGCACTATCGCAAATTCTACACCTATGCCAAAGAACCCGCCTTCAAGGTCTTCATTAGCTCCTTCCAGCTCATCAGCAGGTATATATACGGTATGCGGGTCAAGATGACTTAATATGCCTGTTACAGCATCTTTATACAGCACATTGCTATTTACAGAGTCAACGTACTTTTCGTTTATCAGGTCTATTATTTCTTCAAGGCGATCATTACGTTCTATTATGGTCTGAATGTCGCGTTTGTTACGCAGGGTATCTCGCAGGTTAAAGCCAAGGGTCATTCCCACTATCAGTACAACTGAGAATAGCAAAGGCATCCATACCTTTAGGCCATTCTTTCTCTGTTCGTCCATTTATTCTTAAAGTGAAGGCAAAGTTAATTGCAAATGTTCATATAAATAATAAGGTATAAATATTAGGCCATAGCTTTTTATAAAGTATGATTTATAATACTGTACTTGTTGCTAAATTATAATTAGGAAATAAGAGAATGCCTCTGCAAATTTGTATCATCAATCGTGCCTATGTCATCAATGCTTATTGCCGAAAGTGGTTCTACAAAAACAGACTGGTGTCTTCTCCGGAAGGGGAAAAAACTGGTTTACTTCAAGACCTCCGGTATCAATCCGTATTTGCAGTCTGAAGAGGATATAATGGGTTTATTACAGAATGAGCTTCCCTGGGATGCAAATATTCATAAGATAGATTCACTCGCTTACTATGGTGCGGGTGCGGGTAATAAAGACAAACAGCAGGAAGTGAAGCGGGTGCTTAGCAAGTTCTTTTCTATTAAGAAGGTGGATGTGCAAAGCGACATGGTAGCTGCGGCCCGGGCCCTCTGTGGCGATAAAAAGGGTGTAGTATGCATATTGGGCACAGGCAGTAATTCCTGCTACTACAACGGTAAAACGATAAAAGAGCAAAAAGCGTCCTTAGGTTATATAGTAGGAGATGAGGGTAGTGGTAATTATATGGGCAAGCGTGTACTGCAATACTACGCTTATAATACGTTTGATACAGAGTTAAGGATGGTCTTTGAGCAGTATTTCGGGGCCGATATTTCAGCTATCTTACATAAGCTGTATCGGGAGCCTTTCCCTAATCGTTACCTGGCAACGCTTGTTCGTTTGTTAGTTGAGAACAGGGGCCATTACATGGTTGAGAATATTATCGAGGACTGCCTTAATGACTTCTTTCATCATCACATCCTCAAATATCGTCAAAGCTGGAATTTGCCTCTCTATTTCACAGGCGCGGTTGCTTACGAATTTCAGGATGTAATTACCGCTTTATGTAGCCAGTATGAATTAGAGATAGGTAAAATTGAGAAAAGCCCCATTGAGGGCTTACTTAAATATCATAAACGCGTATTGTAATTGCGCTATCATTTTTTAAAAGAAAAGCCATCTCTCAGAGATGGCTTTTCTTTTTGGCACTTACCTAAAATAAAAGCCCCGGCTTTATACCGGGGCTTTTCTATTGAGATGTCGTTATAATTAATCTCTTCTGAGGTTCGGGAATGGTGGAGCTACGTTAGCAGGTCCTTCTTCACCGCTCATTGCAGAACGATACATTACAGTGTTTACATCACCGGCCTGGCCGTATTGGAAGATGAAACGGTTACGATCGATACCATGTTTTTCACTCATGTATTCGATTATAGCGTTTACACGGTCCCAAGAGCGTTGCTGAGCTATTTTGCTGGTATTACCTGCACCTGTAATAACTACTTTACAAGTTGGGTTAGCCTGCATCTGAGCTGCCAGTGTAGCCAGTTGAGCTTGCATTGAAGGACGGATCTTAGCAGCATTGTTTTCGAATGTTACGCTACCTGCACCTATGCTACCGCAAGACTGAGCAGCTACGCCGCAACCTTCTGGACAAGGACATTTACCAACACCATCAGCATCAACTGGTTGACATTCTGTAGGAGTGATCAATTGTTTGTCACGGAAATCAGGTACACCATCACCATCTGTATCCATTGGACAACCATGGCTGTCAACTGCAACACCTGCAGGAGTACCAGGACATTTGTCGAATTGGTCAGTTATACCGTCGCCATCAGCATCAGGCAGTATTGGTTCTGGTAATAACATGTGGCGTGGAGAGCTCAGTTCGTTGTAAGCGAAATCCAGTGGGTTCAACCAGTAAAGTGGTTCAACAGATTTCTTAGCATTACCTAAGTTGAAGTTAACACCTACGCTCAGGTAGTTGATGATATCATTGCTGTGTGAAGCTATTGGAGAACCGTTCACGTTTTCATCCCAGCGCTGACCATCAAGAAGATCTTCAGAAGAAGGTATGATCAGGCGTTCTTCAACCTGTATGTTTACACGCTTAGAGATACGGATTTCTGTACCGAAACCAGCACTTGGTGCCCAATCCAATGTTTTACCATCGAATATTGAAGGACGGCGTCTGTTTGCTTCAGTTTCACCCGGAGTTTCGTAAGTGTTATCCATACCTGATTGCAGTTTCTTACGGATAGAATTACGATTCTGGTATATCTGTGGCGTGTTGCCAATGATAGAAGCGAAATCATACTTCTGGTAGTTAGCATCCAGTGCGTTAATACGTACTTTATATGCTAATGCACCTGCACCCAGGAAACCATATATGTTGAAACCTGTACGTGCTTTGTGGAAATTGATGTTACAGATAGTAGCTATCACATCTAAGTTCAACTGGTGAGTTTCAGTGCGGTAGTTATATACTATCATATCTGTAGGCAAGCCCAGTGGGTTACCTGAGTAGTTATAGTAATTGTTCCAGGCTGGATTCCAACGATAGTTGGTTGATTCCTGCCATTGCAAACCTTTACCAATACCATATGTATATTGTAAACGTGTAGATATTACATAACCCCATGATTTACGTACTTGTAGGTCAAGACCATATCCACCTTTCTGCCATGGCATAAGGCTTGGTACGTCACCAAGGATGTTATACAGACCAAGGCCAACACCTACTTCCCACATATTACGTGGTTTTGCAGGGAAAGCATATTGGTGGTTAAGAAATTTACGATGCTGTGCCATGCGGCTTTTCGGGATCAGAGTTGAGTCCAGTACATCATAATTACTACCGCGATAGGTCATATCGCGTGCGCCCCATTGGGCTCCGCCCGTTTGGGTGCTGGTGTTTCCAGGCTGACTTTCTTGCGAAAAAGCAGGTTGAGTCGCCATAAGCGAGCACAAGCCTACCGTAAGCAATAGGTACTTTTTGTTGATCATAACAGGTTTGTTTATTTAAAGAATTCTGGTTAAATTTTAATATAATATTATGGCAAAGGTAAAAGACCCTGTTAAAAAAACAAAGAATTAATTTTAAACAAGTCCTCACAACCCTTTTGCACATCTATTCTCCGATTTGCTTCAAGGATTATGCCAAAAAAATACTTTTTCCTATTCAATTGCTTCTCCCGACCTTTGATTTCTTCATTTTTTTCCCATTCTTAGCGTTTAATGGAACTTGTAAAGCAGGTAATAGGACAGGAGCTCGCAATATTTGAAAGGAAATTTGCTGACAACGTCAAGGGCAGTAATCCTTTATTAGACCGCATTATGCGGTTTATTATTCGTAGAAAGGGTAAACAAATGCGCCCCATGTTCGTATTCCTTTCCGCAAAGATCGCCGCAGGCATAAATGAAGGTACTTACAGGGCCGCCTCTCTTATAGAATTATTGCACACTGCCACCCTTGTTCATGACGATGTAGTGGATAATGCCATGATTCGTAGAAATTTTTTCTCAATTAATGCATTATGGAAAAACAAAATAGCTGTTTTAGTAGGCGATTATCTGCTGTCCAAGGGCCTTTTACTCTCTCTTGAGCACAATGACCACCAAATACTCCAGATAACTTCCCGTGCTGTAAAGGAGATGAGTGAAGGGGAGCTCCTGCAGATGGAAAAGGCCAGGAAACTGGATATCAAAGAGGATATATACTTCGAGATCATAAGGGCAAAAACCGCATCCCTTTTGTCTGCGGCCTGCTCCGCCGGTGCCTTTTCTGCCACTCAGGATAAAGAGGTTGCGGAACATTTTCGCCTGTTTGGCGAAAAAGTGGGTATAGCCTTCCAGATAAAAGATGATTTATTCGACTATGGGGATGACAATGTGGGGAAACCGACTGGTATAGACATAAAGGAGAAGAAAATGACGCTACCTTTAATATATACCTTGCAAAACGTAGATAATACCTTAAAGAGAAAGATAATATATATTGTAAAAAACAATAACACGGACAGGGCAAAAGTAAATGAGGTAATTGGCTATGTGAAAAAATCAGGTGGTATAGAATATGCCCAACAGAAAATGGAAATCTACCGGCAGGAAGCTATAACCCTGCTTCATCAATACCCCGATACTCCCGCCCGGCAGGCAATGGAAGAACTGGTGAATTATGCTATAAAAAGGAAGTATTAGCCCATTGATATTATGATTTTTTAATAACATTCAAATAACAAAATAGTATCTAATTTTGCCACTCACATTTTCCAAATAACAATACATATTGTTATTTTCAATAACATCTGATTAACAGGATTTTTTCCTGCCATAAGTGATTAAATTGCAGTTGGAAGGATAATTATGGCTAAAAAAGAACAGGTAATTGATAGCAACGGATCTATAGAAGTGCTGGGTGCCAAAGTGCACAATCTTAAGAACATCGACGTTAGTATTCCTAAAAATCAATTAGTAGTTATTACAGGTATCAGTGGCAGCGGTAAATCATCGCTTGCGTTCGATACCATATTTGCAGAAGGTCAGCGCAGGTACATGGAGAGTTTCTCTGCCTACGCACGCCAGTTTATGGGCGACCTCGAGCGTCCTGATGTGGATAAGATAACAGGGCTCTCACCTGTTATTTCCATTGAGCAGAAAACAACTAATCGCAACCCGCGCTCCACTGTAGGTACAGTAACAGAGGTGTACGATTTCATGCGCCTGTTATATGCACGCGTTGCAGAAGCATTTTCTTACAATACAGGTAAGAAGATGACTAAATTCAGCGAAGAAGAAATAGTAGCTCACGTACAGGAAAATTTTAAGGATAAAAGAATTGCTTTACTTGCTCCCTTAGTGCGTGGCCGCAAAGGTCATTACCGCGAGCTGTTTGAGCAGCTCCGTAAGCAAGGTTATCTGAAGGTGCGCGTAGATGGCGAAATACTTGACCTCAAGGAACGTATGCAGGTTGACCGCTACAAGATTCACGAAATAGAATTGGTAGTTGATCGCTTGCAGGTGCAACCGGATGCACAGGCAAGGCTCAGTCAGAGTATACAGAAGTCTTTGCAAATGGGTAAAGACCTTTTGTTCATTCTCGATGTAGATAATAAAAATAGCCTTTCGCAATACAGCAAACAGCTCATGTGTATTGACACAGGCATCTCTTATGAGGAGCCTTCGCCTAATACATTTTCATTCAACTCACCTTATGGTGCATGTCCTCGCTGTAAAGGCCTTGGTAATATCTACCAGGTAAATATGGATGAGGTGATTCCCGATGCTACAAAAAGCATTAACGAAGGTGGCATCGCCCCATTAGGTCTCGAGCGCGACTCATGGTCTTTTCAGCAGGCTACCATTCTTGCTAAGAAGAACAAGATAAACCTCAATGCCCCAATAAAAGACATTCCGCAAAAGCAACTGAACATATTGCTATACGGCAATGAAGAAGGGCTCCTCACCTACAACGATGATGAAGCAGAAGTATATCATGAGCAGGTAGCACAGCATAACTATGAAGGTATTGTGAACATGGTGCTGCGCTGGTTCAACGAAACAACATCCGAAGCAATACGCACCTGGGCCGAAAGCTATATGCAGCTTAGTACATGCCCGGTATGCAATGGCACGCGCCTCAAAAAAGAAAGCCTTTACTTCAAGATAGATAATGCAAACATCGCCGAGCTGTCTCACAAATCGTTACAAGACCTCGCCGACTGGTTTGCAGACATAGAAACAAGATTATCTAAAAAGCAAAATGTAATTGCTAAAGACATCCTCAAGGAGATTCGCGATCGTGTTAGTTTCCTTTTAGATGTTGGCTTGCATTACCTCACATTAGATAGGGCTACACGCACCCTCAGCGGTGGCGAATCCCAGCGTATCAGGTTAGCCACGCAAATAGGCTCTCAGCTCACAGGTATCACCTACATACTAGACGAGCCGAGTATAGGCCTCCACCAGCGCGATAACCAGAAGCTCATCCATGCGCTCAAGAATTTGCGCGATGGCGGCAACTCTGTGCTCGTGGTAGAGCACGACAAAGACATCATGCTTGCAGCCGATCATCTTATCGATATCGGTCCTGCTGCCGGCATACACGGTGGCAGAATAGTAAGCCAGGGCACACCTGCAGAAGTGGTAAGTGGCAACACAACCACTGCCGGCTATCTCAATAACAGGCTGCAAATTGAAGTACCCGCAGAGCGCCGGAAAGGCAATGGTAAATACTTTGTATTGAAAGGTGCTAACGGCAACAATCTTAAGAATGTTTCCATTAAGCTGCCCCTCGGCACTTTTATATGTGTTACAGGTGTATCGGGTAGTGGTAAGAGCACGTTGATAAACGAAACGCTATATCCTATACTTGGTCGCCACTGCTATCACAATTTCAAGCAGCAGCCCATGCCTTACAAAAGCATGGAGGGCATAGAAGCTATAGATAAAGTAATAGAAATAGACCAGAGTCCCATTGGTCGCACACCGCGCAGCAATCCCGCTACTTACTGTGGCTTCTTCAACGAGATAAGGCAGCTCTTCTCGCAGGTGCCCGAAGCCAAGATACGTGGCTACAATGCAGGCCGTTTTTCATTCAATGTTAAAGGCGGTCGTTGTGAAGAGTGCCAGGGTAGTGGTATGCGCACCATCGAAATGAATTTCCTGCCTGATGTGTATGTGCCTTGCGAAAAATGCAATGGTCGCCGCTACAACAGGGAAACACTCGAAATACGCTATAAAGGAAAATCCATTGCCGATGTACTGAATATGACGGTTGATGAAGCCGTAGAGTTCTTTATTAATGTTTCCTTCCTCCATCGCCGCATAAAGACATTACAGGATGTTGGTCTTGGTTATGTCACTTTAGGTCAGAGTGCAGTAACGCTTAGTGGTGGTGAGGCGCAGCGTGTAAAGCTCGCAACAGAATTATCAAAGCGCGATACAGGCCAGACCATTTACATACTCGATGAGCCTACTACAGGTCTTCACTTCGAGGATATAAAACATCTACTCCTTGTGCTCAATCGCCTGGTAGATAGAGGCAACACCGTATTGGTTATTGAGCACAACATGGACGTGATAAAAGTCGCCGACCACATTGTGGACATGGGCCCCGAAGGCGGCTCCGGTGGGGGTAAGGTAGTAGCCGAAGGTACACCGGAAGATGTAGTGAAAGTAAAAGAAAGCCATACCGGCAAATTCTTAAAAGAAGAGTTGCCTAAAAAATAATCGATTATCTCACTACAAAAGATTTCTGGGTATGTTTGCCGCTTTGCTCACTGCGTAGCTTTACGAAGTACACGCCGCTTGCCCATCCCATTGTGTTGATGTTAAACTGCCTGGTCCCTTTAGTATCATACATACGTTGGCCTATGGCATTGAAGATTGCCACATCATAGGTGTTGTCATTGTCAAGCCGCAGGTATAGTATGTTGTTGTTTAGCTTGCCCGTAGGGTTAGGATATATCGCTACATCATCAGCATATACTCCTATGCTGAAGTCTTTATCGCTTATGTCAAAAAATACATTGCCCTCACCTTTTATTTTCACCCTTGCTTGCTTCGTTGTTAGCTCCGGCACGCTTACCGTTGTTACCCCTGTATTTGGCACATGCGATTTCAGTATGTAAGGATAAGTATAGCCGCCATCCACAGATAGGTAAATGTCCACATACTGGCAGTTTATCGGCGGCAAGTCAGTGCGGCTCACGTTCCAGCTTATAGTTGCCACAGTGTCCACCCAGTTTAGCGATGTATTGGGGTTGGTCACGGTAAAGGGAAAACCAGTTTTTATCACATTCAGCCTTATGCTGTCATCAGGTATCAGGTAGGCGCCTATGCCGTTATATATGTCTCTTACCGTTAGCTTAAAAACCATGCTGCGTGCAGAGTCCGGCACTTTCTCTCCCTGGTAGTTCAGCGAGTCGTTCACCACCGCTCTTATACAGGGGAAAACCCTGTTGCGCACAGTCGTGGGGCTAAAGGAGCGAAATATAGGGCCGCCTTTGTGTGTATCTTTAAAGGTAGCGCCATAGTCGCCCAGGTCCCATTCTTCCCAGCAGTAGCTGGTCAGCGTATCAGCCACAGAATCAATAGCTGCCGGTGCGCTCAATTCAAAAGCAGTAAGATAAGGTACATTATAGCTCGTAGCAAAGGCAGGTAATCCTACAGGTTTATTGCCCGATAGGGTAATGATGGGACAGCTGCTCACTGCCGGGTCATTGAGCGTCTCGGTTATCAGTTTCAGGCTCGATGCATGAAAGTAGGCATCGCTATGCGCCTGTATATCATCACCGGCGCATACCCCTGCGTAGGCCATTAGTGTGGAGCCTCCCCCCGGTTCATAGCTGCCGGTTGTGTCCATATTGCCCGCGCAGCTCCCATGCGAGTCGTCGTTGAATGTATGTATGCCACCCAGTTGGTGCCCAAGTTCATGTTCAGTATAATCTATGTCAAAGACGTCGCCGGTAGGCGTTGTAGAGCCTGATGTGCCTTCTCCTTTCATCGATGACCTGCATATCGAGCCTATCTGTGCCACGCCACCGGGCCCGGTGCTGAAGACATGCCCTATATCATAGTTGGCATTCCCTATACGGCTATCGCACACAAACTGGTTTTGGCTCAGCATGGCGAAAATATTATTGTTAGAATACACACTGCTTGGGCTAAGAAAAATAATAGTATCCTCTCTGTTCACCAGTTGAAATCTTACCGCCAGTTCCCGTTCATACACGCCGTTTATACGGTTCAGGTTAGTAGTCATCACGCTTAGCACGCCCGCCGTCGTAGGCACGCTGCCATCTACCGCCTGTGCATATTCACCTGTGCAGGCCAGTGCCATTCGGTAGGTTCTTAGCTCATTGCCGTTCACCAGTCGCATCGCACCTTTCCGTGTATTCTTCTCTATGCTGGTATTTTGCACGGTATCGCTTATTGCGCATATCTGTCGGCTATTTTCAGGTCTGTGGTAGTCTCTTTTATAGTAGCATATATAGTAGCCGTCATTCACATTGCTATAGGGGTCTATCAGGCTGGTATTATTCCCGTCATACACCATAGCATGAAATCCCTTTTCAGTAAAGTCAAGTTTCACGGTAGCAGCAGCATTGTCTTTTGCATACCCGCTGTAGGTTTTTATCTCAGCATATCTTTTTTCCAGTTCCGGCTGCATTATATGGCATTGCCATACTTCAAAGGTTCTGAAGCTGCCATCAGGCATAGGCAGTTCTATCTCACTTGCATTTTCAGGCTTGTCGCTTACAGAAAAAAGTAGTTGCTTGAAGTAATCCGTGTTCAGCATGTATGCCCGCAGTCTTTCGGGCTTTATCACTTGCTTGCCCTGGCTCGGTACATAGTTGGGGTCTATCGCCTGCCACACACCCGCATTATAGGCAAAGCCATTTATGCTTAGCATCAGGAGCAGCAAGCTGGTAAAAAATATCCTCATAGTAGGGTAATTAATTCTAAAACGGTTTTACCACCGCTTGTAGTATGGCTAATTTATTAAAAAGTATTTGAATTGAAGATAGCAGTTTTGTATTATTCCTGCCCCGGCATTAGTGCCCCTTCGTCTGGCCTGTCATTTATTTTGCAGCGTCCTTTCACGTATCTTCGCGTCTCAGTATGTCTTCCTTCAGTATTACATTTACGCTTCAGGATATTGATGCTGCTGCACAGCAGTTTTGGCAATTCGCCCACACCTGCCGCATATTGGCTTTCAGTGGAGAAATGGGCGCAGGCAAAACCACCTTCATTCATGCCCTTTGCGCACAACTCGGTGTAGAGGATGCAGTC
>Ga0207695_10011357_pt1 | contig 10795 bp, 8 predicted proteins | sample KBSC54metaG_FD_184354 | JGI IMG/M metagenome (GOLD analysis project Ga0207695, IMG submission 184354) | Corn rhizosphere microbial communities from Kellogg Biological Station, Michigan, USA - KBS C5-4 metaG (SPAdes) (version 2) | ecosystem: Host-associated > Plants > Roots > Rhizosphere > Soil... | reverse complement strand
GTCGTTCAATTCCTGGGCGGCATCGTTGAGCTTTTGCTGGGCCTGCGCCATGGCTGCCTTGGTCGCCGCTTCGCCCGCCTTGTTCAGTTCCTTCACCGCACGCTGGAGATCCTGCGCGGCGGCGGCCGCGGGTTCCCGGGCCGCGTTCGCGTTTGCCTGATCGAGTTGATGGACCGATTCGGTCGCATGCTTTTTGGCATCCTGCAAAGCTTGGCCCACCGTGGGAGGGAGCACGTCGTTCGTGGAGAGCAGAGTCTCGACGCCCTGAAGAATCCGGGCCTGACGTTCGGCCAAGGTGCCTTTGTCGGCGCCGGGGGTAAAGGGATCGACCGATTGCGGCGTCGGTGAAGGGGCCGGGTTGCCGGAATTATCCGGATGGGCGCCGGGCGCTTGCGGAGAATTACCCTGGCCCTGGGACGCGTCGGCCCCGGGTGAGGGATTGCTTTGCGATCCCTGGTCCTTCGGCTTGTCCTGGGAGCCTGATTGATCCTGCGCGTCCGGTTTCCCATTGGCGGGGGAATCACCTGACGGCGAAGAGCTCTGCGAATCTGCAGGTTTTTCAACATCCTTCGCCAGGTCGGTCTGCTTTTTGGCGAGGGTTTCCAGTTGGCCAGCAGCGCCCTTGGCCCGGTCCTTCAATTCGAATTGCTGCTTGTCCTTGAAGGGATCGGGTGGCGGAGGCGGGCTCTGTCCTGGCGGCGGCTTGAGGTTGAGCTTCTTTTCGATAAATTTTTCGATCTGGATGATAAGGTCGAGCGCCTTTCCCTGGGGCGGAAGGGCCTCGGCATTTTTGTTCGCGAGGATGTTCTTGGAGGCCTCGGTCATCAGCGGCTGGGCCTGCCGCAGCAAGTCGATGATATTGGCGGGCGCGCCGGCCTCGGTGAAGAACTGGATGACCTCATCTGTCTTGCCTGCGAGTTCGCCCTGGTTCTTGCCCACGCGGTCGTTTTCCTTCATGCGGACGGGATCGGTCACGGCGAGATCGGTGTGGGCCAGGATGAAGTTTTCCTTCATCGCCTTTAACTGGGCGAGTTTGAGTTTGATGATGAGATCGAGATCCTTGGCGTCACCGGGCGGAATGGGCATGTTGCTCACGCCGACGTCATCGCGAAACGGGCGCACCTGGATGAACTGGATGGCCGAGGCGGTATCCGGGACTTTTTGGTCGGTGATGCGCTGGCCACGCAGATAGTAGGAAACCATGTCGAACGGCTCGACGCCGAGTTCATCCATGTAGAGGGAGACTTTGATGGTGTTCTTGCCTGCCTTCTCGTAAGGCTGCGCGGGGATGGGCTGCGATTTCTTCGGCGCGCCGTTGATGCTGATTTCGAGAGTGATGTTCTTGAGGCCACTGGTCGATTCCGCGATGGCGACCGTCGGCACTTCCTCGACCGGGTTGGCCTTGATTTCCGGCGCAGGTGATTTCCAGATAATGGTAGCGCGCGGCGGGTCCTTGGGCGCTGGAGGCGGAACGGGTGTGGAGGGACGGAAGAGCGCGGGAATCGCCCAAATGGCGGCGAGAATGAAGTGAGCCAGTGCCAGGGCGATGACGCCGCCGACGAGCCATGGCAGGATGCGGACGGGGCGCGCCATAGGCTGTTGCCGGAGGTAGTCGGCCGTTTCTTCACGTTGGGCCGTGGCCAGCGGAGTGGCCGAGCCTTGCAGCGAGGCCATGGCTTCCAGCCGGTTTTTGGCAGCGAGATTCCGGTCAATGCCCTGGGCGGTGTCGGTCAGCGAGGTGGGAGCCAGTTTCCACGCCACGGCAGCGGCGACAGCCGTCAAGATGAGGCCGCCGAGCCAGATGGCGGCGAGGACTTTCAGACCTTCGTCATGAAAAAAAGCAACGCCGGCCAGGGTGATAACCAATCCAGTGAGTCCGGCGATGAGAACGCCGCGCCACCGTTCCCAGCGATGACGCGATTGCAGAACCTGCGTGGGGAGTTGTGCCGGGGAGGAGGTGGGCTTTTCGAGAAGGGTCGGCATGGGTTTGGTCAGGTGGAGGTTCGGTTAGCAAGGCGAAGTTCGGCCAAAAGAAAGACGAGGGCAAGGGCCAGCAGCCACCACCAGATGCGCTGTTGGTCCTCTGCATCTTCGCGCGAAAGATTGATGGTGGCAACCCGCGCTTGCGAGGGATGGGAGGCGTGGTTGGAAAGCGCCAGAAAATCATCGGGTGCGTTCCAGAGGGTCGGGTCCGATTCGTCAGGCCTGAGATTGACTGCATAGAGGCGGCCCGGATCGTTGGGCTGGGAGGCGTTCTTGAACCGATAGAAGCCGGGCATCTCCGGTCGCATCGATCCGGCAACTTTGACGGGAGGCCAAGCAACCGGGGCATCGACGCTTTCCCAAGTGCCCTCACCGTTGAGGGGAATCGAGTCGCCAACACGCCAGTCAATGGCTGTCGGTTGTTGCTGGGCCAGCCAGAGTGCCGCGGAATGAACGAACGGAACAAAGGAGGCCTTGAGGGGCCAGTCGGTGGTATCGCGATCGAAGTCGAAGCCGCTAACCAGGAAGCGCTCGCCGCCGTCGCTCACCTCGGCCACGGCGGGCGCGCCGTCGTCCCAAGTGGCGAGCGGAGTGGCGTTGAGTCCTTCGACCGAAACACCCCGGAAAAAATTGACGCCGAGCAGCGTCATCAAGCCGCTTTCCGCCAGCGGTGCGATCAGGGGATGGTCCGCGTCCCAATTGCGCAAATGCAGCGGACTGTCTTCGGTTTCCGGCGCTTCCGGTTTCAGGTTGAGTTGATGTTGCTTCATCCACGCTCTCTGGTCGGGATTGCCGTCGAGAAGAAGCCACGCTGTGCCGCCTGCCTTGAGAAAATGATCGAGCCGGGTCACCAGCGGCGGCTGGAACGGCTTTTTGCCCCGCACGATGACCACAGCTTGAATGGGCCATTCCGCGTCCGGGACATCCTCCGCCTGGAGCGGCGCGGCCAGTACTTCACGTGTCGCGTTGATGGCATGGCGGACAAAATCGAAACCATCCGGGCCGCCCTCGAAGGGGGTGAGCAACACCCGCGAACGGGCTTCGAACGAGCGAAGCGCATAGAAGTTATCGTCAATAGGGAGGTCATCCGGATCGAGGTCGACCTTGAGCGCCTGGTCCTGGTCGGCGGAGATGCCGGACAACGGGACGAGAATGCTATTGGTAAAAGCGGCATCAAGAGTCACGTTTTGCTGGGCCACGACTTTATCGCCGAGATGGACGGTGAGGACGCGCGTATCGTGGTCGGGAACGAATTGCGCGATCTCGACGCGGAGAGCAGGCGATCCTCCCGCGTTGTCCCACCGGGTCTTAACGATGCCCGCCTGTCGTTTCAGTGCGGCGGGAAGTGGGGGAACCTTGAGATTCACACCCTCGGGCAGTGGGACGGAGAAATTGACGCCGCGCCAGCCCAAGGCCTGTTCATCGCCCATCCAGACGAGGTCGAGTTCCCGAGCGCCGGAATGGGCCAACGTTTCGCCCGCGAGTCGCAAGGCTGCGTCATAGCGGGTGGTTTCGTAGCCGGGATCAAGGTTGGCGAGAGTCGAGCGCACCTCGTCGATATTTTTGGAAAGCGGGACGAGCCAGCGGGGCGCCGGATTCATCAGCAGAATGCCCGCCTGATCGCCGGGACCGAGGTCGAGCAGATTGCTGCCAGCCCAGTCGCGGAGGGACTTCCACCGGCCCGTGCTTTGCATGCTGAAGGAATTGTCGACCGCGACGACAACGGCGCGGCCCTTGCCCAGATGAGTCGACGGCCAGAAGGGGCGGGAGAACGCGGCACAGACCAGCAGGATAATGAGACAGCGCAGGATAAGGGTGATCCAGCGGCGCAGACGGTGCATGTTGGTCTCGCGGACGGCGGTCGGTCCCAGAAAACGGAGCGTGGGAAAGATGATCGAGACCTGCGGCTTCCGGCGCAAAATGTGAAGCAGGATCGGCAGGCCCAGCAGCAGCGCACCCGCGAGAAAAAAGGGAACAAGGAAGCTCATGGTTCAATAGAGCCGTTCGCGGCGGGCGAGGTAGTTGCCCAAGGCGGCCATCGGGCTCGCGTCGGTGCGCAGGAGCGTGTAGTCGCCGCCATGGTCGAGGAAGGAGGTCGAAGTCTGCTCGAGAAAAGCCTCAATGCGTTGACGGTACCCTTTCCGCACGGCGGAAGTATCGAGGGTGAGTTTTTGCCCGGTCTCGGCATCGAGAAAAGCTCCGCTCCAGTCCTCGTTGAGTTCGATCTCGACCGGGTCGAGGACCTGTAACGCCATGATTTCCTGGTGATCGTAGCGGAGCGGCGCAGGGCCGCATTCAGGAGTTCGGTGGATTCGTAAAAATCACTGACGATGATGACGAGCGAGCGGCTTGGCAGGACTTCCGCGAGAGTGGTCAATCCTTTGGCGAGACCGGTGGGACCGCCCGATTGCATCGCATCGAGATGGCCGAGCGCCGAGCGCCAATGGGCCTGGGAGGATTTCGGCTTGAGATAGTCGTCGAGGTCGGTGCCGATAAGCGCGAGACCGAAGGCATCGCCCTGCCGCAGGGCCAGTAGGCTGAGCGCCGCCAGCAACGTCCGGGCGAAATCGACCTTGCGCAGCCACAACTCAGGCTTGCTGGTATAGGCCATCGAGGCGCTGGTATCGAGGACGAGGAAGACGCGCAGTTGCGTTTCGTGCTCGAACTGTTTGACGTGGAGCCGGTCGGTGCGTCCGTAGAGCCGCCAGTCGACGCGGCGCAAGTCGTCGCCGAGCTGATAGTCCCGGTACTCGGCAAACTCGACACTGAAGCCCTTGAGCGGGCTCCTGTGAAGGCCCGCCAAGAAGCCGTTCATCATGAAGCGGGCTCGCAACTCGAGGCTGGGCAGGTCCCGCAACAGCGCCAGGTCCAGCGCAGGCACCGGTGATGGGGGCAGGAAGAGCGGTGGTGGAGGCGGCATGCCTGGAGGCCTCGCCTCGGCATCGGCTCGTCGCGATGGAATGGGAGGGAGAGGCATGACGGATTATTTAACGGCGGCGAGCAGTTTTTCGATCAGCACATCGACGGTGATCTGGTCCGCTTCCGCGCGGTAATTCGTGATCATGCGGTGACGCAGCACGAGCTTCGCGCTGGCGGTGATGTCCTCGCGCGCGACATTGAAACGACCGTCGAGTACGGCCAGCGCCTTGCCAGCTAGAGCGAGATACTGCGAGGCGCGGGGTCCTGCACCCCACTGGACATACTTCTTGATGAAGTCGGGTGACGTGGGAGCGGCGGGCCGGGTGGCCTGGACGAGATCAACCGCGTACTCGGCCACGGAGGCGGGGACCGGAATCTGCCGCACGCAATGCTGGAGGGCGAGGAGGGTTTCCCCGGTCAGCACCTTGTTGACCGTCTTCACGTCGTCGCGTGTGGTCTCCTGGAGGATCTGGATTTCGTCGGCGCGGGTGGGGTAATCGACCCGCAGGTTGAACATAAAGCGGTCCATCTGTGCCTCCGGGAGAGGATAAGTGCCTTCCTGCTCGATCGGGTTTTGCGTGGCGAGTACGAAGAAGGGCGAGGGGAGCTGGTAGGTGCTGCCCGCGACGGTCACGCGCCGCTCCTGCATGGCCTCGAGCAGCGCGGCCTGGGTCTTGGGCGGCGTGCGGTTGATTTCGTCCGCGAGGAGCAGATTCGCGAAAACCGGGCCGGGGACGAAACGGAATTCCCGCTTGCCCTCGGCGGTCTCGTCGAGGATTTCGGTTCCGGTGATGTCACTCGGCATGAGATCGGGCGTGAACTGGATGCGCTGGAAGCTCAGATCGAGAATTTCCGCGAGGCTGCGAACGATAAGCGTCTTGGCCAGGCCGGGCACGCCGATCATGAGCACATGGCCCTGCACGAGCAGCGCGACAAAGAGGTCCCGCACGATCTCGTCCTGGCCGATGATGCGATGCTTGAGCTCCTTCGCCAGCGTCTGGTAGGTGCCTTTGACTTCGGTGAGAAGCTTGATTTGTTCGGGGGTGAGGTCGGGTGTGGTCATGGGGTTTTCATTTGGCAGGTGGTGGTGAGGAAGTGGTCAATGGGAAAGTTGGTCGGTCCACTCGCGCAACATTTTGCGCACGGTGACGTAATCGGCAGGTGCGATCAAGGGTTGGTCGACGATCAATTCGGCGGTGCGGACAAGGTCATCTCCCTGAACTTGCCACGCAATCTTGGCTTCAATTCCAGCTGCTTTTTGATCGTAGGGAGCCGCCGGATCGACCGGGCCGCGCCCGCTTCCCAGGAGGGTGACGACCTGCAACAAGTGCATCTTCTGACCATTATTGATCAAGAGCGGTCGATTGCGCTCGGGTGTCGCGAAATAGGAGGCAACGTCAAAGCCGGTGCGCGGAAGATAAGGTTTTCCAGACGGTACATTTATAGTGGCATCAAGACTCATTGGCATGGAGAGATCATCTGCCGGAGTCAGTTTTAAATCGGAAAAATCGGCATTTGGAAGCTGCCGGGTCAATTCAGTTTGTAGAACGTAGTCCTTCTGATGGGGAGAGCGCCCCCGCACCATGCTACGTACATCGTATTCGGCGAGGCCTGTCCACGTTTTTTGCAACGAGCCTTGGGTTGGGACGCCGTTTTTCGTAGGAAATTTCCAACTCTCTTTAACTTCGGTGACTTCCTTTCCGGGTGCTGTAACCGTCAGAAACTTTGCCGAATCCTTGTCGAAAACGAACGCATTGCAGCCAATGTCGCCGGGCGAAAGGGTCGGGAACGGCGCGGTCGAGTCGGTGGTGTCGAGCCAGAGGTCGTCAGGTTGTCCGGCGTCTGGCGCCTTCGGCACATAGGCGATGGCGTGGTTGAATTGCCAGGATGGGAAATCGGTGTCGGTGCTCGAGCCGCGGTTGAGCACCACGAAGTTGCCTTTGATTCCCATGTCAGCCAGCAAGGCGAGGAGAAGGTTGGCCTTGTCCTTGCAATCGCCGAAACGGTTCTGCAGGACCGCCGCGGGAGTGCGGGGACGGACGCCGTTGATGCCAAATTCGATGGCGACGTAGCGCAACGCGGAAACGAATTCGTACGCCCGGCGGATTTTTTCGGTCCGTGTCTTCGCGCCTTCTGCGAGCTCATCCGCCTTGGCTTTCACGGCTGCATCCTGGGCATCGGAGCCTTGGGCGAGTCGCCGGTACCAGGTGGCAAATTCGTCCCAGGAATTAAGCGAGCTGATGTCGAGGCCCACGACAGAATCGCGGGCGGGCGGGTCGAAGGGAAGTGATTCGAAAGCGGGCAGGTTCTCCAGTTTCCACGTGACGGTGCGCAGACCTTTCAGGGTGGCCTCATCGGGTTTTTGGTCGCTATTGCGGAGCTTGAAATGGAGCTGGGTCTTCTCCGGGACCTGGAGCTGCACCGTGGTGCTGAGGGCGGGAATTTCCTGTTGAACAGTCAGGCCCTCGGAAAAATTGGGCGAACCGACATCGAGCAAATGGCGCGTGCGATAGGCGATTTCGATCAGGCATCCGGCATGCGCGCCGGGCAGGAAGACCATGGTCTGTCCGCTGCCTCTTTCACTGGAGACACTGGTGGCGGGCGGCATCTTGCCCGGATTGAAGACGGTTGATGAACCATCTGGCTGGATGATGCGGGCCGCTTCCAGTTTGGTGATGATGGCCGGTGGATCCTGCTGAAAGGTATAGTTCGCCCAGCGTTCCACTCCGTCTTCTCTCTCGAGATAAACCCGCTGCATGACGAAATTTTCGACCGCGCGGTCTTCCCCGACCGTGTAGCCAAGGCGTTGTTCCAGCATGATGGCGTTAAAGCCGTCCGGATTGGGCACGGCCTTGGCGTCAGCGATGAGTTTCTTCGTTTCCGGTGTGGCTTCGTGTTTTTCCCATTCAGCATTCGGCTTGCGGATGTCCACCTTGATGTCGGCGGCATTGATCAGGGTCATTTTGCCATCAGCCTGCGGTTTGGAAGCGGGCTTGGCCATGGCATCAGTGCCGAAGGGAGGCTCCAGGATCTTACCGGTCGCGGGATCGCCCAGCCGTGCATGTTCGCCCGAGGCGAGGCTGCTGTCCGCGTAGTTCTTGTCGGTGAGTTCCGCAGCCCGTGCGGCGATTTCCTTCCAGCTCGCCTTGGGTTTTTCCTTCAGCGCTGCCGCCCAGAACTCCGGAAAGCGGGGAAGATCGATCTCGCCTTCCTCCTTAGTCGCGGCGAGGACCGAACGGTTTGCCTGCAACAGCACGGGCACGAAACCGCCGGAATCGCTCGTACCGATCAGCACATATTGTTGCGCCGGGATCGCGTTGAGCGCCGTCTTAAGGTCCGTGGCCGTCACGCGCGGCCCGCTGACCTGAAAGGTCCTCTCTCCTTCCCCATTGCGTCCCGCAAAGCCGAGCAGTACCAGCCAGAATTCGTCCGTGGGCGCGAGCGCCTCCTGTTTTTTCAGGTTGGCCAGCACAAGGTCGCGCGTCACCTTGCCGCCGGAGGGGGATGCGCTGAGAATTTCGATCTCATCGGGAGTGAAACCGCGTTGCACGAGCCCGTCGCGAATGTCTTCCGCCACTTTGGAGAGATTACCGGCAATGGTTGAAGTTCCAGTCGTCCCAATGACAATGAGCGCATGGGGCGCCGCCAGCAGACCCGGGGAGGAAATAAACCAGCAGATGGCCGCGAGGCGGACGATGGGACGGATAGACGGCATAATCGCTTCTGCCCGAAAAGAATGGCAGGTGGATTGCAGAAAGAAAGAGCGGAGAGTTCCCTTTCACGCTTGAAATCTGGCTTTTGCGTGCCCACTGTCGACGATGGAGAAACCGTGGCCGGGACTGACCCCCGGCCCAAGCTACAGCCATGGAACTAAACTTGATTCATTCGGACGATACCTACACCCACATCGCTTTGGTGGGTAAACTCGATGTCGGGGGCGTGGGCGAAATCGAAAACAAATTTCTCGGTTACACTGCGGCCCGTAAAAAGAGCGCCGTGGTCGATATTTCGGGAGTCAACTTTCTCGGCTCAATGGGCCTGCGCATCCTCCTTGACGCGGCCAAGACCCTGAACCGGGAAAAAAAGAAGCTTATCCTCCTCGCTCCCCAGCCGCTCGTGAACGAGGTGCTGGACGCGTCCGGCATCGGTGACGTTGTCGCCATCGAGACCGATCCCGCCGCCGCAGTAGCCCTGGCGCAGGCCTGACCAGACAGGTCGGGTCTGGCGGTTTGCGGGCCTTGAACCAACCACGTCTTCGCATGAAGGAAACGGACGCAACACCGGACCCCGCGGGCAAACGCCCACGTGTGGCGCGGCGTCCGCTGGATCAGCTTTTCGGCGAGAGCGAGGCGAAGGAAGCCTCCAAGCGGGTCCGTTCCTCGGTGGGACGCCAGCTTTTCGAATTTGTCCTGGAGCAGCCCGCCGCGAAACAGGCCACGATTTCGGGACGGTTGCTCATCGTCGATAACGACCAGCTCAGCCGGGACATCCTTTCCCGCAACCTGAAGCGGGAAGGATATACGGTGGAAAGCGAGACTGACGGTTCTCGCGCCATCGAACGGCTCGGCGAAGGAAAATTCGATCTGGTGCTCTGGGAGGTCGGCCTGCCAACCCTCAATGGACTTGACCTGCTGACCCGCATCAAAAAGGACGGTGCTTTACAGCACATCCCCGTGGTCCTGCTTTCCGAGCAAGCGGAGACGGAGAACGTCATTCGCTGCATTGAGGCGGGCGCGGAGGATTACCTTTCGAAGCCCTTCAATCCCGCCCTGCTCAAGGCGCGTATCCGGGGCTGCATGGAACGCAAGGCATTGCGCGACCAGGAGCAGCGATTGCTGGCCACGATCAAGACCCAACAGGAGCGACTCACATCCGAACTCAACGAGGCCTCGGCCTACCTGCGCTCGCTTCTGCCGGCACCGGTTACCGAGCCTTACCCCATCGACTGGCGCTTTATTCCGTCGAGCGAACTTGGCGGCGATTCATTCGGCTACCGTTGGATTGACGATGATCACTTCGCGCTGTATCTGCTCGATGTCTGTGGCCATGGCGTTGGGGCCGCGCTCCTCTCTGTTGCGGCTCTCAATGTGCTTCGTTCCGGTGCGATGCACGATACTGACTTTTGCAACCCGGAATCGGTCTTGAAGGCGATGAATCGCTCGTTCCAGATGGAGGAGCAGAACAACCGTTACTTCACGCTCTGGTATGGAGTTTATCAGCCGTCGACCCGGACGATGACCTACGGTAGCGGGGGGCATCCGCCCGCCTTGCTGGTCATTCCGGGTGAGCCAACACCAAAGAAGCTAGCGGCCAGGGGCATGATGATCGGTGGGATGCCGGGTAGCCGTTATGTGGCTCAATCGAGTGAGATTCCGCCGGGTTCCCGTCTCTTTCTCTTCTGCGATGGCGCTTATGAACTGACCTGTGCCGATGGCCGCGCCTACACCCTGGACGAATTCGCCGCGCTCCTCGCCAAGTTGCCCCCAAACATCCCTGTTGATTTGGACGCGCTGGTGGCACAGATTCGGACGCTGAACGATTCGAAGCCATTGGACGACGATTTATCGCTTATCACCATTCAATTTTAGTTCATACTCCCCTTTACCCATGAGCACTCGATTGACGCGCAAGATCACCAACGAACTCCACAGCCTGGAGAGCTTGATGAACGCCACCACCAATTTTCTGGAAGATCACGACGTCGACGGCCAGACCGTCTATCGCGTCAACCTGGCCTTGGAAGAGATGATTACGAACATCATCAAGTATGGCTACGACGATTACGAGAGCCACGACATCGACGTCTGCCTCGAAATCCTGCCGGATGAAGTCGTTGCGGTGATTGAAGATGACGGGCACGAATTCGATCCGCTCACGCAGGAAAAGAGTGCCG
>Ga0207695_10011354_pt1 | contig 10796 bp, 5 predicted proteins | sample KBSC54metaG_FD_184354 | JGI IMG/M metagenome (GOLD analysis project Ga0207695, IMG submission 184354) | Corn rhizosphere microbial communities from Kellogg Biological Station, Michigan, USA - KBS C5-4 metaG (SPAdes) (version 2) | ecosystem: Host-associated > Plants > Roots > Rhizosphere > Soil... | reverse complement strand
CACGCCCGCACGCACGCGCATCTCTGATCGTCATGGTCGTTCCTTGTGAAGTTGATTCGTGATTTCCGTCTCTGCACAGTCACAGCGCAAAGCAGATGCCACCAGCGAACGCGGCAGCAATCAGGACGACGCCATGCTCTCGTTCGCGACCTGCGCCCGCCACGAGGCGGCGAGCGCGGGAAGCGTCGGTCGCGCTGGCCGCCAACCCCACAACTCGGCTTGCATCACGAGCCAGGCGACCACACAGGGCAGCGTCTTGAGCCGGTAATGCATCACCACGCCAATGCGCACTGCGTTGGGCACAGCACTGGATGCGCCAATCGACACGATCGCGACCGTCGCCACGATCACCGTAATCGTAAGGGCATCCGGCGCCGAGATCACGAACCAGATCGCGATGCCGGCCATCGCGATCACGAATGACGGCGATTCCGACCGGTGATTGAAGATCACGAGGAACACGAGCAGCGAGCAGAGAAAGCGCAGTCGAAAATCGGCATCGCCCCAACGGCGGAACCGCGCGACGAGCGGCAACAGCAGCAGTGCGACGCCCACGACCTCGCTCCCGAACGGCGACGACCGCACCCCGAACCAGAGATGCGCCAGCTCGTACACGCCGCCCGTATGCATGCCGCGACCGGCAACCGTGTCCGCCACCGCGTCGCTCGGCAGCAGCGTCATCCACGACGCGTATTGCGCTTTCACTTCGTGTGGTGACACCGCGAGAAACGGCAACGCGAGCACCGCGATCAAGACCAGCGCGAATACGATCGCAAACCGGGCGCGCCGGGGATGCGGCAACGCCATGGCCACGCCGGCAATCGGAAAGATCTTGACGGCCGTACCGATCGCGAGGGCGACCGCGGCGCCGAGCTGTCGCTCCGACTCGAGCGCAAGAAACGCGAGAATGATGAGCGCCGCGAGCAAGCTGTTCGACTGCGAGTGCTGCATCGAGCCGAACATCTCGAGAAACGTGAGCGCGAGCACGGCGTCGCCGCGACGATCCGGCAGCAACTTCACGATGGCGACAGCGAGGAGCATGGTGTTGATCGCGTCCCAGACGACGAGGCCGAGCGTGTCCGGCATCATCGAGATCGGCGCGAAGAGAACGGCAAAGGCCGGGCTGTACTTGAACAGGTCGATGTACTGATCCGGATGCGGCGCGTACAGGTCGCGTCCCGCACGAAGATTTCTGAACGTCGCGTCAAAGATCAGAAAGTTGTTGTCGGAGTGGTGCAGTCCTTTGGGAACGGCCACCACCAGCACGCTCAGTGCGTACGCGCCGAGTAGCCAGGGCCGCCAATTCACCCTGCGCACCCAATCCCAGATCCGAGAGAGCATGGGCAATTCTCCGACACTGGAGGCCGCGGGGCAAGGATGCGTCGCTCGTCGTGACGCACGGCATCGACCGGACGTCCTCTTCTCGCCACCCCTCGCACGCAAGCGCGTGCGGTGCGCAAGGATCCCGTGCCGGCACCAGTCCAGAACACCACATCCTTCGAGGGACCCACCACCGCGGCGCTGCTCGCCGCGGAGCGCGCGAACGCCGAACGCCATCTGAATGGCGTGCGGGCGGTGGTGCTCGTGTTGTTAGGCGTGAGCGCGGTGGTCTATGCGCCGAAGATGTCGCACGCGCTGACCTTGGTGAACGCGTCGGTCCTGGTGCCCATGCTGCTCTGGACGCTCTGGCAGCAGGTGCGCATCCACCGCCACCGCCTCGAGCGGCCGTGGCTCGCCGCGGCGAACGCGATCGCCGACGCCACCGCGGTCACGTGCCTCCTCGCGGAATACGGGCTCGCGGTGTCGCCGAGCCTCGTGATGAAGTCGCCGATCTGGCTCACCTACTTCGTCATCCTCGCGGCGCGCCCGTTCACGAGCTCGGCGCGCCGGGCGGCGCTGGTGGCGACGCTCGTGGTCGCGGAATATGCGGCGCTCATCGGCTACTTCGTCATCGCCGGACACGCGCACCTCGAGTCCGACCCGATCGCCGCCATGATGACGACCGGCGTGTCGCTGCTGGACGAGGGCGCCAAGGTGCTTCTGTTAGGCATGGCCGCCTGGGTGGCCACGTATGCGACGGCGTGGAACGAGCGCACGCTCCGCCGGGCCCAGGGCGCCCTGCAGGCCAGCGAGGCGGAGCTCCACGCGCTGGTGGGCGCCATGTCGGACGTGATCGTGGCGCTCGACCGCGACGGCCGCTACATCAAGATCGCCGCCAGCGCGGCGGACGAGCGGCACCGCGCACCCGTCGAATGGTTAGGCCGGACAGTGGCCGACGTGCTCCCCGGCGCGACCGCCGAGACCGTCCAGGCGTGCATCACGCGCGCGCTCGAGTCGCGCCGCCCGGTGGACGTCGAATACAGCCTCGAGATCGACGGCGCCACGGCGTGGTTTGCGGGGACGGTATCCCCGATGGACGAACACGCGGTGGTCTGGGTAGCGCGCGACATCACATCGCGAAAGCAGCTCGAGTCGCAACTGGCCTACCAGGCGTTGCACGACCCGCTCACCGGTCTCGCCAACCGCGCGCTGTTCCACGACCGCGTCGAGCACGCGCTCGCGGGGCTCGAGCGGGTCGGCGGACGGCTCGCGGTGCTGTTCCTGGATCTCGACGACTTCAAGACGGTGAACGACAGCCTGGGCCACACCGAGGGCGACCGCCTGCTGGCCGCGGTCGCCGCGCGGTTCCTCAATGCCACCCGCGGGTGCGACACGGTTGCCCGGTTAGGCGGCGACGAGTTCGCGGTGCTCCTCGAGAGCGTCGGCTCGGACTCCGACGTCATCACGGTGGCCGAGCGCATCGCGTCCAGCCTCCGCTCGCCGGTCATGCTCGATGACAAGCCGGTGGCGGTGAGCGCGAGCATGGGCATCGCGCGCGCCGGGGACGCCGACGGCGTCGATGAGCTGCTGCGCAATGCGGACGTCGCGATGTACACGGCCAAGACCGCGGGCAAGGGACGCTATGCGATCTTCGCGCCCGAGATGCACAAGTCGCTGGTCGACCGGATGGCGCTCGAGAGCGACCTGCGCGACGGCATCGCGCGCGGCGAGCTGCGGCTCCTGTTCCAGCCGATCGTCGATCTGTCCACCGGTCGGCTCGCGGCGGCGGAGGCGCTGGTGCGGTGGCAGCACCCGACGCGGGGCCTGCTGGCGCCCAACGTGTTCATCCCGATGGCCGAGGACACGGGGCTCATCGTTCCGTTAGGACGTTGGGTGATCGGCGAGGCGTGCCGGCAGGCGGCCGGGTGGCAGGCGCCGTCGCCGCTCGACGACCGCCCGACGGTCACGGTGAACCTGTCGGGCCGGCAGTTCCAGCACGCCGACCTGGTGCGCGACGTCGCCACGGCGCTCGCGGCGTCGGCGCTCGAGCCCAACCGGCTGGTGCTCGAGATCACCGAGACCGTGATCATGCGCGATGTGGATGCGACACTGGCGCGCCTGCTCGAGCTCAAGGCACTGGGCATCCGGCTCGCGATCGACGACTTCGGTACGGGCTACTCGTCGTTAGGCAGCCTCCGCCGGTTTCCGATCGACGTGCTCAAGATCGACAAGGCATTCGTCGACGGGATCACGCTCGGCGGCAACGACGCGGCGCTCGCGCGGACGATCATCGCGCTGGGCGACATGCTGTCGCTGCGCACCGTCGCCGAAGGGATCGAGGACTCCCACCAGTTCCGCGCGCTGCGCGAGCTGGGCTGCGAGCTCGGACAGGGCTTCCTGTTCGCGAAGCCGCAGCCGCCGGAGCAGTTCACCGCCCTGCTCAAGGCGTCCGGGGCCGGCGTTCCCGCCGCGGCGCCGGCGTTCAACCGTTAGGCTCCATTCCATCGGCGCGGCGGCTAGCGTCGTTAGGCGACGCGAGCGGCGGGTTGGTCCTCGTCTTCACGACAAGCCCCGAAAAATAACAAGCCGACGATTCCCCGGCGCGCATCACGGGCAGCTCGAGCGAGGACCCGGCGTGGCGGCGCTTCCTGAACGACAGCAACGTCTTGTTGTTTGTTGACAGAAATCCAATGGTCTCGCCAACGAGCGCCTGGATGCTCCCACCGCAGCCAAGCGATCCGTAAAATCCGTTCAATCCGTTAAGTCCGTGTTCCATAGAGTGAGGAAGCGCCGCCACGCCGGGTCCACGCCTCGGAAGACTGCCCCACGCGCGCTCGCTCCTCTTGCATTCCGACAGGAGGCGACGCATCTTCTGTAGGAACCCGACAGAACGGAGCCATGCCCCCTGCCTCCCCCTCCGCCGACGTCCTCCGCGGCACGCTCGACTTGTTGATCCTCAAGACGCTGGCGCTCGAACCGATGCACGGCTGGGGCATTAGCCAGCGCATCCAGCAAGTCTCCAAAGGCGTCCTCGACGTGAATCAGGGGTCGCTCTATCCGGCGCTGCAGCGCCTCGAGCAGCGCGGCTGGATCGGAAGCGATTGGCGCACGACGGCCAACAACCGGCGCGCCAAATATTACCGCCTCACGGCAACCGGGCGCCGCGCGTTGGGCGAAGAGACCGCCAGCTGGCGGCGCTATGTGTCCACCGTGGAGCTGATCCTCGGAACCCCGTGACCGCCGGCGCTCCAGGCGCCGCGAGCTGCCTATGATGCCCTTCGATCGCATCTGGCTCCGCCTCCGCGCGGCACTCCGCCGCCGGGCCGCCGACCGCGAGCTCGACGAAGAGATCCGCTTCCATCTCGAGCGCGAACAGGAAAAGAACGTGACCGCCGGCATGACCGACGCCGACGCATGGCGGCGCGCTTACGTATCGTTCGGCGGCGTCCAGCAAGTGCGCGAAGCGCACCGCGAAGTGCGCGGCGTGCCGTGGATGGCCGATGCCGGCGGCGATGCGCGCGTCGCGGTCCGCGCGCTGGCGCGCCGCCCCGCCCTCGCCGGCGCCGCCGTGATCACGCTCGCGTTAGGCATCGGCGCCAACACGGCCATCTTCTCCGCCGTCGACGCGGCGCTGCTGCGCCCCCTGCCCTTCCCCGCTCCCGATCGCCTCGTGATGCTCGGCGAGAACAATCCCGAGATGAACTGGCACATGGAGTCGGTGGCCGGCGCCAACTATCTCGACTGGAAGGAGCAGGTCGGCGCATTCCAGGACATCGCTGCGTACACGAGCGGCACGGGCCACGCCACGCTCACCGGCGCCGGCGATCCGCAGCTGCTCACGCTCGAGGCCGTGACGGGAAATTTCTTCGCGGTGTTAGGCGGACACGCGGAGCTCGGCCGCGGCTTCGTGGACGACGAAACATGGGACACGACCCGCGCGACCATCGTGCTGAGCGACCGCGCGTGGCGCACACACTTCGGCGCCGACCCGGGCGTCATCGGCCGCACCATCCGCATCGACGGACGCGCCACGCAAGTGATCGGTGTGATGCCGGCGGGATTCACCTTCCCGTCGTCGACCGTCGACGCGTGGTACACGCAAGGATGGGATCGCGCTTCGCGCACCAAGGTCTGGTTCCGTCGCGCGCACTGGCTCAGGGCGATCGCGCGCCTCAGGCCCGGCGTGCGCGTCGAGGAAGCCAATGCCCAATTCCAGGTCGTGGTGCGGCGTCTTCAGCAGCAGTACCCAGTGACCAACCGGGTGATGGGCGCCGGCATGGTGCCGCTGCACACGTATCTCGTGGGCGATACGCGCACGGCGCTGCTCGTCCTGCTCGCCGCCTCGGGGCTGCTCCTGCTCATCGCCTGCGCCAACGTGGGCAACCTCATGCTCGTGCACGCCAACGGCCGCGCACCCGAAGTCGCGCTGCGCCTCGCGCTGGGCGCCGGTCCGTGGCGGCTCACGCGCCAGATGCTCACCGAGAGCCTGGTGCTGTCGTCGTTAGGCGGCGCGGCCGGCTTCGCCCTCGCCTGGTTCGGCACGCGCGGCATCACCGTGCTCGCGCCCGAGCGCACCCTGCCCGACTCCGGCATCCACATCGACTGGAGCGTGCTGGCGTACACACTCGCCATCACGACCGCGTGCGGCGTGTTGTTCGGCATCGCTCCCGCGCTGTGGAGCGCGCGGCGTGCACCGGGCGACGCACTCAAGGAAGGCGGACGCGGACCGCACGAAGGACGCCGTGTGCGCCGCTGGGGCGAGGCGCTCGCCGTTGCCGAGATCGCGCTCGCGCTCACGCTGTCCTCGGGCGCCGCCCTGCTCGTGCGCAGCCTCTGGCGCTTGGCTCACGTGCCGCCCGGCTTCGACCCGCACGGCGTACTCGCGGTAGGCCTCGAGCTGCCCCAAGCACGCTACGACACGACGCCCAAAGTCAATGCGTTCGACGACGCCCTCATCGCGCGCGTCCGTGCTCTGCGCGGTGTGACGGATGCCGCGATCATCTCGCATCTCCCGCTCACCGGCACCGAGTGGACGAGCAGCTTCAGCATCGCAGGCCGGCGTCCGGGCGAATACGGCTCCGAGGTCGCACACCGCGAAGTGGGGGCCGACTACTTCCGCATGATGCGAGAGCCGCTCCTCGCCGGACGCGCCTTCAACCGAACCGACCGCGAAGGATCGCCCCGCGTCGTGCTCATCAACGACGTGCTCGCGCGACGTTTCTTCCCCGGCCAGAATCCGATCGGCCAGCGCCTCACGTTCGACAAGATACCGGACTCGTCTTCCATGTGGCGCACGGTGGTGGGCGTCGTCGGCAGCGAGCATCAGATATCGCTCGACGCCGAGCCGAGAATCGAAATCTTCACGCCGCAGGAGCAGGATCCATCGGGCGACATCTTTCTCATGGTGCGTGCGATGGGCGCTCCCACGTCGCTCCTGCCGCAGGTCCGCTCGGTGGTGCACGACCTCGACCCCGAGCTGGCGATCGTCGAGGTGCACTCGCTCGACGATGTCGTCGCGACCTCGATGGCGCGCGCGCGATTCCTGACGACGTTGCTGCTCGTGTTCGCGGCCGTCGGCCTCGCGCTCGCCGTGGTCGGCGTTTACGGCGTCATAGCCCAACTCGCCCAACGCCGCACGCGGGAAATGGGCATCCGCCTCGCGCTCGGCGCCCCCGCGCGGGCGGTGCGGTGGCTGATCGTGCGCCACGCGTTAGGCATGGTGCTGCCGGGCCTCGTCATCGGCACCGCCGCGGCCCTGCTCGCCACCCGGGCGCTGCGGTCGGTGCTCTACCATGTCGCGCCGTCGGATCCGTTGACGTTCGTCGCCGTGCCGCTGGCGCTCGCGGTGAGCGCACTCGTCGCATCATGGATGCCGGCCGCACAGGTGAGTCGCGCCGATCCCGCGCAGGCGCTGCACGTGGAATGACGGAATCGTTGTATCCCACGAACGCCGAACAGATGCGTTCCGTTAGAACGTCCACTGGACGCCGAGCGTCGGAATGCGCGGCAGCTGCAGCTTGGACCGCTGGCTCACGACCACTTCCGCGGCGTTCCAGTCGGCGACCGTGTAGCCCAACCCACGGGGATTGTTGCGCCCGTACACGTTGAAGACGTCGAGATACACCGTCAGCTTGCCCGGCCCGAGACGTCGATCGTTGGACACACGCAGGTCCAATCGATGATACGGCCCGATGCGCGTCGAGTTGAAGATCCCGTACTCGGCGCGCACGTGGTGGGTCCCATCCACCAGTGTGTCGAGCCCAAACGTGATCGGGGTTGCCGGCCACCCGGAGTGAAACTCCCACGCCGCGCTCACGCGCCAGCCCGGACGCGGCGACGCGCTCGCGTCCACGTGAATGGAGTGCCGTTGATCGTACGGCGACGGCAGCGACACGCCGCCCACGACATCCCGCGATGACGCGAGCGCGTAGCTGGCGAGCCACTGGACCGGCCCGTGGTTGGACGACGCGGAAACCTCCAGTCCTTTGGCATTGCCGCTCACGGGCGCGATGAGCACGCGGTCGTTGCCGGCCTCGGGGAACACGTCGAACGAGCTCTCGAGATTCACGTACTCGGGATCCAGGCGCAGGAGCCGGCGATCGTACGCTTCGGCCTTGAGCGTGAGGGCGTCGAAGCGGTGATCGATGCCGAACACATACTGCTCGTCGCGCTCGGCGCGGGAGAAGTGCGTCACGCCGTCTTCCACTTGCAGCTCGTAGAGCGCTTGCGGCTGCGCGTAAAACCCCCAGGCCGCGTGCAGCGTGGTGCGCCTGCCGAGCGCGTACGCGGCCGCGATGCGGGGGCTCACCGTGTGCTCACCGGTGTAGGTCTGGCGGTCGTAGCGCAGGCCCGCCTCTATGCCTAACGACTGACTGAGCTGCGCGAACTGCGTGACGTACGTACCCAGCGTCGTGCCGTGCGGCGTGAAGCGGGTGCCCAGATCGTTGGAGTCGGTCACCCACTCACCTGCTTCGACCACCGGCAGCGCCTGCTGTCGCCCGTACGCGTATTGCGCCTGCAGCGAGCGATACTGCACGCCGGCTTCCGTGCGGAGGTGCGGCGACTCGTCAACCGTCAGGGACTGCTGGATGCCTTGCGTCTGGAACCGGCGGCGGTCGTCCACGTTCAATGCCAAGCCCGAGCTCGACGTTTCGCCGCCCGTCCGATCCCAATCGAGCTCGGCCGACGACAGCATCGTGCGGGTCGTGAGCCACGCGGTGGGCATCGACGTCCACGTCGCCCACACGTACGAGCTGCCGTATTCGCTGGCCAGCGACGGTTCACCGGACGCATAAAAGAACAGGCCATCGTTGGCGCGGAGCGCGCTGATGGTGAGCTGGTTCGATGCGTTAGGCCTCACCCGGATGCGCGCGTACGCGTCGTCGTAACGGGGCGCGAGCGTACCGCCATCGCCGGCCACGTCGAGTGCCGTCGAGAGTAGTCCCTTCCGCGCGGATGCCAACACGTCGGCGTGCGAACCGCCAATCGGCGCCGAGAGCTCCGCGCCGACACCGCTCAAACTGGCCGTGAGACTGCCGTGCGTCGTGGCGGCGACGTCGTCGCGTGTGCGCAGCGCGAAGACACCGGTGAGGTGATCGCCGTACCGCGCGCCGAACCCACCGGTGCTCACGTTTCCGTCGCCCAGGATGTCGGGATCGATGATCGAGATCGCGCCGTCCAGGTCCTTGAGATGGAACGGCTCGTACAACTCCATCCCGTCGAGCGACAACAGCACCTCGCGATTGGCGCCGCCGCGCACGCGAAATCCCGCCGACAAATCGCTCGCCGAAACGCCGGGCACGCGCGTCACCGCACGGAACGCATCGTCGGCGATTTGCGGCGTGCGCGCGATGTCGGCGCGCGTGAGCTCCACCGATGGCGACGCGCCGGTGACGGCAATGTTCGTCGCGACGGAGCGGACGGCGACCGTGTCGAGCTTCGTCGTGAGATGCACGAGCTCCGCTACCACCGACGTCGCGGACGGCGGCGCAACGATCACGTTCGTGACTGTGTCTGGCTGAAAGCCGATGCGGCGCACGATGACGACGTGTTCACCACCGGCGACTGCGCCAACGACGAACCGGCCGTCACGTCCCGAACGGGCTACCTGCGCGGAGCCCGACACGGTGACTATGGCATCTGGGAGCGGTGCTGCCGAACCCGCGGCTTGAACGACGCCGCTGATGCTACCCTGCGACCAACCTGGAGCAGAAACCGCAATGCAGAACACAACCGACATCGGCACCGCAATTCGTTGCGGTAACCAGCTTGCGTGGCGACATCGCCACATGAGGCGCCTCCCCTGCCTGTACTTCTCGCGGCTCCAATCTAAACACGTTGCGCGCTGCGCACACCTGCCAGCTGAAACGCGACTCTCGTCCCCCGCTCGAGGTCACTCGGCGCGGAGTGCGACCATCGGGTCGACTCGGGCGGCTCGGCGCGCCGGCAGATAGCACGCCGCCAGCGCAACGAGCCCGAGTCCCAGCGTTACACCCAAGAGCGACACGGGATCGGCGGCCGACACCCCGAACAACTGGTTCCGGATGAGCCGGCCAGCGCCCAGAGCGCCGACGAGTCCGAATGCGAGCGACACGAGCACCACGCGACCGCCTTGTACGAGCACCATGCGTGTGACGTCGGACCGGCGCGCGCCGAGCGCCATGCGGATGCCCACCTCGTGCGTGCGCTGCGCCACGGTGAAGGACACGCCGGCCGCGCCGCCCAACGCGGATAACACGAGGTTCTCCGTGAGCAGTTGTCGGACGAGACGCGACCGGCCGGCGCCGAGGGCGGCGCGCAGCGACATTTCACGGCGGCGCCGCGTGGCTCGCGCCAGCTGCAGGTTCGCGACGTTCGCGCACGCGATGAGCAGCACGACGCCGACGAACGCGAGCACGATGAGGAGCGTCGGTCGCACGGTGCCGACGAGCCAGTCACGGAGTGGGATCACCAGCGCGCCCGAGCCGGCGTTCGTCGCCGGATATTCGCGTGCGAGTTGTGCCGCCACGGCCGACAGGTCGCGCTGCGCGCGATCCATGCTCACGCCGTCGCGTACGCGTCCCACCGCCCAGACGGACGCCGTGCCGCGTTGGAACCAGTTCTGGTTAGGCGCAGAGGTGATCGGCAGCCAGACATCGGCGCCGAAGGGATCGGTGAAGGCGCTGTCCGTCACGCCGACCACCACGTGCGGCCGTCCGTTCAGTACCAGGGTGCGTCCGAGTATTCGCCGATTGGCGCCGAATCGGGTCCGCCACGCGCCATACGAAACGATCGCCACGGCCTGGCCCGTTCCCTTCTCCGTCTCGGGGGGAATGAACAGCCGGCCTAACGCAGGGTGCGCGCCAAGCAGCGTGAGGCTGTTGGCCGTCACGAACGAGCCCACGAGGCGATCCGGTGTTCCCGCACCGGTGAGATTCACGCTCTGCGTGCGCACCATGCCGATGTCATCGAACGTGCGGGTGCGCGCGCGCCAGTCG
>Ga0207695_10011350_pt1 | contig 10798 bp, 11 predicted proteins | sample KBSC54metaG_FD_184354 | JGI IMG/M metagenome (GOLD analysis project Ga0207695, IMG submission 184354) | Corn rhizosphere microbial communities from Kellogg Biological Station, Michigan, USA - KBS C5-4 metaG (SPAdes) (version 2) | ecosystem: Host-associated > Plants > Roots > Rhizosphere > Soil... | reverse complement strand
AACCAGATCGAGATACTCATTGGAGGTATAGCCGCGATCCATCGCAGCAAGAATCCGGTCGGATCCCGATTGCAGCGGCAGATGCAGATACGGCTGGACCTTCGGCTCCGACGCCATCGCGTCGATTACCGCTTGCGACATGTCGCTCGGATGTGGCGAGGTGAAGCGAATCCGTTCGATGCCGTCCACCGCCGCGACCATCCGCAGCAATTCGCCGAAACCCGTCACCTCAAAGTAGTAAGCGTTGACGGTCTGCCCGAGCAGCACGATCTCCCGCACGCCGCGCGCCGCGAGTTCGCGAATTTCGCGGATAAGATCGGCGGGCGGTACGCTGCGCTCGCGACCGCGCACATAGGGCACCACGCAGAAGGTGCAAAACTTGTCGCACCCGCGCATCGCGGTCACATACGCGCGCACGCCGGTGCCGTATTCGGGCGAGATGTCGGCGTAGGTCTCGGCGCGATTGAGGCGCACATCGACGGCCGGATCGAAGCCGCGGTCGCCGAGCATTTCGGGCAGACGCCGATACGCGTCGGGGCCAGCGATCAGGTCGAGCCATGGCGCCCTCTCGGCCAGTGCCGCGCGATTGTGCTGCGCCATGCATCCGAGCAGTCCGAGCTTGACCTCGGGGCGCGCCTGTTTGAGCCGCGCAAGGTCGCCGAGCCGCCCAATCACCCGCTCCTCGGCATGCTCGCGAATCGCGCAGGTGTTGAGCAGGATGACGTCGGCTTCCTCGGGCTTGGTCGCGGTGACGTAACCGGCGCGGCGCAGTACCGCCGTCACCAGTTGCGAGTCCGCGACGTTCATCTGGCAGCCGTAGGTCTCTAGCCAGACGCGCGCCCGTGCACTGTGTCCATTCTCATCCATGCAAGTATCGACGAAATGATAAGCTATGCGGCGGCAGCGGCACAACGCGGAGCGATTTCACGTTAGCCGCGGTCGCGGGGTTGTAAGCAGATATGGTGGACGAACCACATTCCCGAATTGCCCGGCTCGACTGGAGCGCGATACGAGCGTCGCTCGATGATCGCGGATACGCAGTCACGCCGCCGCTGCTCACGGCCGGCGAGTGCGCCGAACTGATCGCGCTCTACGATCAACGTGAAGCATACCGCAGCCGGGTCGTGATGGAGCGCTTCGGCTACGGCCTCGGCGAATACAAATACTTTGCCGCGCCGCTCCCGCCGCTGGTGTCCGCGATGCGCACCGCCTGCTATCAGCGACTCGCGCCAATCGCGTCCGACTGGATGCGCGCGCTGCGCCTCGGTGAAGGCTTTCCTTCCGACCTCGACGACTTTGTGGAAATCTGCGCGGGTGCAGGACAGTCGAAGCCGACTCCGCTAATGCTGCGTTACGAGGCCGGCGGCTACAACTGCATGCATCAGGATTTATACGGAGAGATCTTCTTTCCGATTCAGATGACGTTCGTGCTGAGCCGGCGCGACGTGGATTTCAACGGCGGCGAGTTCCTGCTGACGGAACAGCGACCGCGTGCACAATCGCGCGGCGAGGCAATCACACTCGATCGCGGTGAAGCGATCATCTTTGCCACGCGATGGCGTCCAATGCGTAGTGCGCGCGGCTATTACCGGGTCAACGTTCGTCACGGCGTCAGCCGCCTGAGGGCCGGCCGGCGCTTCAGCCTCGGGATCATTTTTCACGACGCCAAGTAGCGCGCTTGAATGCTGGCTGGCAACGGCCGCGGACAGCGGGGCAAGCGGTTGCCGAAAACCTCTATTGATGGCAATTTTCATAGCGAGAGTTACCCGCTATGACGGAGAATCGACGGCCAGCCTTTGAACGCTTCGAGGCAAGCCTGCTGGCCTGCCCGAAATGCAATCGCGCGGTGAAGGTGCGCAAGCGCCTGCTGCTGATCCTGCCCGAGGGCGACAAATACGAGTACGTGTGCCCCGAATGCGGCTCGACCTGCGGTACCACGGTGCAAAAGGACGATCCACCCGACCGCAATCTGATGTGAGGAACCGCGTTGGGGCACATCACTCTTTGGAGAAGGCGCCGCAGACAGGGTCACTCTGTCAGATCGTTCCATTCGTCCAATCAGAGCGCAAGCACTCGCGGCGAGCGCGGGTGAGGTCTCACCTCTCACCCCTTCGCGCGCGTTGCTCAGCCCATCCCTTGCGCCGAGGTCGGCTCGATCTCGTACATCACGCGCACTTCGCCGGGCTGTGAAAACGGGTACTTGTCCTTGCCTAGATATTTCTTGGCGAGCGAATCGATATGCGCGTTGGCGCCGTTCTCAGTCACGCTCGCGATTCGTCCGCGAACCTGGACATAGCGGTACGGATTTTCGGGATCCATGATCGCGATCGCCACCCGGGTGCCTTCTTTCAGCGTGCGCGCTTTGACGCGGCCGCGCGCTGTGTTGATGCGAATCTTGCCGCCGGTATAGTCGAACCATACCGGAGTGACTTGGGGCGAGCCGTCCTTCATGACGGTTGCGACGTTGGCGAACGTGATTTTCTTGTTCAACAGATCGAGATAACCCTCTGGAATAACCGCCATCGTGATACTCCTCTCTCACGGTCCATGTTGGGCGTTGGGCCCAGCACACTGCCGCGAGATCAATATTTACGTCCGCTGTTTTCCCGGTCCAGTCAAGCAGTTGATACGAGTGAGTTGCGGGGGATGAAGTTTGACTCGGCAAATGGTATTGGTTAATACGCAAGCCTGAATCGAGGGGCGGCTGGGTGGCGTGACCGCCTGCGGTGCGCGCTAAATTTCCCGTCAGGAGCTGATCATCATGGCGCTGTTTACCAAGGAACCGGAAAAAAACGTCAGAACCGATCCGAACGCCAGGATTCAGCCGCAGCCGTCCGCACCGCCGCAGGTTACTCCGACTATCGTGACCACCAATCCATTGCCGAGCGAGCGGCCGGTGACGCCAGTGCGTCCGGCTCCCGCAGCACCTGCCAGCGACGCGCGCGCCTACCTCGACTCCGGCTCCAGGATCAGCGGCAAGCTGTCGTTTGACGGGCCGACGCGGATCGACGGCCAGGTCGATGGCGAGATCACCGGCAAGGACAGCCTGACGATCGGAGAATCGGCGGTGGTGACGGCGCAGATCAGGGCCGCGGCGATTATTGTGGCGGGCAAGGTGAGCGGCGACATCATCGCCAGCAATCGAATCGAAATTCGCCCGTCGGCCAAGGTTATCGGCAACCTGACGGCGCCGGTGCTGGTGGTGCATGAGGGCGCGTTATTCGAAGGCCACTGCTCGATGCAGCCCGAGGCGTCGCAGAGTCCGAAAGTCACCGTGTTTGCTAAAGATGAGCGCGTGGGGCCGGTCGGCGTCCAGAAGCAGGCCTAACTTTAAGTATGGGCTATTATTAGAAGTACGGACCATTATTAGCTTGACATTCCTGTTCGGGGATGATTCCTCTGTTGGGTGGGGTTGATGTCCTAACATGCACATTCCGCCAGACTGGGGGGTTTTTGCCACCCTGCTCGTTTCGTTCCTTGCGTTCTGGATATTATTCGGTTCGCTTTTTTTTGGCCCGTTTCTTAAATTGCTGGGCGAACGGGAACATCGGCTCAAGGACCTGAATGATCGCACTGAACGGCTGCTCAAGGAGGAGAAGGCCGCGGTCGCGGAGCGCGAACGACAACTCGCCGCGGTCAGGCGCGACGCCCTGGAAAAACGCGAGAGCGAACGGCGCCAGGCAGAAGCCGAAGCGGCCAGGATGATCGAGGAAGTGCGGGCCGAGGCGCATGCGAGCCTCGACCAGGTCAGGGCCGGGATTGAGAAAAGTATCGATGCTGCACAGGCTGAACTAGAGCAGATGGCGCGAAGTCTGGCGGCGGAACTCGCACAACGCGTATTGGGCCGTCCGGTCAACGCCGGCGGTACTCTGAACAACTGAATGAAGGCACGGATTGCGATAGTTGCGGCGCTGCTGGGAGCGACGCTGACACCGACGCTTGCCATCGCGGCCGAAGGGGCGGGCGAGGAACACGGGTCGTGGGGCGCCCTCATTTTTTACGTCATCAATTTTCTGTTGTTCGTCGGCATCCTGTGGAAATATGCGCTGCCAGCCGGGCGAAATTTCTTCAAGGCGCGGGCGCTCGGCATTCGCGAAACCATGTCGAAGGCGGACGCCGCCTTTCGCGGAGCTCAGGAAGTCGCGAACCGCGCCGCTGAGCGAATGGCCCGGCTCGAAGCCGAGAAAAACCAGATTGCCTCCGACCTCGCCGACGAGACCGTCTTTCAGATCGGTCGCATCTACGATCTCGGGCAGGAAGCCGCCGCGCGGATCAAGCGTGACGCGGAATTGAGCGCGACCGCATTGGCCGAGAACGCTCGGCGCCGGGTCCGCGAAGCGTTGGCACGGGCCGCCGGAAATCTCGCTCGCGAGCTGGTCGTGCAAAATTTTAAGCCGGACGATCAGACTCGGCTGCTGCGGGGCTTCGTCGAGAAATTGGGCGAAGAGGCCGGACAGTGAGAAGTTCCAAGGTCGCCAAACGCTACGCACGGGCGCTGATGGGACTGTCGAACGATCACGCCCAGCTTGAAGCGTGGGGCGCCGAAATCGAGCGGCTGGCGCGGATCGTCGATTCGCCCGAGGTCGCGGCGCAACTCGAGTCGCCCACGGTGACCCATGCGGATAGGATGGCGGCGCTGGGCAAGATCGCCGAACGGCTCGACCTCAGTTTTCCGGTGCGATCGTTTGCGGTGGTCGTCGCGAGCCACGGCCGCGTGCGCGAGGTGGCCGCGATGGCCGAGACTTATGCGCGGATGCTCGACGACCTGATGGGCCGGGCGCGCGCCACGCTGACCTTTGCCTATCAGCCCTCCGACGAGGACCTCGCGCGGGTGGTGGCTGGCCTTGCGGTGATTGCGCACAAGAAAATTATCCCGACAAACAATATCGACGCGTCGCTGCTGGGCGGCGTGGTCGCGGAGCTTGAAGGAAAAATCTACGACGGCAGCCTCGCCACCCGACTGGCCGACGCCGAACGGCGTCTGAGCGGCTAGGCGCGGCACGCGGAAAACATCTATGGCGGAAATCAGACCATCTGAAATCAGCGACATCCTGCGCAACGAGATCAAGGGATTCGAAGGCACCGTGGCGGTCCGCGAGACCGGCCGCGTGCTCTCCTGCGGCGATGGTATCGCGCGTATCTACGGCCTGCAGAATGCGGCCTCGGGCGAGCTGCTCGAATTCCCGCATTCGGTGTATGGCATAGTGCTCAATCTCGAAGAGGACAACGTCGGCGCGGCGCTGTTTGGCGATCCGCAGGCGATCGGCGAAGGCGACGAAGTCAAACGCACCGGCCGTATCGCTGAGGTCCCGGTGGGCGAAGCGTTGCTCGGCCGCGTGGTCAACGCGCTCGGCCAGCCGATCGACGACAAGGGCCCCATCAAGAGCACCGAGACCCGCCGCATCGAGATCAAGGCGCCCGGCATCATCAAGCGTTCGCCGGTCAAGGAGCCGATGCAGACCGGCATCAAGGCGATCGACTCGATGCTGCAAATCGGACGCGGCCAGCGCGAGTTGATCATCGGTGATCGCCAGACCGGCAAGACCGCGCTCGCGGTTGACACCATCATAAATCAGAAGGGGCAGAACGTCTTCTGCGTGTACGTCGCGATCGGGCAGAAGCGCTCGACCGTGGCCCAGGTGGTCGAAAAGCTGCACCGCTACGGCGCGATGGAATACACCACGGTGGTCGCCGCGACCGCATCCGAATCGGCGCCGCTGCAGTTCATCGCACCGTATTCGGGCTGCACGATGGGCGAGTACTTTCGCGACAGCGGACGCCCCGCGCTGCTGGTGTACGACGATCTGAGTAAGCACGCGACTGCATATCGCCAGCTCTCGCTGCTGCTGCGCCGTCCGCCCGGACGCGAGGCCTATCCCGGCGACGTTTTCTATCTTCATTCGCGCCTGCTCGAGCGCGCGGCGAAGCTGTCCGCCGAGATGGGTGGCGGTTCGCTGACCGCGCTGCCGATCATCGAGACCCAGGCGGGCGACGTTTCGGCCTACATCCCGACCAACGTCATCTCGATCACCGACGGCCAGATCGTGCTCGACGCCGATCTGTTTTACTCGGGCATCCGGCCCGCGGTGAACGTCGGCCTGTCGGTCTCGCGCGTTGGGTTTTCGGCCGCGATCAAGGCGATGAAGCAGGTCGGCGGTACGCTCAAGCTGGACCTCGCGCAGTATCGCGAGATGGCGGCGTTCGCGCAGTTCGGCTCGGATCTCGACCCGGCCAGTCAGCGCCTGCTCCATCGCGGCGAGCGGCTGACCGAGATGCTCAAGCAGAACCAGTACGATCCGCTGTCGATCGACAAGGAAGTGCTGATCATCTTCGCCGCCAACGAGGGCTATCTCGACAAGCTCGAAGTCAGCCAGGTGAAGCCGTTCGAGCGCGACCTCTACGCACTGTTCGACGCGCGCCACAAGGAAATGCTCGACGAAATTGCGGCCAAGCGCGAAATCAGCGACGACTTGCGCAAGCGGCTGATCGCGGCGCTCGACAATTTCATGAACACGCGCACGCCGGCGAGCGACGCGGCCTCGGCCGCCTAGTTTCGCGCGCGCGGATTTAAGGGATGGCGACACTCAAGGCGATTCGCCGGCGAATCTCGTCGGTCAAATCAACTCAGCAGATCACGCGCGCGATGAAGCTCGTGTCGGCGGCTCGCCTGCGCCGCGCGCAGGAGGCGCTGCTCAACGCGCGCCCCTACCACGAGGCCCTCAAGCGCGTCGCCGACTCGCTGCTCGGCTCCGCACCCGAGGCGATGGCGCCGGCGGAAAACGCGCGTCCCGTCGCGCTCATCCTGGTGGTGACCTCCGACCGTGCATTGTGCGGCGGCTACAACGCCAACCTGCTGCGGATGGCCGAGGAGACCGCGCGCAAGAGTGCGGCGGCGGGTCTGGAACCCAGGTTCTTCGCGATCGGCCGCAAGTCGCTCGACCATTTCCGGCGAACTCATGCGTCGATCGACGGCGAGCGCATCAACAATACGCCGCGGCTGGCGACGGTCGGCCTCGCGCGCGATCTGGCCATCAAGGTGATTGGAGATTTCCGCACCGGAGCGATCGCGGAAGCGGGCGTGGTTTACAGCGCGTTTCGCTCGGCCATTTCGCAGCGTCCTACCTACGACAAGCTGTTGCCGGTCGAAGCCCCGCAACCCGCCGCCGACGGCAGCGCCGCTCCCGCGACCGACTACACGATTGAGCCGAGCGCCGCGGAGCTGATGCCGGTCGTCATGCGCAGCTACGTCGAGGCCTCGATTTTCCATGCGCTGCTGGAAGGCGAGGCCAGTGAGCATGGCGCCCGCATGACCGCGATGGACAGCGCGACCAACAACGCGGTCGATATGATCGCGCGCCTCACGCTCGAGATGAACCGTGCGCGCCAGGCGCAGATCACCCGCGAACTGATGGACATTGTCGGCGGCGCCGAGGCCCTCCGCAGCTAGCGGCGCCGGCCGGATTCAAAGACTTATAGGAAAACGACTCTCCCCATGAGTGCACAAGCAACAGGCCAAATCAGCCAGGTCCTCGGCAACGTTATCGACGTCGAATTCTCCAACGGATCGCTCCCGCCGATCTTTTCGGCGTTGCGCGTCAGCAACCCCTCGATCGACGACCGCGAGGGCAACCTCGTGCTCGAAGTCGCGCAGCATCTAGGCGAAAACACGGTGCGCTGTATAGCGATGGATACCACCGAGGGTCTCGTGCGGGGGATGGGCGTGACCAATACCGGCGCGCCGATTTCGGTGCCGGTCGGCGAGGTCACGCTGGGTCGCCTGATGAACGTGACGGGCGATCCGGTCGATGAGGCAGGCCCGATCAGTTCGGCGCTGACGATGCCGATTCATCGCGACGCGCCGCCGTTTGCCGACCAGGCGACCGAGGTCGAAATCCTCGAGACCGGCATCAAGGTCATCGACCTTGTCTGCCCGTACTCGCGTGGCGGCAAGATTGGACTGTTCGGCGGCGCCGGAGTGGGCAAGACCGTCACCATCATGGAACTGATCAACAACGTCGCCAAGCAGCACGGCGGCGTGTCGGTATTTGCCGGTGTCGGCGAGCGCTCGCGCGAGGGCAACGATCTTTACCGCGAATTGCAGGAATCGGGCGTGCTCTCGAAGACCGCGCTGGTGTACGGCCAGATGAACGAGCCGCCCGGCGCGCGCGCCCGCGTTGCCCTGACCGGCGTCACCGTCGCCGAATATTTCCGCGACGAGCAGGGCAAGGACGTGCTGCTCTTCATCGACAACATTTTCCGTTTCGTGCAAGCCAACTCGGAGGTCTCGGCGCTGCTCGGCCGGATGCCCAGCGCGGTCGGTTACCAGCCCACTCTCGGCACCGATATCGGTGAGCTGCAGGAGCGGATCACGACTACCAAGAAGGGCGCGATCACGTCGGTGCAGGCGATCTACGTTCCCGCCGACGACTACACCGACCCGGCGCCGGCGACGACCTTTTCACATCTCGACGCGATCACGGCGCTCGAGCGCAAGATCTTCGAGAAGGCGATTTTCCCGGCGGTCGATCCGCTCGCTTCGACTTCGCGCATCCTCGACCCGCAGATCGTCGGCGAGGAGCATTATGACGTCGCGCGCCGCGTGCAGCAGATTTTGCAGCGCTACAAGGACCTGCAGGACGTCATCGCGATTCTCGGCATGGACGAACTTTCGGCCGACGACAAGATGACCGTGGCGCGCGCGCGCCGCGTCGAGCGTTTCCTGTCGCAGGCGATGTTTGTCGCGGAGCCTTTCACCAACATCCCGGGCGCCTACGTTTCACGCGCCGAGACCGTGCGCGGCTTCAAGGAGATCCTCGAAGGCAAGTGCGACGACCTGCCCGAGCAGGCCTTTTACCTCGTCGGCACGATCGACGACGCGCGCGCCAAGGCCGAACGCCTCGCCCGTGGCGAAGCGCGCTAGCCGCGGAAGCCCCGGTATCCAACGATGGCCGAGACGTTTCAGTTCAAGCTCGTGACTCCCACCGGCGTGCTCTTCGACGGCGCGGTCGAACAGGTGACCGCCGTCGGCGCGCTCGGGGAATTCGGCGTGCTGCCATTGCATACCAACTTCATCACGTCAGTGGTGCCCGGCATCCTTACCTTGAAGATTAGCGGTAGCAGCTTCACCGAGTATCTTGTCGCGGGCGGACTCGCCGAGGTCAAGGACGGTGTTATGACGGTGCTCGCGCTCGAGGCCGACCCGCCCGGCAAGGTCGATAGCGCTGCGGCGGCAGCGACGATCGCCGCCGCCGAAGACCGCCTCTCGCAGATGAGCATGTTCGATCCCGGCTACGAAGATGCCGCGCAGGCGCTTGCCGTCGCGCGCGTCCGCTCGCAGGTCGATCATCTCTTGCGCGCTCCTCACTAAGCGAAGCCTCTCATAAGCGGAGCCTGCCTTCCCGCGCGCGCCAATGAGCGGGGCGGCGGTCACACTCGATCTTTTCCCGCGAGCGGCACAGCGAAGCCCGTTTTGTCAACTTGAATTACATATTGACAACTCTTCCCTATTTCGCGAGTAACCATAATTGAACCTTTGCTTGGTGAGCTTGGACAAAGCGCTCAGGGATTAATTGCTCTGCGTACGCTTTCTGTGAATGGGGATTCGCGGAGCGTAACCGTCAATTCGGAGGGAACGCGTAATGAAGAGATTGGCTCGAGTATTAGCAACTGGTCTGTTGCTGCTGGCCCTGCCTACCATGGCGCTAGCGCAGTCAACCGACCGCAGTGAGATGGATCAATGGGTGAAAGACACCCAGAATCAGGGTGCGTCGCCGACCACCGGCACGATCACCATGGCCAACTGGCAGCAATACAAGCAGTTCATGCCGCTCGGCATGCAGAAGCTGTTTGAGGGCGTTTATTTCTGGAAGATGCCGTCCGACGTCCAGATGCCGATCGGGCCGGCCGTCTATAACACCTTCCTGCCCAAGACCTGGGTTGAAGCGACCGAGAAATACGGCCCGCAGACCGGTGTCGATGTGCTGCCCAATGGCCACTATGTGCTCAAGAACTACCACGGCGGAACGCCCTTCCCGAATCCGCAGGAGCCGAACAAAGGCTGGAAGATTCTCGCCAACGTGTTCTGGGCTTATGTGCCTTCGGTTTACGTGAACAGCCCGAATAACTTCGGCGCCATCTGGTCCAACGACCGTTTCGGCAACTCCAACACGACGACTATCGACGTGGTCTATCGTTGGAGCGACTTCAGTACCGACCCCGGCTTCCCGGCCCAGCAGACCTATGCGCCGGGTACCTGGTACACCGAATGGCTGATGGAAGAAACGCCGGAGCAGGCGCGTTATACCGCATCGCTCAACCTGTTCTTCGTCGATCAAGAGAAGAATCCGTTCCCTGATACCTTCGTGTTCGTACCGGCGCTGCGCCGCTCGCTGCGACTGGCCAGCACCGCCCGCTGTTCGCCGGTGTTCGGCTTTGACTGGAGCTACGATGACGCCAAGACCAACGGCTTCAACGGCAGCACCTCGATCTACACCGGCGACTTCCTCGCCGATCGCAATATCCTGACCCTCGCTCACTTCAATCAGGATGGCGCAATTTACCCCGGTGGCTACGATATGCCGTTGGGATTCCCGAAGCCTTCGTGGGGCAAATGGGAAGCGCGCGCGATGGCGATTGACGACATCCATCGCATTCCGAGCGAAGCGGCGGGCTACTGTTATTCGAGCCGCATCATGTATGCCGATCGGGAGCACTGGAACGGCGACTGGGTTGACCTCTACGACTCGAACAAGAAGCTCTGGAAGTCGATCTCCTATTACAACGACGCCGGCCAGGTCCC
>Ga0207695_10011346_pt1 | contig 10800 bp, 7 predicted proteins | sample KBSC54metaG_FD_184354 | JGI IMG/M metagenome (GOLD analysis project Ga0207695, IMG submission 184354) | Corn rhizosphere microbial communities from Kellogg Biological Station, Michigan, USA - KBS C5-4 metaG (SPAdes) (version 2) | ecosystem: Host-associated > Plants > Roots > Rhizosphere > Soil... | reverse complement strand
CAGCAATAGCCTCTCACTATTAGGCAACCTGTCCATCTCGGGCACAGGCGTGCTTGCGCCCGGCGCTAACAGCATCACCATCGGAGGCAACTGGGTGAATTGGGGGACCGCCGGTTTTACAGAGGCGACCAGCACCGTCAGTTTCAACGGTTCTTCCGTCCAGACCCTCACCACACCGGGCGGAGAGAATTTCAACGCCCTAACCGTCAACAATACCGGCAGCGGCATTCAGCTGCTCAACGACGTTACCACGGCCACAACACTGAACATGACCCAGGGCAATATCGATCTCACCGGCAACAACATGACCCTCGGCGCCTCCGCCGCCACCCCTGGAACCCTCGTCCGCACCCAGGGCGCCGTCATTGGTACCGGCGCCTTCAGACGCTGGTTCAATACATCGCTGGTCCCCGACCTTTCCGGCGCCGGCCTTTTCCCAATGGGCACAACCACCAGCTATAGCCCGTTGTACGTCACCGCTCCCACCACGGCTCCAACTACCGGCGGAACGATAGCAATAACCTATACCAACGCTATCACAAATTCCACCGTTTCCATCCCCGACGGAGCAGCTACCGTCCTTACAAGAAAAGACCTCAACTGGGCCGTAACCACAGCGAATGGTCTCGCGGGCGGAACATACAACCTCGACGCACAGGGCAATAATTTTGGGACCATCGGCGACGTCGCAGACCTTCGTCTCACCCTTGCCGCCGCAGTCATCGGCAGCGCCGGCGTCAATGCCGGAACCACTTCGACACCCCAGATCAACCGCGTCGGCCTCACCCTCGCCAACCTGTCCAATACATTTTATGTTGGGTCGGTCAGCGCCAACAGCCCGCTTCCCATCACGCTGATCTCTTTTTCGGCAACCGCCGCATCCGGCAAGGTCAGACTCGACTGGACCACCGCCAACGAAACAAATAACAGCTTCTTTACGATGGAACGATCGGCCAACACCGCCGACTGGACGGATATCCTCAACGTCAGCGGCCGGGGAAATACCACCGGCGAAAGCAAGTACACCATTTCCGATGAACAACCCCTGTCCGGGTTATCTTACTACCGTCTCCGCCAGACAGACCTGGACGGTAAGCAGACCTTCTCTGCGATCAAAACAGTCAATATAGCCGTGCTCTCAGGCGCCAAAGCCTACCCCAATCCCGCATCCGGCTATTTGATAATTGACGACCTCGCCCCCAATTCCTCGGTAAGTCTGCTGAGCTGCAGCGGCCAGCGCCTGAATATTCCCATGACCCGACAGGGGAACAAAATGACCCTTTATCTTTCCACTATTCCAAAAGGCGCCTATTTCCTGCAGATCGCAACAGAAACGTCCCAAAAAATGATTACAGTCCTAAAAGAACAATAGGCACCATACCAGGTCCATGCACTGGCTCCTTCCGTCCATGGACTTCCCTCCCGCACCGGCGTAGTTTTGAGTCCTGATCAAATCATCAATTCAGAGATTATGCAACATCTATCAGCACTCGATCCGGCGACAACTACCGGAGTGACAAAAGACCTGTTCAACGGGATTCAAAACAAGCTCGGAATGGTTCCCAACATGATGCGCACCATGGGCAATTCACCCGCCGTACTCAACGGCTATCTTACCTTCAGCGGAATACTCTCCGAAGGGCAGCTGGGGGTGAAAACCGGCGAGCTGATCGCACTGGCAGTGGCCAATATCAACACCTGCAACTATTGCAACGCCGCCCACAGCCTCATCGCCGAAAAGTTGGTGCACGTCGATCCGGCCGGGATCGCCGCCGCCCGTACAGGTAATTCATCCAATGCGAAAGTCCAGGCCGCGCTGAAGTTTGCACTGAAAGTCGTATCGAAAGAAGGGGAAGTGAGCGCGACAGACATAGCCGCCGTGAAAGCGGCCGGCTACGACGATGGCGCCATTGCCGAGATCATCGCCCACGTGGCGCTGAACATCTTTACCAACTACTTCAACAAGGCAGCAAAAGTGGAGCTGGACTTTCCAACCGTCCCCTTAGCGGAAACTGCCGTAGTTTGATCCACTCACAGGGGGCCGGCCTACGGCCCCTTTTTTGTAATTTTATTCCATGAAAATGACCGCCCAGTCGACTTACACCCTCATCAACCCGGCTACGAAGGCGCTCGCTTTCGAGCTTTTCGACTTCGTCGACGACAGCTACTTTAAGAAAACTGCGGATCGCAACTATTACACCATCATTCTGGCCACAAAAGCACAGGGCCAGCTAAGCGCCGACTTCTCCACCTATCCCATTCAGTCGAACACGATGATGTGTTTTTCGGTCTACCAGCCATTTATCATCCGAGCAGAACCATTCGAAGGAGTACTTATACACTTTCATCCCGATTTCTTTTGCATCCACAAACACCAGAAAGAAGTTGCCTGCAATGGCGTACTGTTCAACAATATTTACGAGTCCCCGGCGACGCAGCTGACGGAAGAAGAAGTCAGCGGCCTGGCCCCGCTGATAACACAGCTAAGGACAGAGATCAGACAGCCCGCGCTAGCTCAGTACGAACTGATGGTATCCTACCTCAAAATACTGCTGATTACCGCTTCCCGCTATAAGGTCAGCCGCCAGACGAATTTTCAGACCCGACAAAATGAGGAACCCTTTATCCTCAAAACCTTAAAAGACGCGATCGAGGACCACTATCGGACGAAACACCGGCCCGCCGACTATGCAGCATTGCTGAGCATCTCTGTCAAAGCCCTCAACAGGCTTACCGTGATCCATTTTAACCGGACACTCAGCAACCTGATCGCCGAACGCATCATTATCGAGGCCAAACGTCAGCTGTACCTGACCACAAAACCCGTCAAGGCGATTGCTTATGAACTGGGATTCAACGACGAATTTTATTTCAGTCGCTTCTTCAAAGCCAACTCGCAGGTCTCTCCACAGATCTACAGGTCCACCGTAGGATTCGGCAAGGAGCAACCCAACAATAGATGAACACCAGCTGCCCGCAGGCAGTTCCCATCTATATCATCCTCGGCTTCCGGCTCGGCGGCTCAGCCTTACCCCCCTCATTGATCACTTTAAAAGCAGCCATCGCCTCCTTAAAATTCGGATATCCATTGGCCATCAGCCGGTCCCCCGGCTTCGCAAACAAATTCCAGCCATAGCCGCCGCGGGAGACCATCCCGATCAGCCGGCCGTCACTATAGATGTCGTAGTGGAGAAACCCCGTCTTCTTTTTGGTATACCTCATGGATACAATGCGTTACGTATTAACGCTCCCTGCAAAGATATTGCAATTTAGCCGGGCGGCCTCGGGCACTTCAGGGCCGAAACCATACACCCCCTGTATCAAATTCGGGCAATAGCCCCGGGCAAAACCAACCTAAGCCATTGATTATTAAAATCCTCAGGAATTGGCACCATCTTTCGTCCAAATCCCTATGCTCCGCAACTATATCAAAACATCCCTGAGATTCCTCCTCAAGAACAAAACGTTCAGCCTGATCAACGTCATCGGACTCGCCATAGGCACACTATGTTGTCTCTACATCGTACTGTACGTAAAAGACCAGTATAGCTATGACCGGCAATTCGATCACGCATCGGATATCTACCGGATCACCACTAAGCTGAAGACCACCGGAGACCAGCATACCATGGCGTCCACCTCCCCTCCCATCGCCCCCGCCATAAAAAATGATTTCCCGCAGGTTCTGCAATTCACCCGCTTCATACCCACCCTCGGCGCGGACGAACACCTGCTGGCCTATAAGGACAGATCATTCTATGAAAAAGACGCCTGGCTCGTTGACTCCACCTTTTTCGACGTCTTCAATTTTCATTTTGAGGCCGGGGCCATAGAGCACTCCTTATCGGCGCCCAATTCCATCGTATTGTCCCTGCCCGTAGCCGCCAGGCTGTTCGGCAATGAAAATCCCGTCGGGAAAACAATCACACTCAATGACTCCTGGGGAAAAAATATTTTCACCGTGACCGGCGTGGTCGACGAAACTAAAACCAAATCCAGCATACACGCCAGTATGTTCATCCGAATGAACCCGAACGGGTTCGGCGGTGACCTGCTGGCAAACAACGTTTGGAGCGGTAATAATTTCGCCTACTCCTATATTCGACTGGCGCCCGGCTCCTCTCCCAGGGCCCTCGAACAACAACTCCCCGCCTTCCTCGACAAACACGGACAACAGCAATTCAAGGCTGACGGCATGACCAAGGTCCTGCACCTCCAGCCCATCGCCGACATCCACACCTCGACCGGATATGAAGTGGAGACAAGTCATACGGTCAGCAGTTCCTTCCTGTATATTTTGATATTGATCGCCGTGCTGATCCAGATCATTGCCTGCATCAACTTTATGAACCTGTCCACAGCCCGCGCATCCGGCAGGGCAAAAGAAGTAGGCATCCGGAAGGTAGTCGGGGCCGGAAAAAACAGCCTCGTTGCCCAATTCCTTGCCGAGTCCTTCCTGCTGGCCCTTGTCGGGGTACTCATCGCCCTGCCCATGCTGGTCTTCGCCCTACCGTACCTGAACCGGATCACACAGGCAGAAGTACAACTATCGATGCTTACCGACTATAGCGTATGGTTGATACTGGGGGCCATAGTCCTCACCACCGGAATACTTGCCGGTAGCTATCCCGCTTTCTATCTGTCCGCCTTCCGGGCCATAAAAGTCATCAAAGGGAATTTTACAAGCCATATATCGGCGTCCGGCATCCGTCGCTCCCTCGTGGTTTTCCAGTTTACCCTCTCCATCACACTCATCGCCTCCATCATCGTCATTTTTGCCCAGCTGAACTACATAAAGAACAAGGACCTCGGATTTAAAAAGGATCAGCAGCTCATCTTTACCTTTCACACCGACGATACCCGAAGCAAAATGCCGGCCTTCGCCGAAGACCTGCGCAAACTCGCGGGAGTAGAGGGCGTGAGCATCGCAAACAATTACCCCGGCGCCGGCACCTACCATGACTGGGGCGTGTGGCTTGCCGGCGGAAATCCAGCCACCTCTATCGATCAGGCGAACCTCGCATCCGATGAGCATTTCACAAAGGTCATGGGCATCCGGCTGATCGCCGGCAGGGACTTCAGGGACCACGACTCCGGTTCGGTCATCATCAACGAAACCCTGGTCAAACGCCTGGGCCTGACGCCGTCCACCGCACCCGGGACAAGACTGTACGCCGGCGACTCGAGGCAGTACGTCATAGCCGGCGTCATGAAAGACTTCAACTACACGTCGCTCAGGGACAAGGTCAGTCCTTTTATGATTATCTACAGTCCCGACCAGCAGGACATCAACCAGCTGATCGTCCATACCCGTTCCACCGACTATACAGCCACGCTGGCAGGAATGGAAGCCCTATGGCATAAAGACGTGCCAGCCACCCCTTTTGACTACACCTTCCTCGACGACAAGGTCCAGCGCCAATACCGGTCGGAAGTCACTATGTCCCATATCATCAATTCCTTCACCGGAATGGCAATCCTCATCTCCTGTCTCGGGCTCTTCGGCCTGGCGGCTTTCAGCGCCGAAAAAAGAAGCAAGGAGATCGGTATCCGAAAAGTACTGGGCGCCAGCACCACCGGCATCGTCCGGCTTCTATCCGGCGATTTCATAAAGCTCGTCGCCATCGCCTTTGTGATCGCCACCCCCGTCTCCTGGTGGGCCATGCACAGCTGGCTGCAAAGCTTCGTCTACAAAGTGGATATCCAATGGTGGATGTTCGCCCTTGCAGGATTGGCGGCCATTGTCATTGCCCTGTCCACCATCAGTTTCCAGGCGATCAGGGCAGCGGTCGCAAACCCCGTAAAGGGCCTGAGGTCGGAGTAACGCGGCTTCCGGCGTGCCGCAGCAAATTGACACCGATATAATAGCACAGCATGATCGGCACAGCAGGTATCATAAAAGGATAATACGGAAATCCCGAAAAGGCCAAAGCGCCGGGATACAAGGGAAAGAACAGGATTGACAGCATCGCCACGACGCTCATCAGCATATAAACGACAGACGGGACCTTATTAAATATACGGGTCTGCTTCAGCGAGCCCGCAAACATCGCGATAGCGAAATAGGTCAACAGCACTTCCCCGATCGTTATGACCCATATTTGCTGTGCTGCCGGCGCAAACCACTCCAACGGCTTCTTCACATCCTGCGTGATCCGTATCTTGTACGACTGCAGAGCGAAACTATGCCAGAAAGACGTATTGATAAAGAACAGTGGGATGGCGATCACGATCGCAGTATAACCTAACTGAGAATATATCTTCTCGCCTTTTTCATTCACAAGCAGCCTGATGACCGAAAGCCCAAGCGCTACGATGATCCCGCCTGCCAGTATAAAGTCGAACCGCACCTTCTGCTCGGTGGCCGTAGCCACCCAACCTTCCATCGTATCCGGCGGCGCACCCATTCCAAACAAAATGGTCAGCAGCGCAATGGGTAAAACCAGAAGACATCCGCCGCCGGCCATATATTTCCCTTCCCGGTCCTCCGTCCGCAAAACCTTCCCACCCAACACCCATACGGCAAACCCCATCACGCAAAAGTTCAACACCCATACCGGAACATATAGTTTATAACCTATATGACCCAGCGCAAACGCCAAAAAGGTCGTCAGAAACGGAACAATACACAGATAAATGTAGCAGATCTTTTTGCCCAGGGATAGTCCTCGCATTATTAAGTTTTTTTCTTTCCAAATTTTAACCCAGCCCCATCAACCGCAAAAACAACTCCTTCTTCTTCCGGCTAACATCCACAATTGACCCATTCTGCATTTCGATCTGCCCCCCATCCCCTTTAATATACCGTTTGATATACTGCAAATTCACGATATGCGAATTATGCGGACGGTAAAATCTATCGGCGGGCAGCAGCTCCTCGAATTCCTTCAGCGTCTTGCTGACAGTAAGACTTCCCCTGTTCACAAAATGAAAAACGCTGTAATTGCTCTGCGCTTCGATCCGGATGATATCCCTGAGATCGAAGAACAGCAGTCCTTCGGTGGACGGGATGACGATCTTGTCGAGATTCGCCCGCAGGTTATGCGTCAGCGCCTCCAGCCGCTGTCCCGCATTTTCGCCCCTTCCCTCTTGCTCGATCTTTCCCACCGCAGCCCGCAACTCCTCGATATCGACCGGCTTCAGCAGATAGTCGTATGCGGCAAACCGGATAGCCTTTATCGCATACTGGTCATACGCCGTGGTAAAAATGAGATGGAACGATTTTCGCTCCAGTCGCTGCAGCATCCCGAAACCATCCATCCTCGGCATCTGTATGTCCAAAAAAACGATATCCGGTTGACACCTGCCGATCAACTCCAGACCGGCCTCACCATCCTCGGCCTCGCCAACCAGCGTGATACCGGGACAATAGTTCTTCAGCTTCTCCCGAAGAGCAAGACGGCCCTTCGCTTCGTCGTCGATAATAATTGCGGTCATCATCAGTTGATTTTTAAAGACACCTGCACCCGGGTACCCGCCGCCTTTCCGTACTCGAACAGATCGGTTATGACCACCGGAAAATACTCCTCCCCATTGAACAGATTGACCCTTTCCCGGCTCATCTCCATCCCAAACGACCGGTGACCGTTCTTTTTCAACGCCGCCGTCCTCCCCACCCCGTTGTCCTCGATCAGATACACCAGGTGCTCGTCCTCCTTCATGACCCGGATGATCAGCCTGCCCTGCCCGTCTTCCCGGCTGCGAAGACCATGCACGATCGCATTTTCCACATAAGGCTGGATGATCAGCGGCGGCACCCGGCAATCCTCTTCCACCAGTTCTTCATCGAGGATCATCTCGCACACGAACCTGTTCTCATCCCTGAATTGCTCGAGATCGATATACAACTGCAGGGTCTCTATGTCGCGCATCAGCGGAATAGTCTTTTGCTTGCTCGTTTCAAGAACATTGCGGATAAGCCGGGCGAATTTATTCAGATATACCGTAGCGTGATACTTGTCGTTACTCTGGATGAGCGCGTCGATACTGTTGATGCAGTTGAATATAAAATGCGGGTTCATCTGCGCCCGCAGGGCCATCATCTCCGTTTCAGCCACCTGCTGCTTGAGCCTCTCCTTGTTTCTTAGCCCGTTCTCACGCCAGCGCAGCAGAAGAAAGACCACCACAGCCGCCGCTCCCAGCACGAGCGCGTCGAACCACCAGGTCGCCCAGAAAGGCGCCGCAATATAGACTCGCATCACCGCCATCTGCTGCTCGCCCGAAGAGCTTTCCGTCCGGACCCTGAAGGTATATTTTCCCGGCGCCAGGTCGGTATAGCTGGCAACCCCCTGCGACCCGCCCGTCACCCAGCCCGGATCCACGCCATCCAGCTTATACAGGAATTTCGCCTGTTCGATACCCGCATACTGGAGACCGGAAAATTCGATGTCAAGAAAATTCTGGCCCGCAGCCAGGCGGACCGGCTGCCCCTCCTGCAACAGGGAATCGATGAACAGCGGATGCGAAAAGACGCGGAACCCCGTGATAGCGACTTTCGGTGCCGCCTGCCACCGCGCCAGAAGATTCTGTTCGTAAAAGGCTACTACCTCCGTCCCCGTCGATGTCATCCATTTTCCATCGGGGGCGGCAAGAAATTCCTGTCCCTGAAACGAGCTGTTCAGCAGCCCCCTTTCCGGATGGCTGGCAAAAAAATTACCGGTCTGCGGATCATAGCAGCATACGGCGTGGTCGTCGGTGAACCAGATCCTTCCCGAGCTGTCCACCTTTACCGCATGCGCCGACCAGTACGGTTGCTCATTGTTCACGTGTATCCGGCTAAACCGCTTCGACTGAACATTGAAGTAATACATCCCGGCATTCTCCGTACCGACAATAAGCAGAGAATCCCTGTACGGACAAACTCCCCAGCAACGAACATCTGCTCCCGCCGGCCGGTAAAGCCCGGTGTATCGGCGGGCATTCGCATCAAAAGCGGCCAGCCCCCGGCTGGTGCTCGTCCAGCAGATGCCGTCTTTTGCCACATATAGGTGCTCCACCGGCATTCGACGGTAAGCGCTGTCGGGAACATGGCGCAGGAATCGGCCCGTAGCCTTATCATACACAACGATCCAGCCGTTCTGAAGACCCAGCAGGATATTCCCGCGTCCGTCATCTGTCATGCATTTTACCGTGTGATGCTCCAGTTCCGGCGGCCGCATCGTCCGGACCAGTTTTCCATTCGCATCGATAACATGGATAACCCCTGTCTGACAACCCGCCCAGACAGCCCCATCCTCCCTTTCAAGAAAACACCAGACCATATTCTCGTCATACAGGCCAGGGAAAAAGTAACGTTTCCGGAGTCGCCACGCAGTATCGTAGACCTTTATCCCGCCACCCCACGAACCGACCCACAGCTGATCCTTTATCAGTTTCACAGGTATGATATCACTGACAACCTTCGAGGGCTCAGCCGCCTCCTGGTTGGATAGCACGGAAAAATACTGCCGGTAGGGATGAATGATACTGATCCCCTTGTCGGTACCCAGCCAGATATTTTCTTCCTTGTCCTGGAAAATAGTATTTACCTGGTCCGTATACTGCAGCCCCAGGTTATTGCCGGTCTGCCGGAGAATATAGAGAAAGGAATCACTCGCCTGATCATACCGCAGCAGCCCCGCCTGGCCGGTCGCCATCCACAGCACGCCGTGGTTGTCGTGCAACATCGCGGATATCCATACCGGAAGCGTGCCGGCATTACCTTCCTGCGTCAGAATATCGGCGAGCGAATAGGCGTGCAGTTTGCGGGTCTTCAGTTCATACCGGTAAAATTCCTTCGACCAGCTGATCAGCCAGAGATTGTCATTCCTGTCCGCGAAGATCGAGTGGATCGTGCCAGGATCGACCGGCAGCGGTGCAGCCACAGTCGTCCGCCGTGTCTCGTCCAGTAGCAGGAAGCCTCCGCCACGGATTTGCAGCCAGGCCTGACCACGGGCGCTATCCGCCAGATACGTTCCCGGTTTATCCCGGTCGCCGCCCCCCTCATGGACCAAAACCAATCCGTTCTTCTGCGGCGCGTCTCCGTCCTTCCAGACCGGACGGATAGTCAGGCGCTTCCCCTGCGCGTCGGTGTACACCTGATCCTTCGGCGAACCAGGAGGCTCCGCCACAGGCGCGGCCGTATGGCGCAGCGGATCCCACCGCCAAAGGCTGTCGTCCGCCCGCCGGTAAAGTATCCTGCCCTGCGCGTCATCCGGATAGATAGCGGGCACGTCCAGCGAGTTTGGCGCGGTCCCCGGAGCATTACAGGCGACGAATCGCAGACCATCATATCGCTGCATGCCTTTATCCGTTCCGATCCAGACAAAACCTTTCCTATCCTGTGCGATGGAAAGGACGTTATTGCTCATCAGGCCATTTACCACATCGATGTTCCGGGACACAAAAGATCCATGAAAAGGGGCCGCCCTGGTCGACTGAGCTTCGATGGGCTGCCCCCCGGCCATCAGGCCCTGTAAAAAAACCAAAAAAAAGAGAGAGCGGAACATTCTTAAATGTACAAATATTTGGATCACCCGGCTGTCAACGATCGCGCTACCCACCTGGCGGAAGCTCTCACCATACCCGGCGCACCTCCCCAGTCTCCTCCCCGCACCAGGCGAAACAGACCCGAGACCCATCATCTTCGCAAAACTGCCGGTAATATGATCCAAATTACGACGTCCCCCCATCCTGAAAAAACCCGTTGAGCGGTTGGCGGAAACGACTGAGCCGCTGCCACACTCAGGAACCCGACTCGGGCGACCAAAAGATCCTTTTAATTGCCATAGATTCGCTAACTTGTTGAATGCCCAATTCAGG
>Ga0207695_10011345_pt1 | contig 10801 bp, 11 predicted proteins | sample KBSC54metaG_FD_184354 | JGI IMG/M metagenome (GOLD analysis project Ga0207695, IMG submission 184354) | Corn rhizosphere microbial communities from Kellogg Biological Station, Michigan, USA - KBS C5-4 metaG (SPAdes) (version 2) | ecosystem: Host-associated > Plants > Roots > Rhizosphere > Soil... | reverse complement strand
CAGCAGCTCGGGCAGCGACAGCGAGAGCGGCGACGCGGGCGGGGCCGCCGGCTCGGCGACGAGGTAGCCGCGCGCGAACCGCCGCCGGCGCTCCTCGCCGCGATGCTCGAGCACGTCCACCACCTCGCGCACCTGCTGGTACTCGAGCAGCCGCCTAACGAGCTCGGCGCGCGGATCGTCCCAGGCGTCGTCGTCGCCGTGGCGCGGCAGCAGCATCTGCACCTTGATGCGCAAGAGCCGCGCCGCCATCTCGAGATAGTCGGCCGCCTGGCCCAGGCCTAACGTATGAATGCGCGCCAGAAACTGCTCGCAGATGCGCGCGATCGGGATGTCGGTGATCTCGACCTGCTCTTCCCGGATCAGGGTGAGCAAGAGGTCGAGCGGTCCCGAGAACTGGTCCAGCTCGACGACGAACGGCGACTCGTCGTTAGGCTCGGCCTCGGCGGTGAACGGCACGCTCGGCATGGGCTCGATGGCGACGGCGCTCACAGAATGCCCGCGAGAAACTGACTCGGTACGATGAACTGCACCACCGGTTGGACGAGGTACGCGTAGCCGACGAACGCGGGCTTCATCCAGATATCGAGAAAGCCCACGCCGACGTAGAGCAACACGATGAGAATGATGATCCCGTAGCGCCCGAGCTTCTGATACTCGAGCGACCACGCCGGCGGCAGGAAATACTTGAGCACGTGCGAGCCGTCGAGCGGCGGCAGCGGCAACAGGTTGAACATCGCCAGAAACAGGTTGATCAAGATCCCGTAGATCACCATGGCCTGCAGGATCGCAATCACGCCCGCTGTCGCCGGAACGCCGCGCGCGATGAGTCCCAGGATGACTAACACCGGCACGCTCACGATTGCGATGAAAATGTTCGTGGCAATGCCGGCCAACGACACGATGATGTCGCCCCGCTTGAACTTCCTGTAGTTCCGCGGATTCACCGGAACCGGCCTTGCGCCGCCGATGATCGGACCGTGCGCCAACCACATCACGAGCGGCAACAGAATGCTCATGAACGGGTCGATGTGCTTGATTGGATTCCAGGTGAGACGGCCGAGCTGATACGCTGTGGGATCGCCCTGCTTGAGGGCAGCGTACCCATGCGCGTACTCATGCGCGATCATCGCGAAGAGCAGCGGCGGAAATGCCAGGAGAAAAGTCTGAAATGACCCCAAGTATCGCCGGCCAAGGTGAGAAGCGAGTCTGCCTGACTCGTCGGCGCGAAAGGTAGCGGGCCACTCTGCCTAAGTCAAAGATTTGTCGCGCCTTGACATCGATTACGTGCACTTCTAGACTACGCGCTTCGCGGGACCATTTCATCGAGCGCGTTGGAGACCCGAGTGCCACGGATCGATTCAGCAAAAAAGAACATGCGCAAGTCGCGCGCGGCAGCGGTCCGGAACCGCGCCCAGCGCTCCGAGCTTCGCACCGCAGTCAAGAAGGCGAGTGCATCAGACGCCACCGATGCGCACAAGAAGCGCGCGGTCCAACTGCTCGACCGCGCAGCACGCAAAGGCCTGATTCACCGCAACGCCGCAGCGCGCCGCAAAAGTCACCTGTCTAAAGGCGCACAAGGCTGAAAGGCGGACAACGCCGACAAAGCCCGACAAAACGCTGATCGCTCGGCTGTAAGGGACGCGACGTCCCCGTACAGCCGAGCGATCAGCGTTTTGTCCGGCTTTGTCCGCGTTGTCCGCCTTTCAGCCTTTGTCCGTCCCTGTCCCGTTTTGTCCGCCTTAAAGGGCGGCGAGCTCTGCCCCGCAGCGCTCGCAATACCATTCCGTGGGATAATTGAGCGTGCCGCACTCCTGGCACTTGAGCGTCTTCACCTGATCCTGTCCCCCTTCCTTGGGCAGCGTGTTCTCCTCGACCGCTCGCCCAACGGTCGGCAGTGACGCACCGGTGGTGCTCGACACCTGCGGCGGCGTGTGCGATCCGATTGCTCCCGACGCCGCGGACCGCGATCCACTGCCCTGCGTGCCGGCGCCGCTTCCTACCGCCACGCCTTCGCCGCTAGTGCGCGGCTCGATCATCGTCTTGAGGAACTCGAGATCGTCGAACGGACCGCCCGTTGGGCGAACGTCCGGTCCGCTGTTGCGGCGCGGCGTTGCGGAACCGGGAGGCACGTCGGAGGCGGGCGCCGCGGGCGCCGCGGCGGCCGGGCGCGCGGGAGTCTGCACACCGCGCTCGAACGACACTTGCTGCCAGTCGTCGCGTTTCGTCGCCGGCTGCGGAACGGCCGCAGGACGCCGCTGGCTGTCCGGTGCTTGACTCGCCGGCGCCACCGCAGGCGCCGATGCCGGCGTCCCGCCGCTCGCCTCGAGCATCGCACGCAACTTCGCCAGCTCTTCCGCGACGTGAGACCGTTCGTCGGCGACTGCGGCCAGGGCGGTCTCCGTGCGCGAGCGGATCTCCTCGTGATCCTCGGCGCTCAACTCGCCGACCGTCGACCGCAGCTCCGCCTCGAGCGCCTCGTCGCGATTCTTCGCGTCGTCGGCATCGAGCGTCGTCAGGCGTTCCATGAACGAGCGCTCGAGGTTCTGCAGTGCCGCGCGATGCGAGCCGAGCTCTTCGACCACGCGGGCGAGACGGGACGCATAGTCCTCGTGCACGCGCTCGAAGATGTGCGACGGCGTGCTCGCACGCTTTGCTTCGAGCATCGCAAGCCACGACTCGTAGCGTTGCCGCTCTTCGAACAACGCCGTCACCTGCTCCGTGTTTACCGCTGGCTCCGTCATGCCTTCCCCCGCCGGCTCGTGCGAGCCGTGCTGCGCGATTGGACATCTGAGCGTCGCGCGCGGGCAGCGACTAACGCAGCCATCTGCTCCGCCGTGAGCTCGTTCACTCGACCGACCACACGCGCCGCCGGCACGGTGCGCGCCGCGTGTTCCATGCGTTCGTGCGCGGTCTCGAGCGACGGACCCAAGGCGACCGCGCCGTGATTAGCCAACAGAAACGATCCCGTCGCCGCCGAAGGATGCGCGTGCACAACCGCCATGACGGCCGGCCGTCGTGAGTACATTCTAAGGTCTAAAAAGACTTCCGACGATGGTTCACCGCAACTTCGTGTCCCGCGCGAGGTTCGACGGCTCCCATCAAGTGCCGCCTCCAGCAGCTCCGACGGTCGGACGTCCGCCTTCGACATGCGCGCGGGCGTCACCAACACCCCGCGCGTCATCGATCCAACCGGTACACCACGTGGCCGCCGACGATCGTGTAAATCGCTCGTCCCGTGAGCGTGCGTCCGGCGTACGGGGTGTTGCGGCCCTTGGAGAGGAACGCCGATGGGTCGACCTTCCAGGTTCGCGCCGGATCGAACACGGTGACGTCGGCCACCGAGCCCTCGGCCAGCGTCCCGCCCGGTAAATGGAACAGCGAGGCCGGCCGGCACGACATGCGATCGACCAGCGTCGCGAAGTCGATGATGCCCGGACCGACGAGCTCCGTCACGACGAGTGCGAGCGCGGTCTCGAGCCCGATGATGCCGAACGGCGCATCGGTGAATTCGCGCTCCTTCGCATCATAGTGGTGCGGCGCGTGATCGGTGGCCACGAGATCGATCGTCCCATCGCGCAACGCTTCGCCTAACGCTGCCACGTCCTCGGCCGTGCGCAGCGGCGGGTTCATCTTGGCGTGCGTGTCGTAGCCCTCGCACGCGTCTTCGGTGAGGGTCAGGTGGTGCGGCGTCACTTCGGCGGTCACGCGAATCCCCCGCTCCTTGCCCCAGCGGATCAGCTCCACGCTGCCCCTGGTGCTCATGTGCGCCAGGTGCACGTGGCCGCCCGTGCGGCGCGCCAGGAGGATGTCGCGGATCACCATGATCTCTTCGGCCTCCGTCGGAATGCCGGGAAGGCCTAACCGCGCGCTCACCACGCCCTCGTTCATGGCGCCGCCCTTGGCGAGCGTCGGTTCCTCGCAGTGATCGATCACCGGGATGGTGAACGCCTGCGCATACTCGAGCGCGGTGCGCATGAGGTGCGCGCTCGCGACGGGCCGGCCGTCGTCGCTCACCGCCACCGCGCCCGCGCCGACCATCTCGCCGAATTCAGCCAACGCCTCGCCGCGCTGCCCAACGGAGATCGCGCCGATCGGATACACCCGCGCCGCGCCGGCGCGGAGCGCCTGGCGAATGATGAACCCCACCGCCGCCTGGTTGTCGGTGACCGGCTCGGTGTTCGGCATCGCGCACACCGCCGTGAAGCCGCCGGCCGCCGCTGCGCGGGCGCCGGTTGCGATCGTCTCGACATCCTCGCGGCCCGGCTCGCGCAGATGGCAGTGCACGTCGATGAACCCCGGCGACACATAGCAGCCGGCGCAGTCCAGGATCTCGGTCGAGTCGCCGGCATCGATCGACCCGCCTAACTGAGCCACCGTGCCCTCGGCGATCAGGAGATCGCCCCGCGCGTCGAGTCGGCGCGACGGATCCAGGAGCGTGCCGCCTTTGAGGAGGAGCCGGCGCGCCACCTATGCTCCTCCCTTCGCCGCTTCCGCCAGCTCCGGCCGGCCGCCGGCCAGCAGATAGAGCACCGCCATCCGGATCGCCACTCCGTTAGTCACCTGGTTGAGGATCACACTGTGCGGCCCGTCCGCGACGTCGGAATCGATTTCCACGCCGCGGTTCATCGGACCCGGGTGCAGAATGAGCACGTCGCGCGGCGCGCGCGCGAGTCGCTCGCGCGTCACCCCGAACACGCGGTTGTATTCGCGCAGCGACGGAATGTAGCCTGCGGTCATCCGCTCCAATTGCAATCGTAGAATGTTGAGCGCTTCCGCCCACTCGATGGCTTCCTCGACGCGCGAAAACACCGTCACTCCGAACTCGCCGATTGCCCACGGCAAGAGCGACCGCGGACCGCACACCGCCACCTCGGCGCCCATCTTCTTGAGGCCCCAGATGTTCGAGCGCGCGACGCGCGAGTGGAGCACGTCGCCGACGATGCACACGCGGCGTCCGGTCAGCACGCCGAAGTGATCCCGCAGCGTGAGGAGATCGAGCAGGCCTTGCGTCGGATGCTCGTGCGTGCCGTCGCCCGCGTTGATCACGCTGCTCTCGATGCGATCGGCCAGAAACCGCGCCGCGCCCGAGGCGCCGTGCCGGATCACGACCATGTCGATGCGCATGGCCTCGAGGTTTCGCGCGGTGTCGACGAGCGTCTCGCCCTTCTGCACGCTCGACCCCGACGACGCGACGTTCACCGTGTCGGCGGACAACCGCTTTTCGGCGAACTCGAACGAGATGCGCGTCCGGGTGGACGCCTCGAAGAACAGATTGACGATCGTTTGACCGCGCAGCGCCGGCACCTTCTTGATTGCGCGTTCCGAGATTTCCTTGAACGGTTCGGCGGTGTCGAGGACGAGTTGGATTTGCTCCGTCGTGAGCGGCTCGAGCCCCAGGAGATCCTTGCCGAGGGCGCTCGTCACTCGTCGCCGTCCCGTCGCGCGATGACGACGCCGTCCTTCCCATCCAGCTCTTCGACGAGCACGTCTACCCGGTCGCGCGGCGCCACGTTGATCTTCTTGCCGACGACATCGGCGTGGATCGGCAGCTCGCGTCCGCCGCGATCGACTAACACGGCGAGCGCGATGCGGGCCGGTCGGCCGAAGTCCGCCAGCTCATCGAGGGCGGCGCGCACCGTCCGTCCCGTGTAGAGCACGTCGTCGACGATGACGACGAATTTGTCCTCGAGATCCCAGGGCAGCTTGGTCGCGCCGACGACGGGTCGCGGTCCCACGGTCTGGAGATCGTCGCGATACAGCGTGATGTCGAGGGCGCCGCGCGGGATGTCGACATCGTCGCGGGCTTTGATCGTGGCGGCGATCCGCTCGGCGAGCTGCACGCCGCGGCGCTGAATGCCGACGATGATGAGGTTGTCCGTGCCGTCGTTCAGCTCGACGATTTCATCTGCCATGCGACGCAGCGTGCGATCCATCGCGCGCGCGTCGAGAATCGTGGTTGGACTGGGCATGTCGTCCGAAGCGGGGACTTGGACAGCGGCCTGCTTAGACCCTGCGCCACATGCGACGTCGGGACCGGACGGACGTTAACGGGGACGCGGGGTCGAAGCAACCCGCGCATCGTGGGTTCCTCGCTTTGGAGACGCGGACTGAGCGGTCGACAAAACGCAATGCCCCTCCGGGCAGATATTCCGGCGGGGCGTTCGGAGAGTTGATCGCGCGAGGACCAGGTCTCCTCGACGAATGGTCCGAAGGATAACAAACAGGATGCACGTGATGGGGAGGATCGCTGCCACGCGAGAGAAGGTGCGTTGTTCGCGCGCGTGGCCTACACTTTTCTTTTTCCTTTGAACCCTTCGTCGTGGGGATTCGGCTACGCGCTCACTGGTGATCGCGCGCGGACTAGGTCTCCTCGACGAAGGGTCCGAAGGATAAAAAAGAGGTTCTTCAGGAATTTCCGGGAAACATGGGGTAAGGTGCAACGAAGGTTACGATCCTTGGAACGTGAGGCTGGGCTCGGCCGACGAGAGTGATACGCTCATGAAGACGCGGACACGGCGCGGACACGACGGACACGACAGGACAAAACAACGTCTTTGCTTGTTATCCGGGCTCTGCCCGTTGTGTCCGGCTTTGCCCGCGTCTTCATGAGCGTAGCACTCTGCCCGTCCCGCCTGCCTCACAATCGTTGGTCTGCTTTCGTTGGCCTTTCCACGCTGCGTTTCCCGGAAATTCCGGAAGAACCTAAAAAAAAGGATGCAGGTGATGGAGAAGATCGCTGCCACGCGAGGGAAGGTGCGTTGTTCGCGCGCGTGGCCTACACCAAGTACGTGAACGATGATGTTTGGATGTCCACGGCTGCGATTTTCCCCATCCCTAACATCCTTTTCGTTTTCCTTTGAACCGTTCGTCGTAAGGACTCGGCTAGCGCATGGACGACGCCTCCGACGACCGATCTCGCGAAAAGGTTTCCCGTTCGCGACAAGATTCACCAATCGCTTTCGATTTTGACCCGACCTTGACGCCGTGTGACAGAGTCCGCTCGAAACCCTAACGGGGTCTCAACCTCCACTGGGCGGGCCGATCGTAGTGTGAGTACCGAGGCCGCCGACCACGCTGACCGGCGAGCGGCAGGCCCGCCATACGACCGGGAGGAGATATGCGTCGCCCAACAATCGAATCGCCGCGCGCTTTCGCGCTGGTCGCTGCCGCGACCCTGCTGGCTGCCCTTCCCGCCGCCGCCGCGGCGCAGCAACTCGCTTCCAACGTGCCCGACAGCCTGGAAGTCGCCACTCTCGCGCCGACGCCGATCCGCAGCGACGCCGATCGCGCCGCGCGCGAGACCCACCCGTCGTGGCGCGGTCACGCGGACGGCAGGTTCAAGGGCACGGTGACACTGACGCTCGAGCGCATTGGTGTGCCGGAGAGCGCCATCGATCCGGCGTGGCCGGTGCTCGTGCGCTGGGAGTACGAGGGCCGAGATCCGTCCAAGTCGTTCACCGCCGAGCTGTTCGGAAGCGGCACGGCGAACGGCAAGATGCTGCTGCACGGTGTGATCACGAGCGGCTATCGTGCCGGACAGGAAGTGGAAGTGAACGTGGGCGGCGGTGCGGGCGCGAAGGCGACGATGGCCTTCGTCGATCCGAGCGCCGCGCAGTAGGTCGCATTCCGCCGCCTAACGGCGGCTCGGTTGGGTTCACGCGCCGCCGGTTCGTGTCGCGCTCTCCCCCGGAGCGATCACGAATCGACGGCACGTGGACTTTCCTTCCGCTCTTCCTTGAGAATGCGCGTCACGAACCGCCAGCGTCGCCACGGCAGCACGATCGCCTGCCGCGTCGCGCGCTGCACGCGCCGGCCGATCTCCCGGCCCAACGTCGGATGCGGCCGGGGCGGCTCGACCAACATGTCGTTCGTCTGCAGCACGCAGTGCACGTACTGGTTGCGCATCCAGACGTCCTCGAGCGAGTAGTGCCGCAGCGTGAATCCGGCCGCGCCCGCCTCCGCGAGCAGCGCCGGCAGCTCGATGACGTTGTCGATGATCTGCAGTTCCTCCGGCCGCTCGCGCTCGAGAAAGCGCTGGTACTGCGGACTCGGATAGGTGAGGATCAACACCGCGTTGGGCGCCGCCAGCGCCTTGAGCCTAACGAAAAGCCCCGGACGCTCGGCGTCGGGAATGTGCTCGATCACGTCCACCATGGTGATCACATCGAGCGCGCCGCCTGTACGCTCGGCGATCTGCGCCGTGTCGTCCAGGATGTCGGCGGCGAAGAACGACACGTTCGATTTCCGCACCGTGTGCGACGCGTACCAGACGTTGCGCGGGCTCAGGTCGATCCCCCACACCCGTCCGGCGCGCGCCCGCGCCGCGATCCGCTCGGTCACGATGCCGATGCCACACCCGACGTCGAGCACACGGTCGTTCTCGTGCACGTAGGGCTCGATCCGTCGCGCCGCTTGCTCGATGCGCTGGTTGCCGAACAGGCGATATTGCACCATGCGCGATTCGAGAAACTCATTATAGAAAGCGCGAACGTCGGCGCGACCATCCATTGAGACCTCTCGGTGTCACCTGCGGCGCGCGATGCGCCAGATACGCTGCCAGTGAACCGAAAACGCGCAAGACATGCGCCCCCGCGCGCGAAGACGTGAAGATCCGAAGAAGAAGCGAGCGCGGCACCTGCACGCATCTCGTGCGCAGAGTACGGGTTCAATGTGGCGCACGGTTCCCATGGCTTGCATCTACGTTCATGAACACGCGGACAAGGCAGGACACAACCGACACGACACGAGCAACACCAAGCGTTGATTTTTTTGTCAGTGCATTGTCCGTTGTGTCCTGCTTGTCCGCATCTTCATGAGCGTAGCGCTCTGCCACTCCGGCCTGCAACGAGTCTCATCGGGATACCGGACCAAACTGTACCTCTACCGTGAGCAGCGCATGCTTGACGCTGACACGAGACGGCCTATCGTCTCTCGCCTGTCATTGTTGTCGAGTTCCACTCGAGCGGCTCGAAGCCCGCAGGAGAGCGCACATGGTTGACGTCTCGGTCGAGGGAGATCGCGTCCGTTTCGACGTAGACGGATGGGACAAGATGTGGGCGCTGAAAAGCCGGCTGGAGATTCCGCTCGAGCACATCACGTCGGTGCGCGTGGATCCCGAGCCCGCCCGCGGCTGGTGGCACGGTTTCCGGATGCCCGGCACGCAGATTCCGGGTGTGCTCACCGCGGGCACCTTCTACCAGCACGACGGCGCGGTGTTCTACGATGTGCACGACCCGGAGCACACGATCGTGATCGAGTTGGACCACGAGCACTACCGGCGGTTGGTCGTCGAGGTTGCCGATCCCGCGGCGGCCGTCTCCCTGCTCGAGGATGCGATACACGGCCGCGTGTGAGCGGATGCGCAGGCGGGTGACCGATCTCCGCGCACGACTGAAAGGCTGATAAAATGAAACTGGGGCCAACGTTCGTCAGCCCCAGCATCATTCTGTCGTCCGTTAGACGGAGAGCAGGTCTGCGCTAGAGCTGCGCCCGCCGACCACCCGTCACCAGCCGCACGATCCAAGTGAGAATGACCGCGCCCAAAATCGCGATCAGGATCGTGTAGATTACCCCGCCGCTTCCCCGGAATCCCAGCGAGCGCATGATGAATCCACCGATGATCGCGCCGATGATGCCGACCACGATGTCCATCAATGCGCCGTACCCGGATCCTTTCATCAGCTTGCCGGTGAGGTAGCCCGCGATCAACCCCACGATGATCCACCACACGATTGCCATTGCAGTGTCCTCGGTTGAGGGAAACGAGCGTACGCGGATCCGGCCCAGGTAGCCGGCCTCCGCGGGGCTACTCTCGCACAAGTTGAGCCGGACCGAACCGGCTCGCAAGCCGCGCAGACAACAATGGGCAAGACCGGCGGTCCGCTGGCTGAAATACGCCCCGGCGCTGTCGCTCACACATCGGGCGAGCCATGGTCCCGCTCTTGCCCGTCACGCGCTCTGTCCAATGCAGGGAGGCGGCATCGGACGTTGTGCCTGCCTTCACGCTTCGTGTACGCGTCTTCAGCGGAGTCTGCAGCTATGCGTGTGTCCATAGTCGTTCCCAGTCTCATGCTCGCCCTGGGCGCCGCCGCGGCCGCCCCGTCTCAGGCCCGCGCGCAAGTCGGGCTCGGCGTTGGCGGCGGTTTCACGTTCCCGGTGAGCTCGCTGAGCACCACGAACAAGACAGGGTACAACGTCCTGGCGGACCTGTCGTTCCGCTCGGATTCGTTTCCGTTAGGCTTCCGCATCGACGGTATGTTCAATTCGCTGCCCACGAAGATCACGGATGCCCGGACGCTCCAGGTCTGGACCGTGAACGCGAACCTGGTGGCGAACCTGGTGAACCAGCAGACCAAGCCGCCGGTGGTGCCGTACCTCATCGCCGGCATCGGCTGGTACAACGACAAGTACCGGGCGCGAACCATCGGCAGCACGGTCGTCCTGTCGGGCAACACCAGCGAGAATGACTTCGGCATCAATGCCGGCGCGGGTCTCCGCATCGCGCTCGGCAGCTCGAGTCTCTTCGCCGAGGGCCGGTATCACTACGTGTTCACACCGCACCAGCGGCTGCAGATGATCCCCGTTACGTTCGGGATCAGTTTCGGCAACTGACGCGGGACTCGCGCGCCGGGGCCAGCGCGGCGCGCCTAACGTGAAACCGGGCGACGGCAATCGGCCGCCGTCCGGTTTCGCTACGGCACGAGGCTGAGCGTGAGACCGATGCTGCGCGTGCTCGGAAGGCCGGGCACCTCCTGACCCTAATCGGGCCCGGTGTCGAACACGCTTTGGGGATCGAAGTTGG
>Ga0207695_10011344_pt1 | contig 10801 bp, 10 predicted proteins | sample KBSC54metaG_FD_184354 | JGI IMG/M metagenome (GOLD analysis project Ga0207695, IMG submission 184354) | Corn rhizosphere microbial communities from Kellogg Biological Station, Michigan, USA - KBS C5-4 metaG (SPAdes) (version 2) | ecosystem: Host-associated > Plants > Roots > Rhizosphere > Soil... | reverse complement strand
GGAGCGATGGTGGCGGCCGTTACATCTTTGGCCTGGGTCCGGATGTAATTATCCGGGGCGACGGCGCGCCATCTCTCGTACATTCCGGCTCCGGAATCGGAGGCTTTGAATGGCAGGCGACCCCGCGGAATATGTTGTACGGCTACTACGGTGTTGGCTATTTCCAGCGGAATGTCACGGTGGATTCCGCCACCGGCAAGCCAGTTGGGTTCGGCTATTCCGGCTCGTCTTCCAGCGCCAATCGAGCGGTGCAGGAACCAACATTCGGATATATCCGCACGCTCTGGAAACACGAAAACTACGGAGGGTTGCAGGTTCTCACGCAGTACTCCTACCTCACCCGGAGTCCTTGGTTTGTGGCCCTCGGCGCACCGAAGAACGCTCATGCGAGCATGGTCTATGTCGATTTTCGTTATCTGATCCCTTAGTCGGAGGCAATCTGTTGAGATAGTCAGTTAACAATCGCGGGAACCGCTTGCAGGAGCACAGTTAAGAATGTCGCTCAGCAAGATTGATGACACACATCCAATATATTGCCGAGTGCCTGCTTAGCCTCAGATTTCCCCATCTGCCAAACGGAGGTGCGGTCATGAAATACGACTTTCTGGTCGAGACTTACGCAACGGAGCGAGTGAAGGTCCTGAGTGTGTGGAGTGAGTTCAGGGAAGAGGACCTAGCGGTACGGCCGCAGCAGAGCGATCCGCGCGGACGCAGCGTGCACGAGCAGATGGTGCATCAATGCGTGAGCGAGGACCTGTGGTTTCGCAACATGCTGGGCATCGAAGTCGGCGCTCCTCCTCTTCCTGAAAAAGAAACCCGGACCGGGTTCATGAAACGCTATGCCGAACAAAGCGGCAAGCGGCTCGCTCTACTGCAGCAAAAGGACGAGCATTGGTGGGAAGAGCAAACGAAGTTCTTCGATGTGCAACGCTCGAGAGCTTGGGTGATCACCCGTCGCTTGACGCATACTTCCCATCATCGGGGCCAGCAGATGGCCATGCTTCGTATGTTGGGTCGTGATCTGCATAGTAACTACGGCCCGACGGCGGACACGGGAGGGCTGATGCAGAACCACGCGCCCACGATATACGCGTATGCGACTCTTGACGCCTTGCTCAAGGGAGAGGATTGCGGTGGCGCAAAGTCGCCACTACCCGGTCCGGGCGGCCAAGCGGTGACGGAAAGGCCAGGTTAAAAGCGAGGGCCTAAAAAGGCGAAGTTCAGTGTCCTCCACTCTCCATTACGCCCAGCGGACCACAATTACTAAAGGAGAGATCCAGGTATGAAGTGCAAGGCGGCGCACATTACGCGCATCATCGGTAATCAAGGTGTTCGGGAGTGCCGAAGGGAACACAGCGGCAGGAATCGCATGAAATGAAGTAAAGGAACAAAATGGCTACCGCAGCAATGAGTACCGAACGAAGAAATTACCTCAACGCCGAGTATGGAATTCGCTCCTGGTTGCTCACTACCGACCACAAGCGCATCGCTCTGCTTTATCTCATATCCATCACTTTTTTCTTTTTCATCGGTGGATTCTTTGCCTTACTCATCAGGTTGGAACTCCTTACCCCTGCCGGCGACCTGATGACAGCCGATATGTACAACAAGGCTTTCACCATGCACGGCCAGATCATGGTGTTTTTCTTCCTGATCCCGTCGATTCCCGCCGTGCTCGGCAACTTTCTCATGCCAATGATGATTGGGGCAAAAGACCTGGCTTTCCCGCGCCTTAACCTGCTGAGTTGGTACATCTATGTTGTCGCCGGGGCTCTTTACCTGCACTGCCTGCTGAGCGGCGGCGTCGACACCGGTTGGACCTTTTACACCCCGTTTTCGAGTCAGTTCAGCAATACCCGCGTAGTCGAGGCGGGAATGTCGATCTTCATCGTAGGATTCTCATCAATCTTGACCGGTCTGAACTTCGTCGTGACGATACATCGCATGCGCGCGCCGGGCATGACTTGGTCACGTCTGCCGTTGTTCGTGTGGTCGCACTATGCCACCAGCATCCAGTTGCTGCTGGGTACTCCGGTCATTGCCATTACCCTGCTGCTGGTAGTGCTTGAGCGCACTCTCAACCTTGGCATCTTCGATCCAACGCGAGGCGGTGACCCCGTCTTGTTCCAGCACCTGTTCTGGTTTTACTCGCACCCGGCTGTGTACATCATGATTTTGCCTTCGATGGGAGTAATCAGCGAAATCATCCCCTGCTTCTCGCGCAAGCGGATCTTCGGCTACAAATTCGTCGCCCTGTCGAGCATTGCTATTGCCGCGATCGGGTTTCTGGTTTGGGCGCATCACATGTTCGTCGCCGGGATCTCGCTCTACTCGGCTTTGGTGTTCTCGCTCCTGAGCTTCATGGTGGCTGTGCCGTCAGCCATCAAAGTGTTCAACTGGACCGCCACTTTGTACAAAGGCTCGATTTCCTTTTCGACGCCGATGCTTTACGCCTTCGGTTTCATCGGACTGTTTACGATTGGCGGTCTGACAGGACTTTTTGTGGCGACCCTCGGTGTCGATGTCCACGTGCACGACACCTACTTCGTGATCGCGCACTTCCATTACATCATGGTAGGCGGCGCGGTCATGGGCTATCTGGGCGGAATGCATTTTTGGTGGCCCAAAATATCAGGGCGCATGTATCCCGAGGCTTGGGGACGGCTGGCGGCTGCGATTGTTTTCCTTGGCTTCAATCTCACGTTCTTCCCGCAATTCCTTGTGGGTTATTTGGGCATGCCGCGGCGTTACTGGCAGTATCCTCCCGAATTTCAGGTTTATAACGTGCTCTCCACTGCGGGCGCCAGCATTTTGGCGGTCGGATATCTTTTACCCATGGTTTACCTGCTGTGGTCTCTGCGCTATGGGAAGCCTGCTCCAGATAACCCGTGGCAGGCGACGGGCCTGGAGTGGCGGACGCCTTCTCCACCCCCAACTTTTAATTTTGAGGAGACCCCGGTAGTGACCTGGGAAGCATACGAGTACGAAACTATGCCTCTGCCTGACGAGGTGACCCTTGAGCGATAGGGTCGTCCTTGCGACTCGTAGTCAATCCTTATGAGTGAGGCCAAATTCATCAACCGGTAATGACAAGGTTAATTGTGCTGTGTACGGTCAACTCGCAGGTATTTGCGGTGGTAATTGCAGAGTAGTTGCGCCGCTGGAGTTCAGGCCCGAGTTGGTGCTCAGGGTTCCGGTGCCGTTTGTCATAATGGCGAGCTCCCATGCGTGGTCGATATTGTTGTAGGACTTTCGCGCTATGCCCGCCGACGCAGGGTACAGAGGTCAGCAGTTGCTCTCGATGCGCTCGGGATTTGTGTGCCGAGAGGAGGTCAGAGGTATCATCGCAACCACACGTGTACCTTTACCTGGTGCGGTGTGGATCATAAGTTTGCCACCAATCCTTTCAGCCCGCATGCGCGAGCCGAACAAACCATAACCTTTTAGGTCGCTCGAAAGCGGCTTCGCCTCGAAGCCGCGGCCGTTGTCCAGTACCGACAAACTAACCCGGCCATCACGGTACGCTAGTTCAATTCGAACCAGTGTGGCGCGCGCATGCCTCAGCACGTTGTTGAGCGCTTCCTTTCCGATACGTAAGACCTCAAGACGGACTTCCGCTGCTAGCGGCCATTTCGGCCTCTCCATATGTAAGTGCAATGTGACTGGGATTCCCTCAAAAAGTCTGCGCGCTAAGAATTCGAGCGCCACAGCCAAATCTTCATTGCCGAAGGACTCATCGGACAATGCCCATATGGATCGACGAGCTTCTGCAAGGTTTTGTCTGGCCAGGTCGCGCAAGCGCCGCAACCTTTCTCGCCCTTGTTCGAAATATTGGCTAAACTCGTTGTCCGCTGCATCCAATTGCAGAACCACCGCCTGCAGGCCCTGAAGTATAGTGTCATGAATCTCGCCTGCTAGACGGGTGCGCTCGCTCAGCACAGCATTTTCGCGCAGCAAGGCATACTTTTTTTTATATTCGGTGATGTTGGTGAGCGAGATGAGGACTCCTGCTCTTTGCGATTGCCGCGACTGTATTGGCTGGGCACCGAAAAGGATGTCACGGTAGTCTCCATTACGTCGGACCAGATGGTATTCGGAGCCCAGGACGGTCATGCCGCGCAGAGCTCTCATCCAAGGCCACTCGACCATAGGAATATTGCGGCCGTTGACGTCGAATATTTTGCCCCAGATGCTCGGGGCCATGCTAAGCAACTCACCTTCCGGGTCTTTTTGCGCCAGTTGGCGCGCTGCCTCATTGACCAGTGTTATTCGGCCAACCGCATCACATACCACTAATCCAATCTCTAAGTTTTTAAGAAACACCTCCAGCAAAGCTTGCGTTTTGAACCGAGGAGAACTTGCCCGTGAAGACCCAATGGCCTCATCCGGGGACAAGAACGGCAGCACGGCGCCACTTTGAGGATGTCGTCTTGAACTGCCCGCATCCGTGCGCGCAGCTGATCGCATTTTCTTACCCCTTTTTGGTCAGCGCCCTCGATAAATGCGCGTACCACTCATTACGCCGCCGCAGCCAAATCCAGATGCACCAGCCCTCGTTTCACCGCCACATTGATGGCCTCAGTACGCCCGGTAACTTTGAGTTTTTCTAGGAGATGTGTCATATGCACTTTGACGGTTGCCTCACTAATCTTGAATGCCGCACCAATTTCTTTATTGCTCTTTCCTGCGGCGACAGCGCTCAGCACCTGGACCTCTCGCCGGGTGAGTTCCTGATCGGCTACCCGCCTTGCCAGCTTCGCTCCAATCTGTGGCGGAACCCACGTCCTACCTTCGGCCACGCTATGCAGGCATTCAGCTAATTGCTCCTGCGAGGCGTCTTTGAGGATGTATCCCAGCGCTCCAGCGCGCAACGCCCGGTAGATATCTTCCTCGAGTTGATAACTGCTGATGATGGCAATTCGTGCGCTGGGCTCCTTCTCGCAAATGGAGATGAGAGCCGTGATGCCATCCACCACTGGCATTCGAAGATCAAGCAGGGCGACCTCAGGACGATGATTGAGGAATTGTTCCACCGCTTCACGCCCATTGCTGGCTCGCGCTATGACCTGCATATCAGGGTGGCGCCTTATTACCGAAACCAGCCCCTCGCGCACTACGGGATGATCGTCGGCAACCAATACCCTGAGCAAGTTAGCGCACGCATGTGGTAACGCGACGGTGGCAGTGTCACGGTAATCGAATCCAGTTCGTTGTTGATTCTTGGACTCCCACGTCAAGAGTAAATCCTGCTTGTCCATAATTTGCCGAATTCTTTGCCCGGGGGCGCTTGACCTGGCGTGAGTTGAGCAATGACTTCCTATGGAGCGGGACACAGATGCATTTTGGCCGGTAGGCACCAGACACTCCGTTTCTTGCATGCACTAATTCTCTATTCAATCATGTAACGTATTCGCGTTCGACCGGAAGATGCCACCCGTGGCTCCAATCGGCTGTGTGGATGTTTCCGTGGATCAAATTATCTTCTCTATTCAATCATGTAACGTATTCGCGTTCGACCGGAAGATGCCACCCGTGGCTCCAATCGGCTGTGTGGATGTTTCCGTGGATCAAATTATCTTACTTGACCGTCATAAGAAGAACGGCAAGCGCCTTTGGACTGATATAGAAAGGCTGCGGCCATGAGGCCACCCATATTCGCAATGACACCTACTATTTTTAGGTGAACGAAACTTGTCGAGCAGTCAAAAACCGGACACTACCAAGAAAATGTTTCATCTCTCAAACTGCTCTCATGCTTTTCTTCTGTCACGTGGTTGAACAATCGACGAGTCGAGAGTTACCATGGCGCGCGAAACGGAGTTGGTTTCTAAAGAAGATTTGCCCGACGGAACGGATGAGGGCGGGGGCAATTCAGCTTTCTTCAATCGCTTCAGTAGGGCATTCACCTGCTGGCGGCTGATACCAATCATTTCCGCCAGAGTCTGCTGGCTGACCTTTGGCGGAATCATCCGGCCTTGGCGGTCTCTAAATTGCACAAGTGAGGAGATCACTCGCGCCAGGCTCTCCTCACTTGAATCCACAAGTCGGTTGGCCAGGTCTGATTGGATTGTCACGCTTTGCGCGAGGAGAAAAGCGACAAAGCTCAAAGCAGGGACCCCGCCTGCTACTATCATTTCCTTTAATCGCGGGGCGTCGATTTTTATCAACTGCACATTCGTGAGCGCGATCGCACTTTGGGATCTAAGCGGCTGCTCCGACGAAATGCAGCTTTCCCCAAAGAAGCTTCCGCCGCTGGCGACAGACACAATCGCTTCTTTGCCGTCTTGGGACACCACGGTCAGTTTCACCGTGCCATTCTCGATATAGAAAAGAGCTTCACTCCGATCCCCCTGCGAAAAAATAACCTGCTTCTTGCGGAAGTGAACTGTCTTTTTATCGAGCTTGGCAGCGGGAAAGAAAATCTTGGGATCAAAACTTTCGATGAGTGGCGCGCTCATCTGGCACTCTCCAACAAATCGGCTAAATAATACGCCAAACTAAAGGACGCACAACACTTTTTGGTGGCTTATCTATACTTCGCGTACGCGCGATACGCCTGCGGCGCTGCGGTTTCCTCACCGGCGGCGCGCCGGCCTTTAACACGAAAGAGAAAGAATGAATTGTTCTTGAGACATAATGGCTGGCGCCGGCGATAGTGATAATGGCGTCGGCGATGATGCTGATGACGGCGGGTACAGGGGAAGTGGCAAAAAAGTGCTTTGTTACAGGCCTTCGATGACTCGACCAACGGAACGGACTACGAATTGAGCTTCGCGGTCCCGATCATTACCGGTAAGGGACATTTCATCGAGTACCATCTCCACCCACTTGGAATCGATGTGGGTAAATTTCCTTTTCAGGTCATCCACGGTGCGTGCGATGGCTGGTTCGTAGATGGCCTTTGCAAGTGAGTCGCGAATTACAACGGGGTCTTCGGAGTAGCGGCAGTAGTAGTAGATATCGTAAGCGTCTTTGGGTTCTTCGCGAAAGCGACCCGCGGTGGTCTTCAGCAGAAGGAAACCCACTCCATCAGGCACAGTGATGTCAAAAGTTTCGGCCTTGTCGCCGTCGCGCAGATTAATGCGCAGTATTTCCAGGTGGTCTCTTAGATCTTCGGCACCGTCCACTCGGCACAGGTCCAAGCTGCTGTTTGATCCGTAGACTCTCAGAATGGCCTCGTCCTCTTTGACTCGCGGGAGGTCAGTGAGAAGATCGAGTTGGACGATGTTGCCATCGATTTGTTTCTCATATCGAAATAAGGCATCCTTGTTCGGAGTGTAGGCGAGAGATTTTGAGAGAAGGGTCTTTATGCGATCCACGGCTTCGCGTTCACGCGCTTTGGCCCGCAACAGGACGTCAATATCAAAGCTCATGGAATGGCCCGTATGCGAATCGCGCGCGAGTTCTTTCAGAAATGGGACCCAGCCGCCGCAAATAATCGCATCAATGCCTTGCTCGTTGAGTGCTTGCATGACGTGCAGCAGTTCACGCAAAACCGCTCTTTCGCGGGCGGGAGGAAAGTCGTGCGTGATGTGAATTTCACCGGCCATTAGGTTCGAAAACCCAAAGCGTGCTCAATGAGAAAGTCGGCTTGTTCCTGACCCCTGCTCCCGTGCAGCGTGAAGTCGACATAGAGTTGTACCGGATTCACGCCGGTGAGTCCGTTGGTTAATTTCCTGGAGTGGTAGAAAACTCCTCCGGCATCGGTGTTGTCGGCATCCGGAGGTGTCATGAGAAATACATTGGCGCCTTTGCTCACCGATTCGAGTTGCAGTTCATCTCGCAGCTGTTGGGGCGGGACATCGATGTAGGCGGCAGTCACTTGTTCGCGCACGTTGCGCTCGCTGGCCTCCAGTCCACTTCCTAAAGTAAACCCATGGCGGATATTTCTTCGTTCAGCGATGTCGCGAAGCCGTTGCGTAAGGTAGAGAGGTTCCTTCTCCGAGAAGCCGCTGAACACGGTGCGGTTCTGGGTATAGTCATTCTTGAGTTCCTGCGCAAACCGCCGAAGTAGTTTGCCGGGTTTGGTAAGCATAGATCCGTTTGAATTTCGCTGCACTAGATCGTCATCTTGCAGCCGCCGGATGACTTGCGAGACTTGGCCGAGGCTGAGTTTCGTTTCGGTCGCGAGTCGTTCGAGCCGGTATGGCTGATAAGGATTCACCAGCAGCACGCGGATAATTCGACGGGACCTGCCGGAAAATATATTTTTGACACCCTGCGGGTTTTTAAAAGCGATTGCGGGCCGGACAATATCCACGTAGAGGTCATCGTCGATGAGAGCTAATGTTCCATTGAGGTCGATATATCCAACACCCAGTTCCTTACATCGTGCCTGGATGGACTCGGAAATGTAGGGAGCGGCCACCATGGGATAAAGGTCTTGGTATTGGCCTAGCCGATGAAGCTCATTGCGATGACGTAGCAACTGGTGAACGACTCCCTCAAGCGTCAGAGGAGTCAATCGTGACTTGAGTTCGATGATCGCTTGGATAGACTTATGGCCGGAGTTGGCGACAGTGAATTCCACGATGGCGTCGACCTGAATACGTTGCCCCGCGATATCAAAAGAAGGTTGGGTCAGGACCTTTGTCGCTCGAACATTTGGCGGAAGAAGACTGCCCGACGTGAGGCCAATAAGAAGCAATTCCAATGTCTTATATTCCGTCATATAGATCACACTTAAAGTAAAAATATATATTACCACAACTCCTGACTTGAGGGCTTAATATTGAAATAAAATTATATATATCAATGGTTTGAAAAATAAATTTGACAACAGCAGCTATATGATAACATGAATTCGCATGATCCGTTCCGATTGGTGCGGGCTCCAGGCAATGCGCTATCGGCAATACAGGATGTTGATATCCAGAACATCGCTTCGGGGGTGTTCCACGGTCCTGGTGGTACAAAGCCGAATTAACCCGAAACAGAGTTGCGATGATTGGAGATTAGGGGCAACGTGATGGTCGATCTCGCGTTGATTTTTGCGCGACGATCCAGAGCACAGCGGCGGAAAATCATTCTAGTCGCCAGGCGTGGACCTTTAGAAGCAAAGTTCGAGGAAAAGAATTTGCGTACAGTTCAAATCGATCTTGATCGTAAAACCTTCAAGATGAACTACAAAGAACTAGGTCACAAGTTGCTGCGATCGGTCAGGACATTGCGAAAGTATCTGAACAAGTTTTCGATGTCTGACAAAATACCCAGACGAGCACACTGTTCTACCGCGCTTGAGCTTTCGATTTCCATTTGCAATTTACCTGGGACGAAATGGAAGCATTGAATGGGCCATACTTACTGGGAATCTTGTGGTCAACCGGAATGACACCGTTACAGCTCAGTCCATAATCGCAGTTTTGGAGAGCAGAGTCTTCAAGGGATTAACAGATTACAAGCCAGCTCTTGACATGCCTCGTCCGAAGATATATCGAAGCGCAGCGCAGGTACTCTCCTTGACCCTACGTCAGGGGCAGTCTACGGCGAGTCCCCTGTTATGTACCTGCGCACGCTATTGCCTCAGACGACTCGTCCTGACCGCTAATCCGAAGTCATACCTTGCATTCTGTGCATCGTAGTATCAAGCAAAACAAACAAGCCAAGGGTTCCTATGAGGCACGTGCTATCTGTCGTCTTGTTGCTGGCCAGCATGGGATTTGCTCAGCAGCAAGGCCAACCACCTCCCACGACAACGCCACCCTATCAAACTCCGCCGACATTCCCTGACGGGCGTCAGACGCCCGAAGGACGAATGCCTCCGGATACTCAAGCTCCTCCGCCGCAGACCATGTCTACTCAACGGGTCGAGCAGGAGATTACACAGTACCTCAACTCTGAACCAGCGCTCAGGGACTCCAACATTGACGCCAAAGTCGACGAGAACTCGGTCGTATTGGTTGGAAGCGTGAACAGTGAGTCACAGCACGACTTGGCAGTTCGCATAGCGCAGGCTTACGCGGGCGACCGAAAGATTGTGGGCAAGATAAAAGTCCGGCAACAGACATAGGCTAGAGGCCGAGGAAGGAGATGTCATGAAGGTCAAAGAGGTAATGAGCGCAAACCCGCTGTGCTGTACGCCGAATGACAGCGCGCAAAATGCAGCCAAAATGATGTGCGAGCGCAATGTCGGCGCGATACCGGTAATCGCTGATCAGCAGTCACGCACATTGATCGGAATGATCACGGATCGGGATCTTTGTTGTAAGGTAATTGTGCACGGTCTGGATCCCAAAACGGCCCGAATCCAGGAATTCATTACGTACGATCCGGTTACTTGTCGCGATGGCGAAAACGTGGATAGATGCGAGCGATTGATGCAAGAGCATCAGGTCCGGCGCATTCCAGTCGTCGATCGAGACAATCGCGTAATCGGGATTGTTGCTCAGGCTGATCTAGCACTGAAGGACAAGCCCGACCGAGTGTACAAGACCGTTGCGGAGATATCGAAACCTACTCGTCCTTCGGTCATCGCTGCATGAGATGCAGCATGGCGTCATGAACCGCCATGCTGCCTTTTTCAAAAGTGTGTTTGTACACAACATTCCGTTCCATTCATCCGTAATGCGGAGAGTGCAATCAGAAATGCGCCCCACACGAGGTGAGCAATTGGCGCGTTTGTAACTACCGAAGAAGGGGATTCGACCTACGTTAAGAAAATGCACGCGCCTCGGTCTCCGGACTGAGCTGCTGGATCAATTCACCGATCTCTTGCGACTGCTTTCCATAATCGGTGCAGGTGCACTTTGCGGGCAGGCAAACCGCGCCACGTGTGCCTACTGTTCTGCACATCGACGCTGGA
>Ga0207695_10011343_pt1 | contig 10803 bp, 10 predicted proteins | sample KBSC54metaG_FD_184354 | JGI IMG/M metagenome (GOLD analysis project Ga0207695, IMG submission 184354) | Corn rhizosphere microbial communities from Kellogg Biological Station, Michigan, USA - KBS C5-4 metaG (SPAdes) (version 2) | ecosystem: Host-associated > Plants > Roots > Rhizosphere > Soil... | reverse complement strand
CGCAGCACGTGCTCAAAGAAGTCGAATATTTTTTCTCGACCTACAAGGATCTCGAAGGGAAGCGCGTGCAGATCCGCGGTTGGGAAAAGAGCGACGTGGCCATGCGCGTGATCAGCGAGTCGATCGATCGATACGATGCCGCGTTCCTCAGTCTTGGACCCTGACCTCTCCATGCCTATGACCAGCCTACGTCTCCCGTCGCGCCTCGTCGCCGCTGCCGCGTTTGCCTCGCTTGGCGCATGCTCCGCCGATCGCGCGCCCGTGTCCCCACTCACAGCTACCGGCGCGTCGGCCGACAAGATGGAAGCGCGCGGCGTATTTCAGCGGTATGTCGCGATCGGGACCAGTATCAGCATGGGCTGGCAGTCGGACGGTGTTTTCTTCGGGACGCAGGCGACGTCGTGGCCGGCGCAGCTGGCCGCGATGGGCGGACGTACGCTGTCGCAGCCATACATCAATTTTCCGGGATGCCGGTCGCCGCTCGTCGCACCGCTTGCGACGTTCATTCGATTGAGTGGGGAATCGGCCGCCGCGGATCCATCGACGTTGTCATGCGCACCGTTGCTTCCAAACGTCACGCTGCCGGTGAACAACGTCGCAATCAGTGGAGCACTGACGCAGGACGCGCTGCTCACCACGCCGCAGTCGACCCCGGACCCACTGTATTCTCGCGTTCTCCAGCCGGGGATGACGCAGGTTTCGACGATGATGGCGCTCAACCCCAAGCTCGTGTCCGTCGAGCTGGGCGGCACCGACATACTCGGCGCGCGAACCGGCATTGCGATTCCCGGCGTTTCCATCGTCCCGCTACAAGTGTGGCAGCCGCTGTATGACCAGGTGTTGGATAGCGTGCAGAAGGTCTCGCAGATGGCGGTGCTCGTCGGGCTCATTGAGGACGCGGCCAATTTCCCCGCATTCCGCCGCGGCGCCGAGATGTGGAATGATCGTCTGGAATTCGCGGCGTTGAATGTCGCGGTGAACGCGGATTGCAACGGAAGTGCGAACTTGCTCTTCGTGCCGATCAAAGTCGCGGCGGCGGTTGCAGCCGGTGCGCAGCTCGCGGCGCAGCACCTTGGACCGGCGTCGCTCAGTTGCGCCGCGGGCGGCCCGACGGATCAAGATCTCGTGTTGACGCCGGGAGAGCTTGCGATCGTCGATGCGCAAATTCATGCGATGAATGCTCACATCCGCAGTGAGGCCACTCGTCGAGGGTTCGCGTACTTCGAGCTCGGCGCGCTCTATGATCGGAGCGATCTCAAGCCAACGTTCAGCGTGGTGACTCTGATGACGTCGTTGACGCCGTATGGCCCATTCATCTCGCTCGACGGCATTCATCCGAGCGCCGCGGGTTCGACGCTGCTGGCGCGGGCGGCGGCCGCCGCACTCGACGACACGTATCGCCTAGGGCTTCAGCAATAGGCTCGAGTCAATGGCGGCGATCAGGCGAATTCTCTAGTCACCTTCCTCTTCCGAGACCGGATCTTCACGGCGGCGCACGACGACCTTCAGCTCGGCCATGAGCGCCAGGCCGGTGAGACGGATCGTCGGCGCGAATGAAGCGCCGGTCTCCGCGTCACCCGCCTTGCTGTTCACCGACGCCATGATGGAGTGCACTTCGTTGATCACGCGCATTCCGGGCGGCACGACCACCTTGCATGCCGCCCAGACCACACGCATGTCGATCTCGACGATGCCCGCCGGCATCACCGCCTGCGTCAGATCGATCTTCATGTCCGACATGATCGACACGACCTCGAGTCGCTGTGGAACTTGCCACCGTCCCATCCGACGCGACTCGCCCATGATCGAAAGGATGCGCCCCCTGTTCCCGGCTCCAGCCGGCACACCCGACGCATCTCGTGCCGGCCGCGACTCCAGCCTGCCCGGAGACGCCGCGCTCGCACTGACGAGATCCGCGGTGATCGAGTCGAGCTCGGCGATATTCATCGCTTTGTAGACTCTCTCGATTCGCCGCTCGAGATCCTCCAGCGTCAGGTCGTCGTTGGCGAAGTGCGTCGACAACTCCGTGATCTTCTGCTCGCGGGCTCGGGTAAGCGACGGCGTCAGGTCTGCCATGCTCGGAAGATAAGCTACGGCTTCACCGCTCCATGGTCCGGAGGCTCGGGCTCCCGTCGCAGGAACAACCTGTCATACAGAAGTGCGGCCGCCATACCGCCGATGAGCGGACCGATCCAATACGCCGTCTGTCCTTCGAACAGGTGGCCCACGATGGCTGGACCGAAGGAGCGCGCGGGATTCATCGATCCGCCGGTCAGTGGACCGATGGCCAGAATCCCGGCTGTCACCGTGAGTCCGATTGCGAACCCACCGACCTTCGGCGCGCGCGGATCCACCGCGGTGCCGAACACGACGAACACCAAGAAAAACGTCGCGATGGCTTCGAGACCGATCGCCTGAATCATGTTGATGTCAGCGGAGATCTGCTGTCCACCCAGTCGCGTGGCCATCACGATGCCGGCCGGATACAGCGCTTTGAGCATATACGCGGCGACGATCGCACCGGTGATCTGCGCGATCCAGTACACGACCGCCATCATCGGCTCGATGCGCCGTGTGACGAGGAATCCGGCCGTGACCGCGGGGTTCAAGTGCCCGGAGATGCGCATGGTCGCCGTCACCATGAGCGCGAGGATCAGCCCGTGCGCGAACGCGATGTTCACCACGGCAGCCTGCACTTGCAGCATCGGACTCGTGATGATCGCGCCACCACCGACGAACACGAGTGCGAAGGTCCCAATGAATTCGGCAGCGAAATGGCGCCAGGAATCTTTCATGGCAGGGCGGAGGGTTGAGGGTGGAATGTGGAGGGAATGTACGCGGCGCTGCGCGCCGCATCAAAGCATTTGATCAGCGCCGGTGGCAGTTGACCGGGTGGCAGTTGGCCCGGTGGCGTTGGCCCGGTGGCAGGTGTGGTGGATACGCCAGTGGCGCGCTGTCGCGCGCCACCAACCTTCCCTCATCCCTCCAGCCTCAACCCTGCACCCTCAACCCTGCACCCTGCTCATTACGACCGCTGCATTGATCCCGCCAAAGCCGAACGAATTATTGAGCGCGTAGTCCACCTGCGCCTTTCGCCCCGTGCGCGGGATGTAGTCCAGATCGCACCCGTCGTCCGGGTCGTCGAGGTTGAGCGTCGGCGGGAGCCAGCCACGTTCGAGCGAGAGCGCGCATATCGCGACTTCGATCGCGCCGGATGCGCCGAGTGCGTGGCCGTAGTACGCCTTCGTGCTGCTGACCTGGAGCTTGGAGGCATGATCGCCGAAGACTGTCCTTATGGCGCGCGTCTCCGTCGGATCGTTCAGCGGCGTGCTGCTGCCGTGCGCATTGACGTACCCAATCTCATGGGGCTGCACGTTCGCGTCTTTGAGCGCGCCGCGAATCGTGCGCGCTGCCTGTGAGCCGTCGGGGCGCGGAGCAACCATGTGGTGCGCATCGTTGCCGAACGCGAACCCATTCACCTCGGCGTACATGTGCGCGCCGCGTGCCTTCGCGCGCTCGTATTCCTCGAGGACGAGGATCGCGGCGCCTTCACCCATGACGAAACCGTCACGCTCCCGATCGAATGGCCGCGACGCACGACCAGGTGCCTCGTTGCGTGTCGACATCGCGCGGATGATCGCGAATGCGCCGAAGCAGAGTTGGTGGAGCGGCGCTTCGACACCGCCGCAGATCATCACGTCCGCATAGCCGTCGCGGATCTGACGAAACCCTTCGCCGACCGCCATCGTGCCCGACGCGCAACTCATCGCGTTCGTGCTGTTCGGCCCCTGCGCGCCGAATTCGATCGCGATGTTGCAGCTCGCCGCGCCGCCAAAGACGTTCGTGGCCAACGTCGGCGAGACGCACTTGATGCCTTCGGTTCGGAACACGTCGAACTGCAGCTCAGCGAAGCCCACGCCGCCGAGCGCGCTGCCCATCGTCGAGCCGATGCGTTCGCGATCTTCGCCTGCGAGGTTGAGCTCCGCGTCTTCGATGGCGAGTCGTGCGCAGGCGACGGTGAATTGGCCGTAACGATCGAGCCGTTTGACGCGCCGCTCCTCGATGAAGTCGGATGGATAGAAATCGATTTCCGCCGCGATCTGACTGCGGAACATCGACGCATCGAATCGTGTGACCGCACGCACGGCCGACCGATGGCCTTGCAGCCCGTTCCACAATCCGTCACGCGAGATACCGATTGGCGTAATCGCCCCAATCCCCGTAATCACGACCCGTCTGCGTTCAGCCACTCGACACCTCTCCGCGTGAGTCAGCCAGCCATACGTTCGGCAGCGTGCGCCAGCCCGGCAAGGGTACGCGATGCGATACCATGCACGAAAACCGGCCCGATGATGCCACGTGCCACCATTTCACCAATCACCGGCCACGGTGGCCCGTTCCACACATGCACGATTCGCACGAGCGTAGCGGCGCCGCCATCCACCGACTGGAAGGTCCATTCGACGTCCATGCCGGTCGTGACGCCTCGGACATGTCGAAAGCGGATCGATGGAACCGCCGCGCCGCCTGGCGCGATGACGCTCATGAGAGACGTCCACATCGTTGGCCAGTTCGCTGCGCCGAATGGCCGGTTTGCCGACATCTCGACAAGTCCACCGCCGTCGCTCGTTCGCTCGTGAAAGCGCACGTAGCGATAGTGGCCGAGATGCGCCGGCCAAGCTTCGACGTCGGCGGCGAGCGTGAAGATGACCGGCAGCGGCGCGCGCACGAGCTGCTCGTCGACGGTCGTCATGCGGCGATCCGTCGGCATTTCGCCGAGCTCGTGCGGTTGGCTCACGCGGTCGCCGGCGGCGCGTTGTGGCGCGGCGTCCAGCGTGCCGTGAGACGATAGCCGAGGCGATGCCGCACCCGAGGCGCGATGCCGGTCGCATTCGTCACGACGCGTCGTAGCTCGGAGCCAGTGAAGCCGCGCAGCACCGACACGACTCCATCATGACGGACGACGCGATGATAGCCCAACACCGATGCGACGATCCAAAATCCGATCGCGGCGAACCAGCTTCGGCGCAGATCGCTGATGACGACTCCATGCGCGGCGACGCGATCCAGCTCGCGCACGACATGTTCGGCGTCAGCCCAGTCGAAGTGATGCAGCAGCTGCGAGCACATCACGATGTCGATGCTGTGATCCCGAAAGGGGAGAGCGAACGCGCTCGCGCACACACCGTACGTGACCGAGCCGCGCGCCGACACGAGAAGTGACGGCGCCCCGTCGAGGCCGATCGTCGTGAGCGTGACGCCGGCGGCGCTGGCCATCGCCGTGGCGCGCGCCGGGATGTCTGCCACGCCTGTACCGACGTCGAGCAGCGTCGGCGATTCAGCATGCACTCGAATGAGATCTCTCAATTCGATCACTGCCGCGCGAAGTCCGCCTAGTAGACGGTTCGAGCGCGCGACATCGCGCTGCGCCTGAAACCGAACCTCGGGATCGACAGCAGGATCATCGAGGAGCTCGACGCCGCGCCGGCGGGCAGGCGTCAGCATGTCAGGTCACCGCTCGAGCTGTGCGTATCCGCCGCGATAATACAACAGCGGCCGGCCATCCCTCGGCTCGGCGTGTTCGACTTCCGCGATGAATATCGTGTGATCGCCGCCCTCGTAGTGCTCCGTCGCCCGACATTCGAGGTGGGCGAGCGACTCCTCGAGCAGGACGACGCCGCTCTCGCCTCGCGAGTACGCGATGCCGTCGAAGCGGTCCGAGTCCGGATCGGCGAACCGCCGCGAATACGCTTCCTGATTCGAGGACAAGATGCTGACGCCGAAGCGCGGATGAGTGAGCAGCAATTCGTACATCGACGCCGCATGGTCGACACACAGCAGCACGAGTGGAGGATCGAGGCTGAGCGAACAGAACGCGCTCACGGTCATGCCATGATCGACGCCGGCGTCATCCTGCGCCGTGACGATCGTGACGCCGGAAGCGAATCGGCCTAAAACGCTGCGAAAGGTATCGGGGTCGATCATGGTGCAAAGATAGAACTACCGGGGATGCCGTGTCTCACGTACCGGTGCCGCGCGACGCCGCTTCGTGTTTCGCGGCATCCCAGTGGAAGCGATGGATGACGCGATGGAACACGGGAGCGAGAAGCAGCCCGGCGGCGATGAGAAATACTAACCCGGAGTAGAGGGCGAATATTCCCGCGAAGATCTTGGCGCCGGCGCCGTTCAACTCTCCGACGGGCCCCATCCCGCCGAGCAGCATGCAGGCATTGAGGAAAGAGTCGATCCAGGTGAAGCCCGCGATCCAGTGGTAACCGACCAATCCGATGAGCACCGAGGCCGCGACGAGTATTGTCGCATACCCGCCTTGCACGGCCATGCGGCGGACGAACGCGCGCGGGCTGAGGGGCGGCTGGAGTCGGTGCTCGAAGATGATCAGGCGCGTGGCCTCGTCACAGCGACTCCGGGAGCGTGTACTCGAACTCGTAGGAGTGTTTGCCGTCGGGAGCGATGATGATCGCCAGGTTCCCGCTGAGTCCGACCAGTTGGTCGTTCGTCCGGGCACTCAGCATTTCGCCTTTGCTCGTGGCGTCGAGGTCGCCGTGAAACTGCTTGTCGAGCGACAGCCGGCCGAGCTTCGTGTCCGGTGTACTATCGTACGCGGGCAGAGGGCTCAGCTTGACGTCGAACGTTCCAGTGGCGCGAGGCATTGCTTCGTCTCAGTTGCCCGGATGGTACTGGCGCTCGGTGTGACCCTTGAGCTGCGACGGATAGAAGTACACGTCTCTCAGGTCGCCGGTGCTGTACCGCTTGGCCTCATCATTGAAGTGCGGCGACTTGGGATCGCCGCTCTCGCCGCCGGCGGTAACGGCCTTCGCGCGCACGCTGTCGCCGAACTCGATGACGGCGACGAAGCTGTTGCCGCTCGTGCCATACCACTTCTTGGTTCCGGGATATGCGCGCGCGCCGAACGAGGCGAGCGATCCCCAACGCGACGACGTGAAACCGACCGGAATACTCGGACCAGCGTCGTTGAACGGTTGCACGATGTCGCCGGTGAGGCGCTGGAAGCGGTTGATGTCGCCCCATGGCGTTTTCCAAGTACCGAAATCGGCGGCCAGCTTATCGGATGCGGTTGCCAGCGACTGGAGCTCTTGCTCCGGCGTGGCCTTTGTGACGACGTAAGTCTCCGGCGACGTCCCGGCGCGTCGCGCGTCGGCGCCGACGACCCGGCCGATGTCTTCGCCCCAAAATACCGCGAGTGATGTCGGGATCGAGGTCGTCGACCACCGATAGTCCCAATCCCGAAGCATCTTGATCTGCTCGGCGACCTTTGTTTTGAGCGGATTGTCGGCCGGAGTGGCGTCGTACGCTTTGAGCAGCGATGGAATCATCGACGCGAACGCCGGGAGATAGCTGTCGTAGGCCGCGGCGATCAACGAGTTGATCGTGAAGTCCTTCTTGTTCTCTAATACGCGCATGGCGTGATAGCCGCGCGGAGATTCCTCTCTTCCCATGTCGACATAGACCGGGAACGCGTCCCGCTTCGGGCTGCTCGGGCCAGCGGCGGACCATGGCCAGTTGTTGCTGTTGTAGATCCAGCCGCTCGCCGGATTCAACAAGTGTGGCGACTCGTCGACGGAGAGGAGTCCCTGCCAGTCCGTCGCGGGATCGCTGCCGTCGACCGGCTTCGTCCAATCGAACTTCGGATCGCGCTTCGGGATGTAGTTCCCGTGAAAGTACGCGATATTGCCGCTGCCATCGGCGAAAATCGTGTTGTTCGACGAGTTCGCGTGCAGCTCCATCGTCTGACGGTACGACTTATAGTCTTTCGTTTTCGTCCGCGAATACGACTGGATCAGCGCCTTGAGCGGCTCTTGCATGATACGGAAGGCGACCCACTTGCCGTTTGCTTCTCGCACGATCGGACCATGCTGGGTGTAGTAAACCGTGAATTCCTTTGTCGCCATGCCGGCGCCGTTCTTGTACGGAACCACGATCGTCTTCGCGACGACGGGACGCTCTTCCGATCCGTAGCGATAGACGTAGCCGTTGCCTTTCTTCGAAATCGTCTCGAGGTATTCGTCGACCGCGTCGACACCGCTCGACGTGTGCATCCACCCGGTGTGCTCGTTGAAGCCCTGATAGATGAAGAACTGTCCCCACGTCGACGCGCCGTACGCGTTCAGGCCTTCATCGCTCGTGACCTGCTGCTCGGCGCGGAAGAAAAACGACGTATGCGGGTTGATGAGCAGCAACGCATGATGGTTGGCGGTATTCGCCGGCGCGATCGCGATGCCGTTGGAACCAGTCGGCTCGACGTAGCGATTCTCCTCGTCGCCGGACACTTTCGCTTCGGGCTGCTTTCCGTAGAACGCCGCGAGCTGATTGAGATTCACTCGCTCGATGTCGCCGCCGATACTGCCTTCGCTGAAGGTGAGCGCCATCCACGGCTCGAAGTGCTTGATCACCCGTGGCTTCACGTCGGGATGCTTGTACAAGTAGAAGTTCAAGCCGTCGGCCCATGAGTTCATCAGCGCCTTGAGCCATTGCGGGCTCTTTGCGTAATCGGCTTTCATCGTGTCGGGATCGATGAAGAGCTTCATGCGAAGATCGCGATAGATCTCGGGCTCGCCTTCCGCCTCGGCGAGCCGCCCCATCGAGTTGATGAAGTTCGTCTCGACGCGATTGAAGTCGTCTTCAGCCTGCGCGTACATCATGCCGAAGACGGCATCGGCGTCGGTCTTTCCGTGAATGTGGGCAATGCCCCAATCGTCGCGGACGATGTCGACGCCTTTTGCTTGGCGCTCCCACCTTGCGACATCGGCGCTCGCGGGTTGTTGTGCCCGAGCAACGACGGCGCCGGTGGCGAACGCAGCGAGAACGAGAACGAGCTTCTTCATGTGACTACCCAAAGTGAAAGTACGTTGCTGTTGTAGTTCTCAGTTAGTGTCCGTTCAAGTCCGTTAGTGTCCGTATCCACCGTTATGGTCTAAATGGCGCTGGAGAATGAATCGCCTTGGCAGGCTGTCGCTGATTGCCGCTCGGGCGAGCCATAACAAATTAGTGAACGGACACTGACGGAAACTGCAACGGACACGGACGGACTAAAGCGAAACGACGTAGACTCGAGAGATTGTCAAGGTATCACAGCGTCGGCTATACGAACTAGCCGGTGCTGAGAAAGGGAGACGGAATCATGTCGTCCTCCGCGGTGCAAACGCGATTCAAGGCACCACCGGCAACACAATGTGCGACGGCAACGCCGGTGTCGAGTACACACGCTGCGTCGCTTTGACGAAGTCGCTTGCCTTTGCCGCGTAAATGCTCGGCACGAACTTCTGCGGATTCCGATCGATCAGCGGGAACCACGTCGACTGCACCTGCACCATCAGTCGATGGCCTTTGAGGAAGACGTGATCGCGATCGCGCAGTGGAATCTTCCACTCCACTGGTTTGTTCGCCGCCAACGGTTGTGGATGCTCGTAGCTGGTGTTGTACCGGCCGCGACGAACCTCCATCGCGATCGGAAGCTGATACCCGTTGACCGACCGCGCGTATTGTAGCGGTTGCGGGCCGGCTTCCGGATCCCACGCGTTCTTCTGCGCGTTCTCGGGGTAGACGTCGATCAGCTTCACAATGAAGTCCGCATCCGTGCCCGACGTCGACGCGAAGAGATCGGCCGCCACTTGGCCGGTGATCGTGAGATCTTGCTCCAGTGGCGCGCTCGTGAACGTCAATACGTCCGGTCGTCCATCGACGAAGCGTTGGTCCGCGACTTCCCATGTGCGCCAATCGCCGGCGGGATACGTCGGCGAGATTGGACGCTGACGATAGGGAACCGGGTTCGCCGGATCCGAGACGTACTCACGCGATGCCGGCTCGCTCGCCTTGGGCTTGTCGAACGACAGCGTGCCGTCGGCATGCAGATACAAATTCTTCGGCGTCGTTCCGGCAACGGGCCACGTGTTGTAGGTGCGCCACCGATTTGATCCCGACTGGAACGTCGTCACCTTCCACGTCGGCTTTTCACCTTGCCCATGCAGGTAGTATCTGAAGAACGGCGCCTCGATGTTCTCCCGAAACTCGCGCGACGTTTCGTGTCCGCCGAGTGCGATGGCACCGATACTGTCGCCTTTGGGGGCGTGCCATTCGCCGTGATACCACGGTCCAGCGACCATGAAGTTCGTGTTGTCCGGATCGTGCTCTGCCGCGTGACGGAAGATCTGCCACGGTCCCCACGGATCTTCCTGATCGAAAAATCCGGCGACGTTGAGATTCGGCACCGTCGATGAGTGAAGCTGATTCACCCACGCTTCCTTTTTCCAGAACGCGTCGTAGTCCGGATGCGCGACGACTTCATTCCAATATGGAATGGACCCGTGCAGATACTTCGCGTTGATATTGGAGAGCGGGCCGAGCGCGAGGTACCAGGAGTATCCGTCGTACACGTCGAAGTCGAAATGCGTGTTCTTGTTCTTGTCCGCCTGCTCGTACACCGCGTATTCGAACGTGTAGCTCTCCCGCAACGCGCCAAAGCGGTGATCGTCGTCGTTCATCCACTGATCCACGGGGGACGCTTGCTCGCTGACCGCCTTCAAAGCCGGGTGCGGATGCAACAAGGTCATCGCGGCAGTGAGGCCGTCGTACGACACGCCGAAGATTCCGACTTTGCCATTGTTGTTCGGCACGTGCTTCACGAGCCAGTCGATACTGTCGTACGCATCGGTTGTCTCATTGGTCGATTTTGGATCGGCCAGATTGGCCTGCGACGACAGCGCGAACGTGCCTTCCGACTTGAAGCGTCCTCGCAAGTTCTGAATGACGAAGATGTACCCGTCT
>Ga0207695_10011340_pt1 | contig 10805 bp, 12 predicted proteins | sample KBSC54metaG_FD_184354 | JGI IMG/M metagenome (GOLD analysis project Ga0207695, IMG submission 184354) | Corn rhizosphere microbial communities from Kellogg Biological Station, Michigan, USA - KBS C5-4 metaG (SPAdes) (version 2) | ecosystem: Host-associated > Plants > Roots > Rhizosphere > Soil... | reverse complement strand
CCGCGGGGCGCCCGCCAAGGGCAGCGCAGACGGCACGTTGCGGCTTTTGTCGGTGGCGGCGGTCGTGCCGCGCAAGGGCTTCGACGTGTTGATCGCTGCGCTCGCGTCGATTTCCGCACTGCCGTGGCGGCTGACGATCGTGGGCGATCTCACGCGCGCCCCGGGGGCGGTGGCCAAGCTTGAAGCGGATATCGCACGGTATAGCCTCGCCGGTCGTGTCGATCTGCTCGGGGCAGTCTCGCCGCAGCGGCTGGACGCGCTGTATCAGTCGGCCGATCTTTTCGTGCTGGCATCGCACTTCGAGGGCTATGGCATGGCCTATGCTGAGGCGTTGGCGCACGGTCTGCCGATCATAGGCACGTCGGGCGGCGCGACCGTGGACACGGTGCCCCTGACTGCAGGCGTGCTGGTCGAGCCCGGAAACGTGAATGCGCTGACCCGCGCGCTGCGGATACTGATCGAAGACGAGGGCGAGCGGCGGCGGCTTGCGCGTGGTGCACGGGCCGCGGCAGCTGACTTGCCGACCTGGGAGAGTACGGCGCGAATCGTCGCGAGCGCGCTCGAGCGGCTCGCATGAGCCTGCCCGGCCTCCCGAAGAGCGAAGCCCTGAGCGCAAAGCGCGAAAGTAGTCCAGTGAGCGGCTTCAGCGCGGAATGGCTCAGCCTGCGCGAACCTTACGATTTGCGCTTCCGCAATGCTGCGGTGTTGGATGCGGTGTGCAAGTTGCTCGCAGGGCAGCCGTCGGTCGCCCTCGTCGACTTGGCCTGCGGAACGGGCTCCACATTCCGCGCGCTGAGACCGCGCATCAGCGCGCGCCAGACCTGGCGGCTCGTCGATAACGATCTCAGTCTGCTTGCCCGCGTTTCGCCTTCCTCCGCACACGGGATCAACGTGACCGTCGTGCCGGTCGATCTCAATCGCGATCTGGAAGCGGCCTTCGACACCGAGGCCGACCTAATCACCACCTCGGCGCTGCTCGACCTCGTTTCAGGCGAGTGGTTGAACCGGCTCGCGATCGCAGCTGCCGCGCGCCGTTGGCCTATCTATGCAGCGCTGACCTATGACGGCCGCGCAGAGCTGGCGCCTGCAGACCGGACCGATCGGCTCATCGTTGACGCGGTGAACCGCCATCAGCGCACCGACAAGGGATTCGGTCCCGCGCTGGGGCCATCAGCCGCGCAGACAGCGATCGAAGCCTTCGAGCGCGTCGGCTATACGGTCTCGCACGGTTTGGCGGATTGGGAATTCGGACTGACAGATCGCGAGATCCAGACAGAGGTCCTATCAGGATGGGCTGGCGCCGCGCGCGAGATCGGCGATCTGCCGCCGCGTGAGATTGTCGACTGGCTCGAGCGACGGTGCGGTCTGATCGCCGCGGGACGTTCGTCGCTCCGCGTCGGTCACGTCGATCTGCTTGCGTGCCCTACCGGCATGCGCTGAGCCTCGCAGTGCTTTATCAGGCGCCGCATCTCGGCTAGGACCCGTTGGCTGACAGCATCCCCGGCATCAGCCGTGCGGACCGAGACCCCGAAGTTGACCCTTACGGTGACGTTGCGCAGCGCTGGCACGAGCATCTGAAGGTTGGAGGCGAGCCACCAGCGGTCCTCCTCTCGACGACGCAGATGCGTGAGCGGGTTGCGCAGGGCGATGGGGGAGAAAACGCCACTGACCGCGACAGGAACGACGGTGAGGTCTGGGGCCAGCCGTGCGAACAGGTCCACGCTCGTTGACCACCGCCCGAGCGCTTCGACCGCGCCAGGCAGCACTGCCGGATCTGGTTCCATGCGTCCAGCGGGAAAATTCAGAACCGCACCACCGCGCTGCAAATGTCGAGCCGCAGACTTCAGGACCGCGAACCGATTCGAGGAAGCCTTCGCTAGCGTTATCAGGTAGTGTGAGGTGTTTGGAAGCGCGTCCAGAAGTGCCCACTGGGCCGCTACTACGCGGAGGTCCGCCCTCGGGATAGAGCTGAACAGGGCGACGGCGTCAGACAGTCCCGGGTGATTGGAGAGCAGCAGCAGCGGACCCTCCGTCGGCACGCGCTCTCGGCCCTCAATCTCGACGCGCCGGACCATCCGCTCCAACGCCCAGGCGCCCCCCACCCTGAGCCCCGACTCGCCCACGATCTGATCGTAGTTCGCGATTTGACGCGCCACGCGCTGCGCCGGAATCCGGGAGAGCAACTCCAGGAAGCGCCGGCCGCGGTGCAGCCCACCCAGGCCCAAGCCAGATAGGAGATCGTCAACGCACACACGCGTGAGCGCTTCGATCTCCTCCTGCCTCTTCTGCATGGCTACGCCTGTGCCAAGGCTACGCGCTGAGCCGACAGATCGCAGTCGCACAGCACCTCATCGTCCAGTCTGTGCACGTGCATGGAGGCACGCAGCGCTTGATCGGTACGTTCAATCGGCGGCAGCGTGAGACCGACGCGGCCGGAGCCGAGCACGATCGGGGCCACGATCAGATGCAGCCTGTCGAGGCAGCCTGCAGCCAGGAACCGCGAAACGGTGTCCGCGCCGCCTTCGATGAGGATACGGCGCAGGCCGCGCTCGGTCAGGGCCGCAAGAATTGCCGACGGAACGATCTGGCCGCCGGACTTCGCCAGTCCCACGATCTCGATGCCCGGAGGCAGTGGCGGCCGCACGTCGCTGGCGCTCAGCACGATACGCCGCACCCCGTCGTTGGCGAGGAGCCGGGCGCTCCCAGGCAGGCGTCCAGAGGGGTCGATCACCACGCGAACTGGCTGCGGGCCTGAAACGCGCCGTACGGTCAGCTGCGGATCGTCCGCGAGTGCAGTCCCGATCCCGATGACCACTGCATCGACCAGGGCGCGAAGCCGGTGCAAATGCGCTAGCCCAGCCGGTCCGTTAATGTAGTGCGAATGCCCAGTAGGGGTGGCGACGCGCCCGTCAAGCGACTGGCCGAGTTGGCCGACGACCATCATGTTGTCGGTCTTTCCCACGCGGAGCGGCCCGAAGACTGCTTCCCAGGGAGGCGGCAACGGAACCGCTGCGGAGCGAAACAATTCAGGAACGGAATGCCAGGAATCCATGCCTCGTGCCCTGTGGACCAATAGGGACATAATGAGACGCACCGCGCGCGGATCGGGAGTTCAGCCTTGGACGTGTTTGGTAGCGAATCACAATCTATGCGTAGCGGAGGCTTAGGTTCCATCCTATACGGAACACGCGAGCAAGTTGGTGCCAGCCGGGCGCTCGCTGAATTCCGTTCCGGAAGGCCGTTGATCATCACAGGCAGCGCCGAGACGCTGCTCACCCTTCCTGTCGAAGGGCTCGACAAGGACAGATTGGCTGCGTTTCGCGCGCTAGCCGCGCCGATGGCGCCGCGTCTCGTTCTGACCAGCATAAGGGCGCGTTCGCTTGGGATCGAAGCCAGTGGACCCGTGGCGATCGCGCTCTCGGACGACGCGGATGCCCAGAGCGTTCTGGCACTGGTTGTTGAGAACAAGCCCCGCTTCGAATTCGTACCGGAGCCCGCGGGCGCGGCGGCGGCGGCGGCGATCGATCTCATCAAACTTGCCCAGGTGTTGCCTGCAGTGCTGGTCGCCCAGACCGATCTTGCGATCTCAGGAGCGTTCGATCCCTACATCGTCACGGTCGATGTCAAAGCGGTGGCGCGCTTCCGCGCGGAAGGCCTGCAGTCGCTTGCGATAGCCGCTGAAGCGCATGTTCCGCTTGCCTCGCGCGTTGGGGCTCGCTTCGTGGTGTTTCGCGACTCGTTCGGCGACGACCCGGTGGCGGTGATCGTCGGCGCGCCCAACCTGTCGATGCCCGTCCCGGTACGCATCCACTCCGCATGTCTTACCGGTGACGTGTTTGGTTCGCGGCGCTGCGACTGCGGCGATCAGCTGCGGCTTGCGCTGGCACGGCTTCACGAAGCGGGCGGAGGGATCATCCTGTATCTCGCGCAGGAAGGCCGCGGCGTGGGCCTCGCCAACAAGATGCGCACTTACAAGCTCCAGGATGGCGGACTCGACACTGTCGATGCCAACAACACGCTCGGCTTCGACGACGACGAGCGCGATTACGGCGTCGCCGTGCGGATGCTGCAGATGCTCGGCGCCACGCGCGTCATGCTGCTGACCAACAACCCGGACAAGCTCGACAGTCTCACCAGGGCCGGAATCGAAGTTTCCGGCCGCATGTCGCTCGAGACACCGGTCACTGCCGACAATCGCCGCTATCTCATGGCGAAAGCGGCGCGCGCCGGCCATCATCTTGGGCATGTCATCGCGGCGTTGTCCGAGCCGCCGAAACCGCTCAAAAAATGCGGCGCCGCGTGCGGGTCGAGAGCAGACGGCTGGCCCACTCCATGGGGCGGGACATGACGGCGGGTGAGGCGCAGGGCAATCGCCCGCCGCACATGTCTCCACTGAGTTACCGCGGCGCCGGCGCTGCGGTGAGCGGTTAAACCGATGCGGGGCCCTGCAAGCCGGATGATCGGTCACCTCGTCTTCAGCGAGGTGGAAGATGCCGTTGAGGCGAGTTCGGTGCTCTGCCTACCCATGGGTTCGATCGAGCAACACGGACCGCACTTGCCGCTCAACACCGACTGCGTCATCGCGGAAGCGCTCACCCGACGCATCGTCGCGCGCTGGGGCGACGAGCACGATCTATGGCAATTGCCAGTGGTGCCGATCGGGCTCTCACGTGAGCACGCTTGGGCGTCAGGCACGTTGTCGCTCACGGTTTCGGGCATGGCTGCCTATCTGCGTGACCTGGGATTCGAACTCGTGCGCGCATTACCGGCTCGTAATCTCTTGATCCTCAACGGGCATGGAGGGAACCGCGGTATCCTCGAAGCGGTCACGCGAGAGATGTGCGACTGCGGCCTCAATATCGCGACGCTTCATTTGGGCGCGATGATGAGTTCCGATACGGCGACGGACGTGCCGGAAATCCACGCCGGCAAGGACGAGACCTCCGTCATGCTTGCGCTAGCGCCCGAATTGGTGCGACGTGACGTACTGGCCGCTTTGGACCCGGCGCCCGGTGGCGACACGACGCAAGCGTTGGTGTTCGATCCTATGGTGAGTTACCCCTGGAGCAGCGACGATCCGCGGCTATCCGCATCGGGCATCATGGGGGATCCGCGCGGGGCATCCGCCGTGCATGGCGAAAGTCTCATCGCGCGTGTGGTCGAGGGTGCCGGCGCGGTAATGCGTCGGCTCAAGCACAACGCCGTCACTAAGGGACGGGGATGATGCTTCATCCGCATCGATCTACCGGCGCGTGCGTAGCTTAGCTAAGCTAGCCGGCCTGCATCGCAAGCCGCCGCCAGGGCTCGCCCGCATGAGGACAGATCGCCAGCATGCGCCCGGCGTACCCGGCCGCCCGGCTGCTGCGCGACAGCGCAAAGGCCGCGTCGCCAGCCAAGCCGCCGTCCACCAGCACGACTGCGGGGCGCTGACTGATGATCAAGCGCAGCGCGGCACAAGCCTCGACCGCACAAAGCACCTCGTATCCGAGAGACTCCTCCAGCACGCTGCGCCAGGCCGCGATGCGGCGCGCATCACGATCGACCAGCGCCGCCCGGCGGCGCGCCGCGGGGAGCCGCAGGTGCACATCCGTGCCGGTGAAGACCGTCGCCGTACCGAGCGAGGGCGCCGATGCGCAACACCATTCGTCAAGCAGCAATCCGAGCCGGGTCGCGTAGCGATCCGCAACCGTCAGTGCTCTCAGATCCTGCTCGCTGCAAGGATTGGCGCGTTTCAGCACGTCGAGTGCGGACCGTAGAGCGTCCAGCGTACCTCGCAATTCATGCCGCAAGGATTGCAGCCGCCCGCCGCCCGCAGGCGATTGCCGATCGCATGACGGCGCAGCCGGCGCCGGCCGCGTCGTCATGCCGAGTCGGCGGGCGGCCATGCCGGACGCGCTGCGTCGCGGCCGGAGGTGGCGTCAGCCGGCACGTGGGTCGAAGGGCGCTCCGAAACCGGGGGAGACTCGACCTCGCTCGAGGGCAGCAGGTCGTGGTCGCGATGCCAGTCGATCACGCGCATCGCAGCGTTCAGCAGGACAGCATCCATGGGGACTCCTCGGCAGACGTGGCGGCCTTCGAACAGCAAGCGGCGTGCCGCGAAGGGCCGATGCCGCCACGCCACGGCGTCAGGCGGCTTCGCGCGTCGCCGCCCCCCCGACCGATCGCGTGGTCGACCGCCATTCGGCGATCTGCGCGGCGAGCGTCAGCGCACGGCTGGCGGAGGATGGCGACCCAGGTGCGGCGAACCGCAGCGTGCTGCACGTCAGCTGGATGCAGTTCCAGCCGCACCAGCGGGTGCCGGGCCTGCGCGCTGGCGAGCAACCGGTTCCAGCCGATGGAGACCGCTCGCCGCCAGGCGTTCTGGGCGCTGAAGACCTGGGCCAACCGAGCCGCCAACACGCGGCTCGGCGCAAGAACGAGCGCGAAGCGGCGATAGAGGCGGTTGGTGTAGCGGCGGGCCCAGATCGCGGCCTGCTCGCCGGCGAGCGAACGTGCCAGGAGTTCCAAGTTCGAATGGCAGAACGCCACGGCTGGCACGCCGCGCCTCTCCGCGGCATCGAGCGCGGCCCAGGCGAGCCGGTAGGGATCACCCGCTTCGATCAGGTCCGGCTCGGCGCCCGCGAGGCACTGAGCCGCCGCAGCGCGCACCGGCACGCGGTAGCCGCCGCTGAACGGCAGCGGCAGCGAGGGAATGCGCAGGGTGCTGTAGGCATCCGCCAGCGGCGTCGCGATCGTGTGGGCCCAGCCCGGTTGAGCGGAAAGCCATTCATGCTTCGCGCGCAGATAACGCCCGACGCCGCCGCTTTGCGGGCTCCAGAACATCGTCGCGTCGAGCACATCACAGGGCGGGCGACGGTTGTCGATCATCGGCATCACCGAGCAATCGGCATACCCGCGCGGCACCACGTTTGCCGATGCCGACGACCACCCGAAAGAGAGACAGCCGATGCCCCGATCCGCCAACCCGAACGCACCCGGCTCGTCCGCATCGCCGCGGCATGTGACGAAGGCAAGGGACGTCTTGGTCAAGCCCGCGCTGCTGATCATCGACATGATCAGCAGCTGGGACTTTCCCGATGCCGACAAGCTGCTTCCTCACGCGCTGGCCATCGCGCCGAGAATCGCGCGGCTGCGTCTGCGTTGCAGGCGCGCCGGCGTGCCGGTCATCTACGCGAACGACAACCAAGGCCGCTGGCGTTCCGACTTCCGTCAGCTTGTCGAGCGGGCGAGCGCACCCCAGGCGCCCGGTGCAGCCATCACCTCGCTGCTGGCGCCCAGTGCCGATGACTACTTCGTGCTCAAACCCAAGCATTCAGGGTTCTTTTGCACGCCACTGGAATTGTTGCTGCAGCAATTGCAGGTCGGGACATTGGCGCTGACCGGCGTCGCGAGCGATCAGTGCATCACGACGACGGCAGCCGAAGCACGGATGCGCGACTACGTGGTGATCGTGCCGGCGGATTGCGTCGCCTCGCAGTCGGCTCGGCGAAACCAAGCCGCGATCGACCATTTCCGCGTGGTGATGAAGATTGCCACCACGCCGTCCGCACGCCTGCGCCTCAACCGGACTGCCTGACATCGGCGTCCCGCGGCATGGCAGCGCAGCGACGGTCCCGATCCCGCAGCGGGCCGGCGTGGGACGGCTTGGCTGCTGGCAGGCACGGTGCTGGTTCGCGCGCGCCTGCCTGGTGCTCGGACTCCTCCTCTTGTCGAAGGCAGCGAAGGCTTTGCTGCTGCCGGTGGCGATGGCGCTGGTGCTCGGCGTCGCGCTGTCCCCTGCCGTGCGGCGCTTGCAGCGGATGGGTATCGCGCCGGCGCTGGGCGCCGGGATCGTCTTCAGCGGTCTGATCGCGTTGGCGACACTGCTCACCCTGGCCGTGGCTGCACCGCTGTCCGAATGGCTTGCGCACAGGCCGGAAGGGCTCGAACTGCTCGCCGCGCGCTGGAGCACCATGCTGTTCGGCAGCGACAAGCCTTCATGGCTCGCTGCGCTGGTGATCGAACCGCGAGCACTCGTGCGCCAGGCGGCCGATGTGCTGTGCAGAACCTGCTGATCGCCGCCGGCGCCGCGGTGCTGCTGCACTTCGGCCTGGCGACGCATGACACCTTGCTGGCCGCGCTGGCCGGATCGGACCTGACATCCAGACGCCGCGCATCAGTGCTCGGAGGGCTGCGCCAGGCAGCGCGCGAGATCGGGCATCTACCTCGGCGTCATGAGCCTGCTCAACCTTGGCTTGGGGGCCGCCACGGTCTCGCGCTCGAGATGATCGGCCTGCCGTATCCGCTGGCCTGGGCCTGCGTGACCGCCGCACTCTGTTTCATCCCCTACGCCGGCCCGGCCGCCGTGACGCTGCTGCTGGCGTTGGCCGGTTCGGTTGCCGGCGGTGGAGGATTCGGCCTGCCCGCGCCGCCATTGGCCTTTCTTGCGCTGCATGCAGTCGAGGCCAGTCTGCTCGGCCCCTGGCTGATGAGCAGCCACCTGCCGCTGCACACGGTGACGGTGCTGCTGTCGGTATTGGTCCTCGGCTGGACCTGGGGCATCGGCGGCGGTCTGCTCGCCGTGCCGCTGTTGATCGGGCTGCGCGCTGTCTGCAGACGTCATGCGCCGCTGCGTCGCTACATGCCGCTGTTGCAGCCGCACGCGCCGGCGTTTTGGCCGTCTCGAAGCTGACGCACTGCCCGCACCGGCATCCCGCGATTGCCGAGGCGTTGTCATCGCCAAGCATTCTCCGAACCGCCGTGCGACTTGCCTACATCACCGAAACCTATCCTCCCGAGCTGAACGGCGTTGCGCTGACCGTCGCTCGCACGGTCGCCTACCTGCGAGATCGTGGCCATGGGCTGCTGCTCGTGCGCCCCCGCCAGACAAGCGAGGCCGCGCGCGACGACGGCGACGAATGGCGTACTGCCAGTTGGCCGATCCCGGTGTATCGCCAGCTGCGATTCGGACTGGCCGCGGCCGGTTCGGTGGCCCAGCGGCTGCGACGGCATCGCGCAGAACTGGTCCACATCGCGACTCAAGGGCCACTGGGCTGGGCCGCGCTGCATGCCGCACAGCAGTTGGGCTTGCCGGTGACCGCCGACTTCCGCACCCGCTTCGACCAGGTACAGCCGGCACTACATCGCAGGGTTCGCCAGTCCCTTGATCGATGCCTGGATGCGCCGATTCCACAGCGGCGCCAACTGCAACTTCGGTCCGACCGAGCCCTTGCTCGGCCCGCGCAGCCGGAAGAGCTTTCGCCTGCCTACGTCTTCCTGGCATCTCCGGTGACGGCGGCATACATCACCGGCATCGTGTTGCCGGTGACGGGCAGCGTGGGGGCGATTTGAACACCCTTGCCGGTGCGCCCCAGACGATCGCCGCTCGCGCCGATAGGCCACCGCTACCCGCACCCGTCGCCGTCCGTTGCGGCCGATGACAGGCTGATTCGACAATGTGACGCGGGTAGCGCTTGTCTGACAGCAGAGCCAGCGCACGACTGGCAGCGGCCGTGCCTCGTTCCTGTTGAAGTAACTGCACCGCTACTTGCCGCCCTTCGCCGATGGCACGCCCGCTCCGTCCCCGCCCCGTCGTCACTTGCGTACTGCTGGCCATCGCCGGCCTCACCTTGCTGATCGGCGGTATCTACCTGGCCAGTCTCGGCGGCAATGCCTACTACGCCATCGCCGGTTGCGGCCTGCTCGCGACGGCACTGCTCGTCTGGCGCCGTAGCCCCGCGGCGCTCGGCCTCTATGCGCTGCTGCTAGCCGGGACCCTCGCCTGGTCGGTCGCCGAAGTGCGGCTCGATCTGTGGCAGCTTGAACCGCGCCTCCTGCTGCCGATGCTGCTCGGCGCCTGGTTGCTGCTGCCGCCGGTGCGCCGCCGCATCGTGCCGGCCGACAGAGGCCGCGTTCCGGCGGCCGCGCTCTCGGTCGCGGTGCTGGCCACGCTCGCGCTCGGCGTGGTCGCGGCGCTGCAAGCCCGCGGCATCGACGGCCAAGCCAACCTCGGCGCGAGCGCCGCCGGCAGCGCGGCCGATGCCTCGGTACCGGCCGCCGACTGGCTCTACTACGGCCGCACCGCAAAGGGCGATCGTTACTCGCCCTTGCCGCAAATCAACGCCGGCAACGTCGGCCAGCTCGAGCTCGCGTGGACCGCCCGCACCGGCGACCTGATGCGCCCCGGCGAAGACGAAGGCGGCACCGATGCCGGCCACGAGTTCAACTTCGAGAACACGCCGATCAAGGTCGGCGAAACGCTCTACGTCTGCACCGGCCACAGCTGGGTGGTCGCCTTCGACGCACGCACCGGCAAGAAGAAATGGACCTTCGACCCGAAGGCCGATACCAGCGCCGACGTCTACCTCGCCTGCCGCGGCGTTGCCTACTACCGCGACGCTGCGGCCACCGGCGATGCCTGTGCCGAGCGCATCATCGCGCCGGTGCTCGATGCGCGGCTGATGGCGCTCGACGCGAAGACCGGCCAGCCCTGCGCCGACTTTGGCGACCACGGCTTCATCTCGCTGCGCCAGTACCTCGGGCACGTGCCCGCGGGGTTCCACTTCGTGACCTCGCCGCCGCTCGTCGTCAACGACCGGGTGATCCTCGGCGGCTGGATCTTCGACAACCAGGCGACCTTCGAGCCATCGGGCGCGGTGCGCGCCTTCGACCCGAAGAGCGGTCAGCTCGCCTGGGCCTGGGACGTCGGCCACGAGCCGCAGAACTGGAGGCCTGCTGCGAACGAGCAGCTCACGCGAGGCACGCCCAACGCCTGGGGCGTCTACACCGCCGACGTGCAACGCGGCCTCGTCTATCTGCCGACCGGC
>Ga0207695_10011336_pt1 | contig 10806 bp, 10 predicted proteins | sample KBSC54metaG_FD_184354 | JGI IMG/M metagenome (GOLD analysis project Ga0207695, IMG submission 184354) | Corn rhizosphere microbial communities from Kellogg Biological Station, Michigan, USA - KBS C5-4 metaG (SPAdes) (version 2) | ecosystem: Host-associated > Plants > Roots > Rhizosphere > Soil... | reverse complement strand
ATATCTGTCCCATTTGAAAGAAGAGGCTTGATTTAATAAAAGCATGAAAAATAATATGCAAGATGGCTGCATAATATCCGATACCGCCGGCCACTAATCCCAGCATCACGATTCCCATGTGTTCAATGCTGGAATAGGCAAACATCCTCTTTATATTTTTTACTTTGGTCATATAAACGGTAGCCACAAAAATGGAGAGGATGGCGGCGATCAGGATAACGTGATTGGTCCAAAGGTGCAATGGTGAATTGGCCATAACCGTATACATACGAAAGATTCCAACAAATCCCATATTCATTAAAACGCTGGAGAGTATAGCTCCGGCGGGAGAGGGAGCCTTATCTTTTGCGTCTATGCCAGCGGTATACATAGGCACCAATCCTAATTTCGCTGTAAACCCGGTAAATATAAAAATGAAAGCTAGCCGTAACCAAAATAAATTTAGTTGAGGTGCTTTCTTTATCAGGACAGCGAATGAAAGATCATCTGTACCTGCCTGCTGCAAAGTAAAACTCAAAAATAAAATGCCGATAAATATCAATGTAATGCTAACGGCACAAACAAAAACATATTTCCAGGTGCCTTCCAGAGAGCGGTTATTTCTGCGGTGATAAATAAGAGCAGATGCACTAAGGGTGGTGAGTTCAACAAAAATCCAGGTGACTGCAATGTGGTTAGCAAGGTAAGCAGCGCTGATAGCCGTAAGCAAGGCAACCATTGCGCCAAAATAAATAGCTCTGTGCTTTGGATTATCCTGCTTGGTTTTGATATAGACATAACTGTGATACATAGTTGGGATACTGATGACCGTTAGTGTGGCCAGCAGCAAGACCGCCAATGCATCTGCAGTGAAATAATTCAATTCAGTTGTATGAATGTGCAGGTATTCATAAACGGTAAACACAATCTGCAAAACCAGAAAAGCAATGACAAGCAGATAATTCAATACCCTGTTACGGTTAAAAAATAATAAACCACTTATCATAAATGCACCTGCTAAATATATTCCTGTCATCATGCTTTGATAATATTTGGTTTTAGTCCTTTAAGTTTTTTAACTGATCCACATCCACATCTTTCAATACATCCCCGATCCTGTTTACGAAAATTCCCAATAAGAAAACACTGGCAAAAATATCGAGCATGATGCCGAGGTTTACCAGCATAGGCATTTCATTTCCCACAGCAAGAGATAAAATAAATACCCCGTTTTCAATAACGAGGTAACCCATCACATGGGTGATGATTTTATGCCTGGTTACAATAATATATAACCCTGTAAAAAGCGTAGATAGCGCTACCACAAAATATATCTTACTTATCCGGTCATCAGCAATTGCATTGGATAGAATAAAGGTGGCGATAATGATCAGCGTGATGATGATCAGCGAAATGAAATTGGGCAAAAAAGGTTCTGAATCCCGTGTAATCCTGTTTCTTTTTATTACATAGTTTAGAAAATATGGGATGACAATCGCTTTAAAAACGACAGTTTCCAGAAGAACAAAAGTCAGGTTGGCGATATTGATTTGAATAAGCTCAATAAAGGCAATACCAAAAAGCAATACTCCCTGGAATGCAAGTATCTTAATGTAAGTAAGCAAGCGGTGTGCAATACCGAGGTAAAGCAGTGAGATGGTGAATATGATCAGTAATACATTTGCCATTTTATTTTTATTTTGCTTAACTTTCTTATTAGAATTTATATTTTATTTTTTGCCTATTGCCTATCCCTTAACTAAACTGCCCCAATACCAATAACACTCCCAAAAAAATCAATAAGGAAACTGATGATAATGCGAGTATATATTGAGCATTATGATTCATACGGAACCTTGCCATAAAAGATTCAAGGATACCTACAGAAATCGCATAGAGCACCTGGATACCAAAAAATATAGGGATGGTAAGATATAATGGAAAACTGCCCATAAACAAATTAGCAATTAAAGCGCCGTACATGGCAAACTTTAGATTGGTGGCGTATAAAATCATTCCGAGGTCAAATCCGCTATTATCCAGGATCATCACTTCATGCACCATGGTAAGTTCAAGATGTGTTTTAGGATCATCAAAAGGCATTCTGCTGTTTTCAACCAGCGAAACCATTACCAAAACAAAAGTTGCCAATACCCCGAGTACATATGATATATAGGAACCAAAATGCAATGAAGCGAAAATTTGCTGAAAAGAAGTGTGTCCCGTGAGAAGGGCCAAAGAACCCATCAGAATAAAAAATGCGGGCTCTGCAAACATAGAAAACAGCGCTTCCCGGCTGGCTCCCATTCCTTCAAAACTACTGCCGGTATCAAGCGCCGAAATGATGCTGAAAAATTTACCCGTTCCCAATATATAAGCAAAAAAAACAAAGTCCCCATCAAAAGATATGATGCCCTTGTATTGGCCAAAAGGAATTACCAGGATTGCCATAATAACGGAACCAAAATAAATGCTGGGCGCTATCTGAAAAATAAAGCTGGTTGTTTTACTATACACTGCGCCTTTCTTGAACAGACGAAAGATATCTTTCATCGGTTGAAGAATACCGGGGCCTTTGCGGCCGGAAGTAATACTCTTTGTCCGGATGATAATGCCGGTAAAGAAAATGCTTGCCACAATTATTAATATAAAACTTATCATTTTTTATACCTGGTTTAAAAACTTGATTAATGAATTAATATAATCGAATAGAAATGGAATAGCCAGCACAAGTAAAATAAAAACCATTCCATACAATATATAAAACTGGAGATTCCCGTTTTGTAAAAAAGTAAACCTGTTAAAGAATTTCTTTAGCCGTAGCAAAGGATAATCAATAAACCATTCTTCAGCCTTGTCATAAGGATGCGTTTCCCGTTCTCCTGTTTTCGGAAATACACCTTTTATTTCTTTCTTTATTTTGTGAATAGAAAAAAGAGGTTCTGCAAGTTTCCGGTATGCACGAATAAAGGAACTGGCTGTATACTGCATTTTGCCGGTGGGAACAATATAGCCACAACCCCAGGTAACATTTACAGTTTTAGGTTGGTTACTTGTTATTCTCTTTCTCACTAAAAAAATCAATCCCGCCAGGCTTAAAAAAATTGCAGAACATAATCCAATCATCGACATGGTTCCTGTTAGAGAAAGAATTCCTTCGGGTATATTATTTGCTGTAAGGTGCGTAAATAAACTGAGCGGTTGTGAAAGTGCTATAACAAATGTCTTGGGGAGCAACCCAATAGCCATGATGAGCATAAACACGGCATACATAGGAATTAATTTTCCCATTTCAGCCTCTGCGGGTGTATGCTCTAAATGGTGACGGCCTGTGCCCAGGAACACAGTTCCAAATGCCTTTGTAAAGCATAACATGGCAAGACCTCCTATAAGTGCTAATCCGAAAAGGGCAAAAACTATAAAAGAAAGTAATGCCTTATCCGAACCGTGTAAACCAGCAAACATTCCATTGTAAATGAGAAACTCTGAAACGAATCCATTGAAAGGTGGCAATCCGCAGATGGCCAATGCTGCTATAAGAAATAGAAATGCAGTCTGTGGCATTCGTTTAACCAAACCACCTAATTTTTCAATATCCATCGTGTGGGTGGACTGGTAAACATTACCTGCTCCATAAAATAGAAGTGATTTAAAAAGGGAATGATTCAATGTATGCAACAAAGCGCCGGCAAATCCCAATACAGTTAAAAAATGATTTCCTCTTCCAATTCCGATGCAACCTATACCAATGCCAATGCCAATGATCCCGATATTTTCAATACTATGATAGGCCAGTAATCGTTTCAGGTCGTGTTGTATAATAGCAAGCATCACTCCATAAATTCCGGAAATAATGGAAATAAATAAAATGATATATCCAATGATGAGATAATCACTTTGAATTACTATAAGCATCCTTAAAATTCCGTAAATACCAATTTTGATAATGACCCCAGACATGACTCCCGATATATGTGATGGTGATGCCGGATGCGCATAAGGTAGCCATGTATGGAAAGGAACGAAGCCTGCTTTTATTGCAAACCCAATAAAGAAACAAAGAAATAATGCAACCCCGGAACCGAGAGAATTAGTGGTGGAGAAAAGCGTGATGGCTTTAAAATCATAAGAGTTCATACGCATGGCTACCCATATAAAACCAAGCGTCAAAAACAAGATGCTGATATGCGACTGGATTAAAAAATTGATCCCTGCATGTAAAGTCGTTCTTTTATAATGTTCAAAAATGATTAGCATAAAAGAGGATAACGCCATTAATTCCCAGGCAACTAAAAAGACTATGGCGTTTTGCAAAGAGCAGATGGCGATTAAACTTGACTGCACCAATATATAACTGATACAATGAAGAGACAGGTTCGATTTTTGAGAGCGGTACGCCTTCATATATTGTAAACCGTAAAAAGCCCCGGTAATGAAAGTGAAATTGATAATTAAAATAAACCAGCCGGATAATGCGTCTATGCGTACCGGAATTTTACCGGTTACTAATGAACCCTGGAATACATATTCAAAACTTTTACCGGCTAATGTATGGAAAGCTACGACGCTGCTGAGAATTGCAATTGCGATGACCGTTGCCACGGTAATTATTCCTTTCCACTGCACCCGCACAAATGGAATCAGTGCAATTGCTGAAAGGATAATTAGCAGAAACAATGTAATAGTTGCCATCAGATAAATTTAAAAATTGTACCAAGGAATACCAGGACAATAAAAAAAATTCCATACAAAATATACATCTGAATTTTCCCATTTTGAATAAACTGAAAATAATTCATGGAATAAAGTAACCTGTCAACAATGCCATTAAAAACTTTTGTTACAAAAAAATCATTGTAATGGGAGGAATGTTTTCTTTCCGCAGGAAATATTTCACCGGATGAAATCTCTTTGTATTTCTTTTTTTCCAGGATTAAAAAAGTCAACAGCTTCCCCAGTGACTTTGAAAATGATTTCCCTGTGTATTGCATGCGTGTAGTTGGAGCCGTATATCCGCAGCCCCATGTTAATCCTGCTGCTACCGGTCGTTTGCGGGAAAAACTTTTTCTTATTGCATAAATTAACATGAGAATCACAATAAACAACATTGAATATCTCCCTATGGCTGATATACTGTTAAGTAGAGAAGAGGAGATCAAATTACCGGTGGAAGATGCTGCCGGAATCGATCGTAATACAATTTCATGTATTACCGAAAAATAGAATTGGGGAAACATCCCAATGGAAAGCATGATGAGCAAAATGAAATATTGCGGCAGCCGCATACCAAGTGAAACCTCATGTGGTTCATGCTGCAAATGAGTTCGCGGATTGCCAAGAAATATCGTTCCAAAACTTTTTGTGAAAGTGAGCATAGATATTCCGCCAATTAATGCAAGCCCGGCCAGTGTAAATATCATCAGGGAAATGTATAAAATGCTAATGGATTTGATGCCAATCAAGATGCCACTGTAAATTAGGAACTCAGAAACAAACCCATTAAACGGAGGTAATCCCCCGATGGCCATTGCACCTGCCAGGAACAACATAGCTGTTTGCGGCATATTGCGAATTAAGCCACCCAACTTTTCCATATCACGTGTATGTGTTTGTTGATATACAGAACCTGCAGAAAAAAAAAGGAGTGATTTAAATAGCGAGTGATTTAAAGTGTGGAGCAAGGCGCCTCCAAATCCCAGGATAATCATGACAGCATTCCCGGTTCCTATTCCCATTAAACCAATACCTAGTCCAATGCCTATAATCCCGATATTTTCAATGGTACAATAAGCAAGCATCTTTTTGAAATCCCGGTGAACAGCAGCATTCAGGATGCCATACAACCCGGTTAGGACAGAAAGGGTAATTACTATTTCACCAATAAATGTATAATCCTGTTTAAGAAAAAAAATCATCCTGAATATTCCGTAGATACCCAGCTTAACTATAACACCAGACATGACTCCGGAAATATGTGAAGGTGCCGCAGGGTGCGCTTGCGGCAGCCAGGAGTGTAAAGGAATAAAACCTGCTTTAATACCAAACCCAACAAAAAATAATACAAACAACCAACGGTTTGGGTTAGACGAAAAGAATTTTTCTATTGCTGAAAATTCAAAAGAACCTTCAGCATTATAAACCCAGATAAATGCAGCAACAAGAAACAGGACTCCAATATGCATCTGCACGAGATAATTGATACCGGCCTTAAGTGTTGCTTTTTTTTGATGCTCAAAGATAACCAGAAGAAAAGATGAAATAGACATCAATTCCCATACGATTAGAAAGGCTAATCCATTTTGCAACATGCAAACCCATAGCATAGAAGATTGAAAAAGTAAAAACAATACCCAGTGCATTGAAAGATTGACTCTATGCTCATCATAGGGTTTCATATAACCTATACCATAAAAAGCTCCATTTATACAGGTTAGATTGATGATGAGAATAAACCACGCTGAAAGGCTGTCTATTTGAAATGATATGTTCCCAAAGAAAATCGTATTATGTATTATTATCTCAAAAGTATTTCCTGTTAATGCTTCAATAGAAGGGATAGAGGTGATAGCGGCGATTAAAAGGACAAGAATAAAATTTGCTTTTGACCGGATTGCGTGTGGCAGAAATGGGATTGAAATCATTCCTGCAATTGGTAATAGAAAGGATAAAAAAAGTAACAAAAAATCAGGCATAAATTTTTGGTATGGTTGTTATTTTATAGCAGGCAGGAATAAATATTTTTACTCCTAAAGTTATGTATCTTTCAATCCCTTTCCTGATACTTATTAAAACGTCATGCCCGCAACCTCTTAATTGTTTTTTTATCTTCTTTAATTAATTTACCAATTATTCATTTGTTCTTTTACTATTCTTTCATATTGATTAACTTCATATTCTCTCCAGTCAGGGTTATATTTTACAAAGAAGCTAAGCCATAGAGTTCGGGATAATCTCATTAGCAGAGGCTGAATAATAATAATTAAAGCAGAGTTAATTCCCAGCCAATATAAAATACGGTCATCATTTACCGAAACACCGACGAATATCCACCATAAAATAAAAGTAACACCACTTAAAGCAACCGTAAGCAAATAACTTATATAGCTTGTTCCATAGTAAAACCCCACTTCAATTTCTGTCGGCTGTTTGCATACCGGGCAATTCTCGTGCATTTTTAAATTGTTCTTAAAATCGTATGCATTATCATTTAAAAATAGTTTTCCTTCGCGACAGTGAGGGCATCGATTCGATAACACCGCCCAAATGACTGAACGCTTATTTTCTTTTACGGGTATTGGCAACAGTAAATTATCCATTAGATTTTTTTTATTTTATTGTGTAACTATCTAATATCCGCAATAGAAGATTTAAATTGATTTAAGAAAACTATACCCATTTTAATATTTGCCCATTGTTGAGAGTCATAGTCGGTTGCCTTGTATTGCTGCAAATGCTCTATTGTTGTATCAAGAAATCTTTTAATTATATAAGGCTGCACTTTATATTCCTTCAACTCTTTTATTGCGGTGTAAATACTTGTGTGTATCTCATCCGGGGAATCAGCGAAAAGAAATTTGTTTATCAGCGCATAACAATATTCATCAATTATCAATGCCATATAGAGATGTCTATTTTAAGGAGCAGTTCTTTTTTTATGCCCTCATCCAAAATTTAAGTAGCTTGTCAAATTCACTATTAACTATATGATAGCCGGACGGCATTTGATCATCCCAGGTATGATAGGTTACTACTCGCGTTCCGACAGGCATCTTTTCCAGTTGATTAAATAAATAAGAATTGTAATAGTTATATAAGGATAAGGAATGTTGTATTTTATAGTCAATTTTTTCAGTTCCTTCTATATTTTCTTGGAAAGAATTGTAAAAGTAAAAGTGGTCAAATTGAGTAAAATCCAGTTGTGTAAAATTTCCATAAATAAAAGAAAGATTATTTAGATTCAGGTTGTATTCAGCTTCTATCGCACAATCAAGCAAATCCTTTCTTTGTTCAACACCGAAAAACAGGCCGTTAGGTTTATAATATGATGCGGCTATGCAAAATTTACCAGAGCCGCTTCCTATATCCAGGACTTTTGCACCATCTTCAGGAACAAGAAACTCTGCCGCATTCTTAGCCACTTTTAAGGGTGTCCAGTGCAAGTCCGCTAATTTTTGAATTTGAAGCGGATATAGATTATTAAAACTGACATCATCGGTAAACCATTCATCTATATGATTTTCTTTTTGAGGTATTGTTGGCATACGCATTAATTATTATTTTTTTTCGAGGGCATCCAATAAAGGCTCTTTTTGCCTTGACGGTTTATGGAGATTGACTCGGTGTTTCCATAGCACAAATTTACCAGCCAGCTTACGCGATAAACGTAAACCTTATCAGCCTTAAACGTATTTTTTGTTACTTTTTAACAAGTAAATTTGTGCTTTATGAGTTTAAAAGGAATTTTTCCGATAGATAAGTGGGATTTTAAAAGTAGTTCAGTAATTGCAAATTTGCCACCGGCCGAATTAGCTACGCTTACCGCTAATATGAGTACACAATTTTATAATAAGGGAGAAATTCTCTTTCGGGAGGGCGCATACGCAACCGGTATTTATTTTATACAAGAAGGCAAAGCAAAAAAATATAAAGCAGATAAAAATGGAAAAGAACAAATTATCTATGTTGCCAACACAGGGGAGATTTTGGGCTACCATGCCTTACTTGCTGAAGAACGCTACCCTGATTCAGCAGCAGTTTTAGAGGATAGCGAAATTGCTTTTATACCCAAAGAAGATTTTTTTGAAGTCTTGAAAAGTTCAAAAGTATTGCCACAACGCTTATTAAAAACTTTAAGCCATGAATTTTTTGTGCTTGTCAATAACATAGCTCTTTTTGGACAGCGCAGTGTAAGGGAGAGATTTGCCATGCAATTAATTTTAATGCGTGAAAAGTATAAGGAAAATTTTACACCGGGAATGACTGTCGAAATAAACATGTCAAGGGAAGATTTAGCAAGCCTAGTAGGAACGGCAAGAGAAAATATATTGCGAATACTTAAAGATTTTAAACAGGAGGGAATACTGGAAACCAAGGGAAGAAAAATTATTATAAGAGATGTAAATAAATTACTTGCAATAGCTAATTATTGACTATTAAAACAAACAAAATTTATTTTTATTTCTTTCCCGATTACTCACAATTTTTTGACGAAAAGTATTATAATAAGCTAATCTTCAGTCCACACCTTTTCCTGCAAATTATTTATGATTTGAATTGCGCTGCGGTATTCTTTTTTTTCGTGAGTTGCTTTTGAATACATAGCAACGATTTTTATCTCACTACGTAAAATCAAAGAATATAATAATAAAAACACCCGGCCATTCCAGCGAGGTGATTGTGGGAGCACAACTTGTCCCGCACTTTTTTCGGGACGGGTTCGAACCGCGGACCTCCCGATTATAAATCGGGATGCTCTTCGCCATCTGAGCTATTCCCTTCAATTAGTTTTTCAATCATGATTTTGCTTTTCCAACCTTTTACCTCTTTTTCTCTTCTCATTGCAGCTTTCTTTTCATTAAATATTTCAGAATAAACTATAATCCAATCACCTGCTTTCCCGGTAAAACCTTTATGATCTGAGTTATGCTTTCTTAATCTTTCTTCAAACTTATCGCCCGTAAACCCAATATAATAGTGGCTTTTAATCTTGCTGTATAAAATATAGAATGTATACATAATAAAACACCCCGTCATTTCTAACGAGGTGTTTGTGGGAGCACACGGGTTCGAACCGCGGACCCTCTGCTTGTAAGGCAGATGCTCTAAACCAACTGAGCTATGCTCCCTTTATTTTTGGGAGTGCAAATATAAGAGACGAATGGTATTTTAAAAAATTTAATGTGCCGAAATATAATTCTCTAATTCTCGCTTAATCTGTGTAAAATTAATTTCACCTAAAATACCAAGCCGCCCTTTAATATACCTGGGCGGCTTTTTTGAGGTGTTTTTAAAATAAGGCAGGATTATTTATTTTCTTCTAATTTTTTCCTGGCTTCTATTTCTTTTTTTTCTGCTTCTGCTTTCCTGATTTGTATTTCTTTACTAATGGAGTCTCTCCTGTTTTGCTCAATCTCTTTCACCATGGAATCGACACGCGTCTTTTCTGCATCTTCTCTTGCTTTCTTTTCGTTGGCCAACAATTGAACTTGCGCCAATTTTTGTTGTAAAGCGTTATCGAGTGTTGTGGCAAACTGGTATCTTGTTACAGGTATTTTTTTCAATTTAAAAGTGCCATAATCATATCCTAAAGTGACATGCAAAATATCGTATAATTCATCCTGGTAAAACAATGATTGTGCATTCAATAACGCGGCTTTTGTGAAAGGTGCATTAATTCCCCATTCTTCCAGAAGACTCTCTACTGCATTGTAATAAATGTCACCCGGCTTTATATCTTTTACCTGGGTAACTGATGTGATGTATGCTTTATTTCGGTCGTATGTATTAATGAGTGAAGTATCAAGGTCTGCATTTGTTATGGCATTTCTAATCACCTCTAAAGCCGAATTGAAAGACACAACAAAATCCCCTCTCTTTAATTTTGAATTTCCTAAAAATGAATTATCGTTATACACTATAATAACATGATGATTTTCTATTAAATCTTTTAAAGAATTGTAAGCATCATTATTTTCTAGTATGTCAGTAACCTCGCTGATGGATTTCGGATTTCCAAATCCCTTTTGCATGGGTTTGGGATGAGGCTTAGCCCCTATTGTTTGAGAATTTTGAGCAATTGAAATATCAAATAATAATGTAAGTGTAGTA
>Ga0207695_10011335_pt1 | contig 10807 bp, 9 predicted proteins | sample KBSC54metaG_FD_184354 | JGI IMG/M metagenome (GOLD analysis project Ga0207695, IMG submission 184354) | Corn rhizosphere microbial communities from Kellogg Biological Station, Michigan, USA - KBS C5-4 metaG (SPAdes) (version 2) | ecosystem: Host-associated > Plants > Roots > Rhizosphere > Soil... | reverse complement strand
AGATTGATGCCGGCGGCCTCGATGCGCGCCTCGAGTGAGTCATCATTGCGCGCGTGTCGCTCCAGCAGCGCGCGCAGGCGGTCGAGAAGGATGCGGCTGGTGCGCGGATCGCTCTCGTCGAGCAGGCTCGTCCGCACTCCGAACGCGATCTGGGAGCGAGCGCGCACCTTTACACGCTGCGTGGCGAATGACAGGCGCGTGCGATACCGCACCGGGTGCGCCTGGTAGGTGCCCAGGGTGAGCCGATCGCCCGCGATGAGCGGAAGCGGCGCGAACTCCACCGCGAAGGAGTTGGGGACATCAATGGAACCGTCGAGCGCGCCCACGATGCCAATGGCAATGTCGCGCGCCGAACCGGGACGAAGAATTCGGCTGGGCTGGGCATCGAGCAGCGAAAACGCGGGTGCCTCGGGAATGGCGAAGTACTTGCGAACAGTGTCCGCGGATACGAGCGGGAGTGTGCGCTGCGCCGTCGCGGGCCGCGCCAGGCTTGGCGCCACGCCCAGTGCGACAACGAGAAACGCCAGCGATCCGTTCATGGCGCGTCCTCGTCAGTATCGACCGGCAGCGATGCGGGCGATGTCACCGCTTGCGGCAGCACGAACCTGGCGAGCATGACGACGGACACCGTGGGATCCGTCGCTTCGCCGCGCTGCACGAGATCGCCAATGATGCGCGTGCCCTGCAGCACCGTGACATATGTGGTGTAGCCCCGGTCCGGCGGCAGTACGCCGATACGAAAGCGGCAGCGGACAACGCGCTTGAGGTTGTCTCGTGCAGGCACCGGGAGCAGGAAGGTGTCCTGCTCGGGCGAGCGGAGCGACCCATGAAAGCGCCAGCCAGCAACCGGTTCGCCGCGCGTGGAGTGGTAAAGACGCAGGTCGTACGTGCCGAGCTGCGCATGGCCGCACCAGACGCGAACGGCGAGCGGATCTCCGGCGGGATCGAACGGGATCTGGGCGGGCGAGCGCATCCCTGCCATGGGACCCTCCGCGTGAGTCGGACAGGACATCGGTTGACGAGGGCGCGAGCGGGCGCCGCCCGGCGAGCTCAGCAGAGGCGAACGTTGCGGAGAAATGCTGAGCCTGTCAACACGACAGGCCGGCGATTGGCCGGCCTGTGTGGGCTACGGGGCGCCACGCGGCGCAGGAAACGCGTCAGGCGGCGGGAGGCGGTTCCGGCGTGTCCGGGGGTTGTGGCGCGTCCGGCGTCGCGGTGAAATCCGCGGCATCGCGATCTGACGGCTTCGAATGGCGCCCTTCCGCGAAGGAGTCCAGGCGTTGCTCGAGGCCGGCCGCCTCGGCCTCATGCGCCGCGAGCGTGCTGCTCAGCCGCGCATACGTATCGGCATCAAGGTCTCCGCCCTTCTGCCGCGCGCGGTAGACCGCATAGCCAAGTGCCTGCGCGGCCTTGTTGGCGAGCTGTCGCGCGCGCAATGCATCGAGCCGCGTCTTCCCTTCGTCGAGCGCGCCCTGCGCGACCTGTCCCGCGCGATCCAGCTCCTGTTTGACTTTGTCCCAGAGTGGCATGGCCGGCACCTTCCGTTCGTCAACGGTGATCGTGCTGGAAGAGATCCGGAGCGCGTACGAGCCACGTCCGCCGTCTCCGTCAACACACCATACGCCGCTGCACCGGGAAAGTTTCCGCAACGCAAGACGCCCCCGCATGAACGGAGGCGTCAGGTGGTGAGCACGGCGGGAACGTTTACGCGGCTGAGCCCTGCTCCGCCGCGACCTCGGGATAGACGCTCACCTTGTATCGGGTGTTGCTCTTGTGCTCGAACTTCACAACGCCATCGATGAGCGCGTAGATCGTGTAGTCGGAGCCAAGCCCGACGTTGCGCCCCGGGTGCACCTTGGTGCCGCACTGGCGCACGATGATGTTTCCGGCGCGCACGCGCTCTCCGCCGAACTTCTTGACGCCGCGATACTGCGGATTGCTGTCGCGGCCATTGCGCGTGGAGCCGACGCCTTTCTTGTGAGCCATGATGGCGGTGCCTCAGCCCAGGGAGATATCGTGAATGCGCACTTCAGTGAACGGCTGGCGATGTCCCTGCTTGCGCGCGTAATTCTTCCGCCGCTTCATCTTGAAGACGATGATCTTCTCGCCCTTGCCATGGCGCACGATGTCGGCGGTCACGGAGGCGCCGCTGACCAGGGGAGCACCGGTGTGCACGGTGGTGCCGTCGGAGCCGAGGAGCACTTCGCTGAAGGTAATCCGCGCGCCGACGTCGCCGGCGAGTGTCGGAACCCGGAGCGTTTTACCCGGTTCGACGCGGAATTGCCGTCCACCGGTGCGAATGACTGCGTACATGGCGAGGTGAGTCGTTTGGTAAGGTAACTGGTACAGAATTAACAACTTACTTCGACAGGTGGAACGGGTCAAGAGGTCACGCGTTCCTCAGGCCACGGCGTAACGCTGCGTGACGTCCCGCTCCGCCCCTTTCACCACCAGCTTGAACTCATCCGGCTTGAGCAGCGGATCGTCGCGCAGCTCCACCGAAAACCCGAGGCCCTTTTCCAGCTTCTTCGTGAAATCGCGCTCGGCCTCCAGGACGTACATGGCGACATCGGGGTGGACCTTGAGAATCAGGTTGTCCTTCCGCCCCTCCGCTGCGGCACGCTTCACCGACCGCTCCAGGCGGCGCATGGTGCTCTCGGGAGTAAAGACGCGTCCGGTGCCGCCACACGTGGGGCACGGGTCCGTCAGGTTGTGATAATGTCCGGCGCGCACGCGCTGACGCGTCATCTCCACCAGCCCCAGCTCGCTCACTGCGAACGCCTTGGTTCGCGCGCGGTCATGCGCCAGATACGTCCGCAGCTCCTGCAAGACCCGGTCACGATTCGAGCGCGTCTCCATGTCAATGAAGTCACACACGATGATCCCGCCGATGTCGCGTAACCGGAGCTGCCGGGCGACCTCGTGTGCCGCCTCCATGTTGGTCTTGAGAATGGTCTTTTCCGGATCCTTCTTGCCTGTGTATCGGCCGGAGTTCACGTCGACCGAGACCAGCGCCTCGGTCTGCTCGATGATGAGGTAGCCGCCGGATGGCAGATCGCAGCGCCGCTTGAAGAGATCACGGATCTCGCCCTCGATCTCGAGCTTGTCGAACAGCGACACGGGCTCTTCGTACATCTGCACCCGCTCGATCAGCTCGGGCGCGATACCCTTGAGATACTCGGTGATCTCGTTGTAGATCTGCCGCGAGTCCACGACCAGCGAGTCCACCTTGGTGCTGAAGAGGTCACGGGTGAGTCCGCGCGTGAGGCTCGTCTCGCGATGCAGGAGCGCCGGGGCGCGCACAAAATGCGTCTTGCGCTTGATGCGCTTCCACTGGCCCGTGAGCGTATTCAGCTCGCGCTGGAAGGTCTGCTGCGTGGCGTCCTCGCCCACGGTGCGCACAATGACGCCGCCGGTGTCCGCGGGCAGCACCGCCCGTACCATCTCGCGCAGCCGCTGGCGCTCCGCGCGCTCACCGATCTTGCGGCTGACGCCCACCCGTGATGCGGACGGCATGTAGACCAGGAACCGGCCGGCGAGCGAGACCTGCGCGGTGACACGCGGGCCTTTGGTGGAGATGGGCTCCTTGGACACCTGGACCAGAATGTCCTGGCCGCGCTTGAGCAGGTCCTGGATGGGCGGCGCCTTGGGCCGGCGATTGCGGGCTTCTCCGGCGCTCTCCTCTTCCTCGTCCTGCTCCGTGTCGTCGTCGTCCTCTTCGTCGTCGTCTTCGTCGCCTGGAAAGACCAGATCGCTCGCGTGCAGAAAGGCGCTCTTTTCCGTGCCAATGTCGACGAAGGCGGCCTGGATGCCGGGAAGCACCGCTTCCACTTTGCCCAGGTAGATGTCCCCGACCATGCGGCGATTGTCGGGACGGTCGATCATCAGCTCGACGAGTTGGTCATCCTCCAGGATGGCCACGCGAGTTTCTCGTGAACTCGCGTTGATGTAGATATCTCGTTTCATGAAGGGTCGTGCCACGTCGGCCGGGCGGCGACCCTGCACCCGACATGCGGCAACGGCTCTCGGTGGAAAGTGAACAGGCGCGCATGCCGAGCGCGAGTCCGATGACGGGGCGATTCGCTCCCGGCGCGCGCGGCCCCGTGGCCGCATGACGCACGATCGTCCATGGCACCCCCGCCTCGAACGCGGCCACACACCAGGCGATCATCATCATGATGAGCGCCGGCAGTCCCGGCTCGAGGACCATGCGAAGGGTCATGCGATAGATCACCGGTTCACACCGTTGGGCGCGCGGAGCGAATCGTAGTGGACTGAAACGCCACCATCCCGCTCCGACTTGCGTACACGCGCGGACCGCCCGGGTCGCCAGACCGGCCGCGCGCAAGGAATCAATTCTGGTCATTCGAGGTGACGGTTCGCGTCACCATGTGGCTACAGTATACGGGCCCGCTGCTGCTCTCCGCAACGCTGGACGGCACCGCCGGCGCATCAGGTCACGTGTCGCGCGTGATGCGCGCCGCGCCGTGTTCTCAGTCGGACAGCGTCTTGAGCAGATGCCGGGCGATGACAATGCGCTGGATCTCGGACGTGCCTTCGCCGATCTCGCATACCTTGGCGTCGCGCATCATGCGCTCCACGGGGTAGTCGCGCGTGTAGCCATAGCCACCGTGGATCTGCACCGCCTTGATCGTGGCCCGCATTGCCAGCTCGGAGCAGAACAGCTTGGCCATGGCCGCTTCCTTCGCGTACGGCTTTTTCTGCTGGGCCAGCCACGCTGCATGGTAGACGAGATGCCATCCCGCCTCGATCTCCGTGGCCATATCGGACAACTGGAACTGCACCCCCTGGAAGCTCGCGATCGTCTGGCCGAACTGTCGCCGGAGGGATGCGTACTCGAGAGCCTGCTCGAACGCTCCTTCCGCGATGCCGAGCGACAGCGCGGCGATGCCGATGCGCCCCGAGTCAAGGGTCTGCATGAAGTTGACGAAGCCCTGCCCCTCCTCGCCGAGGAGATTCTCGCGCGGCACCTCGACGTCCGCGAAAATCAGCTCGCGCGTATCCGACGCACGCCAGCCGAGCTTGTCCTCCTTCTTCCCGGCGGTGAAGCCCGGCATGCGCGGGAGCGACGGCTCGTGGCCGACGCCGGCGGCGCGGGCACCCTCGGGATCCGCGGTGGCCTTGGTGAGCACGAAGGAGCTGATCCCATGGCTGCCAGCGCCGGGATCGGTCACCGCGGTCACGACGAAAATCTCGCCCACGCCACCATGGGTGATGAATCGCTTGCTGCCGTTCAGGATGTAGCGATCGCCCTGACGTTCGGCGCGAGTGCGTGTGCCGCCAGCGTCGCTGCCGGCAGACTCCTCCGTGAGACCGAAGCCGCCCAGGACGCGCCCGCTCGCCAGCAGCGGCACGTAACGCGCCCGCTGCGCGTCGGTGCCGAAGTTGACAATGGGCGACGTGCCCAGCGTCGTGTGGGCGGAGATGGTGATGGCGTGCGAGGCGTCCACCTTGGCCATCTCGTGGATGGCAATCATGTAGCTGATGTAGTCCATCCCCGCGCCGCCGAGCGACTCGGACCATGGTACGCCGAGCAGGCCCAGGTCGGCCATTCTCCGGACGTTCTGCCAGGGGAAGGTGGCGTCGGCGTCGCAGCGGGCGGCGACCGGCGCCACCTCGGTGCGTGCGAAGTCGCGCACCATTTCGCGGAGGGCGTGGTGCTGCTCGGTAAAATACGGAAGATCAGTCATGGTCACGCAGCCTCGATGTCTGTCGCGCCGCGGATGAGCGCGAGAAAGCGTTCGCCGTACTTCTCGAGTTTGGCCGGTCCGACGCCGCTCAGCGCCGCAAGCGCCTCGAGCGAAGGGGGACGACGCACGGCCATCTCGATGAGCGTGCGATCCTTGAATACACAGTACGCGGGGAGTTGCTCCGTCCGCGCGATCGTGCCGCGCAGGCCGCGCAGTGACGCCACGAGCGTGGCGTCGGCGGGCGAGAGTTCGTCGCCCAAGACCGGTGCGGCCGCGGCGACGTCTGGCGCGCTGCGGGCAGGGCGCGCGGCGCGGGCGGCGTTTCGCGCGGGCGTGGCCGATTCGCGGTGCGTCCCCAGGCAGTTGTCGCATCCGTCGCAGGACCGACGCGCAGCGGGATCACCGAAATAGCGAAGAACGAACCCGCGGCGGCATCCCTTGGCATACGCGTAGTGCTGCATGGCGTCGAGCTTGGAGAGATCGGCCTGGCGCCGGCGGCGCAGCGCCTCCCAGTCCATGGAGAAGGCCGATAGCGGCCTGGCGGATTGCGTTGGACGCAGTCCGCCACCGGTACGCTCCCATGCCACGAACTGCCGGGCCTGCAGCCAGTCCAGCATGGCCGTTACGCCCGGCGCGCCCCCAAAACCGGGCGGCAATCCGTCGGGATTCACCAGCGCTCCCTCATGGAGACGCACACCCGCGCTGCGCCAGAGCGCGCGCAAGAGATCGCGTTCGGCCGCGGCGTCCGCCGCCAGCTCACGCTTGATCCGCTCCGGCGTGGCCAGCAGCCGCACCCAAATGCGCGACGATGACGCTGGCTCCTGCGTGAGGGCGCCGGCGTGCGTCAGGATGCGCAGCGCCGATTCAGCCTCGCGCTCCTTGACCTGTCCATGCGTCGCCGCCGCGATGCCGGCGGCGGTGAGTGATGCGATGCCGTTCGACGCGGCGGCGCGTTGTACGACGGCGTACACCCGTTCCACCTGGTCGCGCTCGGGAAACGCGCTCGTCACGAAATATTCGTGCGTGAACCGGTCCTGAAAGGCGTGCAACAGCACGCATTGCGAGAGCTGTCCATCGCGGCCGGCGCGGCCGGCTTCCTGATAATACGCCTCGAGCGTGCCCGGCATGGCGTGGTGCACGACGAGCCGGATGTTCGGCTTGTCAATGCCCATGCCGAACGCGTTCGTGGCGACAATCACGCGAACATCCTCGCGCATGAATGCATTCTGTACCTCGTGCCGCTGCGCATCGTCGAGTCCCGCATGATAGGCCACCACGGCGATGCGTTGTCGCGCCAGCATGCCCGTGATCCGCTCCACCGAACGGCGCGTGGAGGCGTACACCACCGCGAGCCCGGGGTGTTCACGGAGGGCGGCGACGAGCGCCGTATCCTTGTCGGCTTCCGTCCTCGTGCGCACGACGTGGTAGTGCAGATTCCGGCGATCGAAACCGGTAATGACAGTCTTCGGGTTGGACAGGGCGAGCTGGCGCATGATGTCGCGCCGAACTTCCGGTGTGGCCGTGGCGGTCAGCGCGACCGTTGGTGGCGCGCCGAGCTGCTGGCGCACGTCGCGCACGCGCAGGTAGCTCGGACGGAAATCATGGCCCCACTCGCTGATGCAATGCGCTTCGTCCACCGCCAGCAGCGAGACGCCGGTGGCGCGCAACCGCTCGGCCGCGCGTCCGGAGTCGAAGCGCTCGGGCGCCACATAGAGGAGCTTGATCTCGCCGCGCTCGACACGCGCCAGTCGGTCCGAGATCTCGCCGCCCGTCAACGTGCTGTTGATGAACGTGGCGGGCAGTCCGCGCGCTGTGAGCGCGTCCACCTGATCCTTCATGAGGGAGATGAGCGGCGAGATGACCACCGTGAGATGCGGCAGCAGCAGTGCCGGCACCTGGAAGCAGAGCGACTTGCCGCCTCCGGTGGGCAGCACCACCAGCGTGTCGCGGCCGGCGAGCACGCTCGCCACGGCGTCCGCCTGCCCGGCGCGGAAGGTCGCATAGCCGAAGAGGCGGTGCAGCGCCTCCGTCGCCGCCTCCATCGTGGGCCGTGACGTCATGCGCGGACGATGGTGCACGACGTGGCAAGCGGCACCATCATCGTGTCGCGCCCGAAGGCATTAGACCGCACGGACGAAGTGGCCGCGGGTGAAGCTGCGGCCCAGCAGGGATCGAACGGAGTCGGCTGGCGCGGGACGGTTCATCGCCAGGGCATCGAGCGCCGCGCGACAGCGCGACACAATCTCGGAGACTGGATCGCCTGGAACATTGAAGAGCAACCGGTAGCTTCGCAGGCCCGCCTTCCAGAGCCGCGGCAGAAACTCGGAGCCCTCGATGGGGCGAGAGTGCAGCAGCCGGTTCCGGCACGCCGAATCCGTGGCGACCGGGAACGTGTAGCCCGCCGGGTCCGTGAGCTCCACAACGGGATGCTTCTGCACGCACAGGTCCCGACACGTCGCAGGAACGCGGTCGAATGCGGCGGAGAGCACGCAGTGCTCTATCGTCATGCCCTCCGGCCTGCCATAGATCACGACATCGAATGGCGCCGCACACCAGGGGGCGGCGACCGCGGCCATCTCGTCCACGGTGAGCTCCACCGAGAGCACGACACGGCGGGCCCCGAGGCGAAACAACTCGGCGGCGGTGTGCTGGTTGAAGCAGTTGACGGCGTAGTCGGCGGTCACGTCGCGACTGCTTTGCGAGAGCGCGGCGATGAGCCCGAGATGTCCGGACAGAACGGGCAGATCCAGATCGAGCCACTTGTCCACTGACGCGCGCTCCTCGGGCCGCACGATGGTCGGCGTGCGGAGCCGGAGCGCGACACCAACATCCTGAAGCTCCGCGGCCAGCGCCATGATCCGCGAGCGCGGCGGCACCGGATGCCGCAGGAATGGGTCGAACGTGATTTCGGTGGCGCCGGCATGCGCCGCCGCACGTGCATCCTCCACCGTGAACACGCTGGCAGCAAGTAACGGTCCTGATCCGCCCGCGGGGTCGTCATGGCAGGTCGTACCTTCCATCACCATGGCGGACAGACTCGAGACGGCGGCGTCGAGGCGCGCGCGCCGCTCCAGTCGTCGTGCCTCATCTGCCCAATCACGCGCGACGAGCAGCTGCTCCACGGCCCGCTGGCGTAGTGCGTTGAGCTCGCTGATCGGAAGGAACAGTCCGGCGCCCAGCGCCCGCGCTTCGACGGTGCCGAGAGCGAACGGCGTTTCGCCCAACCGGCCGAGCTGCGCGCGCAGCCGGGGCTCGTCCAGCGCGTGTTCCCGGGCAGGGGCGAGCTCGATGTCGCTGCGCACTTCGGTGCTGTCGCCGTCGGCCGTGCAGATGAGCTTGAGCGGCGCACCCGCCACGCCGAACGCACGGATGTCGAGGCGGACCTTGCGCTCGCGCGGCGGCCCCGCAAGCGCGGCGTAGCTCGCGCGCGCACGCTCGAGCAGCGCCGCGTTCGACGTGCGCCGCACGACCCATCCGCGAGGTACCCGCGTGTGGGATCCGATGACCTGGCGGTACAGGCCGGCGCGCGCTTCCGCCCGGCGCACCACGACCGCCGCGAAGCCGATGATCTCCCCGGTCTGTCCCGGCGGCGGCTCGAATGCGAGCCCATCAGATGGCTGAACGGGCTCGGAGATTTCGAGGATCAGCTCGCCACGCTCATGTCCCACCACCGTGCCGAGGAGCATGCCGCGATTGTCCGGATGGTCGCGCGTCACGAAGTCACGGCCCACGCGTCCGCCGTACATCCCGTTCGTGAATCCCCGACTGTAGATCTGCACGAGATCCCGCGACGCCTCCGGCGTGGCGCGCGTGCTCTCGCCGCATCGCATCCGCTCGAGGAGATCGCGATACGTACGCGTGACGGTGGCGACGTATTCCGGCTTCTTCTTGCGCCCTTCGATCTTGAGCGTGTGCACGCCGGCCCGGGCAATTTCCTCGAGAGACGTGTGCGCGGCGAGATCACGCGCCGAGATGAGGTAGCCCGAGTCGAGCGTGACACCGGTCACCACATCGCGGAGCGTGTAGTCCTTGCGGCACGACTGCGCACATGAACCACGGTTGGCGCTGCGTTCCGAGATCATGCCGGACATGAGGCACTGTCCCGAGTACGAGATGCAGAGCGCGCCGTGAACGAAGGTTTCGAGCATCAGTCCGGGCACCGCCGCGTGGATCGCGCGGATGTCATCGAGCGTGTTCTCGCGAGCCAGAACGACGCGCTGCAATCCGAGATCGCGCATGACGGCCGCGCCGCGGTCATCATGTACCGTCATCTGCGTGGATCCGTGCAGCTCGAATCCCGGATACTCGCGCTGCACCAGGCGCACGAGCCCAATGTCCTGGACTATGGCGGCATCCACGCCGCGATCCACGCAGTCGCCCAGCAGCTCGAGCGCATCTCCGAGCTCAGCGGGCTTGAGCAGCGTGTTCAGCGTCAGATAGACGCGCGCCCCGCGCTCGTGCGCGAGGCGACAGGCTTCCGCCAGTTCGTCGAGCGTGAGCTGCGCACCGTCATCCCGGGCATTGAATCGCTCGGCGCCCAGGTACACGGCGTCGGCGCCATTGGCGAGAGCGGCCCGCGCGGCATCGAGCGAGCCGGCAGGGGCGAGCAACTGCGGAACGGCGACGGGAGACATCCCGTGAATCTAGGGTGAATCACGTACCTTGTGCAGCCGCGCCCGGTGCGGCGTCACCGCAGCGTGCACACCGGGAAGAGCGGTGTGCGGTGCAACCCGCGACTATTTGTGCCGACCGAACAGCTTCGGGATCCAGCGAAGCAGGAAGGCGACCACGACAAACGCGACGCCGACCAGCATGGTGCCGTTCTGGTTCGTGCGAACGCCGTACGCCCAGATCGCGAGCGCTACGAGCACGAGCACCACCTTGAGCAGATCGAGCGGCTTCATGGCGATCCTCCACTGCGCGCGAGGAATCGGCGCACCCCGTCGCGGAACTCCTCGGTGGCGCGCGCCTCGACGTTGGTCGCGGCCCCGAGGGCCATGCTGTCGCGGAAGCTGCGTCCATCAAGCGCATAGTAGAGCCGTTTGATGGCGGCGAGCGCACCCGGCGGCGACTGCGCGATACGCGCGACAATGTCG
>Ga0207695_10011331_pt1 | contig 10807 bp, 9 predicted proteins | sample KBSC54metaG_FD_184354 | JGI IMG/M metagenome (GOLD analysis project Ga0207695, IMG submission 184354) | Corn rhizosphere microbial communities from Kellogg Biological Station, Michigan, USA - KBS C5-4 metaG (SPAdes) (version 2) | ecosystem: Host-associated > Plants > Roots > Rhizosphere > Soil... | reverse complement strand
CGGCCACCCGCCAGCGCATGCTGCGCGCGTGCTTGTCGATGATCAGCGACGCAATGCGCTCGGCGCGCTGGAGATAGAGCTTCTCGCCTGTCGCCTCAAAGGCGGCCAGCAGAGCCTCCACCAGATGCATGTTGGAATTCTGTCCGCGATAGGAACTGATCTCCGACCAGTCGCGCTTGAACTCTTCTTTCGAAGCGCCCGCTGCGTCGTCCCAGAAGCGTTGCGTGAGCACATCGCTCACATCAGCCAGCAGACGATCCGCATCCGGATGGCCCGCGACTTTTGCGCTCGATGCCGCCAGCAGTACAAAGGCATGGCCATAGGCCTGTTTCTTGTCATCCACGATGCCATCATCATTCAGCGACCAGACATAGCCGCCATGCTGCGTGTCGCGATGCGCCTTCCACAAATAGGCCATGCCGTGATCGACAAGATCAGAAGCACCGTCACGCCCGAGCATGTGCCCGATGGCAAAACAATGCACCATGCGGCAGGTCGCATGCAGCTGGCGCAGCGCGGTGAGCGGCTTGCCATCTTCGCCCAGTTCATAGAACCCGCCACCCGGATGAACCGAGGCGCGCTGATAGAAGTCAAACAGCCCATCGGCCTGCTGCCTCAGCCAGACCCGATGCGATTCACTCTTGCGCCAAACATCCATTGTGAACGCATCTTCTGCCAAGCCATGCGCACTGTCAAAACCAGTAGCGCGGTGAGCCCGAAGACCAGCGCCGTCAGCAGCGGGATTTGGGCGAGCGATGTCAGCGGCCGCTGCAGCATGTTCCACTGAGTGAGCACCAGCACCCACAGCGGATGAACGACATAGATGCCCAACGTCGCCGGCGCCAGGCGGGCCAGCAGGTTCTGCCACGGCAGGAATGCCGCCAGCCGGAACACGCAGACTGCCATCACCGCCACCAAGGGACTGTTGAACTGGATGGCATAGTCATGCGCGGAAGAGCCCCAAGCCGGTTCAAGCGCAAAGCCCAGCCAGATATCGGCTGCTATCGCCACGATCAACAACACCGCAAGGCCAATCGCCACCGTGTGCTTCGGTCGCGGGAACTTGTACAGCAGAGCACCGATGAGGAAGTATCCACCCCAGCCGAGCAGCGGGAAAATCATCATGGCCAGCGGCGCTCCGGGCCGCAGCGCCAACGCGCAGCCGGCATAGATCACGACGAGTCCGATGCAGATCATCCACACCGGCACACGCCGAACGATGAGCAGCAACAGCGGCCCGGACGCATACACAGCTATCGCGATGTACAAATACCAAAGATGCATGAAGGGCGGCCCGCCCAGCAGCGCGCCTATGAATCCCATCCTCTCAATCTCGTGGGTGAAAAACACCGCCACGAACGTATAGAGCGCCACTGATGCGACCGTGATGCCGATCAGGCTCAGCACCCGCGTCAGCCAGACACCGGAACTCTGTTCGTCATGCAGCGCCAGCACCGCACCGGTAATCATCAAAAACACCGGCACCACCCAGCGAAAGCAGGTGATCGCCAGCGCCCAAAGCCATCCCACCGGTTCCATAAACGCGCAGATGTGAATCCAGATCACCCCAAAGGCGGCGATCACGCGCAGCGCATCAAGATCAACGCGCCGCGCCACCTTCACCACAGCGTATAGCCGCCATCCACCGCCACAATCGCACCAGTCATCAGGCTCGCGGCATCGGACGCAAGGAACAGGATCGCCGAGGCAATCTCTTCCGGCAGGCCCATGCGTGCCATCGGCGTGCCGTCCAGCCATTCGCGCAACACTTCCGGCGGCCGCTCATGCACGCCCTTGGTCAGATCGGTGGCAATGTAGGTCGGCGCCACCGCATTGACGCGCACGCCACGCTCCGCCCATTCCGCCGCCAGCGACCGCGTCAGGTGATGCACCGCCGCCTTCGACGCATTGTACTGCGCCTGCTCCTGCGGATAGTTCACGATGTCGGCCGACATCGAACCGATATTGACGATTGAGCCGAACTTCCGCTCCAGCATGTGCTGGCCGAAAGCGCGGCAGCAATAAAACACGCCATTGAGATTCACATCGATCACCGAATTCCAGGTGTCGTCATCCATCACTTCGGCAGGAATGAACGACTTCGCGATCCCGGCATTGGCCACCAGAATATCGACATGCCCGTGCGCCTTGATGCAGGCCGCAGCCACGGCATCCACGGCCTTGCTGTCAGTCACATCGAGCCTCATGGCGCCGGCCCTGCGCCCCATGCCGCACAGCCTGGCCGCAGACGCCTCGGCCCCCTCGCCATTCATGTCAGTGAGCACGACAGTCGCGCCAGCCTCCGACAGCGCATCCGCGGTGCAAAACCCGATGCCCCGCGCCGCACCGGTGACCACAGCCACCTTGCCATCCAGCCTGAATTTCTCGAGATACATGTCTCACTCCCTTTGCAACGATGCAAAGCCGCAAGCCTATGTTCCGTCAATCCCTAATGGAACAGAAAATCGCTCGCGTCCCAGACGATGGCGTGGCTGTGGTCACTCACATCAATCGCCATGTCAGCTTTGTGATCAGTACCTTTATCAACCTGGATCGTCCAGCCGTACGAGGTCTTAAGAATGCGCAACGCACCTGCAGTACCATCGAAAGCCTGGTCAACGGGATCAACCGCCACCAGATGGACGGCTCCCATGCCCGCGAAGACGATCTTGTCGATGCCGTCTTCGAACTCCTTCACGTTGTCCCGGCCCGTCAAGGCCACGGTGCTGTCGGCGTAGGACGTGAAGACGAAGTGATCTTCCTTGCCGTCATTGGTGCCGCCGAACAGCGTGTCGGCGCCAACCCCGCCCACTAATGTGTCAGCACCATCACCGCCATCCAGTGTGTCCTTGCCCGCTAACCCAAACAGGAAATCATCCCCGTCGCGGCCTTGTAGGTTTTCCACCCCCGCCGTACCCCAGATGTAGTCATTACCGCTGCCGCCATAAACAAACTCAAAGCCCTTGATCGAGTCCGCGCCGACATCGCTGCCGGTTGCCAGATTGGCGGCTTGTGAAGTGGCATCACCATCAACGCCGCTATGTGCGACGTTATCCAGATTGATCTTCAGGGCGTTCGTTGCGTCGGAGGCATCGTAGATATCGCCCCAGAACCCGTCAGCCGCCGTGCTGGAATTGGTGCCGCCATCCACGTGGTCAAGATTGGCGTCGCCAGATCCTTCGGTCACATTCACAGCGACGAATGTGTCATTGCCGGCACCGAGATTGTAGGTGTCCTTGCCGGCACTATCCACCACAGTTTCGGCTTTGCTGCCGCCGGTGAACGTATCGTCGCCGGCGTCCATGTAGATCTTGCCGGTAACGGTGCCGGTATTGGTCAGCTTGTCGTTGTCGTCACCACCGTGGACATCACCGAAAATCGTTCCGCTGTTGGTCAAGGTGTCATTGCCGGTATTTCCATTCACCCCTGTATAGATGATCCCCTTGTTGGTCAGCGTGTCATCGCCATACCACAGGTCAATCCCATCACCAACCGTGCCGCTATTGGTCACCGTGTCAACACCAATGCCGGCATTGATATAGCTGTCGATTATGCCGGTATTGGTGATCTTGTCGTCGCCATCAAAGCCCTGCACATCTTTAAAGACGTGGCCGGAATTGGTGAAGGTGTCATTGCCCTCATCCATATAAACGGTGCCTTGCACTTCACCCTTGTTATCGAACTTGTCATCGCCCGAACCGAGGCCGACATTGAGCGACACGGTGCCGGCGTTGGACACCGTGTCGTTGTCGCCGCCGGAATTGAGGTCACCGAAAATCTTGCCGGTGTTGGTGATGGTGTCATTGCCGGTATAGCCCTGAACATCGTAGGTAACCTGACCGGAATTGGTGAAGGTATCATTGCCTTCGTCGAGATAGACAGTGCCGTCGATATAGCCCTTGTTGGTGACGGTGTCCTTGCCATCCCCCAGCGCGATATTGCCGAAAATCGCTCCAGTGTTGGTCACGGTGTCGTCACTCAAATAACGATAGGTCGCGATGCCGTTGTAGATGAAACCGGAATTGATAATTGTGTGCTTGCCATTGCCGTACACGTCAATGGCGAAGTCCGTTGCCGAGCTGCCCTGGATAGTCCCGTTGTTGGTGATGGTCACGGACGTGGCATAATTGTTCATGTTAATGGCCTGATCCTCACCAATGATCAGGCCATTGTTGACGATGTTCATGGCACCATTGCTGTCCACACCGTTGCCGCTGCCCGAAATGGTGCCGGTTGCGCCAACCGTCAATATGGAACCCGACGAGCTAAACACGGTCAAACCGGAGTCATGGTCAACACCGATTGTCCCATCGACAGTGATCTTCCAAACGGCTTGCTGAAGAATGAGACTGCTGTTTGAATGTGATAGCCATCCGCCGTGAACTTGACGGTGCCGCCACCCCCAAGGTTGCGGAAATCACCAAAGTCGGAAAGGCTACCCGCCACGCCTTCAGCGTCAAAAATATAGGTATTGGACATATTTCCCCCGGTTGTCGTTCAGGCTGATTACAATTCCGAAATGTTACGCAGTTCTGATTGAACGTGCAACACTCTACGCCCCTGACGTGTGTCGATGCCTATCGTCTTAGAAGAGGAAAAAATCCCGAAGGATTAGAGGGGTGACTGGCGCTGCGATGTTGCAAACTTCAGCACAACCACCGCGGCCATCAGCGTCAAGACGAAAGCCAAGATCGACGTCACCGGCACACCCACGGCATACGGCTCCCACCAGCCGAAGAACTGGTGCGCCACCAGAAATGAAATGGCGAGCGGGTGCAGCACGTAGATGAGCGGCGTCGTGCGCGCCAGCTGCCGCAGCCAGTTCCAGGCCGGAATGAAAGTGCAGAGCCTAAATATGGCCACGCCCATGATGACCATCAGCGGGTGGCCCGGCGCGCAGACATATTCCAGCCCCCGCGTGCCTTGCGAAGCCCATGCGGCGCCGATCAGGCTTGCAGCAATTCCGCAGGCAGTGAAGACGATGGCCCACGTGACTACTTCCCACATTTTCGGTCGCGGCCAACGCTGCAGCTCAATGCCAATCACGAATGAACCGCAGATGGCCAGTCCCGCAAAGGCGGAAGCCACCGGCCCGCGCCCCGGCCAGCAGGCATACAGCGCCACAACATACACCGCCAAAAGCAGGATCAGGCTTACGCCATGCGGCACGCGCAGCAACACCGGAGTCACGGCATAGAGACCAACTGCAAGGTAGAGGAACCACAGATGCAGGAAGGGATAGCCGCCCATCAGGGTAACCAGCGGCCCCTGCTCCACGAAATTTCCAAACCAGAAAACAGCGAGCAGCACGTAGAGCAAGGCCGACGCCACCGTCAGCGCGAGGATACGCAAGAGCCGCCGTTTCCAGACGGTCCACGCAACAGCAGGTCCGCCGCGCGCCCACAACGCCCCCATGATCATCAAGAAAGCCGGCACCGGCCAGTGCGAGAAGCAGTAAGCATAATCGGCAAACAGCCAATCCGGATTGGATGCGTTCGGCAGTGAATAGGCCGGATAGGTCGCCACATGGCTGAACACCACACCGAACGTGGCGATGACGCGCAACGCATCAAGCCCCGCGATGCGTGTCTCTGCAATGCTCATGCCTTAAACAGAAACAAAGGCGAAATTATCGGCCGTCCAGTGGATCATGTGACCAGCATCGGCCACGTCGATTGCCATGTCCGAAATACCATTGCCATCAGTGTCGGCCTGCACCGTCCAGCCGGCACCGGTTTCCAGCACGCGAACTTCGTTGCCGGCGCCGGTAAATTTCACATCGACGAAATTGTCATGATCGATCAGATGCAGACCCATCTTGTAGAACTCGATTACGTCCTTGCCAGCGCCGAAACTCGTTTCGCTGAAATCGTTGATCGTGTCTCGCCCGCTCAGCGCCACCGTGCTTTCCGTCGTACTGGTATAGAGAAAGGTATCGACGCCATCGTCATAGGTGCCGCCGAACAGCGCGTCGGCGCCGAGGCCGCCCCAGATCACGTCGGATCCCTGCTGCCCATCGATTTTGTCATTGCCATCATAGCCATAGAGGTGATCTGCGCCATAGCCGCCATAGAGTTGGTTGGCGCCCGCCGTCCCGAAGATGTGATCATCACCATCGCCACCTTGGGCACATTCGAAATTCTTGATCTTGTCGATGTAGACGTCTTTGCCCTCGGCTTGGTTGGCGGCCTCTGAGACACCGGAATCGTCGGCCAATCCCGAATGTGCCACCTTATCAATATTGATCGTGATCTCATGCGGCGCGGACTGCGCCGAATAGAAGTCGAGGGCGCCCGCCCCGCCATCGATCGTGTCGACGTTGGTATCCACCGAAGTGATCGTGGAGCCTGAGCCCCAACCTATGGCATAGAACGTGTCATAGCCGTCACCGAGATTGTAGGTGTCCTGGCCCTGTCCATCCACCACCATGTCGAAACCGGATCCACCGGTGAAGACGTCATTGCCCTTCCCCATATCCACAATGGCGTTGACATTGCCCTTGCCGCTATTGGTGAAATAATCATCGCCGCCACCCATGCTGACGCCGGAGAGATACCCGCTGTTGGTGAAATGGTCAGCCCCGTCCCCATCGATAAACGAGCTGATGGCGCCGCTGTTGCTCACCGTGTCGCCACTGCCGCCCATTTTCACCAGACCAGCGATCGTTCCGCTGTTGGTCAGGTGATTTTGCCCCTCCCCGGTATCCAAGCCGCCTGTGATTGTGCCACTATTCGTGATGACGTCGCTGCCGCCGCCAAAAGTCACATGTCCGGTGATGGTTCCTTTGTTGGTAAAGCTGTTAATGCCATTGCCAGCATCAAGATCGCCGACGATCACGTTGCTGTTGCTGAACACATCGTTGCCAGTGCCCGCAATGATGTTGCCGATCACCGATCCGGTATTGGTAAAATGGTTGAGCCCCTCGCCCAGATCGACTGTACCACCGATGTAGCGAGAAGTGATCAACGTATCGTTTCCGCCACCGAGGGATACCGCGCCCAAAGTCCCCGTATTGGTAATCTTGTCGTCCCCGCCCAAAGTTGTAACGGCACCCATGTTTCCCGAATTAGTCAGGGAGTTATCGCCATCACCGATGAGCGCATTGCCATTGATGAACCCCTTATTGATGATCGTGTCATTGCCATGCCCCAGATCGACATCGCCATCCAGGCGGCCACCCGCGTTATTAGTCACAGTGTCGGCGCTGAGTGATGCGGCAGCAATCAAAATGGAATTTTGCTGACCGGTGATTGTCCCGGAATTGGTGATTGTATGCTTGCCCGAACCGGTAATTGAAATGGCGATTCCATAGCCCGCCGGATCATAAGTTGTATCGATGGTGCCGGTGGCAGCATTGGTGATGGTGACAGCATCGGCTGTGTCCCCATAGAGCAACCCAAAATGTTTGCCCTGAATCTGGCCCGCATTGGTAAGTGCCGTTCCACCGGTCGAAGCAAAACCGGCATAGGTGCCGATCACCGTTGCGCCTTGAGCGACCGACACGGTGGATTTTGCCGAGGCTGTCATGCTGAGCGCCGTGTTGGAGGCCCCCATGGCTGCGATGGATCCGCTGAGGCTGACTTTCCACAGCGGCAGCGCCACGAGATTGCCAGCGAGCGCGATGCCATCCTGGGTCCGGCTCCAGCCATCCGAAGTCATCACCACATTGCCGCCGTCATAGAGCAGCACTTGGCTGTCATCGTCGAGGTCGGTGCCAGAGAGGTTGTAGCCGTTGCTGGTGCCGTCGAACGTATAGGTCACAGTCATCTCAATCTCCGTGCGGTGAGAGTTTGGAAACGCCAAGGCAAGCTAACAAGGCCACCCCCATTCAGCCAAGGCGGAATATTCCGAGACAGAAATACTGCCCCAAGCAAAAAAGCCTTCCGCAAGGGAGGCTTCATACTGTGTGGATCAGATCAAACCTATTCGCCCGCGAAACAGTAGAACAAGCCTGCCCCGCCCGTCTTGATCAGTCCGTCCTGGCTGCAGCCGGCCGAGCCGTGGGCCGAGTTCCACGAATGCATGTGGCGCGAGTCCGCCAGGCCCTGGCGGTCGGAATGGCCGAGGATGGCGGAGCCGTCGCTGTCGCTCGTCCAGTTCTTGCAGGTCGTGTCGCCGCCAGCGGTGGAATAGAGGCCTTGCGGATCGGAGCCCGTCAGCATGTCATGGGTGTTCGGATTGTCGCCGCGGCCATTCACCTTGTCGCCCTTCTCGGTCAGCGCCGTGTCCTTGGTGAGGTTGTTCTTGTCGGAATGCAGCTCCTCCAGCGAGTTGGCGATCACATCGCCCTTCACATTCTGCCACGGGCCCTTGCCGATGCGGTCGCGCGCATTGATGCCGGCCTTGCCGTCGGGCGCGGTGGTCGAGAGATAGGCATGCCAATCGGTCTTGGGCGAGCCCGCCGCCTTGGCCAGCGTGTTGCAGTAGGCATCGGCACCGTCAAGGCCACCGAGATTGGCGCCGTGCCCCATGCCCACGCTGGTGATGAAGAAGGACATGGAGGCTGGATCGGCATGGGCTGGAAGCGCCGAGGCTCCGCAAAGGATCACACTGGCCAGAAGAAGTTTGGAAGCTTTCATGGACGTCATTCCCTATTGGCTGAGGCTGAAATCGAAGCCTATTCCGGCTTCAGTTGGATTACGCTTTGGTAACCGAGCTTCTTCCATTTTCCGGTGCCAAAAATCCATTGCCGAAAAATCAGTCACCGGTTCTGATTTTTAGGCTATGACGGTCTGGCACGCTTTGCCAGTGGCAAGCAAATCGTTGAAATCATTGAGAAGCGAGTCTGGCACGCCCCCTGCAAGCTCCTTCGGACGGAGAAAGAGGCTCAAACATGAAAAAAATCGAAGCCATCATCAAGCCGTTCAAGCTTGATGAGGTGAAAGAGGCGCTGCAAGGCGTCGGCATCCAGGGCATTACTGTCACGGAGGCCAAGGGCTTCGGCCGCCAGAAGGGCCATACCGAGCTTTACCGCGGCGCTGAATATGTCGTGGATTTCCTGCCCAAGGTGAAACTTGAAATCGTGGTGGCCGATGAGCTCGTCGCCAAGGCTATTGAAGCCATCCAGAATGCCGCCCGCACGGGCCGCATCGGCGACGGCAAGATCTTCATTTCCACCATTGAACAAGCCATCCGCATCCGTACCGGTGAATCCGGCACGGACGCTTTGTAACATCAACAATAACACTTAAGCCAAACAGAGAGGGTTTACCTATGGCCGACGAAGTCAAGAACACCGAAGACGTGCTGAAGCTGATGAAGGACAAGGACGTGAAATACGTCGACCTTCGCTTCACCGATCCGCGCGGCAAGATGCAGCATCTCACCATGGACATTTCGCAGATGGGTGCGGATGCCTGGGAGGAAGGCCTGATGTTCGACGGTTCGTCGATCGCCGGCTGGAAGGCCATCAATGAATCCGACATGATCCTTAAGCCGGATGCCACCACCGCCCATCTCGATCCGTTCTATGCCCAGACCACCCTCTCGGTGTTCTGCGACATCGCCGACCCTGGCACCGGCCAAGGTTACAACCGCGACCCGCGCTCGATTGCCAAGCGCACCGAAGCCTATCTGAAATCCACCAAGATCGGCGACACGGTATTTGTGGGTCCCGAAGCCGAATTCTTCGTGTTCGACGACGTGAAGTTCTCGAACTCGCCGTACAAGGTGGGCTACGAAGTTGACTCCATCGAACTGCCGAAGAACTCGGACCGCGACTATGAAGGCGGCAATATGGGCCACCGCATGCGCACCAAGGGCGGCTACTTCCCGGTGAACCCGATGGACTCAGCACAGGATATGCGCGGCGAGATGCTTTCGGTCATGGGCGAAATGGGCCTGCTGGTTGAAAAGCACCACCACGAAGTGGCGTCCGCCCAGCACGAACTCGGCACCCGCTACCAGCCGCTGGTCACCGCGGCCGACCACATGCAGATCTACAAGTATGTGATCCACAACGTGGCCAATGCCTATGGCAAGACCGCCACCTTCATGCCGAAGCCGGTCTTCGGCGACAACGGCTCGGGCATGCACTGCCACTTCTCGATCTGGAAGGACGGCAAGACCCAGATGGCCGGCAAGGAATATGCCGACCTGTCGGAAACCACGCTGTACTTCATCGGCGGCGTGATCAAGCATGCCAAGGCGCTGAACGCCTTCACCAACCCGTCCACCAACAGCTACAAGCGCCTGGTGCCGGGCTATGAAGCCCCCGTGCTGCTCGCCTATTCGTCGCGCAACCGCTCGGCCTCGTGCCGCATTCCGTTCACCAGCAACCCGAAGGCCAAGCGCGTGGAAGTGCGCTTCCCGGATCCGACCGCGAACCCCTATCTGGGCTTCTCGGCCATCATCATGGCCGGCCTCGATGGTATCGTGAACAAGATCCACCCCGGCCCGGCCATGGACAAGAACCTGTACGACCTGCCGCCGGCAGAACTCGCCCAGGTGCCAACCGTCTGCGGCTCACTGCAGGAAGCCATCGACAGCCTCAAGGCTGACCACGACTTCCTGGTGAAGGGTGACGTGTTCTCCAAGGACCAGATCGAAAGCTATCTCGACCTGAAGCAGGAAGAACAGGATCGCTACCGCATGACCCCGCATCCGATTGAGTACGATATGTATTACAGCGTTTAATAAGCGCTGAGATCGAAATGAAAACCCCGGCGGCAACACCGGGGTTTTTTATTGACTCAACTTGTGGAGGTGCGCGTAAATTCTGGCAGGGCTTAGGAGGTCATTAAATGCGAAAACTGTCTACCGCAGTACTTGTTGTCACTCTTGGAATTCCAAGTGCGCCAGCGCAGGC